>R03__coassemble_1950_pt1 | contig 8778 bp, 8 predicted proteins | sample R03__metabat2_high_PE_045 | metagenome-assembled genome bin R03 | reverse complement strand
GATAAGCATAATTAAACCTTGCTTCTGACAGCATACTGTTGCTTGTCGAAAAATCGCACTCCACTCCCTTAAAGCCATGCTGGGTAGGTGAATATCTGAGGTCCCATCTTAAGGTTTTCGCAAAGAAAACGATCAGGTTGACTATCCAATCCGGCATTCCCTTAAAATATACCTTGTGCATGGGTGAACTGAGTACTGCCTTGTCGAAGTTGTTTGGATATTCCTCGTTATACAAAGAACCGATAGTCCCGCCCATAGAATGGGCAAACATATAAAGCCTGCCGGAAGTGCTGCCGGGTTTTACGATATTCTCCATAAATATATGCAGATCCTCAACATATTCTTCGTAGCTTACCACATGAACCTTGTCAAGTTCCTGCTCAAGTTCAGGAAGACTCCTGTCGGAGGCCCCGTGCCCCCTGTGCTCTATGAAATATACCGAATAACCGCAGCAATAGAAATAATACATGGTCTCGTAGAATTTGTTGACAAACTCACAGAAGCCATGAAGTATGACTATGGCCGCCTTTTCTTCAGGATTCTTTGCGTAAAAATATCCTATCCGCTTTCCATCAAAGCTTTCGAAGTAGTCATGCCTGATATGATCCCCGGCAAATCTGCTTAAGACTCCTCCGTGTACGGCTTCGTAAAAATCATCCTCACCTATGAAGAATCCATCGTCTTCCCACTTTTTCATCCTCTTCTCCTTCTAAAATGGAAATATCTGCAGAAGCCAAAAGCCGTGCAGATATCTCCTGTTTATTCAGTCATAGATGCTATCGTAGAAAGTGCCATATCCGGATAATTGGTGATCACGGCATGAACTCCCGCCTGCACACACATGCCGACAAGCTTGGGGTCATTTACGGTCCACACATTGATATCGACGCCAAGCTTATGACATTCCTCGACAAAGCCCGGATACTGAAGATTATATATCGCAGGATGCAAAGCATCCGCTCCATTCGTTCTGCAGTAGCTTGGCATATCTATGGTTCCGTCAGCATACAAAAAGCCTGCTTTTGCATCCGGCTTAAGTTCTTTTATCTTTCTGATCGTGTAGTGGTTGAAGGATGAATATATAACCCTGTCCTCCATTCCCATCTCCTTCGTGAGGGCAAGCAGTTTCTCCTCTATGGGATAGAACACGATGCCCGTCTTGATCTCGATATTGATCATCTTATCCGTTGGAGCAAAGAGTTCAAATACCTCTCTCATGGTCGGTATCCTGATAAAATCGTATTCCGGATAGACAACCTCGCCAAGTATCTTCTCCCCCGGGTTCCAGGGATTTGTCACATTCTGATAATTAAAATTGAATCTGCACAGCTCCTCGTAGGTATAATCCTTGACCCAGCCCGAGCCGTCTGATGTTCTGTCAATAGTCTCGTCATGGATCACGACTATCTCGCCGTCCTTAGTCATCTGGACATCCAGCTCGATACCGTCCGCTCCCTGCTCGATTGCCTTGGCAAAGGCCTCCAGGCTGTTCTCCGGAGCATATCCGCTGGCTCCTCTGTGTCCTAATACAAGTGGTCTCATAATATCCTCCTAATCGTCCATCTCGGACATGGTCTCCATGAAGGTCTTCTTCTCACCCTTAGCATCTCCATGCTTTACAAACTGCATCGTCACAAAAGCCGCAGCCATGAAGACAAGTGCATAAGGGAAGAATATCCAGTATCCGACGCTGCTCAATAAAGCTCCGCACAGGATCGGTGTAACGATCTGTGCCGACATGGAGAAGGTGTAATAAAGCCCTGTAAACCTGCCTACATCTGATCCCTTGCACATCTCTATGACCATAGGCAGTGAGTTGACATTTATAAAAGCCCAGCCCATACCTACTATAAAAAGCAGCACATAGAATACATACACTCCGCTTCCTGAGACTGTCCCCTTATATGTCAGGTAGAAAATGAAAGCAAAGAGGAAGCAGGCTGCCATGAGGGCAACACCCGTGAGTATGGTCTTCTTTCGTCCTATCTTTGCAGATAAGGCGCCTGACGGCACATAGGTAATTATGGCCCCGCCGGTTGCTATAGTAAGACACATGTTGGCATTGCCCAGGGCCATGCCCCACTCTCTGTTGGCGAATGTAGTAAACCAGGTTTCAAGAGCGTTGTAGGCAATGAACCACAGTGCAACTGAGCAGAGGATAAATATAAGCGACTTCTTGACATCTGCAGGAAGTTCCTCGTTTCCCGAGCCGTCATCCGCTGCCAGATTCCACTCGGGATGCTCCGCCTCGAGTGCAGCCATCTCATCTGTTATCTTAACCTCATTGACTGTCGTCATCAGGATAACCAGTGCAAGCACCATGATTCCCGCCACGATCATAAAGAGCAGCATATAATCGACATGCTCAACCTGGGTCCTGGCGGAGCTCGATGAATAGAGCACTGACGAGATACCCAGGTATAAGATACCGCCAATAGCTCCCATGAGGTTGATTATGGCATTGCCCTGAGAACGCAGGGGCTTGGGCGTGCAGTCAGGCATAAGCGCAACCGCGGGGCTTCTGTAAGCTCCCATTGCGACAAGAAGTGCTCCGAGTATACCGATGAAGAATATCTCCTTCATCATGGTCGGATTATCATAATAACTGTTGTCTATAAGAGGCAGCATAAGCATGAGCACAACTGCCGCGATCGTGCCAAACAGGATAAAGGGCTTGCGTCGTCCATGCCTGCTCTTGCACTTATCCGATATACCGCCAAACAGAGGCAGCAGAAACAAGCCTAAGATATTATCAAGAGCCATGATAAAGCCTGATATGGTCTCATTCATATGAAAGGTGTTGCTCAAGATGAGCGGAATGATTCCGTTGTACATCTGCCAGAATGCGCAGATTGACAGAAAGGCAAAGCCTATCCTTATTGTCTGACCCGTTTTAAGTTTCATGATAACCCTCCCGAAAAATATGCCTTTTTTAGCATTATTTTATTAGTCTGATTATACCCCTCTATCCATTCAAATTCAAACTGTAGCTGATGATGTAGTCACTGTCCTTTTCGAGTCTTGCAAAGGCCTCATTCAGGCCAATCGCACACTCGGACAGCTTCCACTTGGAATTATCGTATAGTCCTCCCTCCTCTCTTTCCTTATAATAATTTTCTGCATCTATGAATCTGACATAGCTTATTTCGGCAAGTGGCCCTGCCGTAAGGATGTGTATCGTCATGTTTCCTTCAGTAGTATTCCCGTAGCCGTCCGTTACCGCACAGCTTATCTCATATCTTGAGTGTTCCGAATCCGACATGATAGCTGCAGGATCAAAATCCAATATTTCAAGTCCCGGAGCACCATCAATCACGCCGTCTTCCCTGTCAAACGCTTTCATATGCGCATACAGATATGCTTCATCCACGAGATATGCCGCCTCCCTGTATATGTATATATCACTGGTTGCAAGCTCGGGAAACCTGTCCCATACTGCATAGAAAATAATCTCACAGCTGCCACTGTAATCGTAACTTATCCTTCCGTCCTCTATGGCATTTTTTATGTATGTCACATAATCTTCCCCATCAGCATTTCCATAGGTGGAAGCACCTGCTGCGAGGATACCGCTCGATTTATAATTTGCCACATTTGACGTAGACCATCCCACGAATGAATACCTGCACTCGTCCTCCTTTATAAAGGGATTCTGCGGAGCCCTGGACACGTCCGAAGCCTCGATATAGTGCTGTCCTGCTGCATCTGTCTCAACTCCCTTTTTGCTGACTGCCCCGGCTAATGCCTCATTGCAGTCCGTATCACCATTTCCGTAATACAGGAATCTGACATCACCCAGTCCCCATACCGCATAGAGTGTCTTATTGTCAGTGAGTGTCAGCTTCGTCGCCCCGGTGTAGTCCGGGCTCTTAGCCGATGATCTGTTTGCCCAGCCCGTGCTGGTAAAGGGCATATTTGTCACAGCCCTGGTGCTCAGATCATACTCTGTAGTCTCGCTCCAGTAAAAATCATCTGCCTCGGGCACTGATACCGTAACATTCTTTCCTGTCAGATTGCCGTCATAGGTCAAAAGGTATCTTGCGCTTAAAAAGCCGTATCTTGCATCAATGCCCGACACTCCGTCTCTTGCAGCCGATCGCACGCATCCGCTGGACGCTATACCTGTAAAGGCTTTACCGTTTGAATTGTAATTCACGCCGGTCTTCCAGAGTCCGAACCTTTCAGCCTGGCTTATCCTTGTATTTTTATCGGCTGTATAATCCACGCTTACAAGCAACCTGCCTACCTTACGCTCTGACGAAGTCATATCGAAATAACCACAGCCGTTCTTTGTAAGTGCTCCTGATATATTCACTATCTTAGACTCGGCAAGATATAGCCTGTTGTCACTTTTTACTCTTGCTGCCCCACTCATATACATAGTCCCGGCCTGATATACTCCACCGTCAGTATTGGAATATATGCTTCCGCCTGTCATATCAAAAATATCTTTGTTCCTGATTCCCCAGCCGTTTTCACATATATTTCCCCCTGATTGGCATACTGTGCCTTTTACAATATAGATTCCGTATTTATTTCCGCTGATCTTACCTCCCGTAAAAGAAGTGATTCCGCCCTTGGTGTTATTGTTATATATTCCGTAATTGTCGCTGTTGTAACTGTCTTTTATCGTTGAGTCAGTTATCCTTATATTTCTGGGTCCGGTAAGGGAGTCTATATGCACGTCATCATTTGCCACATCGATCGTACACTCGGTTATTATGACGCTGTCAGCCTCCTCGTTAACCACATAATTTCCGCCTATATTAATGCCATAAGGATCATAGCCCCGTGTTTTTTGATTAACTGAACTCTTTATGATACAGCCGCTTAAGACCAGCCTGGAACCATACTTGTTGTCCGCAGCATAGCTTCCTCCTCCTGAGCCTCCTACGGACACTGCATTCACACACTCACTGAAGGTGGAATCATATATCTCCAGCCTGTTGTTGGCCACAGCCCCTATCAGACAGTCATGAAAATAGGCATTCTGCACCTTGATGTATGACTCGCCGTAGCAGGTCGTTGCACTGCTGCTGTGATGGTTGGATATTATGGCCGAGGTGTATCCATGCAGGAATTCATCTCCGTAGGAATAATAGGAACACCCGTCGGATATGTATACGCTGTTTGAGCAATAAGAATATGGTGTCGTAAAATGATCCGCCCCGTCGAAGACGAGCTGCCTGGTCCTTAATGACTGGCTGCCGTTTGAAAGCTGAAAAACGGATCCGAACACAATCGCCTGATCATTGGCCCACGAGGTATTGCCCTCGGCTATGTGGTTGCATATTCTTGTGGTCCTGTAGCCTGCTCCTTTGAAATACATGTTGGTCACCGGTTCTGACGCACTCCAGGCATTGAGCTGACCGCTGTAATCTATCCTTACATTTATTATTCCTCCGTTGCCAAAATACAGATGGTTATAGAGGGCCATGGTCGCCGCCGTGGTGTAGATATCATGGCCGTTTTCCCAAAAGCCTGTGGAATTGAACACATAACAGCCGTAGGCGTCCTTCCAAAAGTCTATATGGGTGGCCCCCAGCACCGTCGACTCGTCAGTTATCCTGGTCCCATTAAGTTTGAACCGAACCTCCCATATGGTACCCGATGCGGGGCTCATATTAAGCCAGTAATAATAGCCGTCTGAGGCCCTTACCATCATATCACGGTCCACACTGTCTATCCCCAGATCTGACGATCCTGCAGCGTGGCAGGTATCCGAAAGCAGAAACATCCATATAAAGGCCAGGATCCATATGCCGGCAGCAAGGATGATCCTGCTGTAAACCGTCTTTTTATATTCCATAAGCGCCTTCCTCGTATACTGTTGTCCTGCTGCTCGATACATGTCCTATATTTCCGTTGGGATATGTAAAATATTCTGTCACCTTAACGGAAAACATGCCCTCTGTCAGGTCAAGTCCCGCCACATCAACCTGAAGAGACAGGTTCTCATCCTTCGCGCTTTCGCCTCTTGATATCTTATCCGTCAGCAAAGCGTTAAATTCTGCCAAAAATGCCTCCTGCGTTATGGTAAGATAAGCCAGTGAATCATAGGTATTTCTCATTGTCTCATCGCAGCATAGGGCCAGGGCGTTATCGAGTTCGTTTTGCCTTGTATGCCTTGTGTCGACAGTTATAAGGGCTGCAATGGCCAGTATCACCGCAAAAGCGCAGCTTATCACATATATCACATGTCTCATGCAACCGCCTCCTCAGCCTCGCCCAGCTCATCGGCTTCATCTGCCGCATCCGCATTATCCTCTGATCCGGCCTCATTTCCTTCCCCGTCCTCTTCTGCAATTGCCAGATAAAACCAGTTGTCCACCAGGCTTCCTCCTGCTGCCTCGTTGCATCTAAGCCTCACCCTGTAGGCTCCGGCTTCCTCAAGGCAAATGACGTACATTCCATCTGCCTCAATGACAGAAGATTCTGTCACATCGTTGCCATCTAAGTCGCAGGCCCTCAGCAGCCGGATCCCGCCTGTCGTAGCTACCGGTGCGCCGGAACTGTCACTTACATAAAAGAGGTCGTTTGCCGCGTATGCAGTTCCCGCTACCGGCTGTTCTTCCAGATAAGCCGGATTGAGATTAAGAGAATAGCTGTCTGCTCCGGCATCGCCCGATAGCGATGCCCCCAGGCTTCCGCTTCCATCCTGCACGGAATCCTCATAGGCCATAAGACTCTCCCTTAAGCTGCCGCGCCACAAAGCCCAGAATACCGAAAGCACAGCCGCAGTAACGACCGCCGCCAGGATTATGTGTCCGTATTCTTCTATTATTGTCCTCATATTTCCTCCCTAGCACATGGCTCCCGTTATGGTATGCTCTTCGTTAATGCCTATTATCGGTATGTTGTAGCTGTATGTAAGTTCGGCTTCTCCGTATTTTTCCGTGCTCCCGTATATCTGCATATCGAGACTGTATCCCCGGTCAGCAGCCAAGGCCGAGCACTCGTTGATCACAGATGCTGCGTAATCACTGTTTTCCACCCTGTCGATCACATATGACAGGAAGCTGTCTGCGTTTTTGGCACAGATCCCGGATCCGATGAGGCCTATGCCAAGAGATGCCAGAAGTATCATGAACATCATCCCGGCGAAGCTCTTTATCACAGTCTCCATAAGCCACCTCCCATGCAGGCCGCGCAGGTAAGGAACTCTTTTCCCGTGTCAGCATTTACCGAGGCAGCCATACTTATCTCACCTATAAACCAGACGAACATGCATATCACCGCTATCCCTATAACTGCAAGAACAATTGCCAGTCCCAGGTCAAAAATTATCTCCTTCATACTTCCTCCTTATACAGCTGCTGCATTCGATGACATATACATGAGCAGCATTATTATCATATCTATCAGCATCTTAAATCCGGCCGAAAGCTGAGGCGCCAGAAAGAGGCCATGCAGCCCGGCCATAGAGTCCTCTGCCCTGAGTTTTTCGGCCTTATCCAGCATCTTTTCGTTGCGTCCTATGATATTGGCTATCTGAACAGACGAGTCTCCTCCGCCTCCCTCAGACAGTGAATAGAGCATCTTCATGGATGACCTGACCTCAGGCAGGGTAAAATCCTGCAAAAATTCCATATATGGCTTTATCCCGTTGGGATTGGCAACCAGCTTCTCCTTAAGCGACTCAAGCTCCGGCTTCAGTATCTCCGGGGCATCTCCTATCGATTTAAATATCGCCACCTGGACGTTCTCGCTCTGAAGCAGGAGTGAAACCTGCATCAGCCATTGCGGGAAGGCCCTCTCCAAATCTCTTGTGACCTTACCGCGGATCATGGACTTGCCCAGCCTGCCTAAAAGCTTATTCTCATCATAGGCCACGTATCTTTTGTACCTGGGTAATGACAGGCTCTCCCCCGCATCGTTATCCATCTTAGACAGCTGCAGGTCGGCAATGTAGTAGATGATCACGTCTAAAAAGAGCATGACTATGGTTGCTCCCTGGACCAGCATGTTTTCCGATATATCCACCCCCATCTGCGATGCCATCCTGTAAACAACATAGCAGAGTCCTATCGATGTCACTATCGACAGAAATATCTGAAGTCTCTTCTGCTGTTTTTCCTTGAGCAGTTCATAATTTCTGTCCGCCCACATCCTCCTGGAATCTAGAAGCAGGGTGATGCCCGAGGCTATGTCTCCACCGGTATTTTCCACCCTCATAGCGAACCTGTGAACAGTCCTTACCATCTCATAATCATATTCCTCTTCGATTATCTTAAGTCCCGATCTCTCGACCGAGGAATCATTAAAGGTCGATGATATGTACTTAATAGCCTTTGCCAGCGTCTTTTTCATCTGCCCCTCCTCGAATATGTCGTACACATCATTTAGGGCGACAAGCAGCTTCTTGGACTTCTGCAGTGAATACAAAAACTGCTCCAGATATATATTGATATCCGAGAACTTCTGCTGTTCAAACTTTCTCCTGTAATAATTCTTGAGCCAGAATGGCATTATGGACATTATCAGGACAAACAATGCCGTCAGGCAAACCGGCCTTATCTCAAATAGCAATCCCATAACAAGGACCGCTGCAACTATCAGAAACAGCTTGATGACTTCCCTTTTAAGCGAAAACTCATAGCCGTATTTTTTCAATTCTTCGGAAAGCTTCTGGCCTTCTCTTTTTCTCATGCTTCCTCCTTCCTATTCGAACGGATCCGTGATCCTGTTCCTGCACATCTTTTTAAATATCTCATTCGGCACCTCATCGGCGATCAGTTCGCCGTCCTCCACCATCATATAGATGTGGTTAGCGCCATC
>R03__coassemble_1944_pt1 | contig 8798 bp, 7 predicted proteins | sample R03__metabat2_high_PE_045 | metagenome-assembled genome bin R03 | reverse complement strand
GACCTCATCTTCCGTTCCTACGTGGGCCGCAGGGCCATAGCCATAGGCAAGGGCAAGCGGGACGGCGGTGTCATGTACATCATATATTCTGCTATCATAGCTGCCATCTCCGCATCCGGTATCATATACACCTTCTGCGGAAATTATGACATCACTTCCATAAGCGACACGGTAAGCAGTCTCATCTGCGAGGCCTCATCGCTTTTCATAACCATAGACCTTTTGTATGCGGCCTTTATGATAAGGCGGCTTAAGGCTAAGCAGGCAGACAGCTAGGAGGACGGCATGCAGGAAGATTTTCATTACTACGCAACCTACGCGGCCGCCATCATCGCCGGCTATTCCCATGAGGACAGCTTACAGATATCCTATGCAGACCAGCTGACGGACTGCTGCACCAGGACCTTTTTAGGTGAGATAGACGGGCCTATGTCCGCCGCTACCACCCAGCTTCAGATGGAGCTGATGGAGGCCAGGACCGACATTCTCGGAATTCAGGATATCACCAGGATATGGGCTTCCTTCCATTTCCTGCCCTACGATCTGTATGCGGTCAAGGAAGGCCGTTCCAAGGCCTACATGAGCAAATACAGACTCATCTGCAACACCAACAGCGACCTTCTGGTGGACACGGTCAATCTGGCTATGGGCAAAGGGCTCGGGGCTGCAGGCCTTGCCATGCACATCCTCGCCGACACCTGGGCTCACCGCTATTTCGCCGGGACGCCGTCGCTGGTCATCAACAATACCGACTACTGCTTTTCCGAGATAATCGAGCAGGAGGACGGCAGCGAGAAGGACATTCCAATAGTTTTCCGCCACAACCCCACCTCACCGGATGACATAGACAGGCACCTCTACACCAACAGCCTCTACCAGTCCAACGAGATCAATATAATGAACTTAGGTCACGGGCGCGCCGGACATTTTCCCGATTACAGCTTTGCCAGATACCGTTATCTGCCCGCCTGGGGCGACTACGAGGAGATCATAAAGGACAATCCGTCCGACTACTATCACGCCTTCTGCCAGGTGGTATACGCATTAAAATTCTTAAAGGGAGACATGAAGGCCTTCGAGAAGGATACCTATGCCTTCGAGGAATGTGAGCCCTACCGTGAAGAGATCATGTCCTTTTTAAAGAAGCGACAGCTTAACGCCAACTCTGACTGGAAGGCCTTCGGTGAGAAGCTGTCCGGTCATGAGGTTGAGGATTTTAATCTGGACAAATATAAAAACGAATATATAAAAGCCGAAAAGGATGGCAGGGACAGGACCTATCTGGGTGCCTACTTTCTGGCCGCCCTGGCTCAGAAGAGTATGGTGACCAATAAGATATACAAGTCCGGCAACATGCTGGCCGGTCTCTCCATAGACTACGACGGGAAGCTTTTCAGCCGCACCGGAATGAAGGATTTTCGCCTGCTGATCAAGGCGCAGGCAGAAGGAATGATTGATGAACACACTACAGAAAGTTAACAATATAATAATAGGCATTCTTCTGCTATGCTGTTCCATTATGATGGTGATAGACCCTGAGACCGGCTATCTCTTCTGGGCCTTGATACTCTGCCTGACTCTCCTTTTCACTGCGGTCAGGCAGCTGCGTTTTTATGCTTCCATGGCCAGGCATATGGTCGGCGGCAAGATGATCCTCTACCGTGGCATAATCATGCTGGATCTGGCCATCTTTACCCTCTATATGAGTGAAGTTCCCAAACTGTACGCTGCCCTCTATCTCATAGCCTGCCTTGCCTTTTCTTCGATCGTCGATTTGCTGCACGCACGCGAAGCAAAAGCCCTGAAATCCAGGGCATGGATCTCAGAGCTTCTGCAGGGAGCCGGCAAGCTGATCATAGTCGTGATCTGCCTGGCCAGCCTCAATAATTTACGAATTGTATTATATGTCTACTGCTTTCAGTTATTCTGCTCGGGCATCCACAGGCTTGCGTCTGCCTTTAGATCGTCTGCGGTCATTTACGTGCAGTAGTTTTCTTCCCGCATATTTTTTCAGCGGTTTTCTCATCTTGACAAGCATCATGGCCATTATCACCACTACCATTATGCCCGCTCTTATGCCTCTGAAGAGGAAGACAAAGGGTATTATCAGGACCGTTATTATGAAGGTCCCGACCGGCAGCGATCCGGTGATAAATGAAAGTATGGCTCCTGCCACACAGCATATCGGGCCCCAGATCGGCATATAGGTCCACAGCGTGACAAATGTCACTGTGGCTCCCATGCCGCCCTTAAAGCGGTTCCAGAAGGGATAGTCGTTGCCCAGTATGACTCCGATCCCGACCCAGAGGACCTGGTCTCTTCCCAGGGCACCCTTGGTTATCAGTATGATGATCCAGAAGGCCAGATAAGTCTTGGCTATATCCCACAGTATAACTATGGCCGTGTCCCTGAGTCTCTTTCTGGACATATCGTCCATATGGGTAAAGAGCACATTCATGGACTTGAAATTGGACACATCCCTGCGCTTGGTCTTTTTAAATATCTGACTGATAAATACACAGCCGAAGCAGTAGCCTATCAGTATGCAAAGTCCCCTGTAGAGCCAAAGAGTCGTGGTGTCGAGTTCCTCTGTAGACAGGCCGTTTTCTATGATATATTCCTGTTCCAGATTATCCTCAGCCTCGGCGATTATTCCGGCTGTAGGCGTTATCTTGATGTCCAGGGGCTCCAGTTCCTCGTAGTCGACATCAGCATAGCCCTCGTCGTACATGGCCGCCTTGTCCATTCTTTTGTTCAGAGCCTGATATACTCTTCCGACGCGTTCGGGATATATGCTTCCCTCATACTCTCCGTCGGCCTCGTCATTTCCCGACTCACCTATGCAGCGCTCGAAGCCGACCGCGAATTCCATGGCAGCAAGCCTGGCGTCCCGCGCCGTCAGCAGATAATCGTTGCACAGCGAGGCGTAGTAGTCTCCGCCGGCCAGTTCATACAGGGCAAATGCTATCTGCCCCTCCACCCGGTTAGGATACAAAAGTCTGTTGTTGCACCATCTCACCAGGGTCTCCCTGCGTTCTCCCACGCTGTTCCACTGGAAGAGTCCGTAGGTCGTGCCGTGATTGGCTTCAAGGTCCGCGTCATAGCCCGGGTTTTCGACAGCTATGTTGCCCATGATGCCGCAGGCTCCCGCGTGGGAATAACCGGCCTCCCTTAAGGTTGCATATATGCTGTCCTCGGTCTTGGAAAATACCGGCTCTGTCTCGGCTATGGCCTTGCCGACCGACACAAAGCAGCAGGTCAGAAGGACAAGCACCGCAGCGATCAGGCATGCCGTATATTGAAATGACTTTTTCGATCTGTTAAATAACTCTATCATATATCTGATTGGCTTCCGCAGCTATTCGCCTATTCCTCAAAAAGAGGTGTCGAGAAATATCTCTCCGCCGTATCCGGCAGTATGGTCACGACCGTCTTACCGGGTCCCAGTCTCTTGGCCAGCTTGATCGCTGCCGCAACATTGGTCCCGCTGGATATGCCACACATGAGGCCTTCCTTACTGGCCAGATCCTTGGCCGTCTTAAGAGCCTCCTCATCGCTTATGATGCAGATCTCGTTGTAGATGCTCTGATCCAGGATATCCGGGATTATTCCGTCTCCGATACCCATCTGAAGGTGGGTCCCTATGTTGCCGCCGGCAAGGATAGCCGCATTCTCAGGCTCGACTGCCCATATCTGTATATAAGGGTTGAGTTCCTTTAAGACCTCTCCGATTCCGGAGATGGTTCCGCCGGTCCCTATACCTGAACAGAATCCATGAACCGGCCCTCCGACCTGCTCTACTATCTCTGCTGCCGTGTAGTACTTCTGGGCGCGCAGGTTGTCCATATTCTCGAACTGCTGGGGAACGAAGACATTAGGGTCCTCCTCAGCCATCCTGAGAGCTGTCTTGAGGCATTCGTCGATACATTTGCCTATATCTCCGTCATCGTGGATCAGGATGACTTCAGCGCCGTAATGGTTGACCAGCTTTCTTCTCTCCTCGCTGACCGAATCGGGCATAACGATCACTGTCTTATAGCCCCTTACGGCTCCGACCAGCGCCAGGCCTATGCCCTGATTTCCACTGGTTGGCTCAACAATTATCGTATCCTCGGTGATCTTGCCGGCCTTCTCAGCCTCCACGATCATGTTGTAGGCAGTCCTGGTCTTGATCGAGCCTCCTACGTTAAGTCCCTCGAATTTAACCAGTATCTGTGCAGCATTCTCGGGCTGCATCCTGTTCAGGCGGATCAGGGGCGTATGTCCCAGCGCCTGCAGCACGTTATCGTATATCATAGTCTTACCTCACGCTCACTTCTCCGGCGAGCACTTTCTTGTAGTCTTCCAGGTTTTTCTTCAGAAGCTCCGGTGTGTTGAGCGAGTACGGACACTTGCTCACGCACTTGCGGCAGTTGATGCAGGTCTCGATCTTCATCATCTCAGCCTGCATGGTTTCCGACAGCCAGGCATCTGACGGCGCACGCCTCAACATCAGGGACATGCGGGCACACTGGTTGATCATGATACCCATAGGACATGGCATGCAGTAACCGCAGCCACGGCAGAACTCACCGCTCAGTTCCTTCTGTTCCTTCTCTATAAAGGCCGATATCTCCTCGTCCATTGACGGCATATCGTCCATATAGGACAGCCACTCCTCCAGTTCGCATTCGCGCTGAACTCCCCAGATGGGCATAACATTGTCAAATTGCAGCATATAGGCCATGGCAGCCCTGGAATTATTGATGAGACCGCCCGCCAGTCCCTTCATGGCTATAAAGCCCATATTCTTCTGCTTGCAGAGGTTGACCAGGGCTATCTCCTTGGCCGAAGCCAGATAGCTGAAGGGGAACTGCAGAGTCTCATAGAGTCCGCTTTCCACTGCGTCGATCGCGATCTGCAGCTTGTGGGCCGTGATTCCGATATGCCTTATCTTGCCCTGAGCCTTAGCCTCGAGCATAGCCTCATACATGCCTGTCCCGTCGCCGGGTGCAAACACGCGGTTAGCACAGTGGAACTGGTAAATGTCTATATAATCCGTCTTGAGCAGTTCAAGCGATGTCTCAAGCTGGTCCCAAAAGGCCTCAGGCGTCTGAGCCATAGTCTTAGTAGCTATATAGATATCGCTCCTGTCGAGATATCCGTCACCGAAGGCCAGCCCCAGCTTCTCCTCGCTGTCCGAGTAAGCCCTCGCCGTGTCGAAGAATCTCATGCCACCCTCATAGGCTCTCCTCAATATTTTGACTGCTGTCTCCTTGTCATCCCTCTGAACGGGAAGTGCGCCGAAACCGTTCTGCGGCGCGGTTATACCCGTCGATCCAAGTGTTATATTTTTCATAAAAAGTCCTCCCTAATGAACTTCTGTCTGTCCCTATACTATCCTGACATCCTCGGCAGAGGATCTCTTAAGCCTCTTTATCGCGATTATATCCAGTGCCACAACGAATATGTCAAATATTATCCCGGCCAGTATCGACTGATCGGTCGCAAAGAAGTCGTAGATCCCGTGCAGTATCAGAGGAACCAGGATGGCCATCTTGAGACGGTTCTTCATTCCTGCCGTATTGCCGGAAGCCTCACAGAGCTTGGCATTGCCGTAGAAATATCCCATAAAGAGTCCGAAGACCGTGTGGCCCGGCACAGCAGTCACCGCCCTGACAAGAGCCGTCTGAAAACCGTACTCGGTGACATAGAGGATATTTTCAAATACCGCAAAGCCCAGGGCAACCGATACCGCATAGATGATACCGTCGAACCTGTAGTTGAAGGCACGATCCTTCCAGGAGCCCCACTTTGTAAAGAGGTATTTCATTCCCTCCTCGGAACCGGCGACAACGATGAAATACATGATCACCCGATAGATCAGGCTGTCAGAATAAAATATGGCTCCCAATATATAGCCTCCGATCAGCTCGATCACCGAAGCTGCCAGCGCCGAGAGCACTCCAAAAAACAAAAGCTTGATAATAAGGCCTGCCGGTTCCTTCTCAATAGTATCATGCCTATACACATAGACCAGAAGGATTATACCCGGTATGATCGCCAATGCTGTCAACATAACTTACTCCCCTTTTCATTTCATCCATAAGCGCCGAAACGATGGTTCCATCGAAAGTGACCCTATCGCCAAAATCGGCACAAAAATAGCAGGCCGGGATCCCGACCTGCCATTCATTATAGCATATCTTCTTTACTTCATCATTTTTTCTTTGAATAATGCCATGAATTCGTCTGACATAGCAGCGCTCTCGACGGTTGAGGCCTTGACCTCCTTGGGCATGCCGGTAGCCATGGTCTTCATATAGCCCATCTTCTCTGTCATCTTCTTGAGACCTGTCGGATCTCCGTATCCCCAGTCGACAGCTGACTCCTTCTTGTAGGCATCCAGTCGCTTATTGAAGTCGGCATAATTCTCCTCGGCGCCTCCGCACCAGGCGTTCTCTGCCAAGGCATAGATCCTCGGGAACATCCTGTTCTCGAAGGTCTTAGCGTCCTCTACATACTCTGTCCAGAGTGCAGCCTCGAAGCCCAGCATAGCCGGATTCTCGCTGTAGTCGACTCCGCCTATCACCGGCTTGCAGGTATAGCTTCTCTTCATCGGGGACATAGCCGCCGGGTAATCGTAATAGATATCGAACGTATCGGAATATATAAAGCTTCCGCCGTCCTCTGTGAAGGCCGGCAGATTGGCCTTGTGCTCAAGTGACCAGTACTGTACCGTCCCGCCCTTGATGAAGGAAGGCGCCTTAAGCGAATCGTTCCAGCAGATATAGTCCTTGCCGTGCTTTGTCTTCAGATGGTCCGCTATGCGCTTCGTGAAATATCCCTGCAGCTGATCCTCGTTTTCGAGTCCCTCGGCCTGCATCTTAGCCTGACATACAGGGCAGGTCTTCCAATGATTCTTTGGAGCCTCGTCGCCTCCGATATGGAACCTCGGTCCCTTGAAGAGGGGTGCGACCTCATCCAGCATCTCCGTAACAAATGTATAGGTCTCCTCCTGCCCCGGACATAAGATGACCGGGAATATGCCTCCATAGCTTACCAGTTCCACTTTCTCCTTTGAACATGAAAGTTCGGGATAGGCTGCAGTCATGGCTCTGGTGTGTCCCGGCATATCAATCTCCGGTATCACCTCGATGCCGCGCTCACAGGCGTACTCGTCTATTGCCTTAAGCTGGTCCTTGGTGTAATACTTATCCCCGCACTGTTCATAGAGCCTGGGGTATTTGTCAACCTGGATTCTCCAGCCCTGATCGTCAGCCAGGTGAAGATGGACGACATTTATCTTGACCATGGACAGCTCGTCGATAACCTTGAGGATTTCCTCATATGTCTGGAAATGTCTGGCCACATCCATATGCTGACCCCTGTGGGCGTATTTCGGCTCGTCTTCGATCTCCGTCTCCGGGATCCTTCCGTTTTCCATAAGAAGATACAGGGTCGTAAATGCATATATGGCTGCCCTTGCTGAGGCTGCTCCTACAGTAACCCCGGTTTCAGTGACGCTTATCGTATATTTTTCCTTGTTGGCCTCATCCTCAAGCTTGTTTACCGCGATAAAAACATCTCCGGTTTCTTCCGCAGGGCTTACCTCGTATCCTTTTTTTGCCATCCTCTCGGCATAGACCTTGATCACCGGCTCCTCGAAGGCCGAATATATCCTGATCGCCTCAGGCAGCTTGATGGTCCTTCCCGATTCCTTCTCACTCTTGATCTTAGGTATTACATTGCTCATTGTTATATCCCCCTTTATCTAACAGATAACCTGTCTTAAATTATACTCTTCATCTACCAGAAGCAGTTTTGCCTTTTTGCCAACCGCAATGCTGCCGTAATCGCCATCGATCCCGATAGACACTGCCGGGTTCTCCGATGCTGCCCTGATGGCCCTCTCCTCCGGGATGCCCACCTCGAGTATGGACTTCTTCATGCAGTCATAGAGGTTGGTAACCGATCCCGCGATGGTCTCCGGTGCGTCCGTGAGCACGGCCACATTGCCACGTACTGTAACCGCCTGGCCGCCCAACTCGTAGTCTCCATTCTCGAGTCCGCAGGCCATCATGCTGTCAGCTATCAGTATGATCTTATCCTCGTCAAACATGTCAAAAGCCAGCCTGATCATGGCCGGATGCGAATGAACGCAGTCGGCTATAAGCTCTGCCTCTGCGTGGTTCTCCTTTGCCGCGAGTATCGGTCCCGGATTCCTGTGGCTAATGTCCGGCATGGCATTATAGAGGTGGGTAAGATGCCCGGCGCCTGCCTTAAAAGCCTCGTCCGCCGTCTCAAAATCGGCGCACATATGGGCGAGCGATACCTTGACCCTGTCCTTAAAAATGTCGATAAATTCCATAGCCCCGTCAAGCTCCGGAGCTATATCGACAAGCTTTATGAGGCCCTCGCTCCTGTCCAACATTCGCTCAAACATCCCGATATCAGGATCCATTATATACCTGGGGTTCTGGGCTCCCGCCTTATTAATATTGATGAAGGGCCCCTCGACATTGATGCCGACCATGTCGGCGATGGTCCCCTCGTACCCACCGGCCTCCTGCCTGCTCTTAAAGAGAACTGCATTGTCGATCACACCATTTAAGATCTCCTCCGAGAAGCTCATGGATGCCGGACAGATCGCTGTGATTCCGTGCTCGGCCTCATAGCGGGCTATGGCCTCCAGTCCCTCGATGTCAGCATCGCAGAAGTCATGCTTAACGGCCCCGTGAAAATGTATATCCACCAGTCCGGGGATCAGCTTCAGCCCCGCTGCATCCAGGATTTCTTCTGCGCTGTCCTGCCTGCTG
>R03__coassemble_1900_pt1 | contig 8942 bp, 6 predicted proteins | sample R03__metabat2_high_PE_045 | metagenome-assembled genome bin R03 | reverse complement strand
TCAGGGTGTCGCCCTCCTCATAATTTTCCATGATCTCGGCGGATACATTTAAAATGCTCTGCTGACGCTCGTCCGCGGTGATCGCAAGGTTGGATGGCGTAAGCTGTGAGCGAAGGGATATTACAAGCAGCACCGCAAGGACTATCGCACCGATGATTCCCGCAGACCTGTCGGTCTGCTCATCTGTGATCTCATGCTTGATATTGGGTATAAGAAACCTGCATATCTCCACCAGCCAGCTGCCGAAGGCCGCCACCGCTCCTATGTAGATGAACATGGCCGCCTGCTGATAGTAGGTCCAGGGCTGGCCGGGGCTGGCGACGGTTACGAACATGGCAACGGAGAGCAAAAGCCAGGTCAGGCGCAGGCCCAGTCTCGATCTGTCCTCTGCCAAACCATCAGCAGATACCGCCTCCTCGGTCACAAGGCCGGCCTTGACATTTCTTGCCTTACTGAAATACACGATTGTCATAGTCAGCGTAGCAGCCGCATATACCACCAGGATCCACTCGATCGGAACATCGAGAAGGGCCAGGCCCGTCCGGATCCTCTTCGAGAAGGTCGCCATCGAGGCGTAATCGAGGCTGAATATGATGTAGGTGTCGATGAAATCCTTCAGGCTTCCCGTGGCTATAAGATACACCCCAAATATGATTGTCACCACCAGCATCCCGCCGGCAAAGGCAAGGCACATCTTTACTATATCTGCGATGCTGCAGCCGTGAGTGCGAGCTCCTGCATTTGAAATGATATCGGCCCTGCGACTTTTCACATAATTTGCCACCATGACAGCGAACATGACGATCCCCATTACGGCCCAGAGGATGCAGTAGTTGAACTTCACGAAGAAGGTCAGCATTCCGCATGCACCCATAACGAAGGCATAGCGGTTATCTATCCCCTCCTGCAGCTGCTTCAGGAAGAGATAGGCTGATATGCAGATCAGCGGGAAGATATACTCCTCGCTGTTGCTGGCTGTGTAAAGCCTGATGTTGCACATGAATACCGCCAGTACTGCAAGCATCGATATAGGCCGGTTGGCAAAAAGCCGGGCGATCTTATACATGAAAAGCACCGACAGGAAGATCGTGACCAGCTCTATCAGGAAATTTCCGATAAAGGTCGCGCTGATGCTGCCTGCTATCAGCTTGTTGATCTCGAGGCCAAGCGCCAGGATGATATAGAGCCAGGGTCCCTTGTGGTCGAAATAATCCACGTAGGCCAGCTTCCCCTCGGTCAGTCCCTTTGCAACGGCAAAAAAGACTCCCTGATCGGCGGTCATGCCCGTTCCTGTCAGCGGATTGAGAGGACTGTAGATCGCTACGAGAGCAGTGATCGCGGCCAGCACTATTCCCTCTGCCACTATGTATTTTTTGTTGTCTGATGAAATGCCTCTTAACATAATTTAGTGTATTTTTTATTTCATATCCTTCTCATCCACGCAGAAATAATATATCGGCGTCTCATAAGGGTTGTAGACCTCCTGCAGGTATCCGGCCTCAGCCAGGCCTTCCTTGAGCCTGCCCATATACTCCTCGTCGTCCCAGCCGTCACCGGCCATGATATAGCATTTGCCGCTGGAGATTATGAAATCCAGATCCTCCTCATAGTCATACTTCTTGGAGTGCTTCTGGCATATGTAGACCGGGTTTCCGACTCCGTCGAGTTCATCCTGCTTGTAGTTGTTGTAATAATTGAAGATGGTCTTCTGGTAGTTGCAGACGTAGACCGACTCATCCTCCTCGATGTTCTCGCATATGTAATTGTAACCGGCCTTGACCTCATAGCGGGGCCAGTAGATGTGGTCGGTGTTCATGTAATAGCGGATGCCTCCGTTTAAGAGGACGGCGAGCAGGACTGCCAGCCCCAAAATCGCCCGTGGCTTGCTCCTAACCTCAGTATCTTTTATGAGTTGATCCAGCCCGACTGCGACCACGATCACGATCAGTGGGTAGACGAAGAGCCAGAGTCTCTTGTTGACAGGAAACATGCCAAGCCCCGAGGCCAGCACTGTTACGACAAAGCCGCCGTAGATGCCCAGGTAGAGCTCGTCCTTTTTGACCAGAGCATAGGCCGCACAGACTGCGACCAGGATCATGATCACATACTCGAGGCGGTAAAACTGCTGAAAAATGGTTCCCGCGCATTTCGCATACTGGAGGATATCGGCCATTGAGGTCGGTATCAGGGGCAGGTTCCAGTCCTTCCAGAAGTCCAGCATGCTGTCGTCCGTCGCAGTCTGCCTCAGCCAGTAGAAATAGTCCCCGACGAAGCTTGCCACCAGGATGACTCCGCCGAGCACACCCTGAATAGCCCTGTCCTTATTTTTCCTGATGACGGAGAAAATAAAATCCGATGCAATGATGCCGCCCGCCATGAAGCAGACCGGATTGGAAAACCAGAGCAGGATCGCCCATATGACTCCCATCTTGATAAAGCCGTGCTTCTTATCCTTGAAGCAGTAATATACCCATACAGTCAGCAGGGTGAAAAAGCAGTCCGCTATGTAGGGTTTGAAAATATTGGAATACTGCAGGATTATCGGAAGCGTTGCCACAAAGGCCGTCCCAAGCATGGGATAATACACCCTGAAGGTCCTCTTCAATATCAGATAGACCAGGATAAGCGTCCCGACGAATTCAAGAATCGCGGGTATCCTCAGCACAAAGTCATTGTTGCCCAGTATCAGCGTCAGTATCTTGACGAAATAGAGCCAGCCCACAGGTGCGGACTGCACGTTGTCGAGAGCGCCCGAGGTCAGTGTCAGAAGGCTCCTGTTGGTGAAGGAATCGGCCAGGGCAGCCTCGTCCCACCAGAGGGAATGGCCCTCCATGTTCATGCGGATGCTCAAGGCCACTGCGATGATCACGATGACGGCAGCTATGCCCTCAAGCACGATCCTCTCTATGCTGTTGTCGGAATTTTTTATTTTTTCTTTGATCTTCATTCTGTTTCTCTTGATGTTTTCTGCAGAAAATTCAGCCGTCAGGCCGGATAATAGGTCATGCCGAAATCAACTATGGCTAAAAGCTCCGGAAGCCATGAAATGACGCAGGCTATGCAGTAAGCTATTGCGATAACCCATGTAAGCCAACCGGCCTTCAGCCTGTCAGCGGCCCACCGGATCAATCCGTATATCAATGCCAGAAAGGCCCAGCTGAAATAGAGGGCATAGAGTATCAGCCCGTTTTCCGCCGTTCCCCAGCCTATTATCGGAAGGAGTACGACCGACATGATGACCCAGAGCATCGACACTTTCGCCCAGGTCTCACGACGACTTACCGCAAAGCCCAGTATGGCCAGAATCAGGACTGCTATGCCGACAAGGCTTATGCCTTCCGCCGCCACAGGCTGCCAGGATGGATGGTCTCTCGACACGAGGTCTACCGCACCACTTGCCCCGAAGAGCATATCGCGCAGGAAGGCTGTATACTGGCACATTTTCTCGTAAAAGCTTAAGGGCTCTCCGGCAAACTGCCCTAAAAGGGAACCGGTCCTGCCGAAGCAGTTCAATACGACCTGAGCCCGCTCAAAGATGGCTACCAAAGCCAGATATCCGCCCGCAAGCTTCAAAAAGGTCCTGCCGCAGGCCGCAAGCTTCTCTCCTGATGAGGCCCTTCCTCCTGATGAGGTCTTTCCTTTTAATGAGGCCCCTTCGGACTGTCCGGATCTCATAACAGCCGGCTTCAGATAAAAGAGTCCTAATGCAGCACTTGTCAGCAGGGTTCCCGCTGCTCCAAGCAGGGCAAGATCATCCTCTCTCCCCTCGCAGATCATAAGGATCGCGAAGGCCAGCCAGAAATAGGCCACCACATACTGCTCTATCATCAGCGAGAAGAGTATGCTGCCGAAGCTTAAGCTTGAGACGAGCACGAAGAGTGCCCTTTTCGTACTGTCGAGTTTCATGGCCCTGGCTATCATATAATTGGCCAGAAGGAGCAACACTATCTCCATCACATCAAGCATGTAGCCTCCTGCAAAGGGAAACAGCCTCGACAGTGGGTATCCCACCAGAAAGGTAATACCCATAAAGGGCGACGCCATCGCCGCGAAGAGAGGCTGCCTTATGTCATTTTCCAGGTTTGAAAAGAGCAGAAAGCAGTTCATCTGCGTCAGTATGGGCGTATCGCTGTTGTAGATCACGTCGTAGAGGACATCGGTCCCATAGAAGGCCTCTGTCCTTGTGTATATGGCAAGGGCAAGCACAAGCATTCCGGCAAGCAAAACCGCGTAGGTCAGCTTCTCACCCCTTTTTATGCCATCAAACAGCCTTATGCTCTTCATGCATTTTGCCACATGCCTCAGTATCAGAAGGATATAAGTCATGGCAAAGGGCAGGGCCACCAGTCCGCAACCCGCTATGGCAACAGGATGCCTCGCGGCAAACATGGTCGGATCAATAGTCAGCGCCTGGTCGTAGGTCGTGTATACTGCATAGAAAACCGTTCCGGCTGCCGACAGTATGCCCAGATCCAGCATCGGATGATCCACAGCCATAGCCTTCTGCCAAAGTCCGGGGAAGATACAGCATACCGCCGTAACCGCCACAAATGATATGAGCATGGCGGCGTAACTCATCTGCCCGAAGAGCCTGTCCTGTTCTATCAAGAAAAAGGCCATGGCCGAAATTGGCAGGTATATGTTTGATATTAAATTTTTCCAACAATTTCTGACCCTGTCCATGCCCTGTATGCTTCCTGAAGGTTACTCCCTGTAAAATCTGCTCACCGTGTCTATATAGGCCTCGGGCAGTCCCACATCGTAGGAGGTGCCGTTTACCACCAGACCGGACATGCCGTACTTCTCGCGCACCTGGTCCAAGGCCGAGGTCAGCTGGAACTCGCCCCGCTCGAGCTTGTTGGCCTTGATGTTGGCCTCTAGCTCCTCGAATACCTCTTTGGTCAGGATATACTGGCCGAAGACGGCGTAGTAATTCTCCTTTGATTTTCTGGTCTTAACATTCAGATAATCGCCTGCGTACTCTATGGTAGGCTTCTCGGCCATCTCGTCGATCTTCATGACCGTCTGTTCCGGGTCCTCCCACTCGCCGTGCATGATGCCGTAGTGGACCACGTCATTCTTAGGTATGGTATGCATGGAGATGGTGGTCATGCCGAAATTCTCGAAGGCATCGATCATCTGGGTCATGCAGTTTCTGTCCTCGTTGGAGTGGTAGATCATGTCGCCCAGGAGCAGGAGCACCGGCTCGTCCTTGGTGAACTCCCTGGCCTGATAGACCGCGTGTCCGAAGCCCTTTCTCTCCTTCTGGTATACATAAGTTATTTTCGACGAGAGCTTCATCAGCAGGTTCTGATAATATTTCTTGTCCTCGGGCAGCTTGTCATAGTTCTCGCTGGACATGCGGCCGAAGAATTCGTCGTATATATGCTGCTCCTCCTCGCCTATGATCAGGCAGATCTCCTCGATGCCTGCATCAACAAGCTGCTCCAAAAGGATCAGGAGTACCGGCTTCAATATGCCGTCCCTGTCCATGACCGGGAAGAAATCCTTCTTCATGACCTTGGTTACGGGAAAGAGCCTGGTTCCGAAGCCTGCTACCGGGATAATCGCCCTGGTAACCGCCTGCTTTGGCTTCAATGTAAGCGGAAAAGCCTCCATGCCGCGCTCTTTTTCCAGATATTCTATGACAGTGGCCTGAGCCTCGGCATCCTTGGCCAGAAGCTGCACCGTTCCGTCACCCTGAGAGCCTACACCCTTGGCGCCGTAGACAAGCGGCTTGATATATTCGTCATTTAAAACGGAATGGAGCACGGGTGACCTGAGCTCGGTATAGCTGGCCGGGGCCACCTTCTTGTCGAAATTCTCCTGGAATTCGCACATGATGGAGCCCAGCTTCTCGTTATCTCCGGCGTCGATTGCCTTCATGGCAGCACGGATGAATCTCTTATTGTCCGGTCCCAGCGCCTCCTGGACCGTCCGCTCCATGTCGTTGTCGGCGAAGGGATAGCACTTATTCAGGTCAGACAGGATCCTCACGGTATCCTTGCCGGCATTGAGGTCTGCTATGACCCAGTACATAGGTTTCTTCACGGTAAGAGGTTTGACGGATATCTCGTTTCCGTCAAATATCATATGGACCGGATTGACGCCGTAAGCACAGGCCTGGTCCAGCCTGCCGCAGCGGCTGGGTGTCCTCTGCTCTCCCATGAAGGCCACCTGCATCTCGCCCATGGTATTCATCTTGAGCTTATACAGCTGATTGAAGGCTCTCGCGACCAGGACACAGATAGCGGCGCTTGATGACAGGCCGCTCTTCATCGGCAGGTCCATCTTGGTTATGTTGATGTGGAGTCCCTTCACGTCGTAGTTGTCATTTATGTAGGAGGCCACGCCTGCAACATAGGAGAAAAAGCCTCCCGATGCGGCAACCTCGCGGAGCTTGTCGGAATCCATCTCGCAGGAGAAGCTCTCGCCCTTATAAGCTGCGATGGGGCTCTCCAGGACGAAGAGGTCGTCCTTCTCGATCTCGGCGTATATGCCCTGCTCGACTCCGGTCACCAGTGCCTCGCCAGCGATAAGCCTGGAGTTGGTCACGCGGTAGAGACCCGCCCAGTCGCTGTGCTCTCCCATCAGACAGAGTCGCCCGGGAACAAATAGTGTCAGTTTGTTAGCCATCTTCTCCTCCTTATGCCTTCTCCTCGACCAGGGCCTTAAGGTCGCCCAATGTTATGAGCTTGCGGCTCTCCTTGTTGGATATTTTGATCTCGAACTCGTCCTCGAGATCGGAAAATATCGAGAGTGCCTCAAGCGATGAGATGTTGAGGTCCTCGACCAGCCTTGCCTCAGGTGTAAGCTTGTCCTCGTCTATAGTGTCGCAGGCTGCCATAATGATATCCTTTATCGTATCCCACATATCTTTATCTCCTTATATTTGTCCTTATTACTTTCTTTATCCTGTTCTTATTCCTTATCAGCCTCAACGGCCGCTGCCGCCCTTTTAGCCTCGCGGGCCGCCTTCCTTTTTGCCTTCTCGCGGGCCGTCTTCTTCTTCTCAAACCACATCACGATCTCGAACATGATATATATCAGCACGCACCTAATGGCAAACATGATGATTATGTCCAGCAGCAGATTGTCCGGCAAAAGTCCCAGTATGGAATACCAGGGCAGGGCCTTGATCTCTATGGTGTGCACGCAGAGTATCCAGAGTGAGTACCGGCCTATGGTCCGAAGCTTGTCGGGCACCCATCCCTCTATGCCGTCTATGGCTACCGCCAGATACATGAGCAGATAGGCTGTGCAGCCCGCCAGGGGTATCTCCAGGATCCCCAGGTCGTAGGTGTAGTTGGCCAGCTTCAGGGTTCCGAAGCAGATGCTTATGGCAGACCCGATACCCAGCAGGACGAATACCCACCAAGGATGCTTCTTTAAGAGCAGCTTGTCCTCCCTTATCCTGTAGCCGAAATAAAGCGGCGTCACTCCCACCATTCCCTGGCTCAGACAGAACTGCGGCTGAATGGTGACCGCCAGGAGATAGCCGGCGACCGTCACCGCTATGCAGATCGGTATCACAGCCTTCTGCGGTGCCAGATTCATGATGATATTAAGCAGGTTCCAGGCTATGAAGAGGGCCAGCAGATACCAGATGGCCGCTACGCAGGTCGCCGCCCCGTTGGGAATCAGGTTAGTATCCGTAACCCCTATCAGGTAGCCCAGCGCATGGGACCTGATCTGATAGAGCCATTCCTCCGTCGATCCCAGCACCTTAAAGTGGCATATCGCATACAGGATCGTCGCGACCACCGATGTGATAAGGTAAGGAACCAGTATTGTCCCGGCCTGCTTTTTTACCGTCGCTCCCATGGCAGCCTGTCTGAAGCCGAAGCCGCTCACCATGAAGAGGAGGATTATGGCCGCGTTCAAAAGCAGCGGCACCTGATAGACCAGCCTCTCCACTATGGCAAGGCCGGGGTGGACCGCTATGGCCGCCTGCAGCAGAAATTCTATTATGACCAGGGTGTGGACCATGAATATGGCTATCATCAGGTAGCCCTTCAGGAGGTCAAATACCCCCAGATAATACTCTCTGTTTCTTTCCATTATTTTCTCCGATTTTTTCACATGGGCATAAAAACCCATAGTTATTTAAAATTATACTATCTGCAGGGTATTATTTCAATCTTTTAAGCCTTATGCGGATTGACTGGCGCAGCCTAAGACCTTACAATATAGCCATATGTGTGACATCGGCCGTGTTCTGCTGAGGCAGTAACAAAAGCGGCAACGGAAGCAGTTATATATAACGGATTTATATGGGGAGAAATGATAATGGAAGCAAAGAAACCGCAGCTTTACAGTAAGATATTCGATCAGGCCCAGGCCTCGCCCGATGCCCCCGCCTTTCTGGTGAGGCACCGCAAGGATTACACCGCCATCTCGCATATGGAGGTCCTGCACAGGGTGGCCGCCGTCAGGTCTGAATATATGAAGCTTCCCTACGAGAGGATCGGCTACATAGGAGAGAATATGGCGGACTATTTTTCGATTACATCCGGACTCATAGCCACCGGCAAGACCATAGCCATGCTGGATTCCCAGGCTCCCGCCGCCGATCTCATTAACGTAATCTCCTCGGCCGAGCTCGACGCTGTGATCTACGACGAAGATATGGCCGACATAATAGAGGACCTGGCCGCAGGCCTTTTTGGCCTTGCCTTCATCGAGGCTGCTGTCCCTGATTTCGATGAGAGCATGCTCGCCGATGCAGCTGACTGGGCCGAGGGCGACACCCTCTTCTTCACCTCCGGAACCTCCAAGAGTTCCAAGGTTGTCGTGACTCCCACCTACGCCATCGAGGGCAATATAACAGGTCTCAACAGGATCCGCTCCTACGCACCGGGTCAGGCTGTCCTCATGCCGACGCCATAATTTCACTCATATGGCTTTACGGCCATGCACGCCATGTACGGACTGGGCTGCCC
>R03__coassemble_1868_pt1 | contig 9045 bp, 7 predicted proteins | sample R03__metabat2_high_PE_045 | metagenome-assembled genome bin R03 | reverse complement strand
AAGTGCAAATACTACGAGGGCTATCTGTGGAACAAGATCCTGAAGCTTGACATAATAAGGGAGAAGGGCCTCTGGTTCGACGAGGACATAAGCCGCAACGAGGATAGGCTCTTCCTGGTCAGGTACCTGCTGAATGCAGAGAGTCTGGCTTTCGTGTACAGCCACCAGTACTGCTATCATTTAAGGGATGATGGTGCCACGGCCGGCCTGGTGAGAGATGTCTACCGGGTGAGCGAGGAGGAACTGACCGAGTTCGATGCCTTCGAGCGCATGGTTGAACTCCTGCAGGGCAGGTCGAGCGTCAATGAGGAGTACAGGGACGCGTATGAGGCCTGTGTTCACGATATGATCCTGAGCGAGCTTCGGACCTTCAGGAGGATGGTGAGCCTCATACACGGACTCGAATACGCAAGGAGCCATATGAGACATTTTGCCAGGCAGTGCAGAAAATACAGCTATGAGCCGACGGATGCTACTGAGGCGAAGCTGTATCGGGTATACAGGCGGTACGGACTCACGGGCCTGTCCTGCACCTGGGATCCCATGCAGTTTGAATATGTCGGCAGATTAGAGTAAAATAGTTCAGATATAAATAGCAAGCAATATACAAGGAGATAAGTTATATGTGCGGAATAGTCGGATTTGTCGGGAAAAAGCAGGCGGCACCAATCCTTCTGGATGGATTGTCCAAGCTTGAATACAGGGGCTACGATTCTGCCGGAATCGCCGTAAGGGACGGCGATAAGGACATTAATATAGTCAAGGCCAAGGGCCGTCTTAAGATACTCGAGGAGAAGACCGACGGCGGCAGGAGCGTGAAGGGAACCTGCGGTATAGGACACACCAGATGGGCAACCCACGGCGAACCGTCCGAGATCAACGCTCATCCCCATCATTCGGATGACGGCAATGTCACAGCCGTCCACAATGGTATCATCGAGAACTACCAGGAGCTTCGCGATAAGCTGACCAGAAAGGGTTACTCCTTCTACAGCCAGACTGACACGGAGGTCTTCACCAAGCTTATCGATTATTATTATAAGAAATACAACATAGGGCCTATCGATGCCATCGCGAAGACTATGGTTAGAGCCCGCGGTTCATACGCGGTAGAGGTCATGTTCAAGGATTATCCGGGTGAGATCTGGGTTGCCCGCAAGGGAAGTCCTATGATCATAGGTGTCTCCGACGGAGAGAGCTATGTGGCATCCGATGTCCCGGCCATCCTCAAGTACACGAGAAATGTATACTATATTGATAATCTGGAATTCGCCAAGATAACCGCCGGCGCGGTCGAGTTCTACAACCTGGACGGCGATGTGGTCGAGAAGACCCCGGTCGAGATCACCTGGGATGCCGAGGCTGCAGAAAAGGGCGGTTACGAGCACTTTATGATGAAGGAGATCCACGAGCAGCCAAAGGCTGTCGAGGACACCTTGAAATCGGTACTCAAGCCAAACGATGAGAAGAGTACGGAGGCAGGCTGGCACATCGACCTGTCAGCAGCGGGGCTTGGCGATGATGAGATAAAGGAGATAAGCCAGATCCATATAGTGGCCTGCGGTTCCGCGTGGCATGTCGGAATGGCCAGCCAGTATATAATCGAGGACATGGTCAGGATCCCGGTAAGGGTGGAGCTGGCATCGGAATTCCGCTACAGAAATCCGATACTTGATAAGAAGGAACTTGTCATTATCATCAGCCAGTCCGGCGAGACTGCTGATTCGCTGGAGGCCCTCCGCCTGGCCAAGGCTGCCGGCATCAGGACACTGGCCATAGTAAATGTGGTGGGAAGTTCCATCGCAAGAGAGGCCGATCATGTATTTTACACCCTCGCAGGACCGGAGATATCGGTCGCAACGACCAAGGCCTACAGCGCCCAGCTCATGGCCTGCTACTGTCTGTCCACCCAGATGGCTTATGTCAGGGGAGAGATAGATGCTGCAGAGTATGCTTCCTGCATAGATGAATTGCTTCAGATACCTGAAAAGATAACAAGCATCTTAAACGACAAGGAGAGGATTCAGTGGTTCGCGGCCAAATATGCCAACGCTAAGGATGTCTTCTTCGTGGGAAGAGGAATCGATTATGCCATCTCACTCGAAGGCAGCCTGAAACTGAAGGAGATTTCCTACATACACAGTGAGGCCTATGCAGCCGGCGAACTGAAGCACGGAACCATAAGCCTGATAGAGCAGGATATACTGGTCATAGGAGTGCTCACCCAGAGCGCCCTCTACGAGAAGACCAAGTCCAATATGGTCGAGTGCAAGGCCAGGGGAGCATACCTCATGGGACTTACGACCTATGGCAACTACGAGATGGAGGACACGGCTAATTTCGTGACCTACATTCCCAAGGCGGACGAGCGCTTCATAGGAAGCCTGGCCGTGATACCGCTGCAGCTGCTGGGATACTATGTATCGGTTGCAAAGGGACTGGATGTGGATAAGCCGAGGAACCTGGCCAAATCCGTTACGGTGGAGTGATAGCGTCCATTGCCACAGGGACTGCATATAGTTGAGGAACAGTAATGAAAATAGGATTTATAGGTTGTGGAAATATGGGATCCGCCATGCTGCAGGGCATATTGAATGCCAATCTGGTGGATTCGTCAGACGTTACCGTATCGGTTCATACGAAAGAAAGCGCAGCTGCACTTTCCGGGAAATACGGAGTTAAGGCTGTATGTGACAATGCCGTGGCCGCAGAGGGCGCGGACGTGGTCATACTTGCCGTAAAGCCATATATGTATGCCGAGGTATTGCCCGAGATCAAGGGCATGGTAAGCGAAGACACTCTCGTGATATCGGTCGCCGCCGGACAGACCCTTGCTGCTATAGAGGGAATGCTCTGCGAGGAGGATTATGATGCCAGGCCCGCAATAGTGAGAGCCATGCCCAACACACCGGCGCTTGTCGGCGAGGCCATGTCGGCTCTATGCGCTAATGCCGGGGTAACCGATGAGCAGAAGCGGGAGGCTATGAGCATCTTTACAAGCTTCGGTAAGGCCGAGTGGATCAGCGAGTCCCTGATGGACGCGGTGATCGGAGTGAGCGGTTCGTCGCCGGCCTATGTATATATGTTCATCGAGGCACTCGCGGACGGGGCAGTCGCAGAGGGAATGCCCAGGGCTCAGGCTTATAAATTCGCCGCACAGAGTGTACTCGGCGCGGCTAAGATGGTTCTTGAGACCGGGGAACATCCTGCCAAGCTCAAGGATGATGTATGCTCACCTGGAGGAACCACTATCGCGGCGGTAGCTGCACTTGAGGAGCAGGGGTTCAGAAGCGCAGTCATAGCCGGAGAGCATGCCGCTGCTGAGAAATCGAGGAGCATGAGCAAATAAATGTTGATATGTATGTCCGGCGGAATTTCGGATATGCTCAATAGACGTATATGTATGGCCGACGGAACCCTCGGGATATTTGCCCTCTTTGTGCGGCTGAACGCACACGAGGACAAATACACCCTCGTCCATCGGCCATAAATTATAATTGCTCGAATATCAGAGCAGAGACGGGAGAGAATATGTACACAGATTTAAAGCGAACCTGGGCCGAGGTCAATCTGGACAATATCGAATACAATTACAGGACATTAAGAGACCGCATCGGGGCCGGCTGCAAGTTCTTGGGCGTGGTCAAGGCTGATGCCTACGGACACGGAGCCGTACAGGTGGCTTCACTGCTCGAGAGCCTGGGCGCGGACTATCTGGCTGTCTCCAGCCTGGATGAAGCCAGGGAGTTAAGATATAAGGGCATATCCATGCCGATCCTGGTGCTGGGCCACACGCCGGCGGACCAGGTCAGGCATCTCATAGCCAACAACATTACCCAGGCAGTAAGCTGTGAGAGCAAGGCCATCGAGTACAACGAGGAGGCCATGAAGCTGGGCGCCAGGCTCAGGACTCATATCAAGCTGGACACGGGTATGTCGAGGATAGGCTTTCTGTGCGCAGGAGATCATTTTGAAAATGGTGTCGAGGCCGTCATGAGGTCCATACTTCTTCCGGGACTTGACGTCGAGGGCGTGTTCACACATTTTGCCGTATCGGATGAGTACACAGATGAAGCCGTGGAGTACACGAAGAATCAGCTGAGCCTCTTCAAGAGGGTGATCGGCCAGATCGAGGCTGGCGGTTTCAGATTCAGGATAAAGCATTGCGCCAACACCGGTGCAGTGGCAAATTATCCCGAAAGCTATATGGATATGGTAAGACCGGGACTGCTCCTGTACGGATACGGCCCGGAGGCAAAGCGGCTGGGACTGAAGCCTGCCATGGAACTCAAGACCAGCGTCAGCACGATAAAACACTACGAGGCGGGCACACACATAAGCTATGGCGGGACCTTTGTCACAGAAAAGCCTACAAGGATGGGCGTTGTGCCCATCGGCTATGCGGACGGACTCTTCAGATGCCTGTCAAATAAATATTCGTTTATGGCAAATGGCACAAAGGCGCCGATAAGGGGAAGGATCTGCATGGATATGTGCATGATAGATCTGACAGACATTCCGGATACGCCTGTCGGGACCGAGATATTGGTATTCGGAGAGGGTAATCCCCTCGAGGATATGGCCGAGGCGGCAGGGACCATTCCCTATGAGCTGACCTGTGCCGTATCAAAGAGAGTGCCGAGAAAGTTTATAAAGGGCGGAGAGATCGTAGAGCAGGAGCTCAAGATGTAATATTTTGCTTCAAGCCTGAACGGAAGGTGTGATATGCGATTATTGAGATGTGCATTCTCATTCAGAGCGGAGACTGTATATCCTACGGTATGGTACATCAGAGCAGGGACTGCATGTCCTCGGGCATAGGCACCTCGAAGCACATAGCCTCATGCGTGATCGGGTGGGTGAATTCCAGCCTGCCGGCGTGGAGGGCCTGGCGTTCAAGACGTCTGTCATCGGGGTTGTAGAGAAAGTCACCGAGCAGGGGGTGACCGATGGCGGTCATGTGGACGCGTATCTGATGGGTGCGGCCGGTATCGAGACGGCATTCCACAAGTGAGGCATCTATATCACCGAAAAAATCAATGAGTTTAAAATGGGTGACCGCAGGGTCGCCCTTTTTTATATCTACGGCCCTCTCGACGGTCGAGCCCGGCTTGCGGCCTAAGGGCAGGTCTATGGTTCGCCAGCCATCAGCCTCTTTATAATATTGAATCCGGTCCTGCGAGGCAGAAGGAGTCGGAAAACTGTTATAATCATCGACATTACCCGAAACGATGGCGGTGTAGGTGCGTCGGATCCTGTGGCTTTTCATCTGCTCGTAGAGCATTCCGGCGACTATCATATTTTTCGCGATGATGGTAAGACCGGTGGTGTCGCGGTCAAGACGGTTGATACAGCGGTAGACGAATGCACCATTTGACATGTCATTCATTTCATGGGAAATATGCAGCATGTGGTACATGACGGCATTGCCCAGCGAATTGTAATAATTCTTCATGGAGGGGTGGATGGGCATGCGGGCGGGCTTGTTGACTACCAGCAGGTCCTCGTCCTCGTAGACTATGTCTATGGGCAGCTCGACTGGCGGAATCTTTTCGGAGGAAGCCGTTTCAACGAGGACAACCTCAAGCTTCTCGCCACCGGCCAATCTGTGATTCATATGAAGAGGCATCCCGTCAGCGATCATCGAATCGTAGCCGGCATGCCGAAGGACGGTCAGACTCTGCTCGGAATAGCCCTGATGGCGAAGAAATTCCGAAATCTTATGTCCCGCATATTCATGTGGAATGGAATAGATATATACGCGCTTCATGGATGATCAGATATCCTTGCGCAGGTAGAGCTTGCTGTCGACGCGGACGGGCTGGCCCAGGCTTCGCTTGTAGCCCAGCTTCTCATAGTAGGCCAGTTCATCCTCATGTATAACGGCGATTATGTAGGACTTCTCCTTTAATTTTGCAATCCTCTCCAGGTGCTTTAAAAGCTCGGCCTTGGCTTCCGCATGTAATTCATCATCATAAGTTGCCGCAAAAAGTATAGTGGCTGAATCGTGGCCGGAGGGGTATACGAAGCCTGCACCGATGGCCTTGCCCAGATGGTCTACGAATACTGCGTTGCGGCTGATCCTGTAGGTGTAGCCCTTCTCGCCGATTATGACATCCGATATAACCCAGTCCTTATTCAAAAAAGAGGGGACATGCTCAGCCCGCAGCATATCCAGGTAATCTGCCGGCTTCATCTTGGCGTTGGATATGATATCTATGGCCTCGCAGGCTAACACCTCGGGAGAGTCTATATCGGCATTTAAAAATGATACATAGGCGATCACCTGAAAGGTGGTTGCCTCCGGATGAGTCTTGAGATAGTTGAGGAGGCGCTCCTGCAGCGGCGCGTTGAAGCGGATGTTGTTCTCGGTCCCCCAGAGGAAGTCATGGTATGTGTCCGGTATCTTGCAGAGCAGGGTGTGGAGCTCGTTGGACACCAGAGGGTCATGGTCCATTCTGTATATCCTTAAGGCATCAGAACATACATCGGCAAGATTCATCGTCTCAAAACCCTTAGCGACGGCATAATTATAGATATTGCATACAATGGCGACTGTCTTGAGAGAATGATCGGTTCCCAGGGTTCCTCTGACATATTCTACAAGCCTTTGCGTCGGTATCTCACTTAAACTGCCATATTCGGTGGCATCGGGATATATTATATCCTTGTAATCCTCATATTTCTCGCCGTTCATAATATGTCCCCCAATATATTTCGCGGTCAATATATTATATTTATAATTATACGGGGTTAAAAATTGAAGGTCAAATGTATTATAATTCATATATCGAATGAATAATGCATCTGATCGAAAGAGGCTTGACTATGGAAAGAAACAAAATGTATGCAGTTATAACCGGGGCGAGTTCGGGACTTGGTGAGCAGTTCGCAAGACAGCTGGCTGCCGAGGGGTATTCGATAATACTTGTAGCCAGACGGGAGGACAGGCTTAAGAAGCTGAAGGCTCTTTTGGAGAAGAGCTACCTGGTGCCTAAGGCCAGGTGCCTCTATCTTACGGCCGACCTGGGCGATATGGATGGGTGCGCGAGACTGGTGGCTTATCTCGAGAAGAAGCCGGTCATGATATTTATCAATAATGCGGGCTTCGGGGACTGCGGATATTTTCCGGAGACTGACCTCGACAAGGATATGAACATGATAGATGTCAACGTCAAGGCGGTTCACTACCTGACCAAGGAGATGGTCCGCAAGATGTCTGCCCAGAAGAACGGCTACCTGCTCAACGTGGCAAGCTCGGCAGGCCTGCTTCCCGCGGGACCTTATATGGCAACCTACTATGCAACCAAGGCCTATGTGGCCAGCATGAGCCAGGCGGTGGCCAGGGAGCTTGAGGAGAATAAGAGCCGGGTCTATGTGGGGGCGCTGTGCCCGGGACCGGTGGACACGGAGTTCAATTCCGTGGCCAATGTCGAGTTCGCCCTAAAGGGTATTACGCCCAAGTACTGCGTCGAGTATGCCATCGAGGGTATGAAGAAGAGGCAGACGGTGATAGTCCCGACGCTTACGCTTAAGGCGGGGACGACGGCAGGCAGATTTCTGCCGAGGAAGCTGGCGGTTGCGATAACAAGTCACCAGCAGAAAAAGAAACTGTACAGATAAGAGAGCATTCGGATGCGAAAGAGAATATTTGACATAATCCAGATAGGAAACAAGGAGGACCTGCCCAGCAGAGCCTTCGACATATTTATAGTCATCAACATAGTGGCCAATATCACGGTCATGTTCATGGAGACCTTCGATGAGCTGGCATGGATGTACAGCGGCCTGAGGGCCATCGAGATCATAACGCTTATTTTCTTCTGCGTGGAGTATGCATTGAGGATATGGACGGCTGACTACCTCTACCCGGAGAAGACCAGGGGCCAGGCCATCTTAAGATTTCTGGTATCCTACGACGGAATAGTGGATCTGCTTACCATACTTCCCTTCTTCTTCCTGTCGGGCTTCGTTGTCTTCAGGATGCTGAGGGTGGTCCGTATATTTCACCTCTTCAGGATCAACGCGACCTACGATTCCTTCAACGTGATAACCACGGTCCTCTGGGAAAAGCGCAACCAGCTGGCATCTTCAATATTTATCATCATGGTCCTGATGTTCGGGTCCTCGCTCTGCATGTACAGCGTGGAGCACGAGGCTCAACCGGAGGTTTTCAGGAATGCCTTTTCCGGAATCTGGTGGAGCATGTCCACACTGCTTACCGTGGGTTATGGGGATATATATCCGATCACGGTGGTCGGCAGGATAATGGCCATAATCATCGCATTCCTTGGCGTCGGAGTGGTAGCTGTTCCAACAGGTATCATTTCGTCCGGCTTCGTGCAGCAGTATTACCAGGCCAGGTCGGCCGAGGATATATCGGGACGCAACACGGTGACTATGAAAGTTGACAGGGAATGCAACCTGACCGGAATGACGGTCGGCGCGGCAAGGGATAAGCATCATTTGACCGTGGTTGCCATGATAAGGGGCAGTGAGGCACTGATTCCCACTGACTCGACTATCATAAAAACAGGGGACACAATAGTTTTTCTGTCGCAGAAGAAGCTCAGTGATATAATCTGATCGTCTCAGCAGCTTGCTGACCGCGCAGCCACATGCGGCAATGGCCTGCCCGGTGGATCGGTTGTCCGCCGCAAGGAAGAATATATTATAAGGGGGAGCAAAAATGGGAAATGTATTTTATTTTGAGTGGGAAGTCGCACTTATGGTCTTCCTGCAGGCACACATTCACGGAATATGGATCAGTATAGTATCCTTCTTCACGCTGTTCGGCCAGGAGACCTTCATGATAGCCATCATGGCCTATCTCTACTACGCCTACGACAAGCTGATCGGCAAATATGTAGGTGTATGTCTTATGGTGGCAAATGTCTTAAATCCCATGATCAAGAACGTGGCACTAAGGCGCAGGCCCTATATGGACAATGACGAGATCCAGTGTCTCAAGGCGGTCAGCACGGACGGCGACATAATGGACGTCAATGTGCAGGGCTTCTCCATGCCAAGCGGCCATACGACCTC
>R03__coassemble_1830_pt1 | contig 9228 bp, 12 predicted proteins | sample R03__metabat2_high_PE_045 | metagenome-assembled genome bin R03 | reverse complement strand
AGATCACGCTGAATGTTCCGGTTAAGGAACTCTATCTGATCGGGGAGGACGGAAAAGCATATCTGCCCGACGGTGAGTATACTGTCTTTGTCGGCGGCTGCCAGCCGGATGAGAGAAGTGTGGAGCTGTACGGAGTGGCACCGAAGGCGATCGGACTTACTGTCGCAAGAAAGGAAAATTCATCAGGCGACGCTGGGGCTTCAAATGGTGAAATCCTGGTAAAGGGAATGATAAAAGCTGATGTATATATATATCCGGATCAGGAGTCATATATAGCAAAGGGTGCCGCCGGGGAGGCTAAATACAGCGTGGATACTGCCATAAACGAGTTGTATTCCGTGGTGGAATGCAGAACAGTCCTCGAGGATGAACTCCCCTTTATGTTTGCTCTCGGAGCTCAGAATCTGGCTCAGCTTAAGTCGCTGCCCATGAGCCTTGCGGATATAGTCGGAATGTCAGGAGGAATGATACCGGCAGATAAGGTTACGGCGATAAATGAAAGACTGAAAACGATAAAATAATATTGAAAATGCAGTTCATATAAGAACAGGGCAGGAGAAAATTCCTGCCCTGTTGCTTTTAATAGCGGTTTGTCATTGATCACCGATCTTTACGAAGTTCTTTCCTTGCAATGTATTTTACCCCGTCTATCAAGGCGGCTACGCCTCCGGCAACAGCAAGGCCGATGCCTGCTTCCGATATCATTTCCAACATTGTACTTACCTCCTTGTTATATTTATAAAACTATGTAATACTATCCAAATGTTAGGCACAACTAACATAATTGAATTATAGCATGTTTTAAATAAAATACAAGGGGAATTGTTATGTTAAATCAATCGTGACAACGCATCACAGGTTTCCTTCGCGACGGCAAGCTTATACATAAGCCTGGTCGGCTGGGGAGCAAGCTCTTTGTAATAAGCCAAAGTGGAGGCCTTTCCACTCCGGCTTATTTTTTCGCTCAGGGAGATGGCAAAATATACCTGGCCGGGGACAGAAACATCCGCATTGGCAGGGTCCACATTGCCCATGGTCCCTGTCACACCTATGCCTATGTCGGCACCAAAGGCTCCGCGGCAGGCATCAGCCATGGCTGCAGCGGTCTCTTTTGAATACACGGAATATCTGTCTATAATCTCAGCAGGGACGCCACAGTCTATTTTGGCCTCGTTGCTGTAGGTGATGAAGGCACCCTTGAAGATGGCGGAAGCACCCTCGGTATCGGTGATAAGGGAGGCTATCTGGCCTGAAGTGGCGCTCTCCATAGTGGTGATGCTTATATTTTTCGCGATCAGAAACTCAGTCAGCTTGCGGTAATCCTCGCGGATGTCTGCCTCATTGTACATAGTTCAAAACCTCCATCAGAAGTCATATGGTGCCGGTGCTTCGACATCTGAAAAAAACACGATATTTTTCATTGCTTGTATTATAATATAAGTCGCGCCTGAAATGCTAACGGCTTACATATCATATGGATATTGATTTTAACGAACCTCGACAAGGAGTGAAATCTGTGATAAATAAGGAAAATATTATCAAAGCCTTCCCCTACACCATACCGGTGATGGCGGGCTATATATCGCTTGGAATAGCCTACGGCCTGTTGATGCAGCAGAACGGCTACGGACCCTTGTGGGCCCTGGCTACCAGCCTCTTTGTATATGCGGGCTCGGCTCAGTTCCTGGGTGTAAGTCTTTTGGCTGCCCACGCTTCGCTGGCTCAGGTGGCTGTGCTTATACTGGTGCTCAATTTCAGACATTTTTTCTATGGCCTGTCGATGATAACAAAGTACAGGGATACCGGTGCAAGGAAGCCTTATCTGATATTCGGCCTGACCGATGAGACCTACGCCATCCTGTCCACGACTCCTGTCCCTGAGGGGATGAGGGACCGGGACTTCTATATGCTGGTCACATTGATGGACCACTGCTACTGGGTTCTGGGTTCGGTTATAGGGGCGACAATAGGTGAGATGATAACTATAAACACCGATGGTCTGGATTTTGCCATGACGGCGCTCTTCGCTGTCCTTTTCGTTGAACAGTGGAAGACTCATAAGGACCACAGGGCCCAGCTTATCGGACTGGGCATAATACTCATCTCGCTCAAGCTGTTCGGTGCTGACAACTTCCTGATCCCGGGGCTTATCGTCATATCGGTGATCCTCCTTGTGATGGATCACTTCGATGCCAAAAGACGGACAGATGATGAGAATGACAGGGCAGAAGAGGAGGTGACCCAAAATGAGTGATACCATGATCTATTCGGCGCTTGTCATAGGAGTTATGGCTCTGGTTACAGTTGCAATACGAGTGGTACCTTTTGTGCTGTTTGACAGGGGAAATACTCCGCCAAAGTGGGTGGAGACACTGGGCAAGCTGCTGCCGCCGGCCTGCATGAGCGTGCTGGTCATATACTGCCTGAGAAATATAGACATAACGAGCGGTAACCATGGATTACCCGATCTCATATGTGTTGCAGTGGCTATGGGTCTTCATGCCTGGAAGAGAAACACGCTTCTGAGCATATGCGTCAGCACCATCCTGTATATGGTCCTGATCCAGTTGATTTTTGTCTGATGGCTGCTTTTTATTCGGCTGGTGGAGTTGCATGAATATATGCGCTTGTTAAAAAACTATCAAATACCGATAAATATTGAATAAAATTGAAAATAGTTATAAAATAGGACGAAAGTTTTTATTTTAAAAGGAGAAAAATTATGAAGAAGAGATTACTTAGTTTAATCCTTGCTGCAGCCCTTGTTATGGGACTCACAGCATGTGGCTCTGCTTCAAGCTCATCAAGCTCTTCAGACACATCAAGCTCTGATTCGGCTACAAGCTCAGCTGCAACATTTAAGATCGGAGGTATCGGACCTCTTACAGGCGGAGCTGCCATTTACGGTAACGCTGCCATGAACGGAGCTCAGATCGCTGTCGATGAGATCAACGCGCTCGGCGGTGACATCCAGTTCGAGTTCAAGGCAGAGGATGATGTGCATGACGCAGAGACTTCTGTTAACGCTTACAACAACCTGATGGACTGGGGCATGCAGTTCCTTGTAGGTACTGTTACAACTACTCCATGTATAGCTGTTTCAGCAGAGACCAATCAGGACCGTGTATTCGAGATCACACCTTCCGCTTCATCTACTTCAGTAGTAGAGGGCAAGGATAACGTATTCCAGGTATGCTTTACCGATCCTAACCAGGGAATCGCATCTGCCGACTATATGGCAGAGAACATGGCTTCAGAGAAGATAGCAGTCATCTACAAGAATGATGATGCTTACTCTCAGGGAATCCGCGATACCTTCGTTTCAGAGGCTGATGCCAAGGGACTTGAAGTTGTATACGAGTGAACATTTACCGATGATACATCAACTGACTTCTCTGTACAGCTTACAGCAGCACAGTCAGCAGGTGCCACACTGGTATTCCTTCCTATCTATTATCAGCCGGCTTCCATCATCTTCGCTCAGGCAGATGCAGCAGGCTATGATCCAATCTGGTTCGGCGTAGATGGTATGGATGGTATCCTCACAATGGAAGGCTTCGATACATCACTCGCAGAGGATGTTATGCTTCTGACACCATTTTCAGCTGATGCAGAGGATGAGAGGACACAGACCTTCGTTTCTACATATGAGGAGAAGTATGGCGAGGTTCCTAACCAGTTCGCAGCTGATGCTTATGACTGTGTATATGTTATCTACGAGGCTATTCAGGAGGCAGGAATCACAGCTGATATGTCTACAGAGGATATCTGCGAGGCTATGATCGGTGTTATGACCCAGCTTTCAGTAGACGGCCTTACAGGTGACGGAATGACCTGGAGTGCAGACGGTGAGGTATCCAAGGCTCCTCGAGCAGTCATCATCAAGGATGGAACCTACGTTACACCATAATCTATAATATTTATCGATATATTATCGATTTCATTGCGACTATCAATGACGACAGCCGGGCCCTTCTGACCCGGCGTTTGTCGTATTTTAAGAGGAACTCATTATGGAATTCTTATCTTATCTCATAAGCGGGCTCAGCCTGGGAAGTGTATACGCACTGATAGCCCTGGGATATACGATGGTTTACGGTATCGCCAAGATGCTGAACTTTGCCCACGGAGATGTAATAATGATCGGCGGCTATGTATCCTTTATAGCCATGAACAGCCTGGGATTGCCGAGTTGGCTGGCAGTATTGCTGGCAGTCATTGTCTGCACGGTGCTGGGCGTGATCATCGAGGGACTGGCTTATAAGCCCCTTAGAGAGGCCACATCGCTGGCGGTGCTCATCACCGCAATAGGCGTGTCATATTTTCTGCAGAACTCGGCACTTTTGATCTGGGGAGCTAACCCGGTATCCTATATACCGGTCATATCCGGAACAATCTCACTTGCAGACGGAAAGCTGAACATCTCGGTGTCATCACTTGTTACGGTTGCCGTATGTATAGTGATAATGATCGCACTGTCGCTTTTCATCAGCAAGACCAAGATGGGCCAGGCCATGAGAGCCTGCTCCGAGGACAAGGGAGCTGCTCAGCTGATGGGCATCAATGTCAACAGGACGATATCGGTTACATTTGCCATAGGATCTGCCCTGGCTGCCATAGCCGGAGTGCTTCTCTGCTCGGCCTATCCGACACTTATGCCGACGACAGGATCCATGCCGGGTATCAAGGCTTTCACGGCTGCGGTATTCGGAGGTATCGGATCGATCCCGGGAGCCTTTATCGGAGGCCTGTTGCTTGGAATAATCGAGTCGATGGCCAAAGCTTATATCTCGACACAGCTTGCTAATTCCATAGTGTTTGCGGTACTTATCATAGTCCTTCTTGTAAGACCTGCGGGAATCCTGGGCAAGAAGATATCTGAGAAGGTTTAATGGAGGTGACAGTATGAAGAAGAATTTCAGACAGATCCTCCATCGCAAGGATTATTGGACGTATTTTGTAGTTACCGCAGCTTTCATAGTGCTTACTGTACTTTCCAATACGGGAGTGCTGAAGCGTGCACACACGGCTCTTTTGGTTCCGGTATGCTGCTATATAGCGGCGGCTCTGGCTCTCAACCTCTGCGTAGGTATTCTGGGTGAGCTTTCGCTGGGACACGCCGGCTTTATGAGTATAGGAGCCTTCAGCGGAATAATAGTTTCGCAGAGTCTGATGGATGTGATCCCCAACGCTGTGATCAGGTTGCTTATAGCTATAGTCGTAGGCGCTGTTCTTGCCGGTATATTCGGCTTCCTCATAGGAATTCCGGTCTTGAGGCTTAAGGGAGACTATCTGGCTATCGTTACGCTGGCCTTCGGTGAGATTATCAAGGATCTGATCACCTGTCTTATAGTCGGAGTCGACTCAAAAGGCCTGCATGTTATCTTCAATGCAAGCGGGTCTAAGACAGTTGCTGATCTGAACCTCGCAGAGGGTGGCAGGACTATCATCCAGGGCGCTCAGGGCGCTGTAGGAACGACGACTATATCGACATTTACAGCCGGTTTTATACTGATACTTGTAGTGCTTTTTGTAGTACAGAACCTGGTCTACAGCTGCACGGGACGCGCCATCATGGCCATCCGAGACAACAGGATAGCAGCAGAGTCATGCGGACTCAATGTAACCGGTTACAAGATGACGGCCTTTGCCATCTCGGCAGCGCTTGCAGGAGCGGCAGGAGCCCTCTATGGACTGAACTATTCAAGTGTTGTCGCCACCAAGTTCAATTTCAACACTTCGATACTTATCCTGGTGTATGTAGTGCTTGGCGGGCTTGGCAACATTCAGGGAACGATCGTTGCAGCGGCACTTCTCTATGTGCTGCCCGAGCTGCTGAGAGCATTTTCGGATTATCGAATGCTGGTATATGCGATCGTACTTATACTGGTAATGCTTGCGACCAACAACAGAAAACTGGCACAGTTTATGTCCAGATTTACCAAGAAAAAAGTAAAAGAGGAGGAGCAGCCAAATGTCTGAACAGAATGTAACGCAAAACAAGACTAAGATGGTTCCTTTTCCGACTGATGCAATTGTGCCTGAGAGAGATGTGAATCAGCCCCCTGTTCTTGAGTGCAGAAGACTGGGCATCCAGTTTGGCGGACTCAAGGCAGTAGATGATTTCAATATGGTGATCGGCAAGACCGAGATCGCCGGACTTATCGGACCTAATGGTGCCGGCAAGACCACAGTATTCAATCTGCTGACTAAGGTATACCAGCCGACCGAAGGTACTATCATGCTTAATGGCGTGGATACCGCAGGCAAGACCACCGCTCAGGTAAATCAGATGGGCATTGCCAGGACCTTCCAGAACATCAGACTCTTTGACAACCTGTCTGTTGAGGATAATGTCAAGATAGGCCTCCACAACCAGATGAAGTATACGACTGCCGAGGGTATATTAAAGCTTCCAAACTACTGGAAGAAGGAGAAGGAGATGCACGACAGGGCACTCGAGCTCCTCAGCATATTTGACATGGAAGATCAGGCAAGCTGGAAGGCGGGATCCCTGCCCTACGGAGCTCAGAGGAGGCTGGAGATCGTAAGAGCGCTTGCGACCAATCCGTCGCTTCTGCTTTTAGATGAGCCGGCTGCCGGAATGAACCCCAACGAGACCAGGGAACTTATGGAAACTATCGCAAAGATACGCGATGACTTCCAGATAGCAGTCCTGCTGATTGAGCATGACATGAAGCTTGTTATGGGAATCTGTGAGGGAATCTGCGTGCTCAACTTCGGCAAGGTTATTGCCAAGGGAACACCTGAGGAGATCCAGAACAATCCTGCGGTCATCGAGGCATATTTGGGAAAGAACAGGGAGGTATAGGCATGCTGAAAGTAGAAAATATGAATGTCTATTATGGAAACATTCATGCTGTCAAGGATATCTCCTTTGAGGTAAACCAGGGCGAGATAGTGACCCTGATCGGGTCCAATGGCGCCGGTAAATCGACAACCCTTCAGACCATATCGGGACTGCTTCGCAGTAAGTCCGGAACCATTGCTTTTATGGATAAGAGCATTGCCGGGGTCCCTGCCTACAAAATAGTAGGGATGGGACTGGCGCACTGCCCTGAGGGACGTAGGATATTTCTTCAGATGACAGTCGAGGAAAACCTGGCTATGGGCGCCTATACGGCTCCTAAAAACACTGTGGCAGATTCGCTTGAGAATGTATACAGACATTTCCCCAGACTCAAGGAGAGGCGCAAGCAGATAGCCGGAACGCTCTCCGGTGGAGAGCAGCAGATGCTGGCGATGGGGCGTGCGATGATGTCCCTGCCTAAGCTTCTGATGCTTGACGAACCTTCCATGGGACTTGCACCTATTATGGTAGACGAGATATTCCAGATCATAAGTGACCTTCACGAGGATGGTACTACGATCCTTCTGGTTGAGCAGAATGCTCAGATGGCATTATCGATAGCAGACAGGGCTTATGTCCTGGAGAGCGGATCCATAACGCTGACAGGAACGGGTGAGGAGCTGATCAAGTCCGAGAAGGTGAGAAAGGCTTACCTGGGAGGATAACGAGTGTAAGATAAGGCCCGCAATGGACGAGAAGTAAATGCTATATTCGAAATAGCCCGCAACGGAACCCTCGGGATATTTCCACCGCCGTGCAGCTGAATGCACGGCTTGCGGAAATACACCCTCGTCCGTTGCGGGCCTATTTTATATCACACCTAAAATTCCGCAGATCAGCACTATCACACCTAAAACTATGCGGTAGTAGCCGAAGACCTTAAAATCGTGCTTCCTGATATAGTCCATGAGGAAGCGGATTATAAACATGGATACCGCGAAGGCAACCAGCATGGCGATTATCAGTATGACTACCTGGGCAAATGAGAAAGCCAGACCGTACTTTATGATCTTGAGGAGGCTTGCTCCGAACATGACAGGTATGGCAAGATAAAAGGTATATTCTGCGGCAACCTTGCGGGATACGCCGAAGATGAGTGCACCTATGATGGTCGCTCCCGAGCGGCTGGTGCCGGGGAAGATAGCTGCTATCATCTGAAAGAGCCCGATGATGAAGGCCATGGGATAGGATATATCCCTTATGCGCTTTATCCGTGCCTTTCTGCCACGGTACAGAGCCTCTACGAGTATAAAAGCTATACCAACGAGTATCAGCATTATGGCGACAGTCTGGTAATTGTAGAAGAGGGCCTCGAAGAAGTCATCGAAGAGCAGACCGACTATAACCGCAGGTATGCAGCTGACTATGATGTGAAACCAGAGCACGAATACATCCTTTTTCAGGTAGCGGCCGAAGCCCGTCTTCGAGTATGGGATATGCTTGCCGTGCTCGCTTTTCCCGAATGGCCATATCTTGTCCCAGAAGAGGATAACGACCGCCATGATGGCTCCGAGCTGGATGACGACCTCGAACATGCTGTAGAATTCATCGGGGTTATCTCCGATGGTAAGCGGCATGATCTCATTTAACAGTATCATATGGCCTGTGCTGCTGACCGGAAGCCATTCGGTCACTCCTTCAACTATACCGAAGATGATGGCCTTGATTATGTCTAAAAAACTCATTTTTCAAACCTCCATTTTCATTTATTATAGCATAAGGCAGATAAAAAAATATTTTTAATAAAGCTTTAATAGTTATTTGCAGAAATTTAATGTAGAATAGTAGCAATGAATATTCGGGACATATGAAAACGGCTTATGTCGGAATGTCATAGGAATATTGCTGACTGCTGATATATTATGCGAAACGGTGAATGATATTATGAAGACTTTGGAAGAAGTGCGGGAGATTTTCGCAAGTGACAGATTTGCGACGGTTGCAGCCGGCGCCACAATAGATGAGATAGGCGAGAACTATGCAGTCTGCAGCATGAAGATCATACCCAACCACTTAAACGCGAGAGACGCGGTTATGGGAGGGGCTATATTTACCCTTGCGGATTTTGCTTTTGCTGTAGCGACCAATCATGAAAATATTGGAACGGTCACACTTACCAGTCAGATAAGCTTCATGGGAGTGGCTAAGGGTGACACACTCATTGCCAGGACCAGGCTGATCAAGGACGGCAGACGCAACTGCTTTTATGAGATAGACGTCACCGACAACCTGGGAACACCGGTTGCCATGGTAAGTACGACAGGAGCCCATATTTAAGAGGTAGTAATATGGAATGGTTATCAATCAAGCATTTATCGGATTGGGAATCGGCTCTGCCCATCCTTATAACCTTTTAT
>R03__coassemble_1828_pt1 | contig 9237 bp, 11 predicted proteins | sample R03__metabat2_high_PE_045 | metagenome-assembled genome bin R03 | reverse complement strand
CCCGCTTTCCACCATCAGCTTCGCGCCCTGATACTCAGTAAAGTTATCAAAGCCCTGCTTCCGGTGGAGTTCTGTGGCGAACAGTTCATTAATGCTCTGCTGGTAGGATTCACCGTAATTCCCCTTGATCATATATCATCTGCCGGAGGCATCTATACACCATTTTTTCTGCAATTCTCCCTGGGATGCTGCGCAGTTGAACCTTGTCTGCTTTCTGAGATCTATCATCTGGTCACGGTTGATCGTCAGCTGTCCGAAAGTATCGACAAAATCATTAGTAAACAAATTGACTTCCGACCATGTCAGACCCTCTCCACGCGGTTGGATCCAGTAGCAGTCAGACAGGCTGAGAGCCAGATTGTTAACTAACGCACTGCTGGTGGATTCATAGCCCAACCTCTGTAGAGCATTCTTAGCGCCATTCCTGGTCTTTGGTATAGCCCTGTCCCGCCACCAGTCATGGAACTTCATGTCATTCATCTGTCCGCCTATCGGAAAGTGGTCGAGTGCCGCCTGGTTTTTTCGATAATTTCCAAGCGTACCGTCCTCCGACAATTCCATCAGACATACCTGTATATCTTTATGCATCAGGTAATATTCAGTCGCCTTTTTCTTAGCCATAACTTATACCCACAATATATCTTCCTGCTTATCAAGCCTGCAATCACGGTCGAACTTCTCGATTGCTTCGTAATAGGATTCAAACAGATCCCGGGCATACAGCACCAGATTCTGCTCCTTCACTCCTTCAAGATCCTCTGCAACAGGGATTCTTGTCCCCTTCTCATCAATGATCATACGACAGGTTGAATCATAATAAAACAAGCCTTTGGATGATTCGATCTTCTTCAGTTTTTCATTCTTCGCGGGCAGCCTGTCACTTATCATCTTGATCACATATGGTGCCGGCCTGCTCTCGCCGTACTCCCATCTTCTCAAAGTCCCGACCGGAATACCGAAATAGTCGGCAAATTCCTTTTGAGTCTGTCCTGTTGTCAGTCGCAATTCTTTTATATTCATAATATGCTTTCATCTCTTTTATGTTTTATAACCATATTGGGTATTTTTGCAAAAAATATACCCATTTTGGGTATTTGTCAAGAATAAACAAGGCGACCCGTTTAAGGTCGCCGATGATTTACAGATTATTCAGTTTCCGCGGGGTTGATGAAAACCGTTCTTTCACATTTTCTTTATATACTCCACGATCTCATCGCCTGTTGTGAATACCCGGTAGAGTTCCGTTACTCTCGACTGGATGATTCCTGCTTCAACTCGCTTTTTCAAGAAGTTTTCCAGGTCTGTGTAGTAATCGTCGATATTTAATACCAGGATCTCGCAGTCCTTCTGCCCCAGTTCCTTGAGCGTCAGTATCTCGAAGAACTCGTCCAGTGTCCCTATACCGCCCGGTGTGATTATGAAGATGTCCGACGCCGTCTCCATGATCATCTTGCGTTCGCTCATGGTCTTCACACTGATCACCTGGGTGCACTGATCCGACAGCAGTTCGAAATCATCCATGAAGCCGGGAGCGATTCCCAGTATATTGGCTCCTTCTGCCGCGAAGCCCCTGGCCGCAGCGCCCATGGCGCCCGTTCCGCCGGCTCCGAAGATAAGGGAGTGCCCCTGGCGGGCCAGCTGCCTGCTCATATTTTCTATCTCTTCTATTATATTATGCGCCAGTTTGTCGCTGGCCGCTCCGTAGATGCAGATGTTCATACCCGGTCTCCTTTTCAAGTTACATAGCTCAGACATTTTTATTATACCATGTTACACTTACAACTGCGCTACCGGAAATCCGTTCTGTAAAAATAGGAAAGGACGCCTCTTACGAGCCGCCCCTCCTTAAAGGTTAATATATGTAGGTGTCCATATATCAGGTAACATATTCTGTTACAGGGCTCATTATAGCGCACGCACCGCAAGGGTTATGCAAGAGATGACTTTAAAATTTCTTTTTCATGTTCTCTTGTAAAATCACTCAATTCATAGGATCTGATTCTTTGTTTTACCATTATGGGAACAACAAAACCGTATTTTGAAAGAACAGCCAAACGATTGATAACCGTCCTGTTCGTCACTTTCAGATCCTTGCTTATCTCTATTGGCGTAAACTCTCCTTTATATTTCCTTATAAGCAGGGCCAGCAGCTCCTTTTCCCTGCCTTTAAGATAAGACAAGCCAGCTTCAACATCAGCCTCATTAGAACTGAGCTGCAGCTCACTTACCTTTTTCGAATAGAGCATAACCATTCTCAGGAAATAGTTAACCCATATCTCGGGATGAGGCGGATCTTCCCGCCCCGAATAATACAAAGCCGGCAGTCCCATCTGGATTGAATCGTAATATTCTTCAATATCATAAGCAAAGTATTCTTCAAGCGAACCGATCCCATTAAATCCATACCCATTCAAATCCATAATATAACCGGATAAAAGTCTTGCAGTTCTCCCGTTTCCATCTTCAAATGGATGTATAGTGACTAACTGGTAATGAACAACCGCAGCAACGATCAGCGGATGGTCATCAGTAGTATTTACGTATCTGACAAGCTCGTCTACCAGTTCCGGAATGTCACAATATTCCGGTGGAATGTAATCCGGATTTCCTGTTTGCGAATCATATACTGCAAATAGTACGCCCGGCGGCATAGGTCCTCTGAAGCCGATTTTTTCTTTTGATGCCCCCTTCTCTACTAATTTTTGAACATCCAGTATCAGTTCCTTTGAGAATGGTTCCTGTTTGCCGGCCTTTTCTTCCAGATAATTAAGAGCCAGGAAATAATTCCTCACTTCCTGTTCCGGTTTCAAGAAATGCCTTCTGCCATCATTTTCAATAACTTCATCAACCTGCTCTTCAGACAATGGATTGCCTTCTATTTTATTTGAAGCATATGAACTTTTTTTCTTCGAATTTTTACGCAGTTTATTCGCGACACTTTTTGACAGTTTGACCGATGACACATTGTATCTGTTTTTATCGATCTCTGTTATATATTTTAAAATTTCATTCGATAATGTAACTTTGATCATAAAAATATGTCCTTTCGGATATTATTATACCCAAAGGGCCGTATTTCATCCATTGCTTTTTTCACTATTTTTTCACTATTTTTTCACTATTTTCATTGCTGTTCTGCCACTTGATATCTTACATCAGTTAGACTTCAGAACGTCTTCAGTAATCTGCTCAGTTCGCTTTCTATCTCATCGACCGGGCAGCTGCTGCAGGACAGGAGTAATATCCTGCCGTCGCTTATTCGCTTAAGCCCGATCTCCGTCCCGCTGTCGCCGGACAGGATCTCGTAAGCATACGCTTTTGTGAGCGCCTTTCTTAAGACTTCCCGCTTCTCCCCATAGCACCTGCGCATCTTCCTTACGTGCCGCATAAGCTGTCCGTCGCGCAGAAACTGAGTAAGGGCTATCTGCTCCGTCTTGCCGGCCGACTGGTTGTAGAGGTGTCGGCAATCGGCGTATGCCTCACGCAGTTCCTTTGGCAATATCATAAAACTTATCCTGACTCCCGGCATCAGGATCCCCGAAAAGGATCCCATATATACTACCCTTTCCCCGCCGCTCATGGCATATAGACTGGGCGTCGGCTTCTGTGAAAATACCAGCTCGCTCCTGTAATCGTCTTCTATCAGGATATGATCGTCGGTCCTGGCGTGATCTATGATCTCACGCCGCCTCTTCATAGGCATGATATCTCCCCACTTCGTCATGTAGGTGGGGGTCACATATATGATATGAGCCTTCTTGTCTCTGTAGGACACCTCATAGCCCATATCGGCAAAAGTCCTGGCCCCGTCCTCGAATTCCCTTGTCGGGAAGGATACTGTCCTTGTTGACAGTGAATTCAACAAGGGTATCAGCACAGCCAGCAGATTCTGGAAGCCCGCGCCTATGACTATCTCCTGCGGCGAGCAGATTATATTTCTGGTCTTATATATATAGGAAGCAATTGCTTCTCTGAGCTCCGGTTCACCCTGATTATCGCTGTAGGTCAACAGCCTCTCCTCCTGCCGCAGGGCATTCTTCATATACCTGCTCCAGAGGGGAACGCAGGAGACAGACGGATCCTGGCCAATGGTCAGGAGCTTGTTGTGGGTGGCCTCTCCGGCGTCATTTTCGTCCGGCCATCTATTCAATCTGCCGGCGCTCTCGGCAGCTCGCACCAAACAGGATTCTCTGGATGATATCGCTGCTGTCTCACCACTATTTCCTCCAGATAATCTCCCGGCCATCTCCGTGACATAATATCCCTTCCGCTCGATCGCATAGATATAGCCGTCCGCTGCCAGATTGAGATATGCCGTCTCCACGGACGTCCTGCTGGCACCGGTCATGGCTGTCGCCTCCCTGATGGATGGCATCCTGTCGCCGGGTCTTAAGCTTCCCGCTGTCATCATGTCAATGTAATAATTATAGACTTTATCGTAGACTTTCATGGTTGTCCCTTATGATATATGTTTTTTGGTTTGTGTTTTTTGGTTTGTGATTCCGGCGCTTCAGCCTGTCCATTAAATTTTATGTATTTTTGTGTATTTTTTAATGCACAGTATAGTGCTATTATACTACAAGATTTTGATTTGGAGCCTCACATAATGATAAAAACAAGAACTCTTGTCCTGACATCTCTGATGACCGCACTCACCTGCGTTGGTACCATGATAATTAGGATACCTACTCCCGGCCTCGGCTATATACATCCCGGCGACGGCTTCGTGCTCCTGTCCGGCCTGCTGCTCGGACCCATCTACGGCTCACTTGCCGCCGGGCTTGGTTCAGCAATGGCTGACATATTTTCAGGTTATGTCATCTATGCACCGGCGACATTTGTCATAAAGGTCTTCTGCGCAATGGTTGCATATATGGTCTGCAACACCATGCAAAAAAACAAGCTGCATAAGGGCAGCTTGCTTAATGCTTCAACAACTCTCGTCCTCTCCGGCTTCGCCGGCGAGACTGTAATGGTCATCGGTTATTTCTTATTTGATATATTGCTGGTTGCACTCAGCACCGATACCGGTGCGGCAGTTTTTGCCGCCGGCGTGATCTCCGCTGCAAGCGGGCTTCTGCCCAACGTCATACAGGCAGCTTTTGGCGTTGCGATAGCTGTGTGCTTCTACCCGGCCTTTAAGAGGGCGGTTAGGTAATAAGGCTTGTAGTGATTTCAGGCCCGCTCAGCTTGTAGTGATTTCTGGCTGGCTCGACTTGTACGGCATATATGAAATTACATTTATAATCTCACCACTTTAAATGCAAATTCATAGCGGATTTTACCTATTTTCGGCATATGTAAGATTAGTGGCTTTATATGGAGTAAGTCTTCTGATGTACTCCTCCAAAAACCAGTCAATTTCTCATATATGCCGTTTTTATTTGCATGCAATAAATGCAAGTGGAGAAAATGCTGACATTTTCTCCTATATACCGTGGCCCACATGTGAAAGCATCCTATCAACGTGAAAATGACAAAGGGGACGGACTTTTTCATCACCAAAGTTTGTCCCTTTTGTCATCCGGCAATAATTGTGACGAATAGGGACAGACTTTGGTGACGAAAAAGTCCGTCCCCAACGTCATCAATCTCTACACTAATTTGGCTATCTCGGTGATATCCTTACGGGGCCTGAACTTAGGCTCGCCGTCGGCATAACCCAAAGCGATTACTGCTGCTATCTGCTCATTCTTCGGGATATTCAGTATCTCGCGGATAGCGTTGGCATCGCGGAGTCCCATGATGAGGGGATCCAGTCCGTGCTCCTTGGCGGCCAGCACGAAATAAGCGTTGCTGAGTCCCAGGTCGTATGCGCCCCACTTATTTCCCAGCTCATTGTCGGCTGCGTCTGCGGTGAAACCGGCGATATTTTTCACATAAGTCGTAACGACCAGGGAAGCATTTGCCGCGCTCTTCTGGTTGAATTCCGGCAGAGTTGCGCGAATCTTGTCGATCATCTCGGGTGTATTTGCCACATAATAACGGGCGGTCTCGGAGTTCTTCCACGAGGGAGCCATGATCGTCTCCTCGAGTATCTCGCCGATCACCTCGTTGGGGATGGCCTTGTCTGCCTGGTAGGCTCTTACCGATCTTCTTTCCTTGATCAATTCCTTGAATTCCATGATTTGTATCTCCTTTATACTCATAAAAATTACTTGTCAAACCTCAGCCTGCGCCGTAATGTCATACGTGGTAATGCTCTATACCATAATGTCCTACGTCATAATGTTCTCAGCCGGCGTCATATCGTCCAATCACCGAACCTCACAGGATTTTGCTCCTTCGCATGCTGCCCGATCATTTTCTCCATCCATATCATATCATACCAGGTGTCGAATTTGTAACCGGAGTCGTGAAATGTCCCGACCGGAACGAAGCCCATCCTCTCATGAAAATGTATGCTGTCGGCGGAAAGATGGGGATCGGCTGCCAATTGCTTCGGTGCCGCTATGCAGGCGTTCATATTCAGGATCCCCATATCCTTAAGTGATTTTTCCAGAGCCTCGTAGAGTGCCCGGCCGATTCCCTGCCCGTGCCTGTCCTGCCTTACATATATGGTTGTCTCCACCGACCAGTCGTAGGCCCGCCGGCCCTTGAAGGTATTGGCATAGGCATAGCCGACTGTTTCGCCGCCCTCCACAGCCTTGATGTATGGATATCTGGCCGAGATGCTTCTGATCCTGTCGGCAAACTCCGCCTCGGTCGGCGGCTCATATTCGAATGATATGGCCGTGCTCTCCACATATGGAGCGTAGATGCCCAGCAGGTCGGCAGTGTCGGCCGTGGTTACGGGTTCGATTGTGAGGTGGTTGGGGTGATGATTATTTTTCATTTGATTTGAAATCTACCAATTTTCTAAAAAGACAGGCTTCTATCAAAAGCCTGTCCCTTACATTTTTTATACATTATTATGCTTTACGCAATTGATTCTGCCTGTTTCTGTTTCTGACTGCTGCCTTAAGAGATTTCATCATTGACTCAGATAACTCTGGGCAATCCTCATCGCAAACCACTTCGCTTAAAGCAGCTTTTTTTACTTCATCTATCTGTTCAGCAGTCATTGGCTGTCCCGGAACTGTCTCATATTGAACTGTCATAATAAACCTCCTTTTCTTCCGCTGTAGCAATTCTGGCCGATATCAATCTTATGTATTCTTTTCTTTCGGTAAATACAACGAACAAAATATCACCAACATATCCTATTGCAATATACCTGTCTTCGTCTATGCTATGATCCGTGTCATATATTTCAATATAATTCGGATCATCAAAAACTTTGGTCGCCGTTTCAAACGAAATACCATGCTTGCTTTTATTTATAAGATTTTTATCTTCGTCCCATTCAAATTTCACTAATTTTACTCCTTATAAATATATTACTCTCAAGGAGTTATAACTTCAACCAAAAGATAGTTGCTACTGCCCCCTTATCTTCTCCGCCAGCTCCTCCAGGTAGAAATATCTCTCCATCTTCTGCTCCAGCAGTTCCTCCTGCTCGAGTCTCTTCTGGCTGAGTTCATTAAGCTTTACGAAATCCGAGGCGATCGCCCGGTCATTCAGCTGCCTGTCCAGTTCTGCTATTGCATCCTCGATGCCGGCTATATCGTCCTCAATGGTCTCGTACTCGCGCTGCTCGTTGTAGCTGAACTTGAGTTTCTTATTCTGCTCCTTTCGGATGCGGTAGGCATCGGCTGAATTTCCTGTTGAAGCCCCGGTTGAGGCCACGTTGGAACCCGCCTTTGCAGCTTCCCGCTCCTCGAAATACTCGGTGTAGCTCCCGTTGTACAGCCTGATCCTGCCGCCCTCCTCGAAGGTCAGCATCCTGCGGACCGTCCTGTCCAGGAAATATCTGTCGTGGGACACGGTGATCAGGATTCCGGGAAATGTATCCAGGTAATCTTCCAGGATACACAGAGTTGAGATATCCAGATCGTTTGTCGGCTCGTCAAGGATCAGCACGTTGGGCGCCTGCATCAAAACCTTGGCCAGGTAGAGTCTGCGCTTCTCGCCGCCTGAGAGCTTCTCTATCTTCTGATACTGCAGGGCGCCGGTGAAGAGAAATCTCTCCAGCATCTGCGAGGCTGATATGTAGCCGTCATCCGTCCTGATATACTCGGCGGTATCCTTAATATAATCGATGACCTTCTCCTCGGGATCCATGCCGCCAGCCTCCTGGGCATAGTAGCCTATGTTGACCGTCTCGCCTGTCTCGATGGTGCCTGAATCGGGTGTGATCTCACCCATGATCATGCGGAGCAGGGTCGTCTTGCCGCAGCCGTTGTAACCCAGTATACCCACGCGGTCAGTCTTCAGGAAGTTGTATGTAAAATCATCTATAAGAAGCCTGCCACCCAGACTCTTTGTGACATGATTCAACTCAATGGTCTTGCGTCCCAGCCTGGTTGAAAGAGCCTCAATCTCGGCCTGCTGGTCGATGACCACCTTATCCTCGTCGCGAAGAGCCTCGTATCTCTTGATGTGGGCCTTCTGCTTGGTCGACCTGGCCCTGGCTCCGCGGCTGATCCAGGCTATCTCCTTGCGGAGCATGTTCTCATGCTTGGCCTGGGTTGAAAGAGCCATTTCTTCCCTCTCAGCCTTGAGCTGCAAAAAGCCCTCATAATTGGTCTTATATGAATATAATTTGCCCTTGTCCAGCTCCACTATCCTGTTGCAGACCAGATCCAGAAAATACCTGTCATGGGTCACCATGATCAGGGCTCCGCGGTAATTTTTCAGCCACTGCTCCAGCCACTCTATCATCTCGTGATCCAGATGGTTGGTCGGCTCGTCTAAGATCAGGATCTCGTTTTTTCTGAGAAGTGCCCCCGCCAGGGCCACCTTCTTCTTCTGGCCGCCTGATAAGGTATCCGTCCTTGCATATATGTCGTCGAAACCCAGGTGGTTTAATATGGTCTTGGCCTCGCCCTCTATGCCGAAATTGTCATGGTCCTGCCTGTTGGCCCCGATCACATAATCGTATATGCTTATTCCCGGTTCGAAATCGGGATTCTGAGGCAGATAGTTGATGACCACGTTGCTGCCCTTGATGTACTCGCCTCCATCACTCTCCTCGACACCCGCAATGATGCGAAGCAGGGTCGACTTGCCAGTTCCGTTTATACCGATCACGCCGACCTTCTCCCCCTCCTCGAGCGAGAAATCGATCCCATCAAAAAGCCTGCGATCCGTGTATTCTTTTGTCAGATTTTTTATAGTCAGAAGATTCATTCATCC
>R03__coassemble_1794_pt1 | contig 9389 bp, 8 predicted proteins | sample R03__metabat2_high_PE_045 | metagenome-assembled genome bin R03 | reverse complement strand
TTTAAAATTAACAGAGTCGATCGTGAGGATCGGCTCTGTTTGCATTTTGAGGACTTAAGATATGGAACATGTGGAAAGAATTGACAGAAGACTTGTGCATAAGGGCTCTATACTTGATATATATTCGGATACAATGAGGCTGCCTAATGGCAAGGTTGAAGAGTGGGACTTTGTCTCTCACAGAATGGGAGCGGCATGTGTTGTCGCTGTACTTGAGGACGGCAGAATTTTACTTGTATCTCAATACAGACCCGCCCTAGACAGATACACGCTTGAACTTCCGGCCGGCTGCAGGGATTCTGTCGATGAGGATACGGCAATATGTGCTGCCAGAGAACTGGAGGAGGAAACGGGATACAGATGCAACAAGCTTGAAAAACTGCTTGCACTCAAATCGACCGTGGCCTTTTGTAATGAGATGATTGATGTATATCTGGCAAGGGATCTTATACCGGTAGGCGCCCAGAAGCTTGACGAAGGCGAGGCAATTGATATAAGGCCTTATGAACTGGATGACCTTCTTGAAATGATATATTCCGGAAAGCTGCAGGATGGCAAGACAGTAGCCGGAATACTTGCCTACGCTCATAAATACAGATAAGAATGCGGTAGATTTTTGATACGTCTATAATGTATAATCAAAATCAGTGAGCATAACCTGACCTGAAGCAGATAGTGAGGTATCTATGATCGAGGTTGAAATCAAGACAGCTATAGAAAGCATAGAGGGTATTGTAGACAAGCTTATTGATATTGGCTTTATCAAAGGAACTACGGTCTATGAGGAGGATACTTATTACAATGCTGTCGACCGGGATTTTCGCAGGACCGATGAGGCACTTAGAATAAGACGACATCTGGACCTTGATACAAAAGAAGAGACCTATATACTCAATTATAAGGATAAAAGGATAGATGATATCACTATGGCCAGAGATGAGTTCCAGACCAGGGTTCAGTCATTTGAGATAATGGATACCATATTGATAAAACTGGGTTATATGCCTTATAGTGGTGTCATAAAGACCAGGATACACTACAGATACAATGAAGTTGTAGCCTGCCTTGACCGGGTGGAGAGCCTGGGAGATTTTCTTGAACTTGAAGTGATGGCCCGCGACGAGACCGAGTACTCAAGAGGGCTGGCCATAATTGAGGATATTTTGGCAAAATTGAACCTGTCGATCGAGAATACAATTCGAAAATCTTATCTTAATATGATAGAAGAAGGCTATCAGCCTGATACGTAAATTAATATTATATAAGAAATAAGGATTGAGGCTGTAAGGTCTCAATCCTTTTATATTTACAGGCATTTTTAAAATAAATTTTCTTATCTTATCTTCTAGGAACCTACTTGCACATGTCGGCAATAGTAAAGATAAGGTCTCTTGAATCTTCCCAGCCAAGACAGGGATCGGTGATGGACTGCCCGTAAACCTGGTGGTCGGATATCTTCTGGTTGCCTTCCTTCAGGTAGCTTTCAATCATTACGCCCTTTACCAGGTTGTGTATATCCGGATCAAACTGGCGGTTAAGCATTACCTCTCGAACAATACGGATCTGCTGTTTAAACTGCTTGTTGGAGTTGGAATGGTTGGCATCAACTACGCAGGCAGGGTTGACGAGATCCATCTGACCATACATATTGGCAAGTCTTAAGAGATCCTCAAAGTGATAATTCTGTATGGAATTACCATGCTTTGATACGGCACCGCGAAGTATTGTATGGGCATGGGGATTACCTGAAGTGACTACTTCGTGCCCTGCAAAAGTGAAATGGTGTCCATGCTGGGCTGCATATACTGAATTAAGCATTACTGAGAAGTCCCCGGAAGTCGGATTCTTCATTCCTGAAGCACAGTCAAAACCGGAAACCGTAAGCCTGTGATGCTGGTCCTCAACTGACCTTGCCCCTATAGCAACATAGGAGAGCAGGTCCTCCACATAACCCCAGTTCTCAGGATAGAGCATCTCGTCGGCACAGGTCATACCACTGGCCTTTATTGCATCTATATGAAGCTGGCGCATGGCAATGAGTCCCTCTACCATATCCGGTTCCTTAGTAGGATCGGGCTGCGAGGCTATGCCCTTATAGCCCTCACCGGTAGTTCTGGGCTTATTGGTATATACTCTTGGCACAATAAGCAGCTTATCGCGGACGGCTTCCTGCACGGGAGCGAGTCTCGATACATACTCACATACAGCATCCTCGCGGTCTGCAGAGCAGGGACCTATTATTACAAGAAAGCGGCTGTCCTTGCCCTCGATTATATCGTTGATCTCTCTGTCGCGCTTAGCCTTCAGCGCTGCAAGTTCATCAGGCAGTCCGTATTCTTCTCGTATTTCCTGCGGTGTAGGCATTGTCTTGACATAAGTGAAACTCATAGTATAATTCCTTTACATTTAAATTTTTAACAGATGTAGTATAACACTTTTTATATATAAAAAAAGGATAAAATTTTCAAAGATAAGGGATGCGAAATAAACAAGATGGTGTATTTCAGCAGAACTTGTGTTATAATACATCGTAATGTGCGTTTTTGTGCGTATTTTAAAATATTGGGAGTATTTATGTCAGAATTAATTATAAAGAACCATCTGATTAAATCATATAAGCCTACTATCTGCGTTCCGGTTATTGGGACTACAAAAGAAGAGATATACTCAGAGATATCCAATCTGGTTGCTGTTCGAGTTGATATGATAGAGTGGCGGATTGACTATTTTGAGAATTACAGGGATAAGGATGCGCTGCTCGAGATACTTCAGATGATCAGGAATATATGTGATGAAGTGGTGCTGATAGCCACGATAAGGACTAAGCAGCAGGGTGGTCAGGCTGATATATCCGAGCAGGATATCATACCGCTCTTGGAGCTGATTGCCGACTCGGGCTGTGTCGATATTATAGATATTGAGTTCTTCACATTCAAAAAGCCGGAAAAACTCATTAAGAATCTGCAGAACAGAGGGGCAATAGTTTTGTCTTCTCATCACGATTTTGAGGAGACACCGGAGCCAGCTGTTATGGAGATGCTTTTGGATCAGATGTCCATGAGTACGGCAGATATTGTTAAGCTCGCTGCCGTACCGGATTCGCCGGCAGATGTACTTAACCTTCTTCAGGTTACCAATAATTTCGCCAGCAACCCGGACAATCCGCCCATTATCAGTATGTCTATGGGCAATAAAGGCATGATAAGCCGTATCTGCGGCGAGGTGTTCGGATCTTGTGTTACTTTTGGAGCAATAGGAAAAGGCAGCGCACCCGGACAGATCCAGTGTGATGAATTGAGGCGTGTCCTTCAGTTTATGCATAATAATCTCACAATGTAATAATTGCGAGTTGTTATATGTAGGCGTAGCGTAGCTGGATAACGCATCGGACTCCGACTCCGAAGATCGCTGGTTCGAATCCAGTCGTCTACATTTATACTAAAAATTATCAGAGGATTAATATATGAGCAAAAGAAAGAGTTCTAAAAAGAACAAGAGAAAATTAAGCGGGATAAAAAAGTTTTTCCTGACATATGCCAGGCAGTTCCTTGCTCTTCTTGTTTTTATAGTGATCGTATTGGTCATGGCTTTTGGGACCGGAACGAAATTATCCAAGTCGGACCCGCTTGCCGGTGTTTATAAGAGCTATCAGAAAAATGAGGATCCTGCTATCGCGGAACTCATAACTAACTATTATTCTGCCTACGAGACGGGAGATATGGAACTGCTTCAGCAGATCGCCTATCCGATCTCGGATGCTGAGCTCAGCTATGTTACTTTCATGGGGACTCAGATCGAGGACTATCGCAATATAACCATATATACAAAAAGAGGGGCTGATGATACATCATACCTTGTTTCTGTTGTTGTGGATTATAAGTTCTTTGATATAGACAGGACAGCCCAGGGCCTTGATTTCTTCTATGTGCAGACCGGTGGAGACGGAAGTCTATATATTAACAATGTTTATGGCTCATTCAATACCGAAAATCAGGAATTCGAGACGGACCCGACTATTGCCGCTGTTATAGAGGAATTCGAGAAGCAGGACGATGTGCTGGCGCTTCAGGCTGAAGTTCAACAGAATTTTAATGAGGCTATGATGGAGGATGAGGCACTCAATTATTATGTTAGCGTTACCCTTCAGAATGCCATGGCTGACTGGGCTACGGCTTATAAGCAGGGGGGATACACAGCGCCGACTGATGCTGTCGAACTTACAGAAGAGGATGACACTCAGCTTGAGACTGAGCAGACGACGGAGACAGCCGCAGAGTCCGGTGATACTATAACTGTGGATGGTCTTGAGGAGGGCAAGGAGATTACTCTTCAGGATTCTGTCAATATAAGAGCCGAAGCAAGCGAGACCGCTGAGAGAATATCACTTGCTTATATAGGTGAGAAGATCACTGTTGTTGCCAACTATTCCTCTGGCTGGACCAAGGTTACCTACAATAATAAGACCGGTTATGTAAAGACCGAACTTCTTCATTGATCTTATTGAATCTGACTTATCTGCGGAGGCATAGTCTGTCTCCGCATTTTTGAAAATATTTTTAATTGCCCTCCTTTTATGGAGGGATTTTGGTTATATGGAAGAGATTATCAATCAGGACAGCATTAGAATAAATCGTTATCTGAGTGATTGCGGTGTCTGCTCCAGGCGACAGGCGGATCTTATGATCCAAGAGGGCCGCGTTACGGTTGATGGCCAGACGGCATTGATGGGACAGCGCATCACAGATGGGCAGCAGGTATGTGTTGACTCTAGGCCGGTTGTCAAAGCCGATAAGCCTGTAATCCTGCTGGTCAATAAGCCGGTCGGTATCGTCTGCACAGCCGAGAAAAGAGAAGCGGACAATATCGTTGATTTTATTGACTATCCACAGAGGATCTATCCTGTTGGACGCCTTGACAAGAATTCTCACGGACTTATTCTGATGACAAACCAGGGTGAACTGGTCAACGATATATTAAGGGCCAGGTTTTATCATGAAAAGGAATATCTTGTTACAGTCAATAAGCCCTTGAACGATGAATTCCTAGAGAATATGCGAAAAGGTGTATATCTGGAAGATCTGGATGTTACAACCCGGCCATGCAGGGTGGAAAAACTTGGCAAATACAGGTTTCGCATAGTCTTGACGCAGGGCTTAAACAGACAGATAAGACGAATGTGTCGTGCGCTTGATTATCACGTGCGTGATCTGTGCAGAGTCAGGATCATGAATCTAAGACTTGATGGCATAGCTTTAGGCAGCTACAGAAGGATCACAGATGCTGAATACAGGGAACTTGTGAGTCTTCTGGGCGACGAAAAACAGGATTGAGAGATCAATGAATTACGAAGACGAAATAAAAAAACTGAGAGAAGAAATCGAATATCACAGCAATCGTTATTACAATGAGGATGCACCTGAGATCACGGATTATGAGTATGACATGCTTATGAACCGCCTTAAGGCACTCGAAAAGGAGCATCCGGAGCTTATAAATGCCACATCGCCAACCCAGCACGTCGGTGGTAGGGCTAAAAGAGAAGCGGGAACGCTGGTAGCCCATAATGTCCCTATGCTTTCTCTTCAGGATGTATTTTCGAAGGAAGAGGTAGCTGATTTCGTATATCAAATGCAGGAAAAACTCGAGGACCCTGAGTTTGTTGTAGAATATAAGATAGATGGTCTGTCAATGTCACTGCGATATGAGAAGGGGCAGCTTGTTATGGCTGAGACCCGTGGAGACGGGATCAATTTCGGAGAGGATGTAACAGCTAATGCCAGAGTTATATCCGATGTGGTAGAAAAACTCCCGGACAATGATCCTCCGGAATATTTTGAGATCCGCGGTGAAGTATACATGACAAATGCGGCGTTCGATGCTGTTAATGAGCGCCAGGAGCTCTTGGGCAAGAAGCTCTTTGCCAATCCACGCAATTGCGCAGCCGGCTCCTTAAGGCAGCTCGACAGCGAAATGGTAAGAGAACGCGGCCTGTCACTTTTTATATTCAATCTTCAGGAATCAAGAGGACGTGAATTCCTGACACATACGCAGTGCTACGAATATATGAAGAGCCAGGGAATATCCATAATAGAGGATTATCGTCTGTGTCATTCTTTTGAGGAAGTATGGGATGCGATATGTATGATAGGCGAGAAGCGCGGTGAACTGGGCTATGATATAGACGGTGCTGTAGTCAAGATCAACAGTTATTCTGATCGTGAATATCTCGGCAATACGGCCAAGGTTCCTCGTTGGGCCGTAGCCTATAAATATCCTCCCGAGGAGAAGGAGGCCGTCCTTTTGGACGTGGAATTATCGGTAGGCAGGACAGGTCGGGTTAATCCTACTGCGATATTTACACCTATCAGACTGTGCGGTACAAGCGTAAGCAGGGCTACGCTTCACAACCAGGATTTTATCGACTCGCTTGACATAGGGATTGGCGATACTATACATGTCTACAAATCCGGTGAGATAATACCCAAGATCAAGAGCGTGGATCACAGTAAGAGGCCGGCAGGGGTAACTGCTTACAAGATACCCGACCACTGTCCTGTATGCGGTCAGCTTCTTGTAAGGGATGATACTGCCGATATAAAATGCGTGAATGCCTTTTGCCCGGCTCAAAAGGAGAGGGGCATCATTAACTTCGTCAGCAGAGATGCCATGGATATCAAGGGCTTTGGCGCTGCCTATATTGAAGCGCTTTTAGATGAGGGCTTTCTCAATGATGTTTCTGACATCTATCATCTCTATGAGCACAGGGACCAACTCATAGCAAAAGGAATTATCGGCAAGGAGAAGAATACGGACAAGCTTCTTTCCGTAATAGAGGCTTCGAAGGATCAGGATGCATATAAGCTTCTGTGCGGCCTGGGAATTCCCAATATCGGCAAATCTGCGGCTAAGAGCCTTATGGATTTCTTCGGAACCTTCGATGCTCTTATGTCGGCTTCAATCGATGATATCAAGCAGACTGAAGATATAGGAGACATCAGCGCTTCCTGTGTCTATGATTATTTCAGGAAAAGCGAGACCATAGAACTTATCGACAGGCTTAAAGCAGCAGGCCTTAATATGGCCAGGATAAAAGAGGTACAGGAATCCGATGCTTTGTCCGGTCTTACAATAGTAGTCACCGGCACACTTCCGACACTTGGCCGCAAGGAGGTCACCGAACTGATCGAAAGGAACGGCGGAAAATGCACCGGTTCCGTATCGAAGAAAACAGATCTCGTGGTAGCAGGAGAGGCGGCCGGAAGCAAGCTTACCAAAGCCCAGAGCCTGGGTATAAGAGTGATAGACGAAGCCGGGCTGCTGGAACTTATCAATAAATGAAAATGATCTATGGAAAATTATTTTACATAACTAAGGAGATGCGATAATGCCAATCAGAGTACAGAATGATCTGCCGGTCAGGGCTATTCTTGAGGGAGAAAATATATTTGTTATGGATGAGGACAGGGCGACTCATCAGAATATTCGTCCTATTAAAATCGGGATACTGAACCTCATGCCGCTCAAGGAGGACACCGAACTTCATATATTGAGGTCTCTTTCAAATACTCCGCTTCAGACAGATATAACTTTCATCGTGCCCTCATCTCATGATGCAAAGAATACTTCAAAGAGTCATATAAATAAGTTCTATGTTACTTTTAATGACATAAAGAAGGAGTATTTCGATGGCCTGATAATCACCGGGGCTCCGGTCGAGATGATGGAGTTTGAAGAGGTTGATTACTGGGATGAACTGTGCGAGATCATGACCTGGAGTCAGAGGCATGCAACGTCGGTATTTCATGTGTGCTGGGGAGCTCAGGCAGGCCTGTATTTTCACTACGGCATTAAGAAGTATATCCTTCCAAAGAAGGTTTTCGGCGTGTATTCACATAAGGTCATGAACCGTAAGGTTCCGCTGGTGAGAGGCTTCGATGATGTCTTTATGGCTCCTCATTCCAGACACACGGAATGCAGGACTGAGGATATCAAGGCCTGCGAGGATCTGATTGTTCTTGCCGAATCAGATGAGGCCGGAGTACTTATCTGTATGTCAAGGGATACTAAGAATATATTTATCATGGGTCATTTCGAGTATGACAGACAGACTCTTGACAAGGAATACAGAAGAGATCTGGAAAAAGGACTTGATAACGTGGATATGCCGGTCAATTATTATCCTGATGACGACATGACCAAAAGACCAAATCTTACATGGAGAAGCCACTGCAATACCATTTATTCAAACTGGCTTAATTACTATGTTTATCAGGAGACACCGTATACCTTTGATGGGTTTATAGATGAGGATCTCGCAAACGAAGTTATAGGGAAATAAGAGGTTTTTATGCTACATATCATTCGCGCCGATGCAGGAAGCGATAAATCAGCTTATCTTACACATTTTTTTGCCAATGAGGCTGCGAAAAATCCACAAGTTAATTATGTCTATATCGTGCCTGAGCAGTTCACCATGTTTACCCAAAAGCAGATGGTTATGGCCTGTGAAAGCAGGACGATCATGAATATCGATGTGCTAAGCTTTAACCGCTTAGCATATCGTGTTTTTGAGGAACTTGGGACCAGGACGGATACTGTTCTTATGGAGACCGGTAAAAATCTGCTCTTAAGAAAGGTTGCCCAGGAAAAGTCCGATGAGCTCCTTGTTCTCGGCACGAATATGAAGAGGCCGGGCTATATAACGCAGATGAAATCCCTGATATCCGAGATGATACAGTATCAGATCACGACGGACAACCTGGCTGAATTGATCACGAGGAAGGATATAAGCGAAAGCTTCAGATACAAGGCAAAGGACCTGCTTACCATGTATTGCGGCTTTAATGATATAAAGCGTGATAAATTCATCACATCGGAGGAACTGCTGGAGATACTGACAGGTGTTATAGAAGATTCCGAGCTTCTTAGAAACGCCGTGATAGCCTTTGACGGCTTTACAGGCTTTACACCGCTTCAGCTTAGTCTTCTTGAAAGAATCCTGCCAATGGTAAGTGATGCATATGTGACTATTACCATAGGAGATGATGAAGAACTGACATCAGCGGATGATAAAGTCGATGACTATGATCTCTTTGCCATGAGCCGCAATATGTATAACAGCCTGGATCGGATATGCCAAAAATGCAATATCAAAATGGATACTCCAAAAGTGGCATCCATGAAGCGCATTCATAAAGAAAAAGGCTGTCTGGACAGACTCCATCGAAGCCTGTTCAGAGATGGTGAGCTTAAAGAAATTGCTGCCTGCAGTGGGGACAGAATTGATATCGTAAGGACTCCTTCACCTAAGCAGGAGGTCAGATATGTTGCCGTAGAGATCAATCGTCTCATCAGAGAAGAGGGCTTAAGATACAAGGATATTGCAGTAG
>R03__coassemble_1755_pt1 | contig 9623 bp, 7 predicted proteins | sample R03__metabat2_high_PE_045 | metagenome-assembled genome bin R03 | reverse complement strand
AGGATTCCTGCACGGCGACCAATCCAAGAGAGGTCACGGTGGAGGATCTCAAGAAGCTTTCAATAGAACTTTGGTGACAATGGGGACGGACTTTTTTGTCACCAAAGTCTGTCACCATCGTTATCATTTGGCGAAGAAGCCTCTGCTCCTGCCATCGATTATTTTGCTTTCAGTGATTTCAAACTGACCTGTGAGCCTGAAATCGCTTGAAGAAGCGCCGACATTAACTGTCATTGTGCCGGCCTCTACCAGCCAGTTCATATCCTTATCGAGGAAGGCGAACTGATCAGCTCTCATCGAAAAGCTTACCCTTTTTGTCTCGCCGGCCTTAACAGCTATTCGCTTGAAGCCTGCCAATTCCTGTGCGGGTCTTAACATGGAAGCAATGTCGTCCGTCACATAAACCTGCACGACTTCCTCGCCATCCCTTTTCCCGATGTTAGTCACATTCAAGGAGACATCCACGGTTCCATCTGCAGCAACCTCAGGAGTAACCTTAAGGTTCGAGTACTCAAACTCGGTATAGCTGAGTCCGTGGCCGAACGGGTAGAGCGGAGTTGTCTCTCCCTCTGAATACTTTGCTATAGTCATGCCAAGAGGTCTGTAGCCGCTTCCGTTTCTCTGCGAATGGTAGATCGGCACCTGTCCGACATTTCTCGCCGCCGTTATGGGCAGCCTGCCCGCAGGATTGTAATCGCCAAATAATACATCAGCGATCGCCTGTCCTCCGGTATCGCCCGGGAACCAGTATTCCAATATCGCATCTGCCTTGTCCGTCACTGCACATTCACTGATCGGCTTGCAGTCCATATGGATGTACACTATCTTCCTGTCTGACTTCGCAACCTCTGAAAAGAGTTCTTCCTGTACACCATTTAATCCTATGTGGTCCGTATCGATTCCCTCACCTGTAGTACAGCTTGAACCCCAGCCGTATTTGCCTCCACCTGTCATGATGACGATATCGGCCCAATCCGCGATCTCTTTAGCCTCGGCAAATCCCGACCTGTCATTTCCGGCGTAGTCAGCACCCTTAGCATAACGGATCTCTGCTTCCGGGCATTTGTCCGCAACTGCCTCGACTATGGTTTTCGTCTTCCAGCCGTATTTATTTCTGAGCTGCTCTTCTATATAGGGAGACGTAGCTCTGATCTTCGATCCCGGCAGATACGGCATCTGATATGGATTTTCTCCTGCCTCACTCACCTTCTGCATGCCCGGCATGTCAGCCATGGCTCCTGTAGTATCTCTCTCATATGCAGCTACATAGGTGTAGCAGCCGAAAAGTAGGCGCATGGAGTCGGCATGCGGACCAATCACAGCTATTTTCCTGCAATTTTTGTCCAGAGGCAGTATCCCATTGTTCTTCAGCAACACAGTTGATTCTTGTGCCAACTTGATATTTTTGGGTTCAGTCAGCTTCCTGTCATAGGCGTCCTCCAGCCATTCATCCCTGTATGCCGGTCCGTCGAGCAGGCCCAGCTCTATCTTCTTTTCGATCATTGCCAGTGCCGCCCTGTCAAGTGCCGCCAGTCCCTCCGGATCATTCTCTATAAGTGAAAGAAGCTTATCGGTATAGCCATATGGAAGCGGAAGCTCCACATCGAGTCCGGCCTTCAATGCCTCGGCGGCAGCCTCCTCCGGTGTCGCGCTGACCCTCAGGTCAACCATCTTATCGATTGACATATAATCAGACACGACCAGTCCGTCGAAGCCCATCTCGTCTCTTAACAGATCATTCAGGATATGCCCGGATCCGATTATCATCTCCCCGTCGATCGACCCGTAGGAATTCATGATCGATGCCAGATGCCCCTCAGTGATAGCCGCCTGGAAAGGCTTCGCATACACCTCACGCAACTCCCTCGGTGTTATAGGCTGGGCGCCCATATTAAGACCGCCCTCCGACCTGCTGTAACCGATGAAGTGCTTGCCTGTAGCCATGACTCCGTTTGCCAGATTGTCTGACTGAAGCCCTTTTACAAAAGCCACACTCATTGCCGCGCAGAGAGTGGGATCTTCCCCGTAGGTCTCTCCTACGCGGCCCCACCTGTGGTCCCTTGACACATCCATAACAGGGGAGAGGGCGTGTCTGGTCCCCTCCGCCACCTTCTGTTTTCTGATAAGATGAGACATATCCTGCACGCCTTCGGGGTCAAACGTCGCTCCAAGTGCTATTGCAGAAGGGAAAACGGTACTGTCCGCCGTAAGCTGACCTGTAAGCGCCTCGTTATGACGAATCGCCGGCATATGTCCGCCCTGCGCAAGTATCTCAGTCTCCCTTGCGGCCCTGTCTCTGTTTTCATATCTGGAAGTATCACCTGGTATAAATGACACCTCTCCCAGACCATTTGGAAATCTGAAAAGTATCTCCGGAGGTATCCTGCCTCCTCCCCCAAACATTCCGATTGTCTGGGCCAGTTTTTCCTGTGGAGACATCTCCCCCAGTATCTTAATAGCTCTTGCCTTGATTTCTGTCTTATCCATTGATCATGTTCCTTCGGCCTCAGCCTTTCTTAACGCTATAGCTTTCTTTGTCTTATTCTGGGACAAATATGTCATAATTGCAAATCCGGCCAGCAGGACTGCCGTATTGATGACCGAGCATGTATTTGATTCTACCTTCATTACCGTAAGTCCCTGACTCAATACCCTGAGCATAAGTACTGCCGATACCGTTCCCAGGACAGTGTCCGAATACATAGCCAGTATTCTCCCTATCAGGACCGGAGTAAAGGCCAGGAAGACCTTCTCCATGGATCCCATCGAAAGAGTAGATTCAACCGTTCCTATATACGATGCCTCGAATATGCCTGCCATTCCGATCAGCACTCCTGCTATGGCAAAAGTAAGTATGATATTCTTCTTTACATTTACTCCCGACCTCTCGGCTACCTGAATGGCAACAGAGGTTGCCTTATAATTATATCCGAATTCGGAATAATTCAGAAGAAATACCAGAACGGCCACCACTATGATCGTAGCCACTACGATGAAGGTGGTATTTGACAGCAGGGCAAAGTTCTCGTTTCCGTATATGTGCACGCCCTCCGGATAAAGCTTGAACACGACGCATTCATATATAAGCATCATGCCAAGCGTAAGGATCATGGGTGCTACCTTAGTCTTCACAAACACCACTCCGACTATGGCTCCGGACAGGGCTCCGAAGAAGACGCACACCAACAGTGTTGGGATAGGCCCCAGTCCAAGACTCATCGCTATATTCCCACCGATGATACACGCTATAAGCCTCTGCGCGCCAAGAGACATATCCATACGGCCGGCTCCCATATTGAGAGCCATGGCCAGTCCCAGGCATATATTTATACCCGCATTCTTGAGGAAGAGATTCAAATCCAGCATGCTGGATATTATATGACTTCCGCAGGTGATCATGGATAATATCTCCATCACGACATACATAGCAGCGACAGGAAGCAGAAATATAAGTGCCGTTTTAGCAATCCTTTTTATATTTTTATTCATTTTACTGCGTTCCTTTCCGATAACAGATTATAAACCGTTTCTCTCGCAAACCTGGTCAAATGCGCTCTTGCTTCCGCAAGCTACCAGATAATCGGCATTAACCTCATTGTTATATGCATAGATCATATCCTTGATATCATCAACCGTATATGTCCAATGCTCTCCATCTGTATCGATCACTTCTGCCTTCTCGTACTCATCAAGCCCTATGACCTCCCAGAGATCCGCATTCATGCTGAGTATGCTGCCGTCTGTCGGTTTGATCTTATCGATATCTCCGTTCAAAGCATTGTAAGTAGCAGCGAAAAGCAGTCCGGCTGCTCCTCCGTTCTTAAGAGCAGAGCCGTTCAGAACCGAATTGCCCTGTGAATCCTTGGATGTAAATGCCTGCAGTGTTGTATCGCTTACAGATGTCTCAGCGAACAGCTTGATGTCCATATTGTACTTCTCTTCCACGTCATTGATAGGTGTCATGAAATCGCTGTAAAGTCCTGCGACATCCATGACTACATCATACTCGCCGTCCTTTAAGATGCTGTACATATTGTCTGTTCTTGAACCTCCGAGAGGCATTATTGCTATCTTGGTATCGCAGCCTGTATTGAGTTCGGTTATGGATGTGTACTGGGTTATGTCATAGAGCTCATCCTCATAGGTGATGCCCAGCTCGTCGGATAATGCTTCGAGGATTCCCATTGTTGCCTTGATATGTCCGTCTCCGCCATAGATAGCTCCTCCGGTGAAGATTACGAAATTGTGTGGCTCCCCGTCTGACAACGCATACTTTGTGAGCTCGTAAAAGGTATCATGTCTTCCTGTCGAGCTTACATCCGAAGCTGTCACGAAATTAGGATAACCGGAGAGATCCGTCTCTGTTATAGTGAAGTTAACTGCATAGTACATATTGTATTCTGCACACTTTGCAACCTTAGGCTCGATGGTATCCTCACTGTTGGTTGCAAAATCGATGACTGCCTCGGCGCCGCTTGCATATGCGGTCTCGATAAATGACAGCACATCGTCTGTCTCCGAGATTGCCTCTGAGTACATGAACTCGCAGTTGAATTCAGGTCCCAGATATGTATCGAAATAATTCTGATATGCCAGATAGGTTGCAGAGTAATTTGAGAATACTACTGCTATAGTGTGTTTGGTGTCCGTAGGCTCGCCGCTTGTACCGGTCTCGCTCGAACCACCTGATGTACTGCCGCATCCTGCCATAAGTGTAAGCATCATTATTGCAGAAAGCATTATCGCCATTAATCTTTTAAATTTTTTCATGATCTTCCTCCTGATCTCAATCTATATTTCTCTGCCCGGAATGCCGCTTCCCTTTTCAACCGCGAGGGCTATTATAACTATGAAGCAGATTCCTCTTATTGCCTGTATGATCGTGCTGCTGACTCCGACCATTACCAGTCCGCTGTTTAATACTGTTACAAGAAACGAACCTATAATGCCGGCTGAAATCTTTGATTTTGCTCCGCCGTTTATCGGCATTCCCGCAAGCACGATCGCCAGCATTACGTCCATATTGGCCGATGCGTTGGTTGTCGTTCCTATAGATGCCGTCCTCATAAGTGTGAGGATACCCGCAAGCCCTGCTGCAAATCCGGCAACACCAAATGATATGATCATCAATTTGTTGTAATCAAAACCGGTCTGGTCAGCGCAGCTGGCGTTTGCCCCCAGGAACTTAAGCTGTCTTCCCAAAGGTGTAAGGTTGAATAAGATCACACATATTATCAGGAAAACTCCTGCTATTATAAAGGGAAGATAGTATTGGTTGCTGACCGTCACGAATGAATAGGGCACGCCCTCCGAACTCTTGCCGACAAGCATGGCGCTCTGAATAGCTGACAACAGGTTCATGACTATAAGGGTCATCATCATCATGTGAACATGAAATTTCAGTGAAAAAATACAGGTTCCCAGCATGATGAACAGGCCAACTCCCAATGTGACTATCACGAGAAGAACCCAGCTTCCGGTCGAATTGTAGACCCTGGCCCCCACGATCGCAGCGACAGCTGATGCGCCGCCCATTGAGGCGTTGATATTTCCCGTGCTGAAATTGAAAATCGCGCCGAGGCTTAAGACCGCGATAACGAGCGTCTGGCTGACCATAGTCTTGATGTTGACTGCGGAGCTGAAACGACCGCCTGTTGCGATAGAGAAGACTATACACAGCACAACCAGAAGGATTATCGGCACATATTGATATATGTTATCTTTATTGATCTTTTTCATATTATGCTGTCCTTTCTATATGATGTACTGAATGACATCGGCCTCATCTACCGGATTATTCCTGATGTCCTCAAACTCTGCGGAAATGACATTGTCCTTCATGATTATCAGCCTGTCGCTCATCCCAAGAAGCTCCGGCAACTCCTCACTGATAAGAAGAATTGCTCTGCAGTCCTTTTTCATAGCCGTGATAAGCTTATACATCTCCGCCTTGACCCCGATATCAACTCCTCTGGTCGGGCAATCGAGCACAAGCAGGTTGGCATTTCTTGCCATCCACTTTCCGAAGACCACCTTCTGTTTGTTGCCTCCCGAGAGGGCCTTTACCGCCTGCTTTGGTCCCTGACACTTGATGCTTAAGGATTCGATCTGTGCGTCGACGTAAGCTCTTTCCTTTTTGACTGACATAAAGGGCCCAAAACCCTTATTGGCGTCATATCCCGTGCTGGCAATGTTGTCGTAGATCGATGCTGACAGGGCCAACGATTCATGGTCTCTGTCCTTAGACGTGTATCCTATGCCGTTTTTAAAGGCATCCACAGGGTCTTTTATCTCATTTCCGCCCATCAGTATCTTTCCGGTGCAGACAGTAGCAAGCCCGGCGACTGCTCTGCCCAGCTCATGCATACCGCACTGAGACAGGCCTCCCACTCCGAGGATCTCCCCACTGTGAAGCTCCAGGGAAAAATCAGTCAGCCCGTCGAGTGTGGTTACATGATCCAGCTTGAGCATTATCGCATCGTCATACCCGTCCTTGTCGTTTCGATAATAGTTGCCCTCCATTTCTCTTCCGATCATCAGGCTCCTGATCAGATCCTCCGAATACTCGGATCTGTCCAGGTTTCTGACCAGAGTGCCGTCCTTGAGCACCGACAAGGTATCGCAGTACTCCATAACCTCTGCCAGATCATGCGATATCAGAAGTACCGCCTTATTCTTCGCCGCGAGCTCCCTGATCAGCTTATAGAGAATGTCTCTTCCGGTTTGCGACAGGGCGGTTGTGGTCTCATCGACTATGAAGATATCCGGGTCAAATTTCATCGCTTTGGCAATCTCGACCAGTTTACGATCCTGCATGTTAAGCGTATAAGTCATAGCTGCCGCATCTATGTAGCCGGCTCCTATGTCCTCAAGCGCCTGCTGAGCCTGTCTGATCATCTCACTACGGTTTATGAATCCGGCCTTTTTGAACATGCTCTCTTTTCCCAGAAACATGTTTTCTGCGACCGTTATCATATCGATAGTTCCGGCTTCCTGAACAATTATTCCGATCTTGTTCTCCTGAGCCTCGAGTATGCTCTGCGGCTTCCACTCCCTGCCGTTCAAAGTCATGGTGCCCGCTGTCGCCTGGTGCATGCCGGCCATGATCGCCGTCAGTGTGGATTTCCCGGAACCGTTCTCTCCGATAAGACCGCGGATCTCGCCTCTGGCCACATCGAAATCCACCTCCTTAAGTGCCCTGGTTATCCCGAAATCCTTGGATATCCCACGGCATTTAAGGATAAGTTCCTTTTCTGCCATATTCCTCCTCCTTTCCTGTTTTTGCAGAATGATCTTGCATCCAAATTACTATCTTTTTTTAAGCATTTCCATAGGTTCTGCGCGGGTTGACTCTTATGCCATCGCCACCTTTTTTCGCGCCTTTTTTTCCGGTATTCTCTCCGTTATTTTTATTTGCGACGGATTAGGCTCAATTGGCTTTTGCACTGCTTTTCGATTCAAAAATGCTCTGGTATAATAAACTCTGTATATTGTATTGATGTAATTGGGGAATTACTTATGAATATCAGGACTGCAATTATAGAGGACAACAATGAGCAGGCCATTCTGCTGCAGCGCTACCTTAAGACTTTTTCGACGGAATCCGGTTTGATTTTCGATGTATCTGTTTTTGAAAATGCCGAAGATTTTCTGAGCGGTTTTGCCGGCCATACCTATCAGCTTATATTTATGGACATACAGCTTCCCGGCATGGATGGTCTCACTGCGTCGAGGATGGTCCGTTCCGCCGACACAGACGTCCTGCTTGTCTTCATCACCAGCCTGTCTCAGTTTGCCGTAAACGGCTACGAGGTGGACGCCAAGGATTTCATAGTCAAGCCTCTTATCCAGGATGATTTCACCAGGAAAATGCGCCGTATATCCGGCTACCTGAAGCCAATCCCATCGGAGCTTATCTCAATCCATGTCGATTCGGGAAAAAACATAATGATCAAGGCTGAGGATCTGCGCTATGTCGAAGTCTTCAACCACTGCCTGGTATACCATATGGTTGGCAGCGATTTAACCGGCCGCGGCCAGCTTATCGAGATAGAAAGCCAGCTGTCTTCGCTGGGCTTTTTAAAGTGCAACAGGAGTGCGCTTATCAACCCGCACTTCATAGATAAGGTTGCCGGTAATTTCGTGACAATGGGTGAAGATGAGATTCAGATAAGCGCTCCGCGCAGATCCGCCTTTTTGACTGAGCTGTCCAACTGGGTGGCATCGAAATAACTTCTGTAATGAAAGGACAGATGCTATGTTTTCTTCTCAGGTTATAAGGGTTTATTTTCTTGTATTTATTCTGGTCTATTCCAAAACTCTTGCCGCCGGACTGATGTTTTGCTCCAAATACGAGAAAAAGCCGCAATTTGCCTTGCGGTTTCTTTTATCAGTGGCAGCTGCTCTTCTGTTTTTATTTATCCTTAATCAGATTTTTGTTGTATATAATCTGGAAGTTTTCGGTCTGCCGATATTTTATACTTTTATCCCTTATCTGCTCATACACTGCTGTGTATTTATCAACCTGCTGATCCTCTATAACAGGCCCGTGGTGTCGATACTTTTTTCCATGATAGGCGGCCACTCGATTGCCGAGATCACCATGTGCGTTTTTTACCTGCTTACTTATCAGTTCGGGCAATATTACCTGATGGAGAAAACCTCAGTCCTTTACTACATTCCCATGTTCATCTGGTATGTGATCGTTTTCACTCTTTATTACAATATATTTATAAAAAAGGGATCCGATCCAATCGCTGTAAACGGCAAACAGCCCGCCCTGTATATATCACTGGTCATTTATCTCTTCCTTATTCAATTCAATAATCTGCGGGTAAATTTTCTGGAGAAAACCTCCGTTATGGATTATGCCTGCCTGCTGGCCACCATACTTTTTTACGTGATAATCCTTCTTTTGAGAAGTAATATTCTCTACAATTCCTTCATCACTCAGGAGTTGGCTCTATCGCAGAATATCTGGGCTGAAAAAGAAAAATCCTTAAAGATAACATCCGACGCCATCAATACCATTAACACCAAGTATCATGATCTGAAATACATGGTAAAAGGCATGCCGAAGGGAGATGCAACCCGCGATTCTCTGAAGGCCATCACCGAATCCATGAAGGTGTACGGAGACTGGGTATCCTGCGGCAACGATACCCTGGATATGATCCTATCGGAGGAAAATGTCCTCTTCAAGCAGAACAATATTCTGTTCAGCTGCATATGTGACGGGAGTGTTCTGGATTTTATGACATCACTCGATATAATATCGGTTTTCTACAACGGCCTTGACAACGCCTATGAGGCAGTCATGAAACTGCCGGAAGATGAGAGACAAATCAGTCTGTCGGTGAAGGAAAAATTCGGTATGGTGTCCATAATTATGGAAAATCCCTATCTGGTTCAGCCTGACATCAGAGATAATGTCGTCTACACCAGCAAGGATGACTCCCGCTATCATGGCTTCGGTATCGCCAGCATACGATCCGTCGTCAGCAAGTATAACGGTGCTCTTGATATATCTACAGAGCACAATATTTTCAAGGCCAGCATATTGATACCGCGAGAATGATGACAATGGGGACGGGTGACAATGGGGACGGACTTTTTTGTCACCA
>R03__coassemble_1744_pt1 | contig 9649 bp, 5 predicted proteins | sample R03__metabat2_high_PE_045 | metagenome-assembled genome bin R03 | reverse complement strand
AGGACTGTTATAAGGCCATCAAGATCTGCAGCGAATTTTACCGCCCAGGAAGCGCAGGAAGCATCGGGGTCTGCTGCCTTAAATATCTCTTCGACCGACTTCGGCGGATTTGCAAGCATGCCTCCCTTTACCGGTTCCATGATGACTACAGGCTTGTTGTATTTACGGGCCATCTCATAAACACCTCGTGACTGTATTGCAGGATTGTCCCAGTCTGCATAATTGATCTGGAGTTGAACGAATTCTGCCTCCGGGTGTGCTATAAGTATCTCCTCGAGTTCCTCCGGTGTCGAATGAAATGAGAAACCCAGATGCTTTATCAACCCCTTCTCCTTCTGCTCGAGTGCCCATGTCCACATATCAAAATCTTCGAAGAATTTCGTGCGGCCCTCGCCCAGATTGTGAAGCAGATAGAAATCAAAATATCCCGCTCCTGTATTTGCCAGTGATTCATCGAGCTGACGCCGGGCGTCCTCTGCAGTCTTGCAATTGATCCATGCTGCGTTTTTAGTTGCCAGCGTATAGCTGTCACGAGGATAGCGCTCAACCAAGGCCTTCCTTATGGCAGCTTCTGACCCGCCATATGCCCAGGCAGTGTCAAAATATGTGAAGCCTGCCCCCATAAACAGATCTACCATCTGCTTGGTCTGCTCTACATCAATTGCCCCGTCCTTCTGAGGCAGTCTCATAAGTCCGAAACCCAGTTTTTTCACATTTTCTCCAAGGTATCCCATAGTTGTTCCTCCCTATATTTCCAAAGACTAATGATACTGATTAATATTTTATTTCACATATTACCCAAATTCAAGTCAGCAGACTTTTCCTTTACGCTCAAAAAAAATATAATATATACGGCGATAAGACAATATAAGACAGTCCGCCATCATTCCACTTTTTCAAGGAGCAGCACATGCAGTATCAATTTAAAGACTCAACTATTCATCTGGATGCATTCGACCATATACTTAGAGTTGCCATCATACGCGATGGCAGCTATATCATACCAACTTATACAGTATGCCCGGAGGGTGATATGCCCCGCGCCGGACGATCAAAGCTGTCCACCAACGGATTCAAGGGTTTAAGAGATCTTAAGGCGGACATAGATACCTTCGTGATCGATGATGTGACCATTACAGTTGATACATCTGAGGGTCTCAGACTGACTTTGACAAATGACAATGGCCTGCTCTTTAAGGACAGGGATTATATAGCCTACAATTTCGAACACAGGCTGGGCGACGGAAGCTGCCATTACATAAGCCGCGAGCCTGATGAAAAGATATTCGGCCTGGGCGACAAGACCGGTCCCGTAAATAAAAACGGCATGAGTTTCAAACTATCCAGTTCTGATGCCATGGGCTTCGACGCAAGAACCTCGGACCCCCTTTATAAGCACCTGCCCTTTTACATCTGTGAAAATACTGCAGGAGCATATGGGATCTACTACGATACCTACAGCCAGGGCGAATTCAATTTCGGCCGCGAGATCAACAACTACTATGCCCCTTTCAAATCTTTCAGGTGCGACGAAGAGAATCTGGTCTACTATGTGATCTTCGGAACCATTCCTGAAATCGTTAGTCGTTTTTCCAGGCTGTGCGGTCCGCTTGCCCTGCCGCTCGAATGGACCTTAAAATACGCCGGCTCCACCATGTCATACACAGATGCCGATGATGCTGACGATCAGCTCCGTGGCTTCATTGAACTGTGCAAAAAGTATGATTTAAATCCCGGTGGTTTTTATCTCTCGAGCGGCTATACCCAGATTGGGATCAAACGCTACGTCTTCAACTGGAATACCGACAAGATTCCCTCGCCGGAAGGCCTGGCTCAGTATTTTAAGAAAAATGGCGTAGAATTCTTTCCCAATGTGAAGCCATGCTTTCTTATAAACCACCCCATGTATGATACTATCGCCAAAAAGGGCTGGTTCCTCCACTATTCTGACGGCAGTCCGGCCATCTTCCCCTTCTGGGACGACTATGGCTCCTATCTGGATTTTACCAATCCCGGGGCTTACGATTTCTGGACTGACTGCGTGGAGAAGCAGCTGGTGGACAAAGGCTACAGGAATATATGGAACGACAATAATGAATATGATGTGCCCGATAAGCAGGTATGGGCTGATGGCTTCGGCCATCCGGTTCAGGCATATCTGATCAGGCCTCTCTTTTCGTATCTTATGACTATGGCCAGCAGGCAGGCCCTGATCAATGCAGACTTGAATCCCGATGACTATGGTCTGGTATCGAGGTCCGGCATCGGCGGTCTCGGAAGGATTGCTTCAACCTGGACAGGCGATAACAATACGAGCTGGGAGGATTTCAGATATAACCACAAGATGGCTATGACCATGTCCATCTCGGGCTTTTTCAATTTCGGTCAGGATATAGGCGGCTTTGCAGGCCCGGCTCCTGATAAGGAACTCTTCATGCGCTGGATACAATACGGCATATTTACCCCGCGCTTCGTCCTCCATTCCTGGAATCCGGACGGCGTTCCCACCATGCCCTGGCTCTATCCTGATATGATGAAATATGTGAAGAGGCTTTTCGATCTCAGGGATTCACTGATTCCCTATCTTTATGAGCAGATGAAAAGAAGCTGTAGTAAGAACGAGCCTGTCATATATCCGATATTTTTCAGATATCCGGATTACGATGTGGAGAGCGACGCCTTCTTCTTCGGTGACGACATCATAGTTGCTCCCGTCTTTGACCGGGGTGCCGAGTCTGTCACCGTGGAACTGCCCGCAAATCCGGATGAAAAGGGCATGGATCAGGGCTGGTATTACATGGGCAAAAAATATGAAGCAGGGTCCCATACTCTTCCCTGCTCCATATATGATCTTCCGGTATTTTTTACAAAAGGGGACAGGCACTTTTAACGAAGGCCTATCCCCTTTGAAAATGTTCCTTATGTAAATATCATTAATCAAAGCTTATTGTCAGGATGTCTATCATGCCTTCTCCGCTGTATTTAAGATATAAGGCCTGTTTGCCTGAAAGCCTAAGGTCTGCTCCTGTCTCGTACCAGCCATCGTCCGGTCTGACCGTGATCGATGCAGCCGGTGTAAGCTGATCTGCAGCCTCGTCCTCAGGGAGTTTTGTGCAAACCTCCACTGTTCCTCTTCCGCTTCCCCTGGTCTTAATAGTTAATTTTGCTTCACCGGTGAAATCAAAATATCTGTATCCAACTATAGTGCCGGAGGTCACATCGGCAACAAATCTCTCCTCGCCCTTATTTGTGATAAATGGATAATTCTCCGGTGCCGGTTCACGGTCATTCTGGTGTTTCATGTGACCGTCTGTCAGCACGCAGCATATCGGTGCCGGATAAGTGCCTTCAGCAGGAAGCGGGCCGCCGTTTAAGCCCTGGCTGGTCATCTCCACCTGCTTTATGCTTCCGTCCTCAGCGATCTCTATCGGCTCCGCACAGCCCTGGCGTGAAAATGATGTCTTATGCGTCTGCCTGTGATAGAAAATATACCACTGCCCATTGATGCACTCGATGCTTCCGTGGTCATTACCCGTTGTGGCCAGCCTCTTCTCAAGGGGCCTGCCGTCTATGCCGATATCTCCGTTTGACACGATAGTCCCGCGGAAATGGAAGTCCCTGTCGGGATATTTGCTGGTGGCATAACACATCTCGTGCTGCTGTTCTGAGGAATATATAAAGTAATAGGTATCGCCGATCTTTCTGATCGAGCTCGCCTCGAAGAAGGAATGGTCCTCCCACTCTGTTCCGATCGAATCGAACTGACCGGGTACGATCCTACTGTCCGTTCCCTCCTTTATCGTCATCATATCGTCTTCGAGTTCCACAGTGTTGGCTCCCATGATGCCGCCCGGCACATTGACCTGCTCGGGAGTCTTTTCAAACATCATGCAGCACACCTGCTGGAGCTGTTCCGGAAGCTTGCCGTCCTTGGCCTGCATTGCAGCCATACCCGCGGCCATCTCTTTGGGCACTGCCAGGGACCAGCCGTAATACAGTCTGATCACGCCGTCGTCATTGATGACGCCCGGGTCGAAAGTTATATTTGCATCATAGGTCCTTCCGTCAGGATATCTGACCGGTCCGATGTACTCGAAAGGCCCGTCCGGATAATCAGATACAGCCACGTGCATAGGGCCGGTAAAGTGCTTGCCTCCCGCCATGGAATAATAGAGGTAAAACCTTCCGTCATTGCCCCGAACGCAGTCCGGCGCATATAAAGCCTTATATTCCTCGCCGTAGTCCGGGTCCCACTTTGGGCTGTAGGATACTCCCTTTTTAGTCCAGTTTGTAAGATCGTCGACCGGTGCCGAATAAAATTCATAGTCCAGCAGGCAGAAGGCCTTGCCGTCTTCCTGGTCATGGGAACAATACATATATACTCTGTCGCCGAAGACGTGGGGTTCACCGTCCGGCATGCACACGTCCAGAGGCAGATATGGGTTGCAGATGATTTTAGACATATTTTTCTCCTGATTATTTTGATTACAAAAGGGGACAGACTTTGATGCCAAAAAAGTCCGTCCCCATCGTCACCATTAAAGCTTGGTTACTGTGCCTTCTGTGATTCCGTTCTCATTAAAGGCGTCTACCCTGACATAGCAGTCCTGGCCCTTGATGAGAGCCTTGACTTCCTGCTCTGTCCTGCCGATGATCTCGTAGCAGTGATAGAGCTTGTCTGCCGCATGGCCCCAGAGGATGTTGTAGCCTACTGCGTCAGAAGCATCGCTCGTCACAGCCACCTTCATAGAGCAGTCGCCTGTGCGCTCTGCAGTAAATGCAGGAGCCTTTGGAGCTTCTCCGTCTCCGAACCCGAACACACGGATTCCGGATACGCAGGCCGGCTGGTCATAAACTGTCTTGATGACAGTAAGCTTAAGATATCTTACCTGAAGGCCATCTTCTCTTACAATGAGCTCATGTGTCAGGTCAGTGTTGACCTCAGACTTATCCTCGATCATAAAGTAATTCACGCCATCAAGAGATCCCTCGAGAGTCCATCTGGTAGGATAATCGTTCTCCTCGATATAGCGTCCGCCGGTCATATCCATCTGAAGAGGCTTGGGTGATTCCATATCGATCTTATCGTCAGCCAGATTGATCTGGATGGCTCTCACATCGTATGGCTTGCCCATATCAACCTGAACCCACTGGCCCGGTTCTGCTGTTGCTGCTCTCCACCAGGTCTGGCAGTTCTCCTCAGTCACCTTGGAAGCCTCCTTGCCTGCCTCCTCAGTGGAAGCCGTTGCAGCCTTTCCGGCGCTTAAGAGGTACCACTCGGGTTTCTTCCATGGGTCCATCTTGCTATTCTCATCTACAGCAATTGGCCACTGTCCGAATCTCTGATTACAGAACATCTCGCCGTCTGCATCAAAGCCTACCGGCCATACACCGACGCGGCGCTCAAAGTTATGATTAACACTGATCCTCTGTGTCGCTGCGTGCCACCAGTTGCCGTTACCGTCCTCGATGGTCGAGCCATGGCCTGCACCCGGCATGAAACCGCCCGGCATATACGAAAATGGATTGTTTTCAGCCAGCTTTACCGGGCCTAAAGGTGTCTCACACATATAGACTCCGTCGCCGTAAATATTGTACTGGGTTCCGGCAAAGGCATACTGAAGGTAATACTTTCCGTCATGCTTGGTCATATAGGCGCCCTCGATATATGGAGCGCCCGACATAAAGCCCTCGAGCATACCGAACATAGGTCCCATCTTCTCCTGGGCCTGCTCCCGGGTCATCCCCATCGATGCCAGATATCCGTTGATCTTTGCCTCAAGTGCCTCTCCCTCAACAGGGATCTGGGAATGCTCCTCGCCCGGAACCTCGTAGCCGTTCTCCTTCCAGTTGCCCTCGAAGAGGGGTACCCAGTCGGTCAGCATCTTCATGGTCTCGGGGTCTGCCTCGTAACCCCTTACCGGAGTGTTGTTGGAGCAGTTCTCATAGAAATATACCCTTCCGTCGTCGTCCTGGAAGGTATCAGGATCCCAGTACTGAAGGTCACTCTCGATCTTCTCGTAGGGTCCGTTTATGATATCCTTTGTACGGTAGAAATCACAGTTGTGAGTTCTTGAGGATGCTGAGAAGATAACCCAGTCATTTACTACTCTTACATCCGGTGCGTAATCATAGAAGGGCAGGTTGTCCGGAAGGCGGTAATTCTTCCAGTTTGCCATGTCGTCCGATACCCATACGCCCAGAGTCATGGATGCAAAAATATAATACTTCCCCTTGTAATAAAGCAGGGTGGGATCAGCAGCCTCACGGTTGATCTGAAGCGGTCCCATCTGGCCACCTGCCGCCTGAACATTGAACTGATAACGATAATTTACGTTAAGCGGATTGCAATAATATTTCATAAAAACCTCCTGTCGTATGCATAAACTGCAATGTTATAATCAATTCTAACATTTATGAGAAACATAAAAAAGAAACAATATACATTTTTGCTCGCATTATTTACAATATACCCATGCATTACACAAAACCATCCTTTTATGACAATTTCATATGTATCGCCGGAGCCTGCCCCGCGACCTGCTGCGGTGGCTGGCAGATAATAATTGACGATGCCTCACTGGATAAATATTCTGATATATCCGGCCCGCTTGGTGATAGGGTCCGCTCTTCCATAACTTACAACGAGGACGGTGAGCCCTATTGGCGGCTATCAGAGGATGGCAAATGTCGCCTTTTAACCTGCGATGGACTGTGCCCGCTTCAAAAGGAATTAGGCGAGGAATACCTCTGCCACACCTGTGATGTATACCCCAGACACATCGAGGAGTACGATGGCGAGCAGGAGTACTCCCTCTCTCCCTCCTGTCCGGAGGCAGCAAGGATCATACTTAAGACGGCTATCGATGACCTGATCGAGTGGGACGACGAGCTTGAAGACGATTATGACTATGAGGATTATGATTATTTTCTGTATACAGGGCTTGTCGATGCGAGAAAAGCTATGTTTGACCTGATACGATCCGATCTGACATATGATAAGATCATGGCTCTAGTTCTTGAATATTCATTTATGCTCCAGGACTGCATCGATGAAGACCGGATATGCGATATGGCCGATATAAGCCCCGCTTCCGTCGCATCTGTATCGCCGGACGATTACTTTAACTATGACCTGGAAAAACGCCTGTTTTCCAAGCTGTTCGAACTGGAAATACTGCAGGAAAGCTGGCCGGCTCTGCTGTCAGCCACCTATGAACTGGTCTTCTCCTCAGAAGAATCCTATAAGCGCTGCAACAAGCTGCTTGGTCAATATGACAGCTATATAAAGCGCATATTGTATTTTATGATCTACGTATATTTCGATGGTGCCATCTACGATGACCTGATATATACCAAGGCTGCCCTGTGCGTGTATTGCACCAGATGGATCTTCATGGTATTCCTGCAGCTTAAGCAGGCGGACAGTCCGGAATATGATGATAGTGAAGAATATGAAAACAGCGCTGAACATGAAAATACGGCCATGACCGCCATGGTCAAAGCCGTATATACCTTCTGCCGCGAGATCGAGCATTCGGATCTTAATATAGAGGCTCTCGAGGAGTGGTTCTAGTTGATCATCGGTCTTAAAATGCTACTCACGATCTCATATCCCTCTGCATTGATATGGATGCCGTCCTCGCAGAGATCCGCACGTATCAGGCCGTCATCGTCCACCAGATACTGATATATGTCGGCATAGGTAAAACCATATTCCTCTGCAAGTGGCTCAAGCAGGCTGTTGACCTCAACTACCCTGTCCTGCTTGTCCGCCCACTGATAATAGGTCCCGTCTCTTCCGGGATAGATGGATTCGACTATCACCTTCGTGTCAGGCAGGTTCTCCTTTATCCCGGCAAATATCCTGTCGTAATTTTCCATTATCTTCTCCGTGGAGCGGTCGTCGACCATGATGTCATTTGCCCCGATATGAAGGATGATGACAGAAGGCTCGGCATCATAAACGGTTGTCATTCTCCATAATAGCCTGGCTGTGGTGTCTCCCGCTATGCCCTGCTGTGCAGCGAAAAGATCCGGATAATAGACCTTCCTGTCCAGAAAATCGACTATGGAATCTCCGACAAAGAGGACGCAGCCCGGATCACGCTCTTCGTTCTGTTTTCTGAACTTCATGACCCGCTTCCAGTAATAGGCCTCCTGGCTTGCATCGGCCTCCTCCTGGGTCACACCGACTGTCCGTCTCAGGATCGATTCAGTGACCGCATTTCCCAGATAGTAGCTCCCCTCCGGATCAGTATGGACGCCGTCTATTATGTTGTCATAGGATTCGGCTTCCGTGTCGGCAAGCTTCACGTCTTCCTCATCAGCAAGTTCTCTGATTATGGGGTTTACATACTCAACCGCTCCCTCATAACGGCCGTTTCGCATGTAATAAGGATAGGTGACCAGGACTATCTCCGCATCCGGATAATTACCTTCTACCCTGTGGATCAGATCCCTGTAATTCTCCTTGAAGGTTATAGTAGATCCCTTGGCGTAATCGTTGGCCCCCAGCAGGATAAATATAACATCCGGATTGCCCAGATCATCCGGTTCATCCGTAAGCTCATTCAAGGCTATGCCGAAGGTCGATGCGTTGGTATCGAGATTCATCTTAAGGCGTTTTGCAACGACGGACCACCAGCGGTACTCCTCGTCTGACCACCAGTAACCCGGTGTGACTGCGCTGTAGCTGTCCCCAAGAATGGAAAAATTCAGCCCCTCATAAGGGCTGAATTCCTCTTCCTTTATGTCATCAAGACTGACACCGATCTCATCAGGCGCAGTAAGCTGTAAAATGCTGTCCCAGTCCATACCGGCATAGTCCTCTTCTATGCAGCCTGATATGAGGGCCGCCGTCTCCTCCCACTGCTCAGCCGCAGTTATGTCGGCGGGATTATCACCCTTCTGATCCCCATAGTCACCGAACTGGCCATGGTTTCCGCCTTCTATTATGTATTCCGTGAAATCAGCCGGCATATTGGGAAGGTTATTCTCATAGGAATCCATATTAAGCACGCCGTCATTGGAGCCATATATCGAGATGGCCTTAAGGCTGCTGTCGCTGAAATCCTTTGTGGTATAAGAAGCGAGAAATATCATGCCCGCCAGCTCGTCCTGATGATCATAGGCGTACATGGAAGCCGCCACGCCACCAAGGGAATGGCCTCCCACATACCACTGGCTGATATCCGGATATTCCTCAGCTATTCCATCCGCGGCATTCACATCGAAAAAGGCCAGATTGCAGGGCACCTTAACCAGCACACAGAGTATCCCCTGTTTTGCAAGAGAAGTCATAAGCGGCGCGTAGGCCTTATATTCCACCTTGCCTCCCGGATAAAAAATGAGGCCGGCCTTGATATTCTTCTCCTGATAAAATACGATGCGGCCTTCCGTGCTCGTATCAACTGTAACATTTTTCTCCGGCTCGTCTATACAGGCTATTGCATAGTCTCCCGCATGAGAATAGGTGCCGACATATATGCCAAAACCTGCCCCGCATATTATGACGAGGCAGGCCAGTATTATTAATATTTTTTGAAGAATTTTTTTCTTTTTCAAAATGTTGTCCCCGGTGATGTACGGTATTCTATACTTATTATTGCACAAGGATCAGCAGTTCTCAATAAAATCTACAGCCTTC
>R03__coassemble_1714_pt1 | contig 9779 bp, 9 predicted proteins | sample R03__metabat2_high_PE_045 | metagenome-assembled genome bin R03 | reverse complement strand
ACGAGGAGGCCGAAGAGGATATGATCACCCGTCCGCCGGTTGTCTGTGTGATGGGTCATGTCGATCATGGTAAGACATCGCTTCTGGATGCCATAAGAGATACCAGAGTTACCGATAAGGAAGCAGGTGGAATCACCCAGCATATAGGCGCGTCTGTGGTTCCAATCAACGGACAGACCATTACCTTCCTCGATACACCGGGCCACGAGGCATTTACCGCCATGCGTATGCGAGGCGCTAATTCAACTGATATCGCGATCCTGGTTGTCGCTGCCGACGATGGTGTCATGCCGCAGACTGTTGAGGCTATCAACCATGCAAAGGCTGCAGGAATTGAGATAATCGTTGCGATCAATAAGATTGATAAGCCCGGCGCCAATGTCGAGAAGGTAAAACAGGAGCTGACAGAATATGAGCTTATCCCCACGGACTGGGGCGGAAGCACTGAGTTCGCTCTGGTATCGGCTAAGACGAAAGAAGGTATACAGGATCTTCTCGAACTGGTCCTGCTTACAGCAGAGGTGCTTGAACTCAAGGCCAACCCGAAGAGAAATGCAAGGGGCCTCGTGATCGAGGCTAAGGTCGACAAGGGCCGTGGTGTCGTTGCGACAGTTCTTGTTCAGAAGGGAACCTTAAAGGTCGGAGATCCTATCGCAGCAGGAAGCTCATTCGGTAAGGTCAGGGCCCTGGTCGATGACAGAGGCCGCAGGGTTAAGTCTGCAGGACCGTCTACTCCTGTTGAGATACTCGGACTGTCAGAGTGCCCTAATGCCGGCGAGACATTTATGGCATTTGAATCCGAGAAGGATGCGAGAGACTTTGCAGGAACCTTCGTATCAGAGAATAAGAACAAGCTTATCGAGGAGACAAAGGCCAAGATGTCGCTTGACGACCTCTTCTCACAGATCCAGGCCGGCAACCTTAAGGAACTTAACCTCATTGTCAAAGCCGACGTACAGGGTTCTGTTGAAGCTGTAAAGACCTCACTTCTAAAACTGTCCAATGACGAGGTTGTTGTCAAGGTTATCCACAGTGGAGTCGGTGATATTAAGGAGAGTGATGTTGTTCTCGCGAGCGCATCAAATGCTATTATCATTGGCTTTAATGTAAAACCTGATCCTGTTGCCAAGGGCACGGCTGAGACTGAGAAGGTCGATATCAGGCTTTATAATGTAATCTACAATGCGATCGAGGATATAGAACTCGCAATGAAGGGCATGCTGGATCCTGTATATGAGGAGAAGATAATCGGACACGGAATTGTAAGGCAGGTGTTCAAGGCATCAGGCGTTGGCAATATAGCCGGTTCATATGTGACAAGCGGACTTATCCAGAGAGGATGCAAGATCAGACTTTCACGTGCCGGATCACAGATTTTCGATGGAGACCTGGCTTCGCTCAAGAGATTCAAGGACGATGTGAAGGAAGTCAAATCCGGCTTCGAGTGCGGTATCGTTCTTGATGATTTCAGCGATGTTCAGGTAGATGATGAGTTCGAGGCATACACAATGGTGGAGGTGCCGCGTTAGATGAAAAAGACGAGCATTAAGAATACCAGGATCAACGAAGAGGTGTTAAAAGAACTTTCGTCTATTATCAGAAATGAGGTCAAAGACCCCAGGATAAGTCCTTTTACATCTGTTGTTGACTGCGAGGTCGCTCCGGATCTCAAGACTGCCAAGGTGTATATAAGCGTACTTGGCAGTGAGGAGGACCTGGATAAGACTATGGCAGGGCTTAAAAGCTCTGCCGGTTATATCAGGAGGCAGCTGGCTCATACGGTAAATCTGAGGAACACACCGGAACTTACCTTTATCAAGGATGCATCCATAGCATATGGCGTCGAGATGTCAAAAAAGATAGAGGATGTCATCAGGGCTGACGAGATGGCTGAAGAGGCGAGAGGGGAAGCAGATGAGTAGTATTATGCTTGAGGATTATCTGAAAGATGCAGGCTCGGTTGCTATAGGAGGACATGTCAAGCCCGATGGTGACTGCGTCGGCTCAACTCTGGCTGTATATAATTATATCAGAGATAATCATCCGGATATCGATGTCGACATATACCTGCAGGAGATCCCCAATATTTTCAGATTTCTCAATTATTCGGAAGAGATAATAGATCCGTCAGTAGAAAATGGCAAGACTTATGATCTGTTCATATGTCTTGACTGCGGAGACGAGAGGAGACTGGGCGAGTCGATGCACCGCTTTGAATCGGCAAAAAAGACCCTGTGTATAGACCATCATAAGAGCAATATCGAGTTCGCAGACATTAATTATGTCGTCGGTGATGCAAGCTCAACATGTGAGCTTATTTATGGCGTTATCGATGAAAAATATATCAATAAAGCCATTGCCGAATGCCTTTATACCGGCATTGTTCATGATACAGGCGTCTTTCAGTATTCCTGCACCAAGGAATCTACCATGAGAATAGCCGGAAGGCTTATGGAAAAGGGTATTGACTTCACAAGAATTGTGGATGAGACCTTCTATGCAAAGACCTATGAGCAGAACAGGATACTGGGAAAAGCGGTAAATGATGCCAGGCTTTACCTTGATGGCCGGGTCATAGCGACCTTTGTGTCCAGACAGGATATGGAGGATTACAACGTCAAACCCAAGCATCTCGATGGTATTGTCAATCAACTCAGGATCACCAAGGGGACTGATGTCGCGATTTTCGTGTACGAGACGGAGGATGATGGACTTAAATTTTCCACAAGAGCCAATGCTGATGTGGATCTGGCGGAGCTCGCGGTCATGTTCGGAGGAGGCGGTCACAATAAGGCGGCCGGCTTTAACATGTATAAGTCCTACGAGGAATCTCTGGAGGACTACCTCGAGGTATTGAAAACAAAACTTTTATAACCTTATGAAAAACGGAATTATAGTTGTAAATAAGGAAGCGGGCTGCACAAGCTTCAGAGTTGTTTCCATATTAAGAAGGCTGCTGAACGAAAAAAAAATAGGTCACATGGGGACACTGGATCCGGACGCGACAGGAGTCCTTCCTGTATGTGTGGGAAGAGCGACCAAGCTTTTGGAACTTATCCCGGATCATGATAAGGCTTATGAAGCCGTCATGAGACTGGGTATTATTACCGATACTTATGATCTGTCCGGTCAGATCCTTGAAGAGAAGCCTGTGGATTTAAGCGAAGAGAGCGTCCAAAGGGCCATAGGATCATTTGTCGGAAGCTATATGCAGCTTCCTCCTATGTACAGCGCGAAAAGAGTAGACGGAAGACGCCTCTATGAGCTGGCCAGGGAGGGCGTGACCGTAGACAGGCAGGCATCCGAAGTAAATATTTATTCTATCGATATAAAATGGGTGAAACTGCCTGATGTCTGCATTGAAGTTGCCTGCTCAAAGGGAACTTATATCAGGTCTCTGGCTTACGACATAGGCCAAAAACTGGGATGCGGCGCTTCAATAGTTTCACTTAAGCGTACGAAAGCCTGCGGATATGATATAGCAGAGGCCAGGACTCTTGAAGAGATAGAAGCAATTATCGATGAGGGCAGACTGGATGAGATCTTAAAGCCTATGGAAGATCTGCTGGAATACAAGAAGTTATGGGCTGCAGAGGAGATCAAGGTCCCTGTCATACATGGCGCATATATTCATAATTTCAGCTGTATAACAGATGAGAACGGACGGGACCTCAATTCATTGCTGGATGAGCAGGAGATAAGCCGCGGTCAACTGATCAGGCTCTTTTACGGGGATTATCTCTGCGGTATATACATGGTTGAGAAAAAGGAACTTAAAGTCATCAAATTCCTCGCAGACCCCGATGAGGTAATATAATGGACATATTCCATTCCTTTGAAGCTGCAAAAACAAGTGAATATACAGCGATCACTGTAGGTAAGTTCGATGGTTTGCATCTGGGACATAAAAAGCTTGAGAGCATAATCGTCACTTCCGGATACAAGCCGGTGCTTGTTACCTTTGACAGATCACCGCTTTTGCTTATGAGCCCGGAAACCGGACCGTATGCGATCGTGACAGAAGATGAACGGTATCTTGTCCTTGAGGACGACGGAATAGATACCGTGCTTGAACTCCCTTTTGACAGGTCGATCATGAGTCTGTCACCGACTGCGTTTATAGAGAGGCTTGTCCAGGACCTAAATATGAAGCTTTTTGCCTGCGGTACTGATTTCAGGTTCGGATACAAAAATGCCGGTGATATAGAACTGCTTGGCAGGCTTGCTGACAGATACGGCTTCGAGCTGGTTGTAATTGACAAGATAAAAAACGACAGCCGCGATATCTCAAGCTCGAGAATCAGGAATGAACTTAAGGCAGGCAACATAGCAAAAGTCAATCAGCTTTTAGGCTATAATTATTTTGTGTACAGTGAGGTAGTACACGGGAAGGCACTTGGTCACAGGCTTGGCTTTCCGACGATAAATCAGATACCGGAGGAGGATAAGCTTCTGCCGAAATTCGGAGTATACGCCACACGGGTTATAATTGATGACAGAGCCTGCACCGGTGTTACTAATGTGGGAATCAAACCGACAGTCACTGATGACAGGTCTGCAGGCGTTGAGACTTATATTATTGATCTTGATGAAGATCTGTACGGAAGAACGATCAAGATCGAATTCATTGAATTTATTCGTCCGGAGATGAAATTTTCAGACACAGAAGAACTGAAAAAACAGATCATCTCGGATAAAAAGCGCGCAATCGAACTTTTGAAGGAGATTTAGCATATGGAAAAGCGCATATATCAGGCGGTAGCCCTGATAGCGGCATTTGCCCTGATGTTTACATACATAGATAATATGGAAGAGACTGTCGAGTATTCGCCATATGGGGCAACAGCCGGTGTTTCCAACCTTAAGGTGGCAAATATTCAGGAGGTAGAGACCGTTTCTGCTTCGTATTCAGACGAGCAGCAGGATGCCCTGTCAGAGGCCTCGGCTCAAAATTACGGCTATACCAATCTTGGCGTTGCAAACTGCGAGGGTAACCTGAATGTCAGAGAAACACCCGAGACCTCCGGCAAGATAGTAGGCAAGATGCCTGAGCATGCAGCCTGCGAGATAATAGAATTTGAAGGCGACTGGGTTCACATTAAATCCGGCAATGTAGAGGGCTATGTATCTGCAGAATTTTTGGCAACGGGAGATGAAGCCAAGGCTCTCGCAGATGAAAATGCATCTCTTATAGGCAAGGTAAATACGACATCCTTAAGACTTAGAAAAGAGCCTAATACCGACAGCGGGATAATAACTCTTATTCCGGAGGGCGAGGAGATTGAAGTGCTCGAGGATATGGGAGACTGGGTACATGTTAACGTCGATAACGATGATGGATATGTAAGTGCCGAGTACATAGACGAGTCAGTATCACTTCCGCATGCTATGACGCTTAAGGAACTTGACGTTGCGAGCGGTGTATCCGGAACAAGGGCCAGCCTGGTAAATTACGCTCTTCAGTTTGTCGGAAACCCATATGTCTGGGGAGGAACATCACTTACAAAAGGTGCCGACTGCTCCGGATTTGTAATGTCGATTTATGCGAGATACGGAATATCACTTCCTCATTCATCAAAGGCCCAGGCCAATTACGGAACAAGGATCAAAGCATCCGAGGCTCAGCCCGGAGACCTCTTCTTCTACGGAAGCGGTAAGTCTATCAGCCATGTTGCTATCTATATAGGCAACGGAATGATCGTACACGCCAGCAACAAGAAGACCGGTATCAAGACTTCGAGCGCATATTACAGGACGCCGATCTGTGTTACCAGGCTTTTGAATTAGCCAAAAGTTGTTGTTTACATGCCGAACTGATTGTGATATTATTGTTCGGTATGAGTTTACCTGTATTCGGCTATCGGACACTCCGACCGATTACTGTATACAGGCAGTATTTAATATAAGGAGGATACATTAATGATTTCAAAAGAGAAGAAGCAGGCTATCATTGCCGAGTATGCTATCAGCGAGGGCGATACAGGATCACCTGAGGTACAGATCGCTATCCTTACAGCTCGTATTCAGGAGATTAGAGAGCACTTCAAGGCTAACCAGAAGGACCATCACTCAAGACGTGGTATGCTGAAGCTCATTGGTCAGAGACGTAATATGTTAGCTTACCTCAAGTCAGTAGATATCGAGAGATATCGTAAGCTTATCGAGCGTCTTGGCTTAAGAAAGTAATTCTTTACAGAGCGGAATATCCTTCCGCTCTGTTTTCATGCAAAGATAATTTCCGAGACCACAAAAAAGCCATGTTCACAGACATTGTTTTTTTGTGTTTTCGGTTGATTTTGCATGAAGATACTAGAAAGCAAAAGAAGTAGAAAAGGAGAAAAAAATGAAAAGATTTCAAATGGAACTTGCCGGAAGAACCTTAACGGTTGATCTCGGCAGAGTAGCTGCTCAGGCTAACGGCGCAGCATTCGTACAGTATGGAGAGACCACAGTCCTTTGTACAGCAACAGCATCAGACAAGCCTCGTGAGGGCATTGACTTTTTCCCGCTCAGCGTTGAGTTCGAGGAGAAGATGTATGCCGTAGGCAAGATACCGGGAGGCTTTAACAAGCGTGAAGGAAAGGCTTCCGAGAATGCCATCCTTACATCACGTGTTATCGATCGTCCTATGAGACCTCTTTTCCCCAAGGACTATCGTAACGATGTAACCCTTAACAACATGGTTATGAGCGTTGACCCGGAGTGCCGTCCGGAGATCGTAGCAATGATCGGCACGGCTATTGCCACCTGCATCTCTGATATTCCTTTTGACGGCCCCTGCGCTATGACTCAGGTCGGCATGATCGATGGCGAGTTTATAATCAACCCGTCACAGGAGCAGTGGGACAAGGGAGACCTCAAGCTTACCGTTGCTTCTACCAGAGAGAAGGTTATCATGATCGAGGCCGGGGCCAATGAAATCCCCGAGGCTAAGATGATAGAGGCTATCTACAAGGCTCATGATGTAAACCAGACGATCATTGCTTTCATCGATCAGATGGTTGCTGAGTGCGGCAAGGCTAAGCATGAGTATACCAGCTGCGCTATCCCTGAAGAGATGTTTGCTGCAATGAAGGAGATCGTTACTCCCGAGCAGATGGAAGAGGCTGTATTTACCGATGAGAAGCAGGTAAGAGAGGCTAATATCCGTGAGATTACCGATAAGCTTGCTGAGGCATTCGCCGACAATGAGGAGTGGCTTGCAGTTCTTTCGGAGGCTGTATATCAGTATCAGAAGAAGACAGTACGTAAGATGATTCTCAAGGATCACAAGCGTCCCGATGGACGTCGTATCGACCAGATCAGACCGCTTGCTGCAGAGGTTGATATCGTTCCTCGTGTTCATGGTTCATCCATGTTCACTCGTGGACAGACACAGATCTGTGATGTAGTAACTTTGGCTCCGCTTTCTGAGGTACAGAAGGTTGACGGCCTTGATCCTTATATGACAGAGAAGAGATATATGCATCATTACAACTTCCCGTCTTACTCAGTAGGCGAGACAAAGCCCTCAAGAGGACCGGGACGTCGTGAGATCGGACACGGAGCTCTTGCTGAGCGTGCGCTTATGCCGGTACTTCCTTCTGTTGAGGAGTTTCCATATGCTATTCGTGCCGTATCTGAGACCTTCGAGTCGAATGGCTCTACTTCAATGGCTTCGACCTGCGCATCATGTATGTCACTTATGGCAGCCGGTGTGCCGATCAAGAAGATGGTTGCAGGTATTTCCTGCGGTCTTGTTACCGGAGATACAGACGATGATTATATCGTACTTACAGATATCCAGGGACTTGAGGACTTCTTCGGAGACATGGACTTCAAGGTGACCGGTACCAAGGATGGTATCACAGCTATCCAGATGGATATCAAGATCCATGGTCTTACCCGTCCTATAGTCGAGGAGGCTATCGCCAGAACAAGAGAGGCCCGCTTCTTCATCATGGACGAATGTATGTCAAAGGCTATTGCTGAGCCTCGCAAGGAGCTTTCAGCATATGCGCCTAAGATCATAACCATTCAGATCGATCCATCAAAGATCGGTGACGTCGTAGGCCAGAGAGGCAAGACGATCAACGAGATCATCGACAGAACAGGCGTCAAGATCGATATCACAGACGACGGAAATGTATCTATCTGCGGTACGGATGCCGAGAAGATGGCAGAGGCTCAGAAGATGGTTGAGATCATCACTACAGACTTCGAGGCAGGCCAGATCTTCACCGGTAAAGTCGTTTCAATCAAGGAATTCGGCGCATTTATCGAATTCGCTCCCGGCAAGGAGGGTATGGTTCATATCTCCAAGATTGCCAAGGAGAGAATCGAGCATGTCGAGGATGTTCTTACACTCGGTGATGTTGTAACTGTCGTATGTCTCGGAAAAGACAAGATGGGACGTATCTCTTTCTCTATGAAGGATGTAAAATAATCAGGTAGACTTAATGGAGTTAACGCTGAAACTGGAAGCATTTGAAGGTCCTCTGGACCTTCTGCTTCATTTAATAGAGAAAAATAAGGTTGATATATACGATATTCCAATCGTGGAGATAACCGACCAGTATATCGATTATATCCACTCCTGTGAGAGTGATAACCTTAATATTATGAGCGAGTTTCTGGTTATGGCGGCTACACTTCTTGATATCAAGGCCAGGATGCTTCTCCCAAGTAACGAGGAGGAGGAGACTGACGAGGATCCGAGAGAAGAACTTGTGCTCAGGCTTCTGGAATACAAGCTCTATAAGAGCATATCCAATGATCTCAAGGACCTTGAGACTGATGCTGCGGTTTATTTCTATAAGGATCCGACCGTGCCTGATGAGGTTATGGCTTATGAGGCACCGGTTGACCTGGATGAACTCACAAAGGATGTGACGCTCGATAAGCTCGAAAGTATCTTTCAGTCTGTTATAAACAGGCAGAGAGGCAGGGTCGATACCGTAAGAGCCGGATTCGGAACCATCAAGAAGGAGGAAATCTCCGTCGAGCAGGCTATGGATAACATGGTAAAATATGCCAGGACCCATAAGAGCTTCAGCTTCAGGCAGATGCTTAATTCCAAGGCATCCAAAACTCAGGTGGTCGTAACTTTTCTTGTTATCCTTGAGATGATGAAGGCGGGAGATATTACGATCAGCCAGGAAAATATTTTTGATGATATCATCATTACTTCCAATCTTGCATAGAGGTAATTATGGACAATTTGAAGGAAATAGTTGAAGGCATCCTCTTTACCATGGGTGATTCCGTTGATCCCCAGATAGTTGCAAATGCCCTCGAAATCGATAAAAAGGAAGTTGTTTCCGCTATAGAAGAACTGAAGGCTGATTACGAGAATCAGAAGAGAGGCTTCAGGATACTGAAGCTTGAGGATTCATATCAGATGTGTACTGCACCGGAACTTTATGAATACCTCATCAAGATAGCAAAACAGCCCAAACGGCATGTGCTTACCGATGTGTTGCTTGAGACTCTTGCCATAGTGGCCTACAAGCAGCCTGTCACCAGGGTTGACATAGAGACTATCAGAGGGGTTTCCTCTGACCATGCAGTCAATAAATTGATTGAGTATGGACTTATTGAGGAGATCGGCCGTATGGATGCGCCCGGAAGGCCTATGCTTTTCGGCACTACCGAAGAATTCTTGAGATGCTTTGGTGTATCTGACCTTGAAGAACTTCCGGCCGTATCGCAGGTTCAGATAGAAGAGTTCAGACAGCAGGCTCAGGATGAGGTCTTCGAATTTAAAAATTAATAATAAGAGATCCCGAGGAAGTGATTGG
>R03__coassemble_1711_pt1 | contig 9810 bp, 7 predicted proteins | sample R03__metabat2_high_PE_045 | metagenome-assembled genome bin R03 | reverse complement strand
GCCGAGCATATTGATGTCGTAACTGATGTCATGTCAATAGAAGAAGCCAGAAAGACCGGAGCCATGGCCCTTTTCGGCGAAAAATACGGCGAAAAAGTCAGGGTTGTGTCCATGGGAGACTTCTCCAAGGAATTCTGCGGCGGCACACATGTAGCCAACACCGGAGATATCGGTGCTTTTAAGATCATATCAGAAGGCGGAGTTGCCGGAGGCACCAGACGTATAGAAGCGATAACCGGTGACAATGTTCTGGCATATTATGCTGATCTTGAAAAGGAATTCAACAAGGCCTGTGAAGCTGCCAGGACTCAGCCTAATAACCTGGTCGACAAGATCGAGTCAATGCAGGCTCAGATCAAGGCTCTTTCAAGTGAAAATGAATCACTCAAGGCCAAGGCCGCTCAGTCAGCCCTGGGCGATGTCACCGATGAGATAAAGGAAGTAGCAGGCGTTAAGCTTATCGCCAAGAAGCTTTCGGGTGTAGATATGAATGGCCTTAGGGACCTGGGCGACCAGCTTAAGGAGAAGATAGGTGAGGGCGTCATAGTCCTTGCCAGCGAAGTAGATGGCAAGGTTAATCTGGTTACTATGGCTACTGATGCAGCTCAAAGGAGCGGAGCCCATGCCGGTAACCTCATCAAGGCAATCGCCTCATGCGTTGGCGGAGGCGGCGGCGGACGTCCCAATATGGCTCAGGCAGGCGGCAAAAATACTGCAGGCATAGAAGAAGCTTTGAAGAAGGCTGAGGAGACCCTTAAGGACCAGCTGCAATAATATTTACGGAGTGATCTTATGTCAGATTATATACAGTCACATATCGACAGTCTATCCGAAAAGATAATAAATGATTATGCAAGTGACAGGGCCATCAATCAGATAAGCGAATTCGATCAGCCTGACTCCAAACTGGTTGTGGAAATCTTAGAAAAACTCTTTATGGTAGTCTATCCCGGCTTTTACCGTGATAAGACCTACCGTTTTTACAATCCTGAGGCTAAGGTCAGGGTCGTGCTTGAGGACATCATGTTCAATCTGGTAAGGCAGATAACCATATCCCTGCTTCAGCATCCCGACTATGCCGATGCCGGTTATGATATCAGAGAACAGGCCGCAGAGGAGATAGCAGTAAGCTTTTTTGAGACAATTCCCAAGGTTCGAGCACTTGTCGAGACCGATGTTATGGCTGCTTTTGACGGAGACCCGGCCGCTTACTCCTACAGTGAGATTATATTGTGCTATCCGGGCCTGTATGCCATAACCACCAACAGACTTGCACATGAACTCTTTTTGCTTAAGGTTCCGCTGATACCCCGTATGATGACAGAGTATGCCCACAGCAAAACCGGCATAGATATACATCCCGGAGCAACAATCGGTGAATATTTCTGTATTGACCACGGAACCGGTATCGTTGTCGGCGAGACGACTGTTATCGGAAATAATGTCAAGGTTTATCAGGGCGTCACATTAGGCGCCTTGTCAACAAGAGGCGGCCAGTCTCTAAAGGGCAAGCGCAGACATCCTACCATTGAGGATGGGGTGACAATATATGCCGGTGCGTCAATTCTTGGCGGAGACACCATTATAGGGCATGATGCCGTAATAGGATCCAATGTCTTTATCACCTCGTCAGTTGCGCCTAAGAGCAGTGTCAGCATCAAGAGCCAGGAACTTACGGTCAAGATGCGCAAGGATCATTCTCATGAGATCGAGAGCAATGAGCGTGCGCTTACAGACAACTGGATCGACCGAAATATGTAGGAAAATGCATAATTTTATTGTTGACGGAATATATTTTTATGCTATAATATCACCTAGTGCAAGCATTAGACCTACATACAGTGGTGATGCACAATTTACCAACTGGAGGGAGGTTGAGAAAAGATGTCTAGTGTTATCGTAAAAGAGAATGAGTCTTTGGACAGCGCTCTTCGCAGATTCAAGAGAAACTGCGCTAAGGCCGGTATCCAGCAGGAGATCCGCAAGAGAGAGCATTACGAGAAGCCAAGCGTTAAGCGTAAGAAGAAGTCTGAAGCTGCTAGAAAGCGTAAGTATTAATTAAGCACTTAAGAGACACACCCATATGGTGTGTCTCTTCTTGAATAAGAGCAATTTATTAAGGAGGGGTTGTTTATGACACTTTACAACTATGAGAAGGAACATGTTCAGGCCTTGAGAAAATATCTGCCTGAATGCATGGTGCTGCTTAAGTCTGATGGGACTTTCCCGCTTGCCGAGGCCGGGGAAATAGCAACATACGGAAGCGGCGTGAGAAATACCGTTAAGGGCGGAACCGGTTCCGGCGAGGTTAATTCCAGATATTATATCAATGTGGAGCAGGGACTTAAGGACGCAGGCTTTACCATCACTACAAATACATGGCTTGATGCCTATGAGAATGAGCGTGTCAAGGGTAAGGAAGCCTGGACTAAAGCTTTAAAGGCAGAGGCTAAGGCTGCCAAGCAGAATTTTATGATCTATGCCATGGGTGCTGTCTGCCCGGAACCTGAGTATGATCTGCCATTAGATGGCAAGGGTGATGTGGCAGTATATGTTGTCTCTCGTATTTCCGGTGAAGGAAACGACCGCAAGAGCATAAAGGGCGATTTCCTTCTGTCTGACACTGAGACCAGAGATATACTTGCCTGCAATGAGAAGTACGATAAGTTTATGCTTGTTCTTAATGTCGGTGGCCCGGTTGACCTGTCTTCAGTAAAGGATGTCAAGAATATCCTTGTTATGTCGCAGCTTGGCGTTGAGGCCGGTGCCGGACTTGCCGATCTGTTGCTTGGAAAGACCTATCCTTCGGGCAAGCTTACCACAACATGGTCTGCTGCAGGAGATTACTGTCAGGATGGAGAGTTTGCAGACAGAGATGATACCAGATATAACGAGGGCATCTATGTCGGATACAGATATTTTGATACCGTCGGCACTAAGGCCTTATTTCCATTTGGCTTCGGGCTGGGTTATACAAGCTTTGCCGGTGCAGCAAATGCAGTTGCAGTCGAGGGCGAGATTGTCACTGTGACGACTGTGGTTACTAATACAGGAGATATGGCTGGAAAAGAAGTCGTACAGGTCTATCTGTCATCACCGGATGGTAAACTCGATAAGCCTTATCAGGAGCTTGCCGCTTTTGCCAAGACTGCAGAGCTGAAGCCCGGCTCATCTGAGACAGTTGAATTATCATTTAAGTTATCTGACATGGCTTCATACGACGAGGAGTCTGAGTCTTATGTCCTCGAAGCCGGAAAATACATCGTCAGAGTAGGAAACTCGAGTGTGAACACCGACGTCGCAGCCGTTTTGGAGCTTGATGAGACAGTTAAGACCTTCAAGGTTAAGAATGTGCTTGGCAAGCCGGATTTTGCAGACATTAAATACAACGATAGAAAGCCTGCTGCTGAAGTAGGTGATGACATCCCCGTTATAGCTGTAAAGGCAAGCGATATTCCGGTAGCTGAGGCTGTCTATGATAAGGAAATTGAGATAGCACCGGAGATAACTGCTCTTTCCGATGACCAGCTCCTGTATATGAATATAGGTGATTTTGATCCTAACAACAAGTCAATGGCTGCTGTTATAGGATCGGCGGCATCTCATGTTGCAGGTGCTGCAGGTGAGACGACCAATATGATGAGCAAGCAGGGTATTCCTTCCCTTATTATGGCTGACGGACCTGCCGGCCTTCGTATCGCAAAAGAATATGTCTTAAGAGACGGCAAGGCTCTTGCAGTAGGATCAGCAGCTGTTCCTGAGAGTATAGCCGAGATGATGCCCAAGATCTTACAGATTCTGATGAACTTTACTCAGACCAAGCCTAAAAAGGGAGAAAAAATACTCGAGCAGTATTGTACGGCTATACCGATCGGTACGGCTATCGCTCAGAGCTTTAACACAGCCATTGCCGAGGATATGGGCGATATAGTTGGAGATGAGATGGAAAGATTCGGCGTACATCTCTGGCTTGCACCTGCTCTCAATATTCACAGATCTGTTCTCTGCGGACGTAATTTTGAATATTATTCAGAGGATCCTCTTGTTGCCGGTAAGTTTGCGGCAGCTATCACAAGAGGTGTGCAGAAGCATCCGGGATGCGGTACCACGATTAAGCATTACTCGGCCAATAACCAGGAGACTAACCGTTATTGCAATAATTCTCTTGTCAGCGAGCGTGCAATGAGAGAGATATATCTTAAGGGCTTTGGCATCTGCGTTAAGGAGTCACAGCCTCATGCGCTTATGACTTCCTACAACCTCATCAACGGAACTCATACCTCTGAGCTTCGCGGACAGAATGAAGATATTCTTCGTTCGGAGTTCGGCTATGAAGGCATAGTGATGACAGACTGGGTAACAGGCGGCGGCATGCTCGGAGCCGGTTCAAAGCACAGATTTCCGGATCCTGCACTTGTAGCTGCATCAGGCAACGATTTATTCATGCCCGGCGGCAAGACTGACTTTGATCAGATGAAGAAGGGCCTCGAGGAAGGCAGGGTTACCCGCCATCAGTTGGAGGTTAACGCAACCAGAGTATACAATATGGCAAAGAAACTCAACGCGGAACTTTTAAGAAAGCCGGTTGAATAAATATTATGCATATTGTAATCGGGTTGGAAGTCAATGCTTGAAGGAGGGCGTTATGCCGGACTATAAAGACGAAATAAAGAGAAGACGTACATTTGCCATAATTTCCCACCCGGATGCCGGTAAGACTACACTTACGGAGAAATTTCTTTTATATGGCGGAGCGATCAACCTCGCAGGTTCCGTAAAGGGCAAAGCTACTGCCAGGCATGCTGTATCGGACTGGATGGAGATAGAGAAGGAGAGAGGTATATCGGTTACCTCTTCAGTACTTCAATTTGAGTATGACGGCTTCTGCATAAATATACTCGATACGCCGGGCCATCAGGATTTCTCTGAGGACACCTACAGAACCCTTATGGCTGCCGATTCGGCAGTCATGGTCATCGATGCTTCGAAGGGTGTCGAGGCTCAGACAAGAAAGCTTTTTAAGGTCTGTGCCATGAGGCATATTCCTATTTTTACCTTTATCAACAAGATGGACAGGGATGCCAATGATACCTTCGATCTGCTTGACGATATAGAGGGCGAATTGGGCCTGCCGACATGTCCGGTCAACTGGCCTATAGGTTCAGGCAAGAATTTTAAGGGTGTATATGACAGGAATACACGTAAGGTAATGACCTTTGCTGATACAGAGAAGGGCACAAAAGAGGGAAGTATTTCCTATATAGATGTCGACTCTGACGAACTTGTGACAGAGATAGGGCAGGACGCATATGACAAACTTATGGAGGAGATAGAACTTCTCGATGGAGCAGGCTCTGAATTCGACCAGGAACTGGTTTCGGCAGGTCAACTGTCACCTGTATTTTTCGGATCAGCCCTTACCAATTTTGGCGTTGAGACCTTCCTTGAGCATTTTCTTCAGATGACGACCTCACCGCTCTCAAGGCAGTCTGATAAGGGGGAGATTGATCCCTTTAATAAGGATTTCTCCGCATTTGTATTCAAGATCCAGGCCAATATGAACAAGGCTCACAGAGACAGGATCGCCTTTATGAGGATCTGCTCGGGAGAGTACGATTCCAATATGGAGGTCACTCACATCCAGGGAGGCAGAAAACTTCGCCTGTCTCAGCCCCAGCAGATGATGGCCCAGGAACGCAAGGTCATAGACAAGGCATATGCGGGAGATATAATAGGAGTTTTTGACCCCGGTATATTTTCGATAGGAGATACGCTGACGACCTCGTCAGAGCAGTTTGCATTCGAGGGAATACCGACCTTCGCGCCTGAGCATTTTGCCAGGGTGCGGCAGGTTGATACCATGAAGCGCAAGCAGTTCATGAAGGGTATCACTCAGATCGCTCAGGAGGGTGCTATCCAGATATTCCAGGAATACAACACCGGAATGGAGGAGATAATCGTCGGAGTAGTTGGCGTGCTTCAGTTTGATGTGCTCAAATACAGGCTTAATAACGAGTACAATGTTGAGATAAGAATGGAAAATCTCCCCTATGAGCATATCAGGTGGATAGAGAATCCGGATGAGATCGATGTAGAGAAAATCTCGGGAACATCAGATATGAAGAAGGTCAAGGATCTCAAGGACCGGCCGCTTTTGCTTTTCGTAAACAGCTGGTCAGTGGGCATGACACTTGATCGAAATAAGGATTTGAAATTGAGTGAATTCGCCAAAAATTAATACATTTGTCATTTGACTCTTTAGAGCGTATGGATTAGAATAAGGTCAGACATTCGTCTGATCTTATTTTTTACCCGATTTTATTTAAATAATTGTTGACATGATTGTGCCGTAAGTGTATTATTGTATCAGAAAAACCGAACAGAAGTTTGCGAACAAGTGAGCGATTGGACTGTTCCGATTATGGTAATTGTATTTTGTATAATAGTTAACAGATAATAATTGTTTTTATTTAAGAAAGGATTTTTATATGGCACAGGAAGATAAGTTAAAAGCATTGGATGCGGCTATTTCACAGATAGAGAAGCAGTATGGACGCGGTTCCATTATGAAACTTGGGGATACGGACAGCATGATGAAGGTGGAGACAGTTCCTACCGGTTCGTTGAGCCTCGATCTGGCTCTTGGTCAGGGAGGCCTTCCTAAGGGACGTGTTGTTGAGATATACGGTCCTGAGTCTTCGGGTAAGACGACTGTTGCCCTTCACTGTGTAGCCGAGGTCCAGAAGAGAGGCGGAATCGCCGGCTTTATTGATGCCGAGCATGCTCTCGATCCTGTTTATGCTAAGAATATAGGTGTAGATATTGATAATTTGTATATTTCGCAGCCTGATAACGGAGAGCAGGCACTTGAGATTACCGAGACCATGGTCAGATCAGGTGCTGTCGACATCATAATTGTTGACTCGGTAGCGGCTCTTGTTCCGAAGGCGGAGATAGATGGCGATATGGGCGATGCTCATGTCGGACTTCAGGCTCGTCTTATGTCACAGGCTCTTCGTAAGCTCACCGGTGTTATAAGCAAGAGCAACTGTATAGTTATATTTATCAACCAGCTTCGTGAGAAGGTTGGAATCATGTTCGGAAACCCTGAGACAACCACTGGCGGTAGAGCCCTGAAGTTCTATGCTTCGGTAAGACTTGATGTCAGAAGGATAGAATCCTTAAAGCAGCAGGGCGAGGTCATCGGTAACAGGACCAGAATCAAGGTGGTTAAGAATAAGATAGCTCCGCCTTTTAAGGAGGCTGAATTCGATATAATGTTTGGCGAGGGAATCAGCCGTGAGGGTGATATCCTCGATATCGCCTCTAATATCGATATAGTCAATAAATCAGGAGCATGGTATGCGTATATGGGCGAGAAGATAGGCCAGGGACGTGAGAACACTAAGATATATCTTAAGGAACATCCCGAGGTCCGTGATGAGATCGAGGCTAAAGTACGTGCTTACTATGGCCTGGATGGGGCTTCAGAGGCTGGCAATCGTGAAGCTGAAGGCGCCGAGGCATAACGGGTTTTGACAGCTGATGTTAGTAAATGAGATCATACCCCTTGGTAAGGGCAAGGCAAGGGTCTGTTTCGATGATGGAACAGACCTTTGTCTGTATAAAAAAGAACTTAATATCTATAATATTTCAGAAGGCTGTGAACTTAAAGATGAGGATTATGATCTGATTCTCAATGAGACACTGATACCCAGGGCCAAAAAGAGGGCCATGCATCTCCTTGAAAAGATGGATCGGACAGAAGCCCAGCTGCGGGATAAGCTGTCTTGCAGCGGATATCCCATAACTGCTGTCGATGCAGCTTTGGAATATGTAAAGTCATATAATTATATCAACGATTATCGTTATGCGCTGAATTATATATCATGCTATGGAGAAGCAAGGAGCAGAAGGCGGATCAAGCAGGACCTGCTTCAAAAGGGTATGACTTCGGAATCCATAGACCGGGCAATCGATGAGGCATATGAGACCGATGAGAGAAAGCTTGCTTTCGATTTGATCAAGAAGAAAAAGTATGACCCGTCTACTGCCGATGATAAGGATAGGGCTCGCATGTACAGATTTCTTGCATCCAGGGGATTCTCCGCAAGCACGATCATGTCGGCCTTGAATTGCGCTGATTTAGACTAAAAATTGTGGTTTAGACAGCGGATACACACAATACCTTGACATATTATTTTAAGAAGGTTACAATCAATTAGAATAATTTTATATAAGGAGGTACTCCTGTGATATCAGTAGTAATCGCAATTGTTGCAACTCTTGTGATTGCTGTTCCGGTTACAGCCGTTATTGTTAATTCTTATAATAAGAATGTTTCGGCTAAGAAGGTTGGAAGTGCTGAAGAGAAGGCCAGAGAGATCATTGATGATGCTGTTAAGGAAGCTAACCTTAAGAAGCATGAAGCTGAGATCGAAGCTAAGGAAGAAGCAATCAAGACCAAGAATGAACTGGAGAAGGAGATGCGTCAGCGCCGTTCAGAGGTCCAGAAGAGCGAGAACAGAATCGCTCAGAAGGAAGAGAATCTGGACAAGAAGATATCCGCTGTTGAAAAGCGAGAGGCTGACTGTGTATCCAAGGAAGCAGCAATTGCCAGGGAACGAGAAGAGATTGCCAATCTGAATCAGCAGAGACTACAGGAACTGGAAAGAATTTCCGGATTAACCTCTGAACAAGCAAAAGATATTCTACTTAAAACCGTTGAAGAAGATGTAAAACTGGATGCCGCAAAGCTGGTTAAGGAATCCATCGCACAGGCAAAAGACGAAGCTAACAAGAAGGCTAAGGACATTGTCGTGACTGCAATTCAGAAATGTGCTGCAGATCATGTCGCCGAGTCCACTATATCTGTTGTTCAGCTTCCGAGTGACGAGATGAAGGGAAGGATCATAGGCAGAGAGGGACGCAATATCAGAACCCTTGAGACTATGACAGGTGTTGAACTGATTATTGATGATACACCGGAAGCCGTTATCCTGTCAGCCTTTGACCCTGTTCGACGTGAAGTTGCCAGAATTGCTCTTGAGAAGCTGATCGTGGATGGCAGAATTCATCCTGCCAGAATCGAAGAGATGGTTGAGAAGGCTCAGAAGGAAGTCGACACCATTATCCGAGAGGAAGGTGAGTCAGCTACATTGGAGGTAGGCGTCCATGGTATCCATCCTGAACTTGTTAAGCTTTTAGGAAGGATGAGATATCGTACCAGCTATGGTCAGAATGCTTTAAAGCATTCGATCGAAGTGGCTCATTTATCAGGCCTTATTGCAGCCGAAATTGGAGAGGATGTACGTATAGCTAAGCGTGCAGGACTTCTTCATGATATCGGTAAAGCTGTGGATCATGAGCAGGAAGGCTCCCATGTACAGTTGGGCGCTGAACTCTGTCGCAGATATAAGGAATCGGCCATTGTTATCAATGCAGTTGAGTCACATCATGGTGACGTGGAACCGCAATCTCTTATTGCCTGCATAGTTCAGGCCGCAGATGCAATAAGTGCAGCAAGACCGGGCGCCAGAAGAGAAACTCTCGAGGCATATACAAAACGTCTGAAACAGTTAGAAGAAATTACAAGTGAATTCAAGGGTGTAGAAAAATCTTTTGCCATTCAGGCAGGTAGGGAAGTTCGAGTTATGGTTATTCCTGAACAGATCAACGATGCTGAGATGGTATTATTGGCGAGGGATATTTCGAAGAAAATCGAAGATGAAATGGATTATCCCGGACAGATTAAAGTAAATCTTATTAGAGAAACGCGTATAGTTGATTATGCTAAATAAGAATTATTTT
>R03__coassemble_1697_pt1 | contig 9872 bp, 7 predicted proteins | sample R03__metabat2_high_PE_045 | metagenome-assembled genome bin R03 | reverse complement strand
CCTTATCCGGGAGGAACCTGTCCGTAATATACCTGATTGACAGATCAACACAGGTCTCACAGGCCTCATCCGTGATAGACACGCCATGATGTTCCTCGTATTTACCTACTATTCCCTTAAGGATGTCAATTGCTTCTTCTCTGCTTGGCTCCTCAACCATGACTGGCTGAAGTCTTCTCTCGAAGGCTGCATGCTTCTCGATATGCTTGCGATACTCATTGATGGTAGTAGCTCCGATAACCTGGATCTCTCCGCGGGCCATAGCAGGCTTTAATATATTAGCCGCATCCATTGAGCCTTCGGCGCCGCCGGCGCCGATAAGAGTGTGGATCTCATCTATAAAGAGGATAACATTACCCTCTGATATAACTTCAGATATTACCTTCTTTATTCTCTCTTCAAACTCACCACGGTATTTTGTCCCGGCAACCATTCCTGAGAGATCAAGCGATAATAATTTCTTATCCTTTAAAGTATCCGGAACTATCCCGGTTGCAATCCTCTCTGCCAGTCCTTCAACGATTGCAGTCTTGCCAACACCGGGCTCTCCGATAAGGCAGGGATTGTTCTTACCTCGTCTGCTGAGTATCTGGATGACCCGCTGTATCTCATCCTCTCTGCCGATAACAGGATCCAGCTTCGCGTCTGCGGCAAGGGCTGTGAGATCTCTGGAAAACTTGTCTATAGTAAGTTGCTTATTGTTGTTCTTGCCACGATACTGGAGTTCATCACGATAGATCGATCCATCCTTGCCCATCGCAGATATGATGTCGGAAAACACCTTCTGCGGATTAACCTCAAACATGGCTATCATACGGGCTCCGGCGCTGTCGTTAAGCTTCAATAAGGCCAAAAGAAGATGCTCGGTGCCTATATTGATATTCTCCGACATATCAGCCTCTTCTTCTGCCATTGTATAAAGCTGCAGAAGCTTGGGCGTCTCGCTTATGTTCTCGAGTATGTTGGAATCCATCTCTGATTCTATCACCTGTGAGAAAGCGTTAAGGATCTTATCTTCTGTTATCCCATTGTCGTTAAGGACCTTAGCAGCAAGGCCCTCCTCTACCCTGGCGAGCCCATACAGCAAATGTTCAGTGCCTATATAAGGATGGTCCAGTCTCTTTGCTATTCGCTTGGCGGCTGCAAGTACCTTTTTAGCTGAGGCAGTGTAATTCATCAAATTCTCCTATAAATCATTGAGGTCGATGACATCGAAATCACCATTGATGTCACCATCATAATCCTCATCTTCATCATCTTCGTCGTCTTCGTCGTCAATCTTGTCCTTTAAACGTCCGAAAAAGCCCTTGCGATTCTTCTTCTTTTCGGCCTTCTCTCCCCAGAAATCGTCGAGATCGTCATCCTCCTCGTCGTCTTCATCCTCATCTTCTACATCTTCGTCGTCTTCATCAGCGATTTCATCCGGCTCAGCTATGGCAATATTATCTTCCGGCGCCTCGACAACCGGATCATACTCGGTTGTAGGCTGCATTGCAACAGGTTCAGCGTCCGCATCTACATCTGAATCATCAGCATCGATGATTCCATCCTTCTCATCGGATTCATCATCGTATTCGTCATCATCTTCCTCATCGTCTTCGTCGTCATCGCGATTACGGCGTCCGAAAAGGAATCCGCGACGGGGCTTATCTTCCTCATCATCCTAGTCGTCTTCGTCATCCTCATCTTCTTCTTCATCATCTTCGTCTTCATCATGATTACGACGTCCGAAAAGGAATCCGCGGCGAGGCTTATCATCTCCATCGTCCTCGTCATCATCTTCTTCATCGCCATCTTCGTCCTCAACGAATTCATCCTCATCGCTGCCAAAGACATAGTCATCATTCTCCCTGGCTTTTAAGACAAGAACAATAACCGTTATTATAACAACTGCCAAAACTATAACAAGAATAATAAAATAAACAATTGCTGACAGTCCCAGGAACTTGCCGTCGGATGATGCCACGCTCTGAACGGCTGAATTCTCAATGCTTGTAACCAAGCCGACATTGGCCTTCTGAAGGGTATTATTAGCCGAATCATACTGGAACCAGCCTGTCTGCCCCTGGGCATCTGTACCATATACAAAATAAAAATCGGAATCCAGGCCATTGTATGTATAAGCGTCATACATGGCTCCGTTAACGATCAGGGAATTGGCAACCAGCTTATCACTGAAAAGACTGTCGGGCTCTGATATGGCAAGTGAATTATTGGACGCCGCAAGAGTTGCTGCATCCGTTCCTCCCTCGGTCACTTCCGCTGCCGGTTCTGTATCACCGGTCTCCGTCGTCTCAGCAGCCGGCTCAGTCTGCTCAGTTGTCTCAGCGGGCGTCTCCGCAGCAGCAGTAGTCGTACCATCACCCTCACTTACATTTACAAAGGTGGAGCTGCCGGTAACCGTGCTCGATGATACGATCAGGTTGGCCTTGCCTGTTGAGATAGTGTCAAACGTAAACTTAGCGTTCTTGCCACTGAAGGTTATGGCATTGCCGTCCTCTGTATAGGACACTGAACAGCTTTTAAGCGAAAGAACAGCGTTAGTGTACTTCAAGGTAATGCTGGCCGATTCCGTCGCATAGATCTCGACGGTAAGCGTCTCTCCCTGCTTCAACTGTGAAGCAGATGTATGAATAGTCGTAGTACCTGCTGCCAGCACATTGATACCGCTGCTCAAGATCACAACCATGCAGCATAAGAGCATGGCAAAAACTTTGTTGATTTTCTGTAGATTAGTATTCGTTTTCATAAAAGGTATCCCTCGTCTTATAATACTTGCCATCATATGGCATGGTAACCGAATTATGGAAAACAGAAAACAGTCTTATCTCGCTGCCCAACCGACCATCAGGCTGGTGATGCCCGCGCACAGGAAACAATAACTTACAAAAAGCACTCCCAGATCGCACTTGTTTACATCAACGCCCATGTATGCCATGATCAGGAAAAATAATCCCGTCGAAATACACAATATAAGCATGAGGGCCTGTCCGAGCCTGGTTCTTAATTCTCTCTGTTTTCTCTTATTCATATCGATACCTCCAAACAAAATATCTCTTAACTTGTTCTGAAGGTATTATGCCAGAAGAAATGTACCATTAATGTCCCTTTACATGATAAGGTTCATTTTTTCTTTGGCTATTTCAAATATTATGTGATCAACCTCTCCGAGGTATTCTCCGTCTGCGTGAACTATTGCCGGCTTATTCAAAAATATCTCTATCCTGGATGCATTCTCCATCGTCACCTGCTTAAGCTTCTCATGCTTTGAGGCAAGCAGAAGCGGAAATCTGATCAGGCATCCGAATCTGGATAGATCGTTGAATGCGCATAGGGTAAGCTTTCCATCGAAGGCATCGGCATGCGGCGCCATGGGAACACCTCCGCCCTCGCAGCAATGATTCATAGCCGCTCCGAATATGATTCGGTTGGTGTCAACCCTTATGCCGTCAAACAGCACATACCCGTCGGGTATGGGTATGGTAAAAAGTGCTTTGATCGTAAGGATCCCGTAGGTAAGTGATCCAAGGCCTATTTTGTTGAGAAAATTCTTAAGTCCCGACGTATTCACCATCTTGCAGACGGCGGCATCGACTCCTATTCCGGCGCTGATCGTAAAGTATCTGGGCTTCTCCTCGCCCGCAAAAGCCTTGCCCAGGTCCATCGCCTTATAAGAGCTGCAGCTCAAAAGGAATTTAAGCTGTTCAAGGGGTTCTGCTGTGACCGACAGTCCTCTTCCCAGATCATTGCCCGAACCGACAGGTATCAATCCGATCCTCAGGTTATCATGGTTCTTGAGTCCGTTTACGACCTCATTGATCGTGCCGTCTCCGCCCACAATGATGAGCTTTATCAGCTTGTCAGCTGCCATATCCGAGATAAGGGCCGCAAGTTCGGTCGCATGGCCTCTCCCCTGGGTAATAATTGCCTGGTAGGATATATTATTCTCATCAAGATAACTCTTCAGCAGATCCCAGGTTTCCCCTGTCTTGCCGGTCCTGGACATGAGGTTGACTATAAAATAATACTCTTTGTCAGTATATATTTTACTGCTGTACACTCTCTTCCTCCCATGGAGCACGTCCAAACAACTCGTTCAAATAAGCCAGCTTGGAGGATATCTGCTCGGTATAAGCCCCCTGCTTCATTCTCCATCCCCAGTTGGTGCCCGTTGTCGACGGTTGATTGATCCTGGCCCAGGAGTCAAGATCCAGAAGGTCCTGCATAGGGATCACGCACAGATTGGCGGTGCTCATCATCGCCCCTCTTATCGTCCCCCAGGTATATCCCTCTTCACCGCTCAGGTTATAGTAATCTCTCACACGGTTTCTGGTCCTGTCGTCCATCTTGAAGAACCAGCCGCAGGTTGTATCATTGTCATGTGTTCCGGTATAGACCACACAATTTTTTTCATAATTATGAGGCAAATACAGATTCCTGGCGTCACTGTCATGGGCAAACTGGATAACCTTCATTCCCGGATATCCCGTCTCCTCGAGAAGTTCCGTCACATCAGGGGTAATGAGTCCCAGGTCCTCGGCGATGATGTCCATCTCGCCGAATTCCTTTTTCATTTCATTGAAAAAGTCCATTCCGGGGCCCTTGACCCATTTACCGTTTTTGGCATTCTCATCCCCGGCCGGAATGGAATAATAAGATGCGAAGCCCCTGAAATGATCGAGCCGGACCGTATCATACATGGCAAGTGTCCTGCCCAGTCTCTTCTTCCACCACGAATAGCCATCCTTCTTCATGAGTGACCACTTGTAGATGGGGTTGCCCCAGAGCTGGCCGTTCTCGTCAAAAGCATCAGGCGGACAGCCTGCCACCTTGACCTGATTCAGCTTCTTGTCAAGTTCGAAGAGTGAAGGATTGCTCCACACCTCAACGCTGTCATAAGCTACATATATCGGAATATCTCCGATCAGCTTTATCTTCTTCTCTTCGAGATAAGCCTTGAACTCCTTGAACTGCTTATCAAAGAAATACTGGATTATCTTATAGTCCTCGATAATCCCGCTTACCCTCTCGCACACCTTCGCCACGGCAGCCGGCTTCTTGAACTTGAGATCGTCCTCCCACATATACCAGGGCTTTCCGTCATTGTCATCCTTGATAGCCATGAAGGCAGTATAGTCATCGAGCCAATAGGCATTTTTCCTGCAAAATGTCTCATATTCGGGTTCAGGGTTCTTCTTGAATTCGTTGCAGGCGCGGAAAAGTATGGTCCAGCGTCTGTAATAGAGATTGCCGTAGTCGATTACCTCAGGGCTTTCGCACCAGTAGGTCTCCCTCACCTGCTGCTCATCAAGATATCCGTCCTTAATCAGCATATCCAGATCTATAAGATAGGGATTTCCGGCAAAAGAAGAAAATGACTGGTAGGGTGAATCCCCGTAGCTTGTCGGTCCGACCGGAAGCACCTGCCAATAGGTCACCTTGGACTTCTCAAGGCAGTCGGCAAATCTCTTAGCCTCCTCACCGAGAGTTCCTATACCATAATTGGAAGGCAGGGAAAATATAGGCATAAGCACACCCATCGCGCGCGGGTTTGTTTTGATTTCATTTTTTGTTTCAGACATACTTAGTCTCCCTTCCATAAATAACCTATGGTATTGTACCATATTTGATTAAAATAGTCTTTATTACATTGTAATTTTAAAATTCTAGTGCTAGGATTAATCAGAAATATAATAGTAAGGAAGTTTAAGCATGGACCTGGAACATCTGAACCTTAAATATATAAAACACAAGCTTGAGCACAGCTCTCAGAGAGTTATCACTACGATCAAGTGGATCATAATGGCTGTTATCCTCGGAGTTCTCCTGGGATTTGTCGGTGCCTGGTTTCATGAAGCGATAAGCCTGGTTACGGAATTCAGACTGTCACACCCCTGGGTACTGGTCTTTTTACCGGTAGGGGCCCTGCTCATCTCAGCCTGCTACAAGCTTTTGCACGATGAACATGACACCGGAACCAATCTGGTGCTGTCTGCCATCCATTCCAACGATGAGCTGCCCGTCAGAATGGCTCCTCTTATATTTGTGGCGACCACCATATCACACCTCGTGGGTGCCTCTGTAGGCCGCGAGGGTGCCGCCCTTCAGCTCGGCGGAAGCCTGGGGAATCTTCTCGGAAGAGGCTTTAAGTTCAATGACAAGGACAAGCATATAATGATAATGTGCGGCATGAGTGCCGCCTTCTCCTCCATGTTCGGAACTCCAATGGCAGCAACGGTATTTTCCATGGAAGTCATAAGCGTCGGCATAATGCACTATACAGCCCTGGTTCCCTGCGCGATAGCCGCCTTCATAGCAAGGGGGATAGCTGCAAGACTCGGGGCTGAGGCTCCTTTTTATACTATCGTAAACATGCCCTCACTCGATTTAAGGTCAGGAGTGCTTATCTGTCTTCTTGCTGTATTAGCCGGACTTGTAAGCATCCTCTTCTGCGTCATATTAAGACAGACGGAGCACCTGTATGAGAAGCTTTTCAAGAATAAATACCTGAGAAATTTTGTCGGTGGTCTTGTCATACTGATCCTCACATTTCTTGTGGGTGACCAGACCTACAACGGGGCCGGGACCAGCATCATAGAAGCCTGCATGGCTGACGGAACGACCTACTATGCTTTTCTGATAAAGATTATATTTACCGCTCTGTCGATCGCAGCCGGCTATAAGGGCGGTGAGATCGTTCCCAGCTTTTTCATAGGAGCATCCTTCGGATATGCCTTCGGGTCAATAATCGGCTTTGCCCCCAATCTCTGTGCTGCCGTCGGCATGGGAGCCGTATTTTGCGGAGTCACCAACTGCCCCATCTCCTCGCTTCTTATATGCCTGGAGATGTTCGGTATGGAGGGAATGCCCTTCTATCTGCTGGCCATAGCCTTCAGCTATATGGTATCCGGCTATTACGGCCTCTACTCCAGCCAGAAGATAGTCTACTCAAAATACAAGAGCAATTACATCAACAAAAAGACCGAGTGACATTTCGTCACCCGGTCTTATATTTTTACTCTTCTATCTCATCCATGAAATACAGTCTGCTTCCATAGTCTGGGAAGAACCTTACTTCGCTCGAATATCCGCTTGATGAAAAAGCCTGTTTAAGCTTGACCCCGGCATACATAAGAGCATCGCCATAGGCAAGGCAATCCTCCTTCTCACCGTCCATTTTGACAAATTTGGCTATAATATTATGAGCCGCAGAATCCTGCCTGATATGCACCGGTGACACAGCGTTGACCAGATCCCCGAAATTTTTTACGCTGTATTTCTTCTCAAGGCTGTAAAAATGATATCTGGCATCACTCTTAAGTCCGGTTGCAAAATACCTCTCAAAGGGCCGGTTGGGCTTAGCAGCTTTCTGCATGATCATACCAACGGCGTGTGTCCGGTCCTCTCCTACTACTGTCCACTCGTAGAGTTCTCCGGAACGTCCCCTGTAAAAATTACCGAACTGCATGTCGTGCCTGTGCTTCTTATACAGTTCTATCTGCGCCTTAATTGCTTCAACATCGTCTTTTTTCATATCGCATAGGTTACACTCATATCCCAATATGCCAAAGGAAGCTACCGCGAATCTGCTTTCGAGCGGTGTGATCCTGAGTGTCTGATGATTGGGCACGTTCGATACATGGGCACTTACCGTCGACAGAGGATATCCGTAGCTATAGCCATTCTGGATATCAAGCCTGCAGACCGCATCCGTATTATCGCTGCCCCAGATTTGTGGAAAATAGCACAGCATTCCCAGGTCAAAGCGGTTTCCACCTGAAGCGCAGCCCTCAAAGAGGATATTCGGAAAGCGGTCATTCAAGGTTCTCAGCATTCGGTAAAGACCCAGAATATATCTATGGGCCGTCTCACCCTGATGTCCCGCATCAAGATAGGGGGAATAAACATCCGACATCGTTCGGTTCATATCCCATTTTACATAAGAGATATCCGCTGAGGAAAAGACTTCCGTCATCTTCTCTGTCATATAGTCGACAACTTCAGGATTAGCCAAGTCGAGAATCCTCTGGTTTCTCCCCTCCGAATGATCCATACCGGGAATTTCCATTGCCCAGTCCGGATGAGCCCTGTAGAGGTCCGAGTCGACATTTACCATCTCAGGCTCGACCCATATTCCGAAATCAAGCCCTATGGCTTTGACCTTATCGCAAAGCCCCTTCAGGCCGTTCGGAAGTTTTTTTGTATTGACATTCCAATCTCCCAGGGAAGACTTATCATCATTTCTTTTCCCGAACCAGCCATCGTCCATAACGAAGAGCTCGATTCCCGCGTCTCTTCCGGCCTTGGCCAGCCTTAAAAGGCTTGCTTCACTTATATTAAAATATGCTGCCTCCCATGAATTGAGCAGTACAGGCCTGTCCTTGTCGCGCCATTTTCCCCGAACTATATGCTTTCTTACGAAGGCGTGCATATTCTGACTCATACCGTTGTAGCCATCACACGAGAAAGTCATGACTGCTTCTGGCGCTTCGAAGTTCGCTCCTATTGGAATATCATAGGAAAACATTGCCGGATTTATGCCGCAGACGACTCTCGTCTTTCCCTGTGAACTTATCTCAACAGCCTCATAATGGTTACCGCTGTATATCAGATTGTATCCGTAGCAAGTGCCTCTGCCCTCGGTAGTTGTAAGGTCACTTAAGATAAAAAAAGGATTATTCCTGTTCGATGATCCGCCGGTCGCAGATGATCCCACATATTTACCGCCGCCGAGAAGCGTTTCATTTCTGCTCATCTCCCTGCCCCAGGCACCCTGAAAAGATATAACTTTATAATCAGAGTCGTTGTAATCGACGAGCAGGCTCATCAGCCTGTTTAATCTGACCGGGCCTGAGCCTGTGTTTATAAACCTGACATTTCTTGTGATCACATTACACTTTTCATAGACATAGTAATGCAGCTCCAGGGTGTAACCGTGATTCTTATCCTTATGTACAACAGTCAGGTGGTCCACCTCGTCATTCTCGTCATATGACCCTGGCAGTTCGGCGAAGGCCTCTTTACCCTTTTTAAGTTCATATGAATCATAGGCGAAATCGACCGTCGAGCTTCCGTCAGCGGCCTCAAGTTCTATCAAAGGTTCTCTTATATCTCCTTTTCCATAGCCAGAGACCTCAAGGCAGACATCCTCCATTGATACTGATGAAAAATCCTGTGAGTAGATGTTGCCGTTTACGGCTGCAAAAGCCCTTTTTTCCACCAGAGCCTCAACATCAGCTATGCTCTCTCCTATATGTATCTTGCGGCCATAATAGAGGTGCTCAAGCTGGCCTGAAGGCAAAAGTTTCATAACATAGCTTGTATTTTCCGTTTCAAGGACAAAAGCCGGATACCGATCATCAATAATCCTTATCATATAAGCCTCCTTTAATGATTCCTATCCCTTCTGGAATGAAGTTCATCCAATATCTCAGAAAGTTTCTCATCAGTTAAGATGTAATGCCTTTTAAATACAATAAAACCGATCACCAGAATTATCACAGGAAGAATAGTCATACTCGTCCTGAGTCCCAGCTTCTGTCCGGCTGCAAGGGCCGAAGAAGCTGTCATATCCTCATCCGAACTTATATTAAAGGCCGTGAGGACTATGGATGCAATAAGCGCAGATATGCCGGATGCGAGCTTTACAACAAAGGTCTGCATTGAAAATATAACCGACTCATCCCTTCTTCCGCTCATAAACTCACCATAATCAACCATATTTGCAAGAAAGACCGTCACAATAACGTTAAGCATACCTATTGCCGCCATTATAAGAAAGGCAGGAATCAGAAGCAGATATACTGCAGCTGGTGGCACAGGCCATGTGTCTGGAGGAAATGCTGTGCTGTGATATTCCGGCAGGAGCTCTG
>R03__coassemble_1696_pt1 | contig 9877 bp, 9 predicted proteins | sample R03__metabat2_high_PE_045 | metagenome-assembled genome bin R03 | reverse complement strand
GCAAAAAGAGGGCAGTTTGAAACTGTCCACGTAACTATACAGACTCCGGTCTTCATGAACGTTGGAACAGTGGCGGCCATAAAAGGAGCGGTATCCACCGATGATCTGAGGGAGATCAAGACCCAGGTGGAACTGTCCAACACCTACCACCTGCACGTAAGACCCGGCGACACCCTTATCAAGGAACTGGGCGGCCTGCATAAGTTCATGAACTGGGATAAGCCTATCCTGACCGATTCGGGCGGCTTTCAGGTATTTTCTCTGGCAGGCTTAAGGAAAATAAAAGAAGAGGGAGTCACTTTCCAGTCCCATATTGACGGACACCGCATATTTATGGGGCCGGAGGAGAGCATGCAGATCCAGTCCAATCTGGGATCGACTATAGCCATGGCATTTGACGAGTGCCCCAGCAGCGTGGCGGACAGGAAATACGTGCAGGATTCTGTTGACAGGACCTACAGATGGCTGGTCCGATGCAAGGATGAGATGGCCAGACTTAATTCACTCGAGGATACCATAAATAGGGATCAGCTTCTCTTTGGTATCAACCAGGGAGCTATTTATCCGGATATAAGGATCGAGCATGCCAAACGTATATCGGAACTTGACCTTCCCGGCTATGCCGTGGGAGGCCTTGCAGTCGGCGAGACCCATGAGCAGATGTATCATATCTTAGATGAGGTCGTTCCCTATCTGCCTCAGGATAAGCCGACCTACCTGATGGGAGTCGGGACCCCGGCCAATATATTAGAGGGCGTCGACAGAGGGATAGATTTCTTCGACTGTGTGTACCCGAGCAGAAACGGAAGACACGGACATGTATATACCAACCACGGCAAGCTCAATCTGTTCAACCAGCAGTATGAGAAGGACATGCGACCGATCGAGGAAGGCTGCGGCTGCCCGGCCTGCAGATCCTACTCGAGAGCCTACATAAGGCACCTGCTCAAGGCCAAGGAGATGCTGGGAATGAGGCTATGTGTCCTGCATAACCTGTATTTTTACAATACAATGATGGAGGAGATCAGAGACGCTCTCGATGCAGGAGAGTTTTCGGCCTATAAAAAGCGTAAATTAGAGGGTATGGAGGGCAAGTAAATACAGGATTTTCTTGCGAAATATAAAATATAGTAGTATTATGTAGTTTAGCGCGTTAACGCGGAAGAAACCAGGAGGATAATATTTATGAACGATTTAATCATCGCTGCTACTTCATCATCAGGCTCAGGCATTACCATGATCGTGTGGATCGTTGTACTGCTTGTGTTCATGTATTTTTCAATGATCCGCCCACAGCAGAAGGAGAGCAAGGCTAAGGCAGCTCTTATGTCTTCACTGGCTGTAGGAGATACAGTGCTTACAACAAGCGGATTCTATGGAGTAGTTATCGACATTCAGGATGATACAGTTATAGTAGAGTTCGGCAGCAACCGTAACTGCCGTATTCCTATGCAGAAGGCAGCTATTGCTCAGGTTGAGAAGCCGGAGGATGCAGTAGAGTAAGCCGGAGGGTTAATATGAGAAGGCAGGTTTTATCTATCCTTGTTGAGAATACCCCGGGACTTTTGAGTCATGTAGCCGGACTTTTCTCGAGAAGAGGATATAATATCGACAGCTTTTCCGCCGGAGTTACCGCTGACCCCAGATTCAGCCGTTTGACCATAGTTACGAGTGGCGATGAGGAGATCCTCGAGCAGATCGAGAAGCAGGTCGCTAAGCTTGAGGATGTCAGGGACATCAAGATCCTGCATCACAACACAGCCGTGACCAGAGAACTCATGCTGGTCAAGATATCTGCATACAATGCAGACCGTCAGGCAGTGCTCACTATCGCAGAGATATTCCACGGCAAGGTCGTTGACGTAACTCACGATTCCATGGTGATCGAGGTCACCGGAGGCACGGACAAGCTGGAATCATTTTTGGATATGCTCGCGGATTACGAGATATTGGAATTGGCAAGGACCGGACTTACTGGACTGACCCGCGGTTCGGATGATGTTGTATATTTAGATTAACATCTTATATATTTTTTCTTAAAAAGAGGAGGACTTAACAATGTCAGAAGCAAGAATTTTTTATCAGGAAGATTGCGACTTATCTTTATTACAGGGTAAGAAGATCGCCATCATCGGTTATGGTTCACAGGGCCATGCGCATGCACTCAACTTAAAGGAGTCAGGATGCGATGTAATCATCGGTCTTTATGAGGGCTCAAAGTCATGGGCTAAGGCTGAGAAGCAGGGACTTCAGGTTTATACAACCGCTGAGGCTGCCAAGATGGCTGATATCATCATGATCCTCATCAACGATGAGAAGCAGGCTGATATGTACAAGAAGGACATCGAGCCTAACCTTGAGGCAGGAAACATGCTTATGTTCGCTCATGGTTTCAACATCCATTTTGGATGCATCAAGCCACCGGCAGATGTAGATGTAACAATGATCGCTCCTAAGGCACCTGGACACACAGTACGTTCTGAGTACCAGGCAGGCAAGGGTACTCCTTGTCTTGTAGCTGTAGAGCAGGATGCAACAGGTAAGGCACTTGACCTGGCACTGGCTTACGGCGCAGGAATCGGCGGAGCCCGTGCAGGTATCCTTGAGACAACCTTCAGAACAGAGACAGAGACAGACCTCTTTGGTGAGCAGGCAGTACTTTGCGGTGGTGTTTGCGCCCTTATGCAGGCAGGTTTCGAGACTCTTGTTGAGGCTGGTTATGATCCGAGAAACGCATACTTCGAGTGTGTACATGAGATGAAGCTTATCGTTGACCTCATCTATCAGTCAGGTTTTGCAGGAATGAGATATTCTATCTCCAACACAGCTGAGTATGGTGATTACATCACAGGACCTAAGATCGTTACCGAGGAGACCAAGAAGACTATGAAGAAGATCCTTTCTGATATCCAGGATGGAACCTTCGCTAAGGAGTTCTTGCTTGATATGAGCCCGGCAGGACGTCAGGTACATTTCCAGGCTATGAGAAAGCTTGCATCTGAGCATCCGGCAGAGACAGTTGGTGCTGAGATCAGAAAGCTCTACAGCTGGAACAACGAAGAGGATAAGTTCATCAACAACTAAGCGAAAGCTACGAGAACGATAAAAGAAAAGAAAGAGGTGCGTTGTCGGAAATTTATTTCCGTAAAATGCAACTCTTTCTTTGCTTTACCGGGCGACAGCCCGGTAGCAATTGTCGCCGGAGTGAAACGGAGGCGGCAATTGCGAAGCGTTCGAGTTTGCAGTTGCAGCCGGAGGCGGCAATTGCGAAGCGTTCTAATATATTCTTTTTTCAGGGAGTTAACAATGGGTAAAGTATTTCGATTCGGAAAAGATGTGGACACGGACCAGATCATTGCTTCACAGTATCTTCTTTTTCCTACAATTGACGAGATGAAGTCTCATACATTTGAGTCACTCGACACGGAATTCGCGGCTAAGGTTCAGCCTGGAGATTTTGTGGTAGCTGACGAGAACTTCGGCTGCGGCTCCTCGAGAGAGCAGGCCCCAAGCGTGCTTAAGGCTCTTGGAGTCAAGGCGGTCGTTGCAAAATCATTTGCAAGGATCTTCTACCGCAACTCGATAAATATCGGTATGCCTGTTATCGTCAGCAAGGAACTCTATGATGTAGTTGCAAACGGCGATGACATGGAGATGGACCTCGAGAAGGGCATCATCACCACCGGAGGCAGGGAATATTCCTGCACCAGACTTCCCGCAAAAATGCAGGAGATCTTAGACCAGGGCGGACTTATCGCGTCACTTAATAAGGAGGACTGATCATGGGAATGACAATGGCTGAAAAGATCATTGCCTGCGCCGCAGGTGTTGAGACCACCAAGGCAGGCAATATTGAGACTGTTACGCTTGACAGGCTCATGAGCAACGATGGAACGACACATCTTACCATCGATATGTACAATAAACTCAAGAATCCGCATATTGCCGATGTGAGCAAGCTGGTGTGGATCGTTGACCACAATATTCCTGCTTATTCACCCAAGACGGCAGCTTCCCAGAAGAAAATGAGGGATTTCGCAAGGGATAACGGGATCACCTATTATGAGGGTGAGGGCGTATGCCATCAGGTTATGATGGAGAACCATGTTCGTCCTGGTGAGCTTATATTCGGTGCCGATTCACACACCTGTGCCTATGGAGCACTGGGCGCTTTCGGAACCGGAGTCGGCTGCACGGATTACCTCTATGCTATGGTTACGGGTACTTCATGGCTTCTGGTGCCTGAGACCATCCGCTTTAATCTGACAGGAAAACTGAATGAAGGTGTCTATGCCAGGGATCTGATCCTCACCATAATAGGACAGATCGGTGCAAACGGAGCCAACTATAAGGCCATGGAGTTTGCCGGGGAGGGCATGAAGACCCTTTGCATGGCAGACAGGATATCAATCTGCAACCTATGTGTCGAGGCCGGTGCCAAGACCGCACTTATGGAGGTCGATGACATAGCAATGGACTATCTGAAGGAGCACGGCAGGGAGCCCAAGGCTATATTCAGATCCGATGACGACGCTGTATTTTCACAGGTGATAGACATAGACCTGTCGACGGTCAAGCCTATAGTTGCCAAGCCTCATTTTGTGGATAATGTGGTACCTGCAAGCGAGTGCGAAGGAATCAGGATCGATGAAGCTTTTTTGGGATCCTGCAACAACGGACGTATCGAGGACTTAAGAGTCGGAGCAGCTGTCATAAAGGGCAGAAAGGTAGCTCCGAAGGTAAGATTTCTGGTGGTCCCGGCAAGCCGCTCGGTCTACAAGCAGGCTATGCAGGAAGGCTTACTTGATATATTTATGGAGGCAGGAGCAATCGTCATGAACCCTAACTGTTCGGTATGCTGGGGAGCCTGCCAGGGCGTCATAGGAGAGGGGGAGACCCTTATCTCCACCGGAACCCGTAACTTCAAGGGGCGCGCCGGACACAAGGATTCCTTCGTATATCTGGCATCTGCGGCCACGGTTACGGCTTCCGCTATAGCAGGAGAGATAACCACGGCAGACAGAGTATAGACTTATCAAAAGAGGTTTATTATGAGCGATACTTTTACAGCTAAAATATGGGTTTTGGGAGACGATATCGATACCGACATCATACTGCCGACCGAATATCTGGCCTTCAAGACTGTCGAGGAGATGAAGCCATACGCTTTTTCACCATTAAGACCGGAACTAGCAGGACTTATACAGCCGGGAGACATGATCGTTGCCGGCAATAATTTCGGATGCGGCTCTTCAAGGGAGCAGGCACCTGAGGTCGTCAAGGCTTTAGGCATATCATGTGTTGTCGCAAAATCCTATGCCAGGATATTTTTCAGAAACGCCATCAATAACGGCCTTCTTCTGATAGAGAACGCAGACCTGTATGACGCGGTCACTGAGGGCGACACGGCAACTGTGACACCGGGAGAGAAGATAGAGTACAAGGGCAGAACCTATGAGATAGCAAGCCTCCCGGACAATCTGATGGAGATCCTTAATGCGGGCGGACTGGTCAAGGCAATGCGCAGGCGCAACGGACTCGAGGTATAGATATGAAGCATACACTTATTGAGAAGATAATCGGAAATAAGGTGGGACACGAGGTGAAGCCGGGAGATATAGTGACTGCTCCCGTTGACTGGGTCATGGTCGATGATATCATGGCTGCCTTTGCCATCAAAAAGTTCGAGGAGATGGGCTTCACACGGGTATGGGACCCGGATAAGATAGTCCTGATCTATGATCATTTCCTGCCGACGACTCAGGCGGATGATTCGCGCGCATTTCACGCTGCGGATGATTTCGCCGATAAATACGGAATAAAAAATGTTCACAGGACAGACGGAATCTGCCACCAGCTTATGACTGAGGCCGGATACGTCAAGCCCGGCGACATCGCCTTCGGAACCGACAGCCATACAGTAACCTACGGCTGTGTCGGAGCATTTTCCACCGGAATAGGCTATACGGAGATGGCGGGAATACTCGGAACGGGCGAGCTGTGGATCAAGGTCCCCGAATCGATCAAGGTAGTTATAGACGGAGAACTTCCGAAAAATGTCACATCCAAGGATGTCATATTGAGGGTGATCGGAGATTTGACCGCATCCGGTGCCACATATCAGTCGCTTGAATTCTGTGGCTCGACAGTGGAAAAAATGTCGGTTGCCAGCCGTATGACTATGTCAAATATGGCCGTTGAGGCCGGGGCTAAATGCGGAGTATTTGCGCCGGACGAGAAGACCTGTGAATATTGCGGAATATCCTATGATGACAGTGTTAAGGCCTTAAGAGCCGACGAGGATGCTTCATACAGCAGAGTGCTTCATTACAGGGCCGAGGATATGGTGCCGGTACTGGCGTGCCCATCACTGGTTGATAATATCAGGCCTGTAAGCGAGAAGGCCGGTCTCAAGGTTGATCAGGTATTTTTAGGCTCCTGCACTAACGGACGTCTCGAGGACCTGCACACAGCCGCTGAGATCCTTAAGGGCAGGCATATCGCACCATTTCTCAAGATGATAGTAACACCTGCCAGCCGCAAGATCTACAGGGAGGCTCTTGCCGACGGAACACTCGAGATTTTAAGCGATGCCGGGGCAATCATAACGACGCCCGGATGCGGTCTCTGCTGCGGACGAGGCGGCGGAATATTGTCGGACGACGAGGTGGTTGTTGCGACAAACAACCGTAATTTCCTCGGCCGAATGGGAACCAGCAAGGTCAAGATATATCTGGCATCTCCTGCGACAGCGGCAGCAACGGCACTAACAGGAGTCATCACTGAGGCTTAGGGGTGCAGATTGACCGCTTCACTATAATAAAGTATAATGTTTGACGATCAATCGACATTTGAAAATAAGAAAAAAGAGGTAGACAACATGAGTTTGGAATATATCAGCACAAGAGATGCGGCCGAGCGTGTTACGGCTTCCCAGGCAATCTTAAGAGGCCTGGCCAACAAGGGAGGACTGTATGTGCCTTCTGAGATACCGGCCTTTGACAAGTCCTTGAAGGAACTGAGCGGGATGACCTATCAGCAGGTGGCATATGAGGTTATGAAGCTTTACCTTACCGATTTTACGGAGGAGGAGCTGAAAAGATGCATCGAGCGAGCCTATGACAGCAAGTTTGACACGGAGGAGATCGCACCGCTGGTATACGCTGATGGAGCTTATTATCTGGAACTATTCCACGGAGCAACCATAGCCTTCAAGGATATGGCTCTTTCGATACTTCCGCATCTCATGATAACAAGCGCCAGGAAGAACGATGTCAAGAACGATATAGTTATCCTGACTGCAACTTCCGGCGACACCGGAAAGGCCGCACTTGCAGGCTTTGCAGATGTAGAGGGAACCAAAATAATCGTATTTTACCCCAAGAACGGCGTCTCGGCCATCCAGGAGAAGCAGATGCTGACCCAGAAGGGCGACAATACTCATGTTATCGGTATTTACGGCAATTTTGACCAGGCTCAGACAGGCGTCAAGAACATGTTTGCCGATGCTGCCTTAAATGATAAGATAGGTGCCGCAGGCTATCAGTTCTCGTCTGCGAACTCGATAAATATAGGACGCCTCGTTCCTCAGATCGTTTATTATGTATATGCCTACACCAGACTGCTTGCACATGGTGAGATAGAAGACGGCGAGACCATCAATATCACCGTCCCGACAGGCAACTTCGGCAATATTCTGGCAGCCTTCTATGCTAAGCAGATGGGTCTGCCGGTTGATAAGCTTATATGCGCATCCAATGAGAATAAGGTCCTCTTTGATTTCTTCACGACAGGTACCTATGACAGAAATCGTGAGTTTACCCTCACCAATTCGCCTTCGATGGATATACTTATCTCGAGCAATCTCGAGAGACTTATCTATCGCATAGCCGGCAATGACGCTGTGAAAAATGAGAAGCTTATGGCAGACCTTAAGGAGACCGGTGTCTATGAGATCACTCCTGAGATGAAGGATGGCCTTAAGGACTTCGTCGGAGGATATGCAACAGAGGAGAATACCCTTGCTGCCATCGCTGATCTCTACGACAAGACGGGCTATGTTATAGACACTCATACGGCAGTCGCTTCTTATGTTTACAATCAGTACAGGAAGAACACAGGCGATAATAAGAAGACAGTTATTGCATCGACAGCCAGTCCGTTCAAGTTCACCAGAAGTGTTATGGCTGCAATAGCCCCTGAACTTGCCGATGAGGATGATTTTGTGCTCGTTGACAAGCTTTCCGAGATGGGCAATGTTGCTGTACCGAATGCAATCGAGGAGATCAGGGAGGCCAACATCCGTCACAATACCCAGTGCGAGGTGGATGAGATGGAGGCATGTGTGCTGAAATTCCTGGGAGTATAGATTCGTGATCGCGACCCTAAGTCGATAAGAGTCGGCCGGCTTGATATAGTTTAAACAGGAGAAACAGAATGGGATATTTGGATTTTACACAGATTTTTAACGGACTGCTTTTGATACTTGGAATTCTGCTTTTATATTATTCAAAAAATGTGAAGGAAAAGCATGAGGTTCCGAACATGATCATGACGCCCGAGGCAATGCAGCTCTGCAAGGATGTGCCAGGATACTGCAACAAACTGGCAAAGTATATGGTCATTTTCGGTATAGTGTTTGCCCTGTGCGGAGCAGGACTTCTGATAGCCGCTTTTGTGCTCAAGATAGGAGCAAGGGCAGTAAGCGTTATATCGACGATCGTCCTGGTCGTCACGTTCGCTTTCTTTCTTAAATTTATGTCGGATCTGACCAGGGAATTCTTTTAGATTAATGGTAACTTACACGGGGCGCACCTTTTGCATAAAAGGGTGTGTCCTTTGCTTTTTATCGTTTGCAGTTGAGCTGCGTTTGCAAAAATATTCAAGATATATTTCGAGGAATCAATCAGACAGGAAGGTCACTTATGAATGATAAGATTGAGATAAAAGTACTTATTCTTCCCAAAATAGAAATAGGTGAGATGACGGGGGATGCCCCGGGCGAGGCTCAATTTTTCTATGAGGAATATTTTGCTTCAGATGATACGGAAAAATTCAGGATACAAGGAACAGACGGCAAGTGTCCGCTTTATGTAAATGACGGAACAGCCATGATCCTCACGGGAACCGGCAAGGTGAGCGTGGCAAATACGCTTACGGCAGTTCTTCTGGATACCCGCTTCGATTTCAGCCAGGCATATATCTTGTGCACAGGCTGCGCCGGCTCGGTGACGGAGAAGACTGTCATAGGCGATGTCGTGATAGAGACGGCCTGCGTAGATTTTGACCTGGGTCATCATGCCGATCCGAGGGACATGAAGACGGCTAACCCTGACAGAACCTGGTTCAGGGAGGCAATCTATGATGATATGGGCTGCATTATCTTGGATCAGGAACTCTGCGATAAGGTTTACCGACTCGCCGAGAATGTAAAGCTGTCCACGACAGCCAGAACGAAAGCGGCGCTGGCTGCAACCTTTGACGATGCCGAATGGACCAAAAGAGACCCCAAGGTGTCAAAAGGAACTTCTGTGGCCGGCGACAATTACTGGAAGGGAAAATACGACGAGGCTAACGCCATATATATGGCAAAGGCCTATGAATGCCCGGATCCCTATATGGTAACCGAGATGGAGGACGTCGCCGCTGCAAGAGTGGCAAGAAATTTCGGCATGTTGGACCACTTTATATCGATGAGGGTTTCGGTTGATATGGATGTTTTCCTGAAGGGAGAGAGTCCGGAAACCATCTGGGGGCATCTCGAGGACTTGAGCACTACGGAAGAACTGGATGAGAGGGACGAGATGCTCGATATGTTCCCTGTTGCGATGAAAAACGCTTTTATTGTGGGAAAGGCGGTAATCGATGGAATCAGAGC
>R03__coassemble_1674_pt1 | contig 9977 bp, 6 predicted proteins | sample R03__metabat2_high_PE_045 | metagenome-assembled genome bin R03 | reverse complement strand
CCCCCCCACCCCCACCCCCCCCACCCCCCACCCCCCCCCCCCCCCCCCAAAAACCCCCCACGTCCCCATTATCACCACGCCCATCATCATAACAACCAGAAAAGGAGAGATTTATGGAAGCAAGAGCAATAATTCAGGAAGCAATGAGTCTGCAGGATCAAATGTGCGAAATCAGACGGGAACTTCACAGACATCCGGAACTTGGATTTGACCTGACTTACACAAAAGCCAGAGTCATTGAGAAACTGAAGGAACTGGGATATGAACCGATAGAGATGGGCAGGTCGGGCGTTGTTGCGACGATTGGTAAGCCGGGCGGCAGCTGCATACTGGTCAGAGCAGATATGGACGCTCTGCCGATAAATGAAGAAGCCGATGTAGACTACAAGAGTCTTACGCCGGGTCAGATGCACGGCTGCGGGCATGACATGCACACTGCCATGCTTTTGGGCGCGGCAGCGCTGTTAAAGCAGCACGAGGATGAACTCGAGGGCATGGTAAAGCTGGAGTTTCAGCCGGCAGAGGAGATATTCAGAGGTTCGCAGGATATGATAGATGCGGGTATACTTGAATCCCCACATGTGGACGCCGCATTCATGATGCATGTTGCGGCTGGCTTTCCTATGCCGTCGGGACTCCTCATGATCCCAACCCAGGGCGGCATAAGCATGGCCTCCTGTGAGCAGTATCATATTACCGTAAAAGGGAAGGGCGGCCACGGAGCCCTGCCAAACATGGCGATCGATCCGATAACTGCTGCGGCACATATCCATCTGGCACTTCAGGAGATCAACAGCCGCGAGCTGGATCCTATGGGCTATGGCATATTCACAACATGCCGGTTCGAGGCCGGACAGACATCGAATGTCATACCGGATACTGCCGAAATGTGGGGAACCATCAGGACCATAGATCCTGAAGGGGCGGTCACGGAGCAGATACACAAGAGAATGACTGAAATAGCCGTAAGCGTTGGACAGGCCATGAGGTGCGATGTGGAGGTGGAATTCTATGATTTCTGCCCATGCATGGTCATTAACGACGAGGTGACTAAGGATACGCTGAAATATATGACTGAGCTTTTGGGACAGGGAGTGATCCCCACACCCACCAAACCGGCCGGAGGAAGCGAGGACTTTGCATTCATCAGCCATAAGGTTCCGACTACCAGCATGTTTATTTCCGCAGGCGGAACGCAGGAGGGGTATATGTATTCCCAGCACAATCCCAAGGTTCGTTTTAATGATTCAATATTGTATGTCGGGGCAGCAGCCTATGCTTACAACGCATATCGTTGGCTGTCTGAACATAAATAAGATTATTCAACATTTTTAAGGAGGAAAGTTATGGTAACAGGTGAAGTTGTTGCTAAGAGTCCGCTGCTGTATGCAATGATAGCGGTAGGTCTCGCAATCGTAGTGGTATTTGCCATCATCAGTGCAAAAAAGGCCATTGCGAGGTGTCTCGAACTCGGCATAGAGAAGGAGACTATCAATAAGGTAATAAAGGCGAGCATATCGTCTGCGATCGTGCCTAGTATAGCGGTGCTGGTGGGCCTGATCACTCTGAGTGTATCTCTGGGAGCCGCCTGGCCCTGGTGGAGACTCTCTGTAATAGGGTCGCTTTCGTATGAGAGCATGGCCTCTACCTACACGGCGAGCGGTATGGGCATCGCCCTTTCCGAGGTGCTTAATTCCGATGCGGTATATTTCGCGGCTATAATCCTCGTCATGACGATCGGCGTTCTCATCGAGCCTCTCGGGGTTGCTATCCTGGCAAAAAAATATTCCACCGGCCTTATGGAGGCCAGCGGCAAAAGTGACTGGGGGCAGGTGCTTTCAGGAGTATTCTTCCTGGGTATGTTTGCAGTTTATCTTCCAATAATGATCTTTACCGATGTTCCGACAACATTGACCCTGGTGACGAGCCTCGTAGTCACGGTGATCTGCGGAATTCTGTCAAAGAAGATCACCTGGCTGGGCAATTTTACCATGGCGCTGGCCATGATAGTATCAATGTGCTCATCGGTGCTCTGGGTTAACCTGTTCGGATAAGGAGGTAGAAAGCAATGGCAAAAGAAAAGAAAGAAAAAACAAGCATACAGCTCGATCCGTTCGTTGAGTGGTCTCATAAGAACGGACGCAGATTCCTGATCTTATTCATGATCTACATGGTAGCCATACCGGTTGTGATATGTGCAGTATATGACTGTTTCCCGAGCTTGTCACTGATAATCCCCGGACTTATAACCATAATGATAATAATGGTTCCTACCGGCATCGCCGAGGTGGGCAGCTATACCCCGATACTGGGGTCCTCAAGCTATCTGACATTTGCTACAGGCAACCTCATGAACCTGAAGATGCCCTGCGTTATCAATGCCCAGAAGATCGCGAAAGTAGATCAGGGCACTACTGAAGGTGACGCAATAGCCCTTATAGCAACGGCCGTATCCTCGATCGTTACTATCATAGTTATGGCGATCGGCATGCTTCTCATAGTGCAGCTTCAGCCCCTTTTGGAAAATGATGCCGTTAAGACAGCATCGGATTATATCATGCCTGCGCTTTTCGGATGCATGGCCCTGTCACTTTTTGGCAAAGGCGGCGGCAAAACCTACGTCAAAAACCGTCTGCTGTCGGTTGCCCTTCCGGCTCTTATAGTTTCGGTCCTTGCTATCCTCGGAATAGCAACAGCCGGTATGGCCAGCTGGCTCATGCTTGTTATGATACCGCTGTCGATACTTTGCGCGAGGATCCTCTGGAAGAAGGGCATTGTCAAGGTCGTGCCCAACGAGCCGGCAGAATCGGATGAAAAGTAGCATTACGATCATAACAGGAGAACAAGCATGAACACCAAGATCAGCAACTTATTAAAGGGCAGCATGGACAACTACATTCTGCCATTTTTCTGGCAGCACGGCGAGGATGAGGCCACCCTCCGTGATTATATGAGAGCTATAAACGAGGCCCACATCGGGGCAGTCTGCATCGAGAGCCGTCCCCATCCCGATTTCGTCGGCGACAAATGGTGGCGTGACATGGACGTCATCTTAGACGAGGCCAGAAAGAGAAATATGAAGGTATGGATCCTGGACGACAGCCATTTCCCGACAGGCTTCTGCAATGGAGCAGTGGAGAAGGCCGATCCGTCACTCCGCCGTATGAGCATTGTGGCAAAGACCATGAAGACGGGTAAGACCAAATCCTTCGACATAAGCGGTTTTTTAAAGGAGAAGGGCAAGAAGGCAAAAGGCAATGTGCCGGCAGATGAGTTTGTTGCGGCAGTGGCCGTGCCTAAGTCTGATAAGAGCCTGCCCATAATAGACCTGACCGAGAGCATAAGGGGCAACCTCTTCACCTGGACGGAGCGGAGCGGTTATGAGCTGATGCTGATCAAGAAGAGTGTTAATTACGGCGCTCATCCGGCCTATATGAACATGATGGATCCCGATTCGGTCAGGATCCTTATCGACACGGTATACGAGCCTCATTTCGCCCATTACGCAGATGATTTCGGCGAGACCATAGCAGGCTTCTTCTCGGATGAGCCTGAGCTTGGAAACGGAAGTGGTTATGAGAATATATATCTGGGAAGCGACAAGGATTTCCCCTGGTCTGACAAGCTGATACCCGAGCTTGAGAATTCACTTGGAAAGGATTGGGCGGCGAAGCTGGCCCTGATCTGGTGCAACACGGCTGATCCCGACGAGACCGCTTATGTGAGAAATGCTTACATGCAGGCCGTATCGCAGGCCGTATCGGAGAGCTTTTCCCTGCAGATAGGAGACTGGTGCCGCGAGCATGGAGTCGAATACATAGGACATATCCTGGAGGATAACGACAAGCATTACCTGACGGGCTCATCGCTCGGACATTATTTCAGAAGCCTCTACGGGCAGGATATGGCCGGGATCGATGACATAGGCGGTCAGGTCTATCCCCAGGGCGAGGACAAGCCGGACAAGTGGATGGGCTTCATGAAGCGCGACGGGGAGTTCTATCATTACACCCTGGCCAAGCTGGGCCAGTCCCTGGCTGCTCTTGATCCCAAGAAGCATGGCAGATGCATGTGCGAGATCTTCGGCAATTACGGCTGGCAGGAGGGCTTCAAACTGGAGACATATCTGGCTGATCACTTCATGGTCAGGGGTATCAACAACTTCGTGCCCCATGCCTTCTCCGCAAAAAAATATCCCGATCCGGACTGCCCGCCGCATTTCTATGCTCAGGGGCACAACCCGGAATACAGACATTTTCACGTTCTCATGGATTATATGAACAGGGTCTGCAGCCTGATCAGCGGAGGTCATCACGACGCAAGGCTTGCCATGCTCTATGTGGGTGAATCCGCATGGGCGGGTGAGTGGATGATGCTGCAGAAGCCGGGCCGCATCCTGCAGGACGCTCAGATCGATTATGATTTCGTTCCGATGGATGCCTTCACGGATCCTGATCTTTACAGGACTGAGATCTCCGAGGCGGGAAATGAGGCCGGAAGCTTCAGGGTCAACACCCAGACCTATAAGGCACTTCTGATCCCCCATGTTCAGTATGTATCAAAGGATTTTGCCTCTGTCGCCGAAGCGCTTGGCAGGCTTGGAGTCCCGATATATTTCATAGGATCAAAGCCATCCGGAATATATGACGAAAAGGATAAGGACAAGGCCAAGGCGGCACTTGAGATAATATATGCCAATTCCGAGGCTGTCCTGCTCGAAAACCTGGTGGAGGAGCTTGCCGCTAAGACTCCCGAGATCAAGCCATTTAAGGCTGTACCGGCCAGCGACAGACTCAGATACATGCACTATCTGGGAACAGAGGATCTCCACTATATCGTAAATGAAGCTTCCGAAGCCTATGAGGGTGAGATCAGGATAGCCCTTGACGCTGATTCTGCGGAGACATTTTACAGATATGATGCCTGGACCAATAAGCTTGAGAAGCTGGATTATAGAATCGAGAAAGATGAACCGGGAACCGATAAATCAACAGGTGGCGATGGCGAAAACGTCAGGATCCTTGTACTGAATGCAAGGATAGAGCCTGCGAAGAGCCTTCTTGTAATAGCCGATCCCGACATGACAGCTGAGGAGGCAGAGGCCCTTTCGGAGTCATTTGAGAAGCAGTTCGCTGCCTGCGGTACCACGGTCACCATGCTTCAGGAGTGGACCAGGGCCAAGGTCAAGAGCATCAATTATCCGAATTTCGACAAGGCAGAGAAGGTCGCCATCCCGGATGTGGCATCGGATAAGCTGCCCCGTTTCTCCGGAATCTTCAGATACGAGAACTGCTTTGAACTGAAGGCAGGAGAGAATAAGAAGGTCCTGCTTAAGATAAGCGATGCTTACGAGGGCGTGGAGGTCTTCGTCAACGGCATCAGCGCAGGGGCTCAGATCGCAGCACCCTTCGAGTACGACCTGACCGGCCTGGTAAAGGAGGGCAACAACTGGCTTGCCATAGAAGTATCCACCACGCTCGAGCGCGAGAGGAGGGCTTCACTCAACCAGGGCGTTATCGAGATCATGCAGCACGCCAAGGTCAAGCAGCCGACAGGCCTTACGGGCGAAGTAACGCTCCGAATTTGATGACGATGGGGACGGACTTTTTTGTCATCAAAAGCTGTCCCATTCATCAACAGTATAAGACGATATTTATAAAAAGAGACATTTTTGAAAAAAATGTCTCTTTTTTGTTTACATTATTAAAAAAAAGAATTAAATTTATGTTAATAGAAGTGTCATGTCAGAGGGGATATGACATCTTGCGACAATACATATGGAGGAGGGTTTTATGAAAGAAATTTTTAAGAAAAGCCTGGCATTGGGCCTTGTGGGAGCCATGGGAGCAGCGACTATACTCTCAGGCTGCGGCTCATCGGGCGGCTCGGCATCCGGTGATGATGCCACAAGCTTTACCATGCTGACACTCAACAGCGTTGATTCGGTGTATTATCTGGATTTTGATGACAACCCGATGGCACAGTGGTGGTTGGCGCACGAGTGGGATGCAGATGGCGATGGAGAAGGAACCAAGATAACGATCGACTTCAACATGCCGCCTGCAGGAGGCGAGTCTGATTATGTCAACACGATCATGGCAACGGGCGAGTATCCGGATGTTATGGGTACTTCATTCGGTTCTATGAGCATCAGCGAGCTTTATGATCAGGGAATCATTATAGACCTTACGGATCTGGTTCCCGAGTATATGCCCAACCTGCAGAAGTATTTTGACGAGCATCCCACACTGTATGCTCAGATCACAACTCCTGTTGACGGCGAGATGAAGCTTCTTACCCTGCCTGACGCAAAGGATACAGCTGCTGATGCCTGGGGTTCATACTGCTACCGTCGTGACTGGATAGCCAAGTATGGAACCAATCCTGAGACAGGAGAGGCATTCACCTACGAGTGGACCACTGATGAGGATGGAAACCGCATCATGACGGATGACATAGTATTCCCGTCAGGCGAGACAGACCCTTATTATATAAGTGACTGGGAGTGGATGTTCGATATATTTGCAAAGGCTATCGAGGCAGAGGGTATAAGCGAAGGCTACTGCGTACAGCTGACAAGCGGCGGATATTCAGGCACCGGTGATATGGATGGCGGCTTCGGCGGAACCATGGGTTATGTATGGTACATCGACGATGACGGAATCGTACAGTGTGGTATGAATAACGACTCCGCAAGAGCCTATGTCGAGTGCGTTACCAACTGGTATGCTAACGGCTGGGTAAATAAGGATTTTGAGGAAAATGTCGGAGAACTCTGGTTCTCATGTGATTCAGATCATGTGTACACCGGACAGGTTGGACTCTGGTACGGACTTGTTTCCCAGTACGGCAACACAATGGAATCGGATTCGGCTGAGTACACCAAGGACATCTATGTAGCAGCAGCTCCGCAGCCTATCAACGATATCTACGGAACAGACGCCTGCAAGAATCATGAACCTATGTGCTTCTACGAGCAGAGCCTTATCGGAAATGGTATGGTTATCACCAACAAGACCGATGGCAAGGACCTTGCGTCTCTTCTGACAGCACTTGATTTCCTCTATTCTGATGAAGTCGGTGTGTCCAGAGAGAAGGGTATGACAGATACTCAGATCGCCGAAGCACGTGAGATGGGCATTGACTTAAGCCTCTATGATGACAACGGACTTGGGGACGGTTCATTCACGACCACTACAGATGAGGACGGCAATACAGTTTATGTCATGAATCCTCAGCTTGATAATGTAGATGATAGCCTCAGGGTTGCAATCAGTCTTGTTCGTATTGCTGCATATTCCAAGTATACGGGTGTTGATTATGGCTATACTGCAGAGAAACAGCACAACATGGAACTGGCCAATATGTACGATGCATATGCAGCTATCGGCATGCTTCCAGACAAACTGACAGTGGACCAGCAGTCCGAGAAGAGCCTTATCTCTACCAACATTACGACTTATGCATCTCAGGCTATCCCTGATTTCATAACAGGTAGAACAGCACTCAATGACGAGACCTGGCAGGAGTATGTCGACACAGTCGACAGCTACGGTGCCCAGGATGTTGCAGAATGGCTTAACGAGGTTGCTGGAAACTAAATAAAAAAAGGGACAGGTACTTCTGTCAAAGAGGTGCCTTGAATTGTAAAAGACGGCCATGGACCACTAGGTCCATGGCTTTTTTGCAGAACAGGCTCTGAAAATGACCGCAAATAGCCTTGAATGAATAACATCTAAATGTTAATATAGTAAAGATTGTACAACCCTGCTGATTTACCGATTTAACGTGACAAAGCGTTGAATCGATAATACCAACAGCATTATATAAATCATTCTATACAAAAACGAGGGAGACAAGATGAAACAGTTAATGTTAGGAAACGCAGCCTTCGCCAGAGGCTTATACGAGGCAGGCTGTTCGGTGGTTTCCAGCTATCCGGGTACTCCGAGTACCGAGGTGACTGAGGAGGCTGCCAAGTATGATGAGATCTACGCCGAGTGGGCACCTAATGAGAAGGTGGCTATGGAGGTTGCTTTCGGAGCATCCCTGGCAGGCAAGAGATCCTTTGTAGGAATGAAGCACGTAGGACTTAACGTGGCAGCAGACCCGCTGTATACGGCATCTTACACAGGTGTCAATGCAGGTATGGTAATCTGCGTAGCCGATGACGCAGGTATGCACTCATCGCAGAATGAGCAGGACAGCCGTCATCACGCTATCGCATCCAAGGTTCCCATGCTCGAGCCCTCGGACTCGGCAGAGGCACTGGAATTCGCCAAGCTGGCCTATGAGCTGTCTGAGGAGTTCGACACTCCGGTCATCATGAAGATGTGCACCAGAGTTGCCCACTCTCAGAGCGTAGTGGAGACCTCAGAGAGAGTCCTTCCGCCTACTAAGCCTTACGAGAAGAATATCGCCAAGTACGTTATGATGCCGGGCAATGCCATCAAGCGCCATCCGGTAGTCGAGGAGCGTACCGCAAAGCTTAAGGAATATGCCAACAACTGTCCCTTCAACAGGGTTGAGATGGGAGACACATCGCTGGGTATAATCACCAGCTCTACCAGCTATCAGTACGCCAAGGAAGTATTCGGCGACAAGGCCAGCATACTTAAGCTTGGCATGGCCAATCCGCTTCCGGATAAGCTGATCCTTGACTTCGCAGAGAAGGTGGACAAGCTGGTAATAATCGAGGAGCTGGATCCCATCATCGAGAACCACTGCAAGGTCCTGGGACTTGATGTTGAGGGCAAGGATATCCTGCCCATCTGCGGCGAGTTCTCACAGAACCTGATCGCTGAGAAGCTGGGCATGGATGTTCCGGCTTATACCAAGTTGGACGAGACTCTGCCTAACAGGCCTCCTGTAATGTGTGCAGGCTGTCCTCACAGGGGACTTTTCTACACACTGTCCAAGAATAAGTGCACCGTACTCGGTGATATAGGATGTTATACATTGGGAGCCGTAGCTCCGCTTTCGGCTATGGAGCTGACCCTCTGCATGGGCGCTTCCATCAGCTCGCTCCATGGCTTCAACAAGGCTCTTGGTGTGGAGAGCGAGGGCAGGACGGTTGCGGTCATCGGCGATTCGACATTTATGCATTCAGGCATGACAGGCCTGGCAAATATCGCCTACAACCAGTCCAACTCGACAGTCATCATCCTGGACAACTCAATCACGGGTATGACAGGACACCAGCAGAATCCTACGACCGGCTACAACATCAAGGGTGACCCGGCCGGCAAGATCGACCTGGAGGCACTCTGCAGATCCATGGGCTTTAACCGCGTGAGAGTAGTGGATCCTTATGATCTGGCTGCCTGTGACGCAGTTATAAAGGAGGAACTGGCAGCTGCTGAGCCTTCAGTTATCATCAGCCGCAGGCCATGTGCCCTGCTCAAGTATGTCAAGCACAACAAGCCGCTCAAGTGCGACCATGACAAGTGCGTGGGCTGCAAGTCCTGCATGAAGCTTGGCTGCCCGGCCATCAGCATCAAGAACAAGAAGGCAGTCATCGACAAGACCCTCTGCGTGGGATGCGGCGTATGCCAGCAGCTCTGCAAGTTTGATGCGTTAAGATCAGGAGAGGAGGCTTAAGACATGGCGGATAAGAATACGAAAAATATCATGATAGTAGGCGTCGGCGGACAGGGATCCCTGCTTGCCAGCAAGCTTTTGGGCCACCTCCTTCTCACAGAGGGCTACGATGTCAAGGTTTCTGAGGTTCACGGAATGAGCCAGCGAGGCGGAAGCGTTGTCACCTATGTAAGGTTCGGAGAGAAGGTATACTCACCGATCATTGATAAGGGCGAGGCCGACATAATCGTAAGCTTCGAGCAGCTCGAGGCCGCAAGATACGTCGAGTATCTGCGCGAGGGCGGACGCATCATCACCAACAGCCAGCAGATCGACCCCATGCCTGTCATCACGGGCGCTATGGAGTATCCTGAGGACCTGATCGGCAAGATGCAGGC
>R03__coassemble_1661_pt1 | contig 10032 bp, 6 predicted proteins | sample R03__metabat2_high_PE_045 | metagenome-assembled genome bin R03 | reverse complement strand
GTTATTAGCATTAGCCTGGCCGAGTACCAGATCCTCATAACGGGTCTCATAGTACATGTATCCCACGTATATTCCCTCTGTCTCTACAACATACCAGTCCGATTTATTTGCAAGTGTCAGAACTGCGTTGTCGCCCTGGCTGTAGTTATCATACGTATAAAGTCCGAAGTTAACCATTGCAGGAGCAGAGTTGTTATCAGCGACATATGTATCAGAGATATGTCCTGACGGGTTAGCTGCACCTGTTATTACATCAGCTGTTCCAAGGAAGCCGTAAAGTCCCGGCTCGCCTGCCCAGAGGATAGCGTCAACATCAGGATCGTCATTAAGATCCTTAACTTCCATTGCAGAGTCGGAGTTGATAACCACGATAACCCTTGATGAATGTTCCTTAGCAAGCGCAATCATATCCTTCTCATTCTGAGACAGATTAAGAGGTCCATTGTCGAGTGAATCGTCAGCAGGTGTGTAATCCGGGCCTGCAAAAGCCATCATATCATCCGAATACTCTGCAGCCTCAGATGAATCTCTTGCGATACATACGATAGCGACGGTGCCATCTGCAGAAGCAAGTACATCATCGGTATAAGCGCTTGCCGGAGCCTCGCCTACCGAATAATAGGTTGACTCTTCCCAGCTGGCTGTGAATGCCGGTGAAAGGCTGTGAGATGGTGAATGGAAACCTGACCATCTCCAATAATCCTCCAGTGAATAATAGAAGCCGGTCATTGCCATATTGACATCAACGCCCTTAGCCTGAAGAGCCGTTACTATATCATATGACTCCTGGCCCTCTACGGCCTCAGGTGAAGAACCTATCATACCACCGAGTGTAGGCCATATGGAGTTAAGGCCCCATACAGTAACCGTCTCTGAAGAAGCAATCGGAAGTGCCGAGTTTTCATTCTTAAGAAGGACTGTTCCTTCTGCTCCGATCTGCTCCGAAACAGCGATCTGATCAGCGATCACTTCTTCAAGTGAGCTGTACTCAGATGCGAAATACGTTCCGTCAATTCCGGATTCACCGGAATCCACCAGCTTATAGCTGTTTGTTCCAAGCAGTGAATTAAGCTTTGCTGCACGAGCTGAGGTTACAGAAGTTGCAACCAGGGCCAGACATAAAAGCGTAGCCGTAAGTCCGGCTAATCCACGCCATACGTTTTTCTTGTTCATACGAACCCTCCCTTTGATTATTTGATCAGTGAGCGTCATCCGGTCATGTGCCCACCTACCCATTGGATACATCGATTTTAGCACGATTTTGTTTCAAAAAAATTCTGATTGCGTAAAAAGTAACAATTTAAACGCAATCAGAATCCTGTTTTTTGTGCATTTGTACAAAGTCAACAATTTTCTATTCTTTGTTTTGTTGATGTTTTCAAAAACATTACTTATACAAGCTTCACGCTTATTTCTTTAGTCTCCGACTCGTCAGACACCTTCACCTTAAGGTCACCCGATCCGTCTGCCTGCACTACAGCCAGAGCTCTGGCGAAATAAGTTTCAAACGTGTCATCGGTATAATTTCTCAATGTGTAAGGAGCAGCATTCCCCAGGCCAAGCAGCCTTCCGTTTTCCACCTCTACATGAATCGTATGCTTTTCCGCCGGCTTCCATATACCTTCGGAATCAGTGTACTCCACCGGTATATATACCAGGCCTTCCTTATGCACCGTATTGCTCTCCGGAGTTACGTTAAATACAGTATCTTCTCCTGCCGTTTTTAAGATTTTTTCTCCTATCACCTGTCCTGCAGCATCATAAGAAACGGCTTTTATCTCTCCACTGTGGTATTCAGTATGGAACACTACGCGGCAATCTTTCTTCGGCATATTCTTCCTGCCCACGCTTGTATTGTTCACGAAGAGTTCTACGCTCGCTGCCCTGGCATATACCTCGACCTCCATCTTTCTTCCTTCGCACTGCGGCCATGAGTAGCTTTCAAGAGCCTTTGACAGCTTCCAGCCTGTGAATACCGGCTTCTTATCATCATACATAGGCAGAACTGCGATATATGGGCCCTTCTCCTGGTCCAGGGCCACTCTCGTGTACAGAGCTTCGACACGGGGATTTCCGTTCAGATCGATCCTGCCGTTATCTCCGGTCATCTTAGCCTCTTCTTCAGTCATCACATAATCCGAAAAATCCGAAGCGCCCATGCCTGCTTCACCTATATAGTCAATTCCTGCCCAGACGAAATCTCCGACAATCCTCGGATTATCTCTCGCTATTTCATAGAATTTATATGCATCCTTGCAAAATGTCTCGGAACCGAGAATCAGTCTGTTTGGATATTTTTTCAGATCGCCCTTGTATCTGAATAATCCATAGTTATAGCCTGCCACGTCCATATTGGCAAATGCATCCTTAGTCTTCCAATCACTCATTGGCAGCCATGCGCCGAACTTCATGAAATTGTCTCCCAGTGCGCACGCCAGCATATTATAAAATTCTGATCCGACAGCCTTCTTTTTTCCGGCCTTAGCCCCAGCCTCAGCTGCTCTCTGCTCCTGCTCCTCGTAGGTCAGGTTTTCTTCGCCGGCTGCCTTGCCTGCCTTGTCATCGGAATACACGCCCATCCCCATCGAATACAGGAAGTTGAAGAATATATTGATTCCGCACGACACTGATCTGGAGTCATCGAGATAATGCAGGTAATCCGTGTACTCTTTTGTAAGCGCGATGCCCCTCTTCTCGGAGGTCTCGGCTACCTCGTTTCCGGTAGAATACATTACAACCGATGGATGATTGTAGTCCTTGTCGACCATATCCTTAAAATCCTGTTTCCACCAATCGGCCGCATATCTGACATAATCGTATTTTGTCTTATGGATGTACCAGCAGTCGACGAACTCGTCCATCATCAAAACGCCCAGCTTGTCACAGGCATCCAGAAGATACTTGGAGCATGGATTATGAGCTGACCTGATCGCGTTATATCCGTTTTCCTTCATTATACGAACGCGGCGCTCCTCAGCCTCCGGGTAGGTGCAGGCTCCCAGTACACCATTGTCATGATGGATACAGGCTCCTCTTAGTATCACGCGCTCTCCGTTTATGCATATTCCATCCTGCCCGAAGGTCAGTGTCCTTATGCCAAATGTCGTCTCCGCTTCATCCTCCGCAAAAGTAACCTTCATCGTGTACAGATTAGGATCATCTGTACTCCAAAGCTTTGCATCCCGGCATTCTATCTCACATACTGCCACATAGGCCTTTTGATATGCTCCGTAATTTTCACCCGAGGCGGCTGCTTCTATCTCGGAGTTTGTCCTTGACAAAATATCTGTAAATCCTATTTCTTCAGTCGCATCTGCCTTTGCAGTAATGCCAAGATCCGGAATTGCTATCAAAACCTCTCCAGGGGCAGTGGTCTGAACCTTAACCTCTATTCTCGCCGGGTTTATCGATAAGGTCCTTACCCTGACGCCATTCACCGCTATATGCTTTTCTTCCCCGACCCAGAGGAATACCGGTCTGTATATTCCGGTTCCCGAATACCATCTGCTGTTGGGATGAGTATTGTTATGTGCGATTACCTTTATTTCATTCTCATCCTTCAGTCTGCCTGTCAGATCGATGTAAAAATTAGTATAACCATACGGTCTGCTGCCTATCTTCTCCCCATTCAGATAGACTTCAGGCTCCATATACACGCTTTCGAATTCTGCAACAACATTTTGATCCGCAAGATCAGTGCCCGAAAAAGTCTTTGTATATTCATAATCGCCTCCGCAGAAATATCCGATATTGTCTGCTCCGGTACTCCATGCCTTTCTGGGCTCGCCTATCATGGCATCATGCGGCAATGTAACCTTCTTTGGCTCGGCATTCCTCGTCAGGCACTTCACCGTCCAATCATGGTTAAAGTCAATTTTCTTCATAAAAAGCCTCCCGTTTGTATATATTTGCCAAAAATATTGCTTTTATAATAACTTCTTTTGTAAAAATTCAAATATCGATTTCGTAAAAAGGCTTTTTGCTGTCGCAAAGTGTTTCAAAAAAAGGGACAGGCACTCAAAGCCTGTCCCCCATCTGCAGATCAAAGTGGTATAAGCACTCTTAATCTGAACCAGCCGTCCTCAGCCGATATGGTCATGGAGCCATTGTATTTTTCCGCCACGCTCTGTATACTCTTCACTCCAAAGCCATGGTAACGATTATCCTGCTTGGTTGTCTGAGGCATACCGTTTTTCACCTTCAGTTGGCCACCAAATCTGTTCTCGATTGATATCTTAAGGAAAGCCTTCTCCTTAGCCACGGAAAGATGTATAAGCCGCCCCTCCTCATCTTCTATTTTTTCACATGCCTCTATAGCATTGTCCAGAGCATTTCCAAAGAGATTACTTATGTCCATTATGTTCATAAAAGATATCGCGCCGCCATCTGCGACAACGGTCAGCTTTATATTCTCGCTCTGGCAGATGAGTATTTTTGATGTGAGTATGGTGTCCAGAGTCTCGTTTCCGGTCTTGTTCTGGGCCTCATACTCCCTTATCTCCCGCTCCATCTGATCCAGATACTGCTGTTTGTCCTCATCCGTCTCTTTTCTCAAGATGTTGATCTGATGCTTTAGATCGTGATACTTCTGATTTACCAGATCCATACTTTCCTTTGTGACCTGATAGTTGGAATACTGCATCTGAAGCAGGGTCTCCATCTGAGTCGCCTCGATCCTGGCATGTGACTCCTTAAGCAGGATATGATAAAAGCCCAGCAGAGCTATTCCTGCCGCATCAACAAGCGTTCTGATTATAAAGAGTTCAAAAGTTGACATGGTTGTAAAAGGCGTGGCTATACCCAGATAACTGAGGTTTGAAAATGCATAAATGAGAACTCCTATTGCAAATGCCGCGATTACCTCCTGCCTCTCCACGTGCAGATGCACGCCATCGCTGTTGATCAGTCTTTCTATCATATAAGCGAGCAGATATATGGCTCCAAATGTCACTATAATTGAAACAGTCTGGGTAAACGTGTTCAAGGGCATCCCATAATTATTTATGGCATAATAGAAAAGCTGCCATTCCAGTGAGGCCGCAAACTCGCCAAGCACATAAGCTCTTACCCCATAATATATTGCATTTCTTACATTCATGCTGCAGCCCATATATATAAGGAAGCAGACCATGCAGAACTCCATAAATACGAATATAAGGAAGAAAATCTTGGGCACATTCTTGGTTATTATCATGAAGAAAATGATAAAAGCAGCCCATAAAAGCTGCTTAAAATGCGTAGTTATACTTCTCTTTCTTCTGGGATTTGTATTGCAGAAAATATATGCGCTGATAACATATGACAGTCCATAGATAAATCCCGGTGTGTCGCCCATGTTCACACCGTCAATATAAGATACCGTAAGCTGATGCAGAAAAAACTGAATAAAGGTACTCATAAAATTCCCCTCTTATTTTGCCACATCATTCATGAAATCGTTAAGAGCATCGAGGAGCTCCTTGCGGTGGGACCTGCTCACCTGGATCAGCTGCCCTCCTACCGACACGTCGCTTCCCTTCACGCTGTCCACATAGGCCAGATTGATGAGATAACACTTATTGCACCTGAAAAAGCCCTGACCGGAAAGCTGCTGTTCTACATCGCGTATGGTTCCACGCGTTATTATAGTATCGCCTGAAGTGTGATATATGAGGTCATGATCCTGCACCTCCACCAGTTCGAGTTTTGAGATATCGATCTTTTTGATTCCGCCCTTGACATTAACCTTGATAAAGGTATTCTGGCGCTTCGACATGCGCGAAATAGCCCGGTTCAAATGCTCGGAAAAATCAAAATAACTGATAGGCTTTAAGACGTAATCAAGGGCGTCAACCTTATAGCCCTCCATGGCATACTGAGGCATATTGGTCATAAACATTATTATGACCTTCTCGTCGACCTTGCGTATCTCCTTGGCCGCATCCATGCCGTTCATCAGTTTCATATCGATATCCATGAGTATGATGTCGAAATCCGATGAGTAGTTCTCAACTATCTCGTCGCCGTCATGGAATTCCTTAACCTGGATCTTCTCTCCGGTTTCCTCGGCATACTTCCTGATGAACTCTGCGTACTCAGCGCAATCTTTTACATCGTCCTCAACTACAGCTATATGTATCATACCTTCCCCCAATAATAAAAACACATAGATAATTTTATTTTATATGAAATATATATTTTTCTCAAGGCTTCACACAATATAATCAACCGTGGACGAGGCGGCATTAAGCAAAAAATATTTCACAAAAATAACTGCCACATTTTGAAACTTTTTTCTTATTCACATTTCCATCGCCATAAGCATATAATTGATTTGGTATATTGTGCCGCATCAAGCGGCTCATGAAAAAGGAGGAATATAAAATGGCAGTAAATCGTTTCGTCCTCAATGGTATCTCTTACCATGGACACGGAGCAATCGAGGTTATCCCCGAGCTCATCACATCCAGAGGCTACACCAAGGCTTTCGTAGCATCAGATCCCGACCTTGTAAAGTTCGGCGTTACGGCTCATGTTACCGATCTTCTCGAGAAGAACGGCATCGCATACAGCCTGTATTCAGACATCAAGCCCAACCCGACTATCGAGAACGTACAGCACGGCGTTGCAGCTTACAAGGAGTCAGGTGCTGACTGCATGATCACCATCGGCGGCGGTTCTTCTATGGACACCGGCAAGGCTATCGGTATCATCATCAACAACCCTGAGTTCGCAGATGTTCGTTCACTTGAGGGTGTTGCTCCTACAAAAAAGCGTACCGTATTCACCATCGCCGTTCCTACAACAGGCGGTACAGGCGCTGAGTCTACTATCAACTACGTTATCACTGATGTTGAGAAGAAGAGAAAGTTCGTATGCGTAGACCCTAACGACATTCCTGACATTGCAGTAGTTGATCCTGATATGATGTCCACAATGCCCAAGGGACTTACAGCTTCTACAGGTATGGATGCTCTGACACATGCTATCGAGGGTTACACAACCGCAGCAGCATGGGAGCTTGCAGATGTTCTTGATCTCGAGGCTATCCAGCTCATCGCAAAGAACCTTCGCAAGGCAGTTGAGAACGATCCCGACGGACGTGAGGGCATGGCTCTTGCTCAGTACGTAACAGCTATGGCTTACTCTAACGTAGGTCTTGGAATTGCTCATTCAATGGCTCATACACTTGGCGCTGTATATGACACACCTCATGGCGTTGCATGTGCTATGATGCTCCCGATCGTTATGGAGTTCAACCAGGATTACACCGGTGAGAAGTTCAAGGCTATCGCTGAGGCCTTCGGTGTTGACACAACAGGCATGGATGCTCCTACTTATCGTAAGGCAGCTATCGATGCGGTTCGTCAGCTCTCTGTAGACGTAGGTATTCCTACCAAGCTTGAGAAGCTTAAGGAAGAGGATCTTCCATTCCTTTGCGAGTCAGCTGCTGCAGATGCCTGCGCACCGGGCAACCCGAGACCTGCAACTCTTGAGCAGTTCGAGGAGATGTTCAGGAAACTGATGTAGTTAATAACAATTAACAAGCGAATTAAAAAAAGAAGCGTGGAGACTGCTTGCAGGCTTTAGCGCTTCTTTTTTAATTCATTTGGGAATCTAAACCTAGCCTCAGACAGCTGACGCTAGCGAAGCGACGTGGCAGCTAGCCATCGAAGATGGCGGTCTGTGGCCTAGGATTAGATTCCGCTTGTTAATTGTTTTTTACTGCGAAGAAGGAACTTAAACGATATGACAAAAACAGCTGCGCAAGCAGCGATTGAGCACGGCGGAGCCGGGCGGTTTTTGGAATAGCGACTTAAGTTCCGCGAAAGTAACATTGACGCAAGCGACAGTTAGCCATCGAAGATGGCGGTCTGTGGCCTGGGGTTAGATTCCGCTTGTTAATTGTCCGCCAGCCTCTTCACCCTTCTCACGAACTCGCTCTTCGCAGCCGTATACCCGTCCCTGTCATGCTCGTACTGATGCCGCACCGAGACCTTCAATACCTCATACTCCTTAGCCACATCCGGATGTCCATTCAGATAGTCTCTGAAGGCTATCTCATCATTGTCGCCGGCATGCCTTAGATGAATATGGAAGACTCTCTCATCATATCCCTTCTCAGTGTACCCCTTATTGAGATCACACCTTCCATCGCTTTCATTCATGCAGATGTATCCGGCATGAGTCAGACACTCCTTAACTGCGTCCATATCATCACCATCCGGCAATTCCACCAGTATGTCCACTATAGGCTTAGCCCATATTCCCTCTATGGCTGTGCTGCCGATATGATTTATCACTGTTTTCTCCGGAAGCAATGACTTGAGGATCTTGCGTTCATCCTCATACCACTCTTTCCAACAGTCCTGATGCTCCGTCAGCACGATTGGAAAAAGCTGCCATAACTCCTCTAATGTCATCTCAGATAATTTTTTCCCCATCTCAGAAATCCTTCTGCTGTTGTTTATTCATATATTTCCACAGCCACATCTGGTCTATGGTCCTGATCTCCTCGCCAAATCTCACCTTGAGTCTGACAGCCCCATCCACGGGAACAATATCTTCTATCACGCCGGCCCCATACTTCGGATGCTTCACCTCCTCTCCGATGGCAAAGCGAACCCGGCTCTTTCTTTTTGCCTCATTCTCCTTGCTCTCGCGATAGCGGCTTATATTTTCATCCTGCTTATTCTTCCACGGGTCAGTCAGATGTTTCTCATAGTCCTGCTGCATCAGGCTCTCACCTATCTTATAGTGCTCCGTTGGAACGGCTCCCACGAGGGAACAGCAGTATTTCCAGGCACTTCCATGTATGCCCGGTTTGAAGAGATACTCCTTCGGGATAGCCATATTGTACTGCATATAATGGGCATACTCGTGTAAAAAGAGGTCCGCCCTGTCCTCCTTGATAAGAGGCTTTGGCAGGCTGTAGCCGATGAAGAGGAGGGAAAATCTGAATCTCTCGCCATCACCGTCATTTATATAGGCGCCCAGCGACTCCTCGTCAAAATCCAGGGATACAGGAAGTTTTGCGGCTTTCAGTCCAAACCGCTTATCCAGGTTCTCGTACAGGCTTCCTATCTCGGCCAGGACTATATCCTTCTCGCTCATCAGATTCTTTTTTAACAGTTCGTCTGCATGTATACTCATAGAATATCTTCTCTGATCACTCTTTATTTATGCTAAGATACTGAGCCTTGCTCGATGTTTTAAGCGCTCTGTATATATCCTCGAGAGCCACTCGTTCCCTGTTGTGGGCTCCGCTCGAGTCCGTGACAAATACCGTATCGGTATCCTCATCATATTCCCACAGGCTTATGTAGTGGCCGTTGGTATAGGGCCACAACTTATCATCATTGTCTTTACATACCAGGGCTATAGTCGTGTCATTCTGACTGACCGCCCGCTGAAAAGCCGAATAATCACCGGTCTTTTTCATGATCTTGGCCGACAGGCCGAAGCTTTGACACATCTTCTTAAGCTGCTGCCAGCTCAGGGCTCCGGTTCCCGATTCCGGATTGTAAGACGCCCGCTCCTTAGCCCATAAATAAATAGTAGCAGGTGTCACTACTCCTGTTTCGGATGATGATGCAACCAGTGTATCATAGGTATTGGTAAGGCAGCAGAGCCCGCAACCGAACCATGTCAGCGTCTGGCCTCCGGCCTCTATCTCTGACCAGTCTCCCGTCCATATCTCATCCTCGTAATAATCCGCCGGCACCTGGACATAGGAATATATATAGGATCTGCTCCAGGCTTTGTATTCCTCGTAGGTCATGTCCTTCAGATGGACCATAATATAGCCGATCCTGGTGTTGCCTCCGAACATGCTGCTCATAGACATGCCTATCTTGTCAAGCAATGCATCCGATCGGCTGTAAAAATTAAGCTCATTTGCGTCTTCCACGCCAAGCGATTCATTGGACTTAATCAGCTTATCACTCTCATCAGACTGTACTTCTGTTGTTGAGGGTATCGATCCGTCCAACTGACCCAACACGCTCTTAGCCCTGAGTTTTAAGAGACTGATCTGATCAGGAGCATATTTAT
>R03__coassemble_1633_pt1 | contig 10186 bp, 9 predicted proteins | sample R03__metabat2_high_PE_045 | metagenome-assembled genome bin R03 | reverse complement strand
CTGATAGCGCGGAACCTTGGCGAAATCACCCATCACGGCAACCTTAGCACCGGGTTTGAGCGGCAGGATGTCATCATCATTCTTAAGCAAAACAACCGACGCAGCGGCTGCCTTTCTCGCAAGAGCGTGATGAGCCTCAACATCGTATTTAGTTCCCTTGGCATCAGCGGCCGCCTGATGTGTGGCAAATATAACATCGAGCAGCTCGTCTACTCTCTTATCCAGCTCCTCCTCGGTAAGCTTGCCGGCCTTGATACCCTTTAGAATCTCATACATGCCTTCCTTGCCTACGCCCGGCATCTCGAGATGTGAGCCGTTCTTAACGCCGAGAGCGTGGTCATTGCTTGCGCCCCAGTCTGATACTACAAAGCCATCAAACCCCCACTCGTCCCTCAATATCTCCTGGAGAAGGTGGTAGCTCTCATTGGCATATTCTCCGTTCACCTGGTTGTAAGCCGACATGATGGACTTGGGTTTGCTGTCTTCAACCGTTATCTCAAACCCTGTAAGGTAGATCTCCCTCAGGGTTCTCTCATCAATTACAGAATCCATCGCCATACGCCTCAGTTCCTGGCTGTTGGCGCAGAAATGCTTTGGGCAGGCAGATATGCCCCGGCCCTGAATACCCTTGACATAGGATGCTGCCATCTTTCCTGCCAGATAGGGATCCTCGGAAAAATATTCAAAATTCCTACCGCACAGGGGATTTCTCTTGATATTGAGTCCCGGTCCCAGGATGACATTGACATCCATGGTCACGGCCTCCTCGGCCAGTGCTTTGCCCAGCTGCTCGCCAAGTTCCGGATCCCATGTGTTGGCCATTCCGGCCGCAGAGGGGAAACAGGTAGCCGGTACCGAGCCATTAAGGCCCAGCTGATCTCCTGCTCCCAGCTGACGCCTCAGTCCGTGAGGGCCGTCGGATACGACCATTGTCGGTATCCCATACTCCTCGAAATCGTAGGTCTCCCAGGTGGTCTTGCCGGACATGATCTGAGCCTTGTCCTCAAGACTCATCTTTCCGATAATTTCAGCATATTTAAGTGACATAGTAAAAACCCCCATAGATATTTTGTTCACTAACTATATAATAATAGCAAATTTTGTCGGCACTTGTACATTAAATTTATGCAAAATGTCCACCATGGGGAAGAAATCTCATGGTGGACATTATTTTAATACTTCATATCCTTCAATATATCAAAACAGTCAAAGGTTGCGAAATAATCCTTCGGAGTCTCTGCCCTTCTTATCAGTTCAAAGCTTCCGTCCTCCTTCAGAAGAACCTCTGCAGATTTAAGCTTGCCGTTATAATTATATCCCATGGCAAAGCCATGCGCTCCTGTATCGTGGATGAAAAGTATATCTCCCATATCAATTTTGGGAAGCATCCTGTCTACGGCAAATTTATCGTTATTCTCGCAGAGAGAACCGGTCACATCGTACTGATGATCGCATACCTCATTCTCCTTGCCAAGGACAGTAATATGGTGATACGCGCCATACATGGCCGGTCTCATCAGGTTTACGGCGCAGGCATCCACGCCGATATACTCCTTATAGGTATGCTTCTCATGGATTGCGGTCGTAACAAGTGCACCATATGGGCCCATCATAAAGCGGCCCATCTCGGTATAGATGCGGACCTTATCAAGTCCGGCCGGGACGAGTATCTCGTCGTATACCTTGTGAACACCTGCCCCGATAACCCTGATATCATTTGGCGTATCCTCAGGCTTATAGGCGATCCCGACACCGCCTGACAGATTGATGAACTCGATCTCGATACCGAGTTCTTCCTTAATCTCAACGACCAGGTTGAACAGTGTCCTCGCCAGAGTAGGATAATAATCGTTGGTCACGGTATTACTTACAAGGAAAGAATGAAGGCCGAAATGCTTTGCTCCCTTCTCCTGCAGGGTCTTATAGGCCTCAAAGAGCTGAGCCTTGGTCATACCGTACTTGGCATCCCCGGGGTTATCCATAATGCCATTGCTTATGCTGTAGACCCCGCCGGGATTAAAGCGGCAGCTGATTGTCTCCGGGATATGGCCGACAGCCTCCTCAACAGATTCAATATGGGTGATATCATCGAGGTTGATTATGGCTCCAATCTTGTCGGCATAGACAAACTCTTCAGCCGGCGTATCGTTTGAAGAGAACATGATGTCCTCCCCCTTGACCCCCAGTGCCTCCGAAAGCATGAGTTCGGTCATCGATGAGCAGTCACAGCCGCAGCCATATTCTCTTAAAATATTGATAAGGAATGGATTGGCATTAGCTTTGACTGCAAAGTATTCCTTATAGCCCTCGTTCCAGGCGAAGGCCTCCTTGACAGCCTGTGCGTTGGCTCTGATTCCTCTCTCATCATACAAGTGAAAAGGCGTGGGGATAGTCTTGGCGATCTCCCTTGCTTTTTCTTCGGTAACAAAAGCTCTTTTTTCCATTGTTCGTGCCTCTCTGTTGCAGTAATCTTCTTTTCTTTACTCAAAAATAGCCCACAAAAATGTGGGCTAAGCTAAGCTGATGACGGGAGTTGAACCCGTGACCTCCTCATTACCAATGAGGTGCGCTACCACCTGTGCCACATCAGCCTGTCGTTTTGCGACCTTAATAATATACTATACCGATCCATAAAATGCAAGGCCCAAAAAAATTAATTGCAATATTCTAATATCAGCGCAATATTGCTAAAATAATATTAAATTTATAAGACATTATATCAGGAGATTTATCATGAACAAGGAAACGATAACCACCATCAAAGAGAACCTGAAAAAAGTTATGATCGGCAACGAGAACACTATCGAACTTGTGCTTATCGCGCTTGCAGCCGATGGCAATATCCTGCTTGAGGATGTACCCGGCACAGGAAAGACAGTTCTGGCCAAGTCCCTTGCCAGATCCATAGAGGCAAGCTTCGGTCGTATTCAGTTTACACCCGACCTTCTTCCGTCCGATGTAACCGGTCAGAACATTTTGGATCAGAGATCCAACTCCTTTACCTTCGTGAAGGGTCCTGCCTTCTGCAATATTCTGCTGGCCGATGAGATCAACCGTGCCACTCCCAAGGTCCAGAGTGCCCTTCTTGAGTGTATGGCCGAAAGGCAGATAACCGTCGATGGTGTCACTTATCCCATGGCAAAACCCTTTCTCGTTATAGCTACCCAGAATCCCATCGAGACACTTGGAACCTTTCCCTTACCCGAAGCCCAGCTTGACCGTTTCCTTATAAAGCTCAGTATGGAAAATCTGAGTGCAGAGTGCGAGCTGGCCCTGATCGACAGATACATGAAAGACGAGCCTCTTGCGACCCTTGATGCGGTTGCATCATCGGATGATATTCTGGCGCTTCAAAAGGAAGTCAAGGATGTCTATATCCATCCGGATCTTAAGAAATATCTGGTAGATATCATACAGGCTACTCGTGAAAGCAAAGACATCATAACCGGCGTAAGTCCCAGAGGCACCCTCGCCTTTGTCCGCGCCGTATCTGCCTGTGCTCTTATTAACGGAAGGGATTATGTGGTCCCTGAAGATATCAAGTACATGGCTCCCTATGTTTTGAGTCACAGGATCACCACAGTGGCTTCATTTGACAGTGATAACACTGCCAGGGCGGTCATAGAGAGCATTATGGCCTCTCTCACTCTGCCGACCGAGAACTGGAGTACCAGATAAATGCTCATAGCACTGCTTATAATCGGAATACTAATTTTATATTATCTGCAGCAGTTTATCTTCGGCAGAATATGGGATAAAGGACTTTCTCTTGAGCTTAAGTTTGGTGAAGATTATATCTTCGAAGGAAAGAGCGGTCATCTGTATGAAACCCTGGTCAACAACAAATTCCTGCCAATGATAGCCGTTTCAGTGAGGATAGCCGTAAGCCGTTTTCTCATATTCAGCGGCCATTCTGAGGCCAACTCAGGAGTATCAGATATGTCCTACAAGAGGGATATATTTACCCTGATGCCCAGACAGCAGATTCGCCGTACCCTGACCTTCAAGGCCTTAAAGCGCGGCTTCTATCACATAGACTCCGCTGATCTTAAAGCACATGATTACCTCTTTATCAAGAGCTATTTCAAGACATGTGATGCCGATACAGCAATCTATGTATATCCCGCCCAGCTCGATATAAGCAGCGTCAGAATATTGAACAACGCGCTGTCCGGCACCCTGCTGACTCAGAACATCATCAATCCCGACCCTTTTGCCTTTTCCAGCATACGCCAGTACAATCGCGGTGATAACATACGATTCATGAACTGGAAAGCATCCGGTAAAGTCGGCCAGTACATGGTCAACAAATACGACTCGACCACAGAGTTATCTGTCATGATCTACCTGGATCTGCAGGATGACCATATATTCAAGAGTGAGTATCTGACTGAAGAGGCTGTAAGGATAGCCGCATCGCTCGTATCTATGTGTCTGGATGGGATGTTAAGAGTCCAGCTTGTATCAAATGCGGGACTTATCATAAGTTCAGAAGACGATCATACGAATATACATGACTGGATGAGGAAAATATCCTGCGTCGATCCCTCAGTGGCAAGGCGTCCCATAGCCGAAACCATAAAGGACCATCCGGCTCCATCTGCCTGTGCCTCTATTCTGATCTCCAAGAATCTGAATGATGAGAATATATACGCATTTTCTTCAGATAAGGCAAACCGGGGTGAGGCCCTGTGGATATGTCCTCATGGATTATACGACAGCGCTCCTGCCATCGACGATAAGAGGATCTCTCTTCTTCCATGGAAGGTCGATCCCAACAAAAAGACAGTTTAGTTTTGGTAATAAGTATGAAAGAAAAATTTATTCAAAAACTGAATAAATTCGGGATAACCGGGTGCATGACCGTTTTGCATTCCTCTCTCATGGTATTTGCCCTTTTCCCACTGCTGTATGAGGTATTTTTTTCATCGCAGAATACCGTTTCAGCATTTTTAAAGGCTGCTGCCGTGATATTGCTGGAGGTTGCCGCTGTGGATCATTTCTTCAAGCTGCCCGAGCCCAAGCTTATGTATCTATTGATATTTGCAGTAATGTATGTACTCGGGCTGGTGCTTGGTGCTCCCCTGATATATCGGACCATGTTCTATCTTACGGCTGCAGATCTGGTCGTCATCAGCGTATATACTTATTTCATAGGCTTTATCGATTTCATGAAGTTCAATGATGAAATATCCGACATGCCGGTCACATACATGAAAAAGGTTCAAAAGACCTTTTTTATCGTGGCCCTGATCCTTATATTGTCAGCATTGGCTCCGGCTTTTATGTATGGGAAAGAGCCTCTCGCCGACTATTTTAACAGTGCCAATTCTAGCATGAGCCGGCAGACGGTATCCGAGGAGGAACAAAAGGAGCGATGGGAAGAAGAAGCAAATTTCACGGTATCCGACAACGGCTATTCGGAAATGTTCGATGAGCTTATCCATATCCCGACCTGGCTCCTCAACATAATGGACATAGTCTTTGGCCTGATAGTTCTGGCGTTTTCGATATATTTCATCACAAAATTCATAAGATACCTGATCCATGAACTGATGTTGCATGAAAAATTCGAGACAAATGATGAGGTTATCTACCTGGATAATGCAGACGATACCTTCGCAGGATATTCCTCCGAGGATAAAGAATCATTTTTTGACAGGATCATCAAAAGCAGACAGTCTGTAAGAAGGCAGTATAAAAATACTATCCGGTCTAATACAAAGGGCCAGATAGACACCTCCTATTCCCCTGACGAGCTTGAAAGGGCAGCCGGTCTAGACGGGGATCCTGAAATGATGGAACTTCATTCCCGCTACGAAGCCACGCGTTACGGAAGGTAATTATAACAAAGCCTGATCGTTGAAAAAAAGACATCGCCGAGCGATGTCTTTTCTTATGATAAATTACATTATTCAAATTCCTGCAGATCACAGGCCTCTATGGTTTTAAGCATCTCCTTAGTCACCTTGTCGGCTTCAAGCTTGACCATGCGGTTGGCCTGATTAGAGATCGCATGCTCCATATAGTTTCTGATATCTCGGGCATTGGCGAAGTTAGCAGGTTTATTAGCCACACGCTCTTCTATCATAGTCTTAGCCTTGGCCTCAGCCTCCTCTGAAAGGCTGTAATCCTGAGAGCTGAGATTCTTGTGAAGAATATCGAGCAACTCTTCCGATGTATAATCCTCGAACAAAATAAAGTTCGAGAATCTGGACCTGAGTCCCGGGTTGGATTCCAGAAATTCATCCATAAGATCGGTGTATCCTGCAACGATCACTATCAGTTCCTTGCGATGATCCTCCATAGCCTTAAGCAGGGTATCCACCGCCTCCTGACCGAAATCGCCGGGTCCCTTATTGACAGTAAGCGAATAAGCCTCGTCGACGAACAGGACACCACCGAGGGCCTTATCTACCACTTCGGCTGTCTGAGTCGCCGTCTGACCTACATAACCCTTCACAAGTCCTGACCGATCTACCTCGACCAGCTGCCCCTTCTCGAGAACTCCCAGATACTTGTATATCTCAGCAAGCTTTCTGGCCACAGTCGTCTTGCCGGTTCCGGGATTTCCCATAAATACCATATGCTTGGAGACATCGGATGTCTTGAGCCCGTTAGCTTCCCTCATCTTCTGGACCTTGATCAGGTTGACAAGGCTGTTGACCTGATGCTTGACGCTGGTAAGACCGGTCAGAGAATTAAGATCGGCCAGCAGTTCATCCAGCCTGGCCTCCTTCTCCTCTTCTGTCTCCTCCGGTTCGACAACGATCTCCTTGGGCTTATAAAGCTTAGCATCACCGGCCACCCAGACCGTAAGTCCCTTGATAAATTTCTCCTGCTTTTCGATATATAAGGTATATCGAAGCATTGTGGCATCGTTGGGCTCTCTCTTGGCGAGTGATAAAAAGGTCTCGCCGAAGAGCTTGAAGCAGTCGTAGAATATCACTGCCTTCTGTCCGTCATAGGGGTCCGGCCTCAGCTTCTTGCCGGCGTCGGCCAAAACCGCGTATTTTAAGCTTTCAGGAACCTTCTCTGTGAAATTGTCACCTATGTTGTACTGTCTCTTGATCCGATTCAAAAGAGCCTCATTGACCTCAACGCCCAGATAATCACTGATTATCTGAGACTCCTTTTCATCGACTATCTTATCAGCATCTGCAAGAAATATGCCAAATGCCAACAGATCATCTCGGAAGATATCCTTAAGGGGTCTCGAAAGTGCGCTGGCATTGCCGACATTGGCTGAAGACAGGCTTCTGCAGATCTCATCACACAGGCTTATATATTCCCTTAAATCAAGCTGTTTCATATATACCTGTTATTCTGACAGTCCAAGCTGTGCCTTTAAAGCTGCGAGCTCATCGTCGACAGATGCAGAATCAGCTCCGCTGTTGTACTTCTCGGTAAGACTCTGAACAGATACATTGTCAGCATCAAGCTCAGCAGTTGCATTAGCCTCGGCCAGCATTCTCTCAGCCTTCTGCTCGTATGCGTTAAATGCAGACAGGTCAACAGTGCTGTTAGCCTTGGATACAGCCTTGTTAATAGACTCCTGGGCCTTAGCCATGGCGATCTTAGCCTTGGCAGCGTCCTTCCTGGTCTCGAGATCCTCGATATTACGGACAAGCTTGTTGTAGCCCTCCTGCATCATCTCAGCGTTCTTCTGTGCGACTGCAAGGTTCTGAAGCAGACTCTCTCTGGTAACCTCAAGGCTCTGCTTAGCAGCAAGGAGCGTGCGGGCATCCTGCTCATTTCCTGCGCGAAGAGCGTTCTCTGCTGCTCTCTGCTTTCTGGCTATATCGGCATCACAGTCTGACAGCTTCTTCTCTGCCACCTTGACATCAGCCATAACTGCTGCTGTATCACGCTTGACATCTACCAGGTCTCTCTTATAGTCGACCAAAAGCTGATCGATCATCTTGGACGGATCCTCTGCCTTGTCCAGCATTGCGTTGATATTTGCCTCCAAAATCTTGGGAATTCTACCCAAAGTATCTGCTAATCCCATAATATATTTCCTTTCTTCTGTAAAATTATGCCCATAGGACAAAGTTATTATATATCATTTTTCAATATCTTTACAGATAGTTCCTGCAAAAAATAAAGGCTGCCGGGAAAGCAGCCTTTAGATATCTCAGATAATGATTAAGCCTCAGCAGGTCCCTTGGATCTGGAGTTGTACTCACCTGTACGGGTATCGATAACGATATACTCATCGGCGTTGATGAAGATCGGAACCTTGACAACTGCGCCCGTCTCAAGTGTAGCAGGCTTGGTTACGTTAGTAGCTGTATCGCCCTTAACACCCGGCTCAGTCTCAACGACCTTGAGGATCATTGTGATAGGTGGCTCGATTGAGAATACCTTGCCCTTGTATGAGCATACCTTAACGGTAGTGTTCTCTGTAACGAATCTCATTGCATCTGCTATCTCATCATGAGCGATTGCAAGCATCTCATAGGTCTCATTGTCCATGAAGTTGTACATATCGCCGTCATCATAAGAATACTGCATATCCTTACGGTCGATATGAGCCTCCTCGAACTTAGCCTCAGGCTTGAAAGCTTCCTCACGAACAGTCCCGCTGATAATGTCCTTATACTTGGTACGAACGAAGGCTGCTCCCTTTCCGGGCTTAACATGCTGGAACTCCAATACAACATATGGCTTTCCGTCAATCTCAAATGTCTTGCCGTTTCTGAAATCACTGGCTGTAATCATTAATTGTTCCTCCTTAAATATCTACAGATAGAATTTATTTTATATGAATATGCATATTTTATCAAGATTTATGCTTTATTCTTCTTCGATTGCGTGGATCATATCGATCCTTGTCTGGTGTCTCCCGCCCTGGAATTCGGCATTCAGATAGGCATCCAGGATATCCTTTGCCGTCTCGAGGCCGACAATTCTTGCCCCGAAGGCTATAATGTTGGCATTGTTGTGCTCCTTGACCAGACGGGCCGTTGTAGGCTCTGAACAAACCGCAGCTCTTACTCCCTTAACCTTATTGGCGGCTATGGAGATGCCAACTCCGGTGCCGCAGATAAGCACGCCGCAGTCACCCTCGCCGGCTCCCACAGCCTCGCCTACAGTCTTGCCGTAATCTGGATAATTGCAGCTCTTACCGTCGGTGTTACCCATATCGACCACTTCGTGTCCCAGGCTCTCCAGGTACTCGACTATATCGAATTTCATCTGCGTAGCCGCATGATCGTTTCCAATTAATATCTTCATAATCTCATTTCCTTATTTATCAAGCATCTTCTTAAGTTCGTTCATAAATGTATTGACATCCTTGAACTCACGATAAACTGATGCGAACCTAACATATGCAACCGAATCAAGATCCTTGATCTTGTCCATGACAAGCTCGCCGATCTCATCAGAAGAAACCTCCTTCTCCTCTCTTGAGAAGAGCTCAGTCTCGACTTCATCTATCATCCTGGTAATATCAGCAGCTGCAACCGGCCTCTTGTGGCAGGCACGTAAGACGCCCGACTCGATCTTGGATCTGTCGTACTGTTCACGGTTGTTATCCTTCTTGATGACGATAAGTGGAATGGTCTCCACCTTCTCATAGGTAGTAAATCTCTTGCCGCACTCATCGCAGAGACGGCGACGTCTGATAGAATAATTGTCATCAGCCGGTCTCGAATCGATAACTCTGGTATTTTCGCTACTGCAAAATGGACATTTCATAACTTCACCTCATAAAATATTTTATATGTAAAACATAAAAATCACATATCAATTCTATACATTAAAGCGGAACAGGATCACGTCTCCATCCTTGACCACGTACTCCTTGCCTTCCATTCCGACGATGCCCTTTTCCCTGGCTGCCGAGAGTGAACCGCAATCCAGCAGGTCCTGATAGTTTACTACCTCGGCCTTGATAAAGCCTCTCTCGAAATCGGTGTGGATCTTGCCGGCTGCCTGCGGGGCCTTGGTTCCCTTCTTTATAGTCCATGCACGGCACTCGTCCTCACCTGCGGTAAGGAAGCTTATAAGCCCGAGCAGATCGTAGCTTGCCGTGACAAGCTTATCCAGTCCGCTGGATTCCGCTCCCAAGTCTGCAAGGAACTCAGCCTTCTCAGCGTCATCGAGTTCTGAAAGTTCTTCCTCAAGCTTTGCCGATTCTACAAAGACAGGACTTCCTTCGGCCTCTGCCATAGCCGGT
>R03__coassemble_1610_pt1 | contig 10281 bp, 10 predicted proteins | sample R03__metabat2_high_PE_045 | metagenome-assembled genome bin R03 | reverse complement strand
CCTTTTACATTTACCGTGTATAAGGCAACCAAGGAGAAGTTTATCGTAAAAAAGGGTTTTTTCAATATCACGACCGATGAGGTCAGACTCTACAGGATACTCGATCTTTCATTAAAAAAGAATCTGTTACAGAGAATCGTCGGAATAGGAACGATCCATGTTGAGTCCAAGGACAGAAGCCTGGGCGATTTCGAGATCGTCAACATCAAGCATCCGGATGATGTATTTGAACTACTCTCATCGGCTATCGAGGACGAGCGAGTTGCCAAGAAGGTATCAAGCCGTGAATTTCTCGTCGACAGTCCTGACGATGACGACGATTTTCAGGACAGCAACGATGATGATAATGACGACGATGATAACTAGTCAGCGACAGAAGGTCAGCATCAGATAAGAATGTGCAATAATGCAGGACGGAAATGAATCGGCTTTAATTGAATATTACGGCAAGTTCAATGAAGAAAAGCGCCTGAATTCCAGACACGGTCGCATAGAGTATGAGATCACGATGGACTATATAAGGCGGATCCTTGAAGCATCTTCAGAGCCGGGTAAAGTGACGGATATCGCCGATATAGGTGCCGGAACGGGACGCTACTCAGTGGCACTTGCTCAGGAATATCCTGATATCAGTGTAACAGCTGTGGAACTGGTAAGACACAATCTGGGACGCATAAGGGCTAAGAAGGATGCCTTACAGCTTGATAATCTGAGCTGCCATCAGGGAAATGCCGTAAACCTGAAGAAGATCAGGGACGATTCGGCGGATCTGACTCTGCTTTTCGGCCCCATGTACCACCTCCTTACAGAGGAGGAAAAGCTTGCTGCAATGCTTGAGGCAAAGCGGATCACCAGAAACGGCGGCAGCATCATGGCTGCCTATTGCATGAATGAATATGCCTTCCTCATACATGCCATAAGAGAGGGAAATATAATGTCGGATATGAGAGAGGGAAAACTCGATGAAAGCTGGCATGTAAGGTCCTGCGGTTCGGAACTCTACAGTTTCATGAGGCTCGAGGACATAGACCGGCTTAATCAAAAAGCCGGGCTTGTGAGAGAGAGGATATTTTCACCGGATGGACCGGCAAATCATATGAGACAGGAGATAAACCGACTGACCGATGAGGAGTATGCCTGCTTCGTAAATTATCAGAAGAGTGTCTGTGAGAGGCCTGATCTGATCGGAGCCGGGGCTCACACGGTGGATGTGCTTAGAGTGAAAAAATGAGTTACGACTACAGGAGCATGACCTTAGATGAACTCACAGAGGCCGTGCAGGAAATGGGGGAGAAGGCGTTTAGGGCCAGGCAGCTCTACGAATGGATGCATGTAAGGCTGGCCGATGATCCCGAACAAATGAATAACCTGCCCAAAAGCTTCAGAGAAAAGCTGATCGCGGCGGGAAGCTTTTCGAAACTCGAGAAGGTCGACTGTCAGGTGTCTGCCATAGACGGAACGAGAAAATATCTCTTCGCCCTGCCCGACGGCAATGTCGTGGAGTCGGTCCTCATGAAGTATGAACACGGCAACAGCGTCTGCATATCCTCTCAGGTGGGCTGTAAGATGGGCTGCAGGTTTTGTGCCTCGACTCTTGATGGCTGGCTCAGAAACCTGACGCCGGCGGAGATGCTGGGCCAGATATATGCCATAGCCCGGGATATCGGGGACCGGGTAAATCATCTTGTGGTGATGGGGACTGGAGAACCCCTGGATAACTATGATAACCTCCTTCGTTTCATCAGACTTCTGTCGGATGAAAAGGGATATCATATAAGCCAACGTAACATGACCGTTTCGACCTGCGGCCTGGTTCCCATGATGAGAAGGCTGGCAGACGAGCATCTGCAGATAACGCTTGCCCTTTCATTACACGCATCCAACCAGGCTAAGAGGCTCGAACTCATGCCTGTAGCCAAGACCTATGATATAGAGGAGGTAGTGGATGCCTGCAGATATTATTTCAACGAGACGGGGCGCCGCATAACCTTCGAGTACAGCCTTGTGGCAGGGGTAAATGATACCGCAGAGGATGCCTCGGAGCTGGCAGAACTGGTGAGAGGGATCAACTGTCACATCAATCTTATTCCGGTCAATCCCATCAAGGAGAGGGACTACAAAGCACCCGACAGAAGCGCCGCTTTGGCCTTCATGAAACGGCTTGAAAAAAACGGAATAAATGTTACTATTAGAAGGGAAATGGGCCGGGATATAGACGGGGCCTGCGGCCAGCTTCGGAGGAAGCATTTAAAGGGCCGAATATGATGTATCAGGAGTATTTTATCAGATGAGAGCATATGGACTTACGGACGTGGGACGCGTCAGGTCCGAGAATCAGGACAATATATATTTCTCACAGAATCCTGTGGGAGCACTCAAGAATCTCTTTATTGTAGCGGACGGAATGGGAGGCCATAAGGCCGGAGCGGTAGCTTCACAGGAGGCCATAGAGACTATCCTAAGGCAGATCAAGAAGTCGCATCTGACTGAGGTCATCGAGATACTGGATCAGGCTATAACACTGGCCAATGCCAGCGTGTATATAGACGCCGAGGAGGATCCCTCCAAGGCAGGAATGGGAACTACTCTGGTGGCAGCGACAGTCGACGAGGGTGAGCTCTATGTCGCCAATGTCGGCGACAGCAGGCTCTATCTCTTTGACGGAGAGAAGCTGACACAGATAACCGAGGATCATTCTGTTGTCGAGGAACTGGTAAGAAGGGGCAGCATTACTGAGCAGGATGCCCGCATCCATCCGCAGCGGAACAGGATAACCAGAGCGATAGGGGTCACCAGGAATGTGCGAGTCGACTATTTCGATGTGCCGGTATCTGCGGGTGATCAGATACTTTTGTGCTCCGATGGATTATCCAATATGCTGGAGAACGAACAGATAGAGACGGTTCTCAGAACTTATTCCGATATCGTTACCAAGACAGAGACACTCATCGCCATGGCGCTTGAGGCTGGCGGAAGTGACAATACGTCAGCTGTCTTGATTGAGATATAATTACGAGGTGAACTATGCTGGAAAGTGGAATTTATTTTGCTGAACGCTATGAGATAATCGAGACTATAGGTACAGGCGGTATGTCTGACGTATATAAGGCCAAGGACCATATGCTTGGACGTGATGTAGCCATCAAGGTCCTTAAGCAGGAGTATGCCCAGGATGTTGCTTTTGTATCCAAGTTTCGTCAGGAGGCCCAGTCTGCAGCAGGACTGGAGCATCCCAACATAGTTAATATATATGATGTAGGAAGTGAGAACGGACTGTATTACATAGTAATGGAGTATGTTCAGGGAGTAACTCTCAAGACCTATATCAACAAGAAGACCAGACTCAATTACAAGGAGGTCATCAGTATCGCCATCCAGGTGGGACGCGGTATTGAAGCAGCTCACAATAACAATATCATCCACAGGGATATCAAGCCACAGAACATCATGATATCCAAGGAGGGCAAGGTCAAGGTCATGGACTTCGGTATCGCCAGAGCGGCCACCAGCCATACCATAAATGCCCAGACTATGGGATCTGTGCATTATTCTTCACCCGAGCAGGCGAGAAACGGTTATGTCGGTTTCCAGAGCGATATCTATTCACTTGGAATCGTTATGTATGAGATGGTCACAGGTCAGCTTCCCTTCGACGGGGATACAACCGTGGCTGTTGCGATACAGCATCTTCAGTCCGAGATCACGCCGCCAAGTGTGCTGGTGGAGGATCTGCCCATAGCTGTGGAAAAGATAATCTTAAAATGTACTATGAAGAGTCCGGAGAGACGTTATCAGACTATGGAGGAACTCCTTACGGACCTGAAGAAGGCATATGTGGATCCCACCGTGGATTTTGTGGTCATTCCGGAGATAGATGGGCAGACCAAGTGGATTTCCGAGGACGATCTCAAGGATATAGAGGAAGCTGCATCTTCTGATAGGAATAAGAGTGCTGATGAGGAAGATGAGGCAGGACAGGAAAAAGGCTCTCATACGGGAACGGGCGGAAAGCCATCCTCCAGGGGAGGATCCAGGTCGGGGTCTAAGTCAGGAACTAAGTCGGGTTCAGGCAAAGGCGGATCAAAGTCGGGTTCAGGCAAGAGCGGATCATCTTCATCCAAGAAAAAGAAGACGACGTCCAAGAAGCCTCAGACTAAAAAGGTTACTTATGACGACGATGACGATGATGACGATGATGAGGGATTCAATCCGGCAATCGATCGTATAATCAATATCGTCGGAATAGCCGCCGTTATAGTAATAATCCTTATTGTCATATATCTTCTGGCAAGCTTTTTTGGATTATTCAGTCCATCAGGCAGACAGACTGAGACAGGCACTTCTGAAGAGATAGCCGCGACGAACGACGCTATAACCTCACAGGAGGTCGATCCCGACAATCAGGTTGTCATGCCTACAGTTGTCGGAATGACCAAGGATGTGGCAACAGCAACCCTTAACAATGTGAGTCTGGGCTGCAGCTTTGTGGAGGCTCCATCGGATATATATCCCGAGGGGCAGGTATCATCGGCAAGCTATGAGGCGGGAACTAAGCTGGCAGCGAACACGACAGTTACACTCACCATCAGCACGGGCAAGAGTGATGTGACAGTCCTGTCGGTGCTTGGCTATGATGAGGCATCCGCTCAGGAGGCGCTTACGGCTGCAGGCTTTGAGGTCAAGAAGGAATATACATATTCTGCGGACGTAGAAGCAGGCAAGGTCATATCCCAGACTCCATCTGCCAATGAGGCGGTAGAGGAAGGTACGGCAGTAACCATATATATCAGCCGCGGAGTGGAGACAGTCGAGGTCCCGAATGTGGTTGGTATGGATCTCTACAGTGCCCAGTATGCACTTGAACAGGCAGGCCTTAAATATGCGGTTAATAATGAAGCAGCCGATGCGACCTACGGCATAATAATATCCCAGAGTGTTGCAGGAGGTAAGCAGGCTCAACCCGGAAGCACTATCACCATAACGATGAGTCTGGGCAATTATTAAGATATATGCAGAATACGTTAAAAGGACGGATAATCAAGGCTATATCGGGCTTCTTCTATGTGGATTCGGATGGCCTTGTATACGAGTGCAGGGCCAGAAATTTCAGAAGGGCCGGTATCAAGCCGGTGGTGGGAGATATAGCCGAGTTTCAGGTGCTTGACGAGGACAAGAAGCTGGGAAATCTCGTGGATATAGAAGACAGGAAGAATGTTCTGGTGAGGCCTGCGGTGGCCAATGTCGACCAGGCCCTTGTGGTCTTTCAGGTCGCCGACCCCAGACCCAATCTCTATCTGTTGGACAGATTCCTGGTCATGATGAGCTATAGCAATGTGCCGGTAGTGATAGTATTTTCCAAGTCGGATCTTGTGTCCGATGAGGAGGTCGAAGGGCTTGCAGCCATATATTCCGGAGAATACAGGGTAATCCTTACCAGTGTCAGAGATGGCAGGGGAATAGATGAGGTCAGGGCTTTGCTTGAGGACGGGCTTACGACCATAGCCGGACCGTCAGGGGCCGGCAAGTCATCTCTTATTAACGAGCTTCAGAGCCAGGTGCTCATGGAGACGGGAGAGATATCAAAAAAGCTCCAGCACGGCAGAAACACCACCAGGCACAGTCAGCTGATTGCGGTTGGCAGCGGGTACATAATAGATACGCCTGGCTTTTCGACCATGTTTTTGCCGGAACTTAAGAGTGGTGAACTGGAGCAGCATTTTCCGGAGATGACAGGGCCGAGCGGGAAATGCCGCTTCATAGGATGTTCCCATAAGGCTGAGCCTGACTGTGGAGTGAAGGTTGCCGTCAGGGAAGGCAGGATAGCAGAGAGCAGATACGAGAGCTACGTACGCATGTATGATGAGCTTAAGGATATAGAAAATATTTATTAGGAGAGCGCAGATGAACTGTTTATCACCATCTATTCTGGCTGCTGATTACAGCCGGTTGGACGAAGAGATACGACTGGTTGACAATGCAGGAGCTCAATATATCCACATCGATGTTATGGACGGTGTGTTCGTGCCCAGCATATCCATAGGAATGCCGGTCGTCAAGTCTATCAGAAAGTGCACTGAGAGGATATTTGATGTGCATCTCATGATAGTGGATCCCGACAGGTATGTGGAGGAATTCGCCGAGGCAGGTGCCGACATAATCACTGTTCACGCCGAGGCCTGCACTCATCTGGACAGGACCATCAGACATATCAAGGAGCAGGATGTCATGGCTGCGGTTGCAATCAATCCGGCGACACCCATATCGGCAATCGAGAATGTCCTTCCCCTGGTTGACATGGTCCTTATCATGACGGTCAATCCGGGATTCGGCGGACAGAAGCTGATTCCTTATACCCTCGATAAGGTGAGCGAGCTCAGAAGGCTTATGGAGAGAAAAAACATAAAAGCCGATATAGAGGTCGACGGAGGAGTGACTCTCGACAACCTGCAGCAGATACTCGACGCAGGAGCCAACATAATAGTCGCAGGATCTTCAGTATTCAGGGGAAATGTAACCGAGAACGTCGAGGATTTCCTGCAGATAATGCAGATGCAGTGAAGCTATCGCGGAACTGTGACGGGCACAGCCTCGGAGTGATAACAGGTCGATAAAATGAGAGTAGTAATAGTGGGCGGAGGCAGGACTGAGGATGAAATCCTTAAGGACCAATGCCTGTATGAAGGAGCAAAGAATGCATATGTAATAGCAGCAGATGCAGGCACTGCTCCTCTTTTGCAAAATAACATCATACCGGACTACGTGGTAGGCGACTTCGATTCAATCAGCGATAAAAGCCAGATAGACAGGCTCGAGGGCATGGGAACGGAGGTAAGAAGACTCAATCCCGTCAAGGATGATACCGATATGGAGGCTGCCCTGACCAGGGCATACGAGCTTCTTGAGAAAGATCAGGGAGATGCCGGCCTGGAATTTCAGATAACCATACTCGGGGCGACGGGGACCAGGCTGGATCATGTGCTGGGCAACATGAGTCTTTTGAAGCAGGCTTATGACAGGAGTTACAGGGCCTGCCTCATAGATGCCAACAACAGGATCCGACTTATGGGCCCCGGCGACAGATTGGACATAAAGCGGTCTTCGCAATATGGGAAATACATATCGGTAATACCTTTTTATGAGTCGATAAATATAAGCATGCAGGGCTTCTTTTATCCGCTTGACCACTTCGATATGACCCATGACAATACTCTGGGCATAAGCAACCAGCTGACGGAGGATGGCAGCATAAGCCTGCACAGGGGATACGCGCTTGTCGTTGAGTCTTTGGACTGACGGAAATATATACAACATTCAGGGGAAACACATGGACATTTCAGGAAAAAAATTATTTGTAAAGGCACTTCAGGCCGAGGGAGTAGATACGATATTTGCCTATCCGGGCGGAATGATAACCGATATAATGGATGAACTCTACAAGCAGGATTGCTTCGATGTAGTATTGGGCCGTCATGAGCAGGCCCTGGTTCACGAGGCCGAGGGTTATGCCAGGGCGACCGGCAAACCGGGCGTCTGCCTGGTCACATCGGGACCGGGGGCGACGAATACCATCACTGCTATCGCCGATGCCCATTACGACAGTATACCGCTTGTTGTGTTTACCGGACAGGTGCCGCTGGGACTCATAGGAAACGACGCCTTTCAGGAGGTCGATATAGTCGGCATGACCAGGACCATAACCAAGTACGGTGTGACCGTAAGAAACCGCGATGACCTGGGCAATATCATCAAGATGGCCTTCAAGATAGCAACCACAGGCAAGCCGGGGCCGGTCCTTATCGATATACCCAAGGATCTCCAGACGGCCATGGGCCCTTCGGACTATCCCGAGACTATAAGCATCCGCGGCTACAAGCCCAATGAGGGTGTACATATAGGACAGTTGAAGAAGGCCTTCCGCTATATCAAAGTGGCCAACAAACCACTCATCCTTGCCGGAGGCGGTGTCAATATAGCCGGGGCCCAGGATAAGCTGTGTGCATTTGCCGAGAAGATGAATGTTCCGGTAGTAACCACCATAATGGGCAAGGGAGCTATGCCCAGTGGTCATGAACTCTATCTGGGCAACACGGGACTCCATGGTAATTATGCGGCAAACCATGCAGTTGCGGCCTGCGATGTCCTCTTTTCCATAGGAACCAGATTCAATGACAGGATAACAGGCGATCTGAATGAATTCGCACCTAAGGCCAAGATAATACATATAGATATAGACACGGCATCCATCTCGAGAAATGTAAGAGTAGACGTGCCCGTTGTGTGCGATGCCGGGCTGGCTTTAGATAACCTGATCGAGTGGGCAGAATACAAGGATATCACCGAATGGATGAAGAAGATCCGCGGCTGGCAGGAGGAACATCCTCTCGAGATGCGCAGGGACAAGGGACTGTGTCCCCAGGCTATCATGGAAGGTATCAACGAGGTCTTCGATGAGGGAATATTTGTCACGGATGTCGGCCAGCACCAGATGTGGGCTACCCAGTATATAACCCTTAACAGCAAGAAGAAGATGGTGACCTCCGGCGGACTCGGAACCATGGGCTTCGGATTCCCGGCAGCGATAGGAGCCAAGATAGGCGCTCCGGACAGAAATGTAGTATGCATCACCGGAGATGGCGGCTTCCAGATGAACATGCAGGAGATGGCCACAGCCATGGCGGAGAAGACGCCGATCACTGTCTGCATCATCAACAACAGATACTTGGGTATGGTACGCCAGTTCCAGCATGTATTCTACGGTAAGAGATATATGATAACCAATCTGGCTGAAGTATCCAGTCAGCCGGCAAGAAAGAACGGGCCGGAGGATATATATCCTGTATACAGGCCGGATTTTATGGCCTGGGCCGAAAGCTACGGCGCAAAGGCCATCAGAGTAACCTCTGAGGAGGAGATAGTGCCTGCTTTAGAGGCAGCCAGGGACAATAAGGAGTGCCCGACCGTGATAGAGTTCATCATAGCTTCCGACGAGTTGGTTCTGCCTATGGTCAAGGGCGGCAACCCTATGAGTGAACAGATTCTGGAGAGACCCTAAGCATTCCATGGGAGGATGGTAAAATGAGTGAAGTAAGTAATCGCTGGATTGCCCTGTATGTAGAGAACCAGGTAGGTGTTCTCGCTCAGGTTTCGGGACTTTTTTCGGCAAAATCCTATAATCTGCAGAGTCTTACCGTAGGAACTACTGAGCATGAAGACATATCCCGTATGACCATATGCGTCAGCAGCGATGATGCGACATTTGAGCAGATAAAAAAGCAGCTCAACCGCATGGTTGTCGTGATAAAGGTAATTGACCTGACGGACGTGCCTATCCACATGAAGGAGGTTCTCTTCGCCAAGATCAAGCAGATCGACAGCGCGGGCAAGGAGGAGGCCTTCAGGATTGCTCAGACCTTTGACATCAAGGTCATTGACATAGGAGAGGACAGCGTCCTTTTGGAGAGTACTCTGACAGAGAGGCGCAACAATGAACTGGTAGCTCTGCTCAGAAAGAGTTTCGACCACATCGACGTAACAAGAGGCGGCGCCGTGGCTGTCGAGAGCATATCCACAAGCTGCAGGTAGGCGGCCGGCGCGGGATCGAATGAAAAGGGCTGTGAAATGAAAAGCAGAGAAGAGGCTCTTGAATACGGGCTTTCATTTGAAAATACATATCAGGAAGCTCCCTTCAGGGACACCAACTGGCAGCTCGTGAGATTCTCCGGCAATAAGAAGGCCTTCTTATGGACCTACGAGATGAAGGGGCATATATGCCTTAATGTCAAGGTGGATCCCCAGTGGCGGGACCTGTGGAGGCAGACCTATAAGGCGGTGCTGCCAGGCTATCATCAGAACAAGGAGCACTGGAACACCATTGTGCTGGACGGATCGATACCGGATGAAGAAATCAAGCGAATGATCGCCGAGAGCTACGATCTGGTTTCCGACAGCCCGACGAAGAGAATATACGAGGCTGTGAAGAGGGTTCCCAAGGGATATGTGGCTACCTACGGGCAGATCGCAGAGCTGGCCGGAGATAAGAAGATGGCCAGAGCCGTGGGCAATGCCCTGCATAAGAATCCCGATCCGGACAGTATACCCTGTTACAGGATCGTCAATTCCAAGGGCGAGCTGGCCGGAGAATTCGCCATCGGTGGAGCAGGAGTCCAGGCTGCACTCCTCGAGCCTCACGGTATAAAAGTAGAAGACGGAAGGGTTGATCTCAAAGTATATGGGATCGAGGTCGCTGACGGGGAACTGGTCTGACAGAAAGGCTGCGATAGA
>R03__coassemble_1595_pt1 | contig 10342 bp, 5 predicted proteins | sample R03__metabat2_high_PE_045 | metagenome-assembled genome bin R03 | reverse complement strand
CCGATCCCAACCAGAGACCTATGTTCACCATCATCAACACCATAGGCTCCATTCTTGGAATGGGCCTCATGCAGGTGCTCATTCCTACAATCAAGAAGAATTACGATATCTATGACGCCGAGATGAACCTGATCAAGTCCGGCTACGCTACACCCGAACTCTACAGGATAATCACTCCGATAGGAATCGCCATATCAGTATTCCTTACAATCCTTGCAATAATCGGCATCGCCGAGAAGGACAATCCGAAATACTATGGCATCGGCGGAAGCAAGCAGGAGAAGGTCGAAGTCAGGGAATACATCGAGATCATCAAAAACAACAATCCCATGCAGCGACTCATGATAGCAGGCGCGGGCTGCAAGCTGGCCCTGGCTATCGCCACCAATACCACGGTCCTCTGTATGCTCTACGGGGGTATGATGGGAGACTACAACAGCCTCTATTTGCCCATGATGATCCTGGGCTATGTGTGTGCTGTGCCATTCTTCCTGATATCTGTGCGCACATCTCAGAAGCTGGGACAGAAGGCCTCGCTGCTTCGCTATGTTACGGTGGCACTGGTATGCTACGCCGGCGTTTTGGTACTCCTGCTCATGTGGAAGCAGGGGGTTGCAAGCAGGAACCTCTATCTGTCAATTCCTTTCCTGAACGGAGGAACGGGCTTTGGAATCAACCTGTATACAGTGCTCTTCATAATATTCTTCGGAATAGGCTATGGGGCCTACTATGCTACGGCTGATATGCCCATACCTATGGTTGCCGACTGCTCTGATTATGAGACCTACCGCTCCGGCAAATATATTCCGGGCATTATGGGAACACTCTTCTCGCTGGTTGACAAGCTGGTGTCATCGCTGGCTCAGACTCTTGTAGCCCTCATAATCCTCTGGACCATGGGAACAAGCACCCTGCCGGTTGACTCGACGCCATTCTCGTCGGGTATGAATGTGGCTGTTATAGTAATGTTCTGCATCATTCCGATGGTGGCCTGGGCTGCAACCATACTGGCCATGAAGAACTATGCCCTGACAGGAGAGAAAATGAAGGAGATCCAGGCTGTCAATATGGCCAGAAAGCAGCTTGTAGCAGAAGGCCTTACCATTGAGGAGGCCATGGACAGGATCAAGACTCTTGATGATATTGGTCAGTAGTAGCTGATAAATATTTCGCAAAATACACTTATCATAAGGACACAAATTAAAGGGAGGTAATTATGGACAAACAAGAATTCAAGGCTGCCATGAAGCAGTGGAAGAAGGGCAAGCGCAAGGCTATGCGACCCTTCAAGTTCCTGTCGGTGCTGACGGGAATACTGGCAGTGGTGCTGGTTATCGCAACGGCAGTGATGACACTTTTTGACAACACGATAGCGCTTTTCTTCCAGGGGGATTCCTTCTGGAAGCTTGAGAACGCTGACGCTTCAGCTGTTTACTATGAGGCGGATTTCGAGGACGAGGCCACCAAGAATGAGTACGGCAACGTGCTTGTCCAGGAGGTTGAGGGCGAAGGCGCGTCACTTCTGTACAACGAGAATGATGCCCTGCCGCTTGCTAAGGGCGCCAAGGTAACGCTCATGTCCAACAGCTCTGTTGACCTGGTATACGGCGGAACCGGTTCAGGCAACGTGGATGCTTCAGAGGCTGATACACTTAAAGTTGCCATGGAGAAGGCAGGCTTCGAGGTAAATGAGACTATGTGGGATTTCTACCTGCAGGATGATATCTCGGAATATGCAAGAGGCGGCGCGAGCACGGTTTCCACATCTTCATTTTCCGTATCGGAGCTTCCATGGGAACTCTACACGGACGATGTGCTTGACAGTATAGGGTCTTACGGCGATGCGGTCATAGTTACCATTTCCCGTATAGGCGGAGAGGGCTCTGATCTTGATTTCGAGCATGGCGACTGTGACGTCAACTATCTGGCTTTGGGCGATGACGAGAAGGTCCTTCTCGAGAACCTGAAGTCTATGAAGGCCGACGGCAGGATCGCCAGGATAGTGATGCTCGTAAATACCTCCAACCCGCTTCAGATGGACTTTATGAAGGATAACGATTATGACATCGATTCTATCCTCTGGATCGGCGGCGTAGGTATATCAGGTATTGACGCAGTGGCTCAGATCCTCTGCGGCGATTACAATCCTTCGGGTGGACTGGTTGACACCTACTGCTATGACAACTATTCGTCACCGGCTATGGCCAACAATGAGCCTGTAACCTATGCAGGCGATACTTCCGCTATCCCGGATTCGGCAGATACTTATGAGATCTATCAGGAAGGCATCTACGTAGGCTATAAGTACTATGAGACCCGCTATGAGGATTATGTAATGGGAACAGGCAATGCCGGCGATTATGTATACGGCGATATCGTGGCTTATCCCTTCGGTTACGGCTTGTCCTACACTGATTTCGAGTTCTCAGATATGAGCCTCACGATCGACACTGATAATAACTATAACGTGGAGGTCACGGTGACAAATGTCGGCGACGTATCCGGCAAACAGACCGTAGAGGTATATGTACAGACACCTTACACGGAGTATGATCAGGCAAATTATATTGAAAAGGCTTCAGTACAGCTTGCAGGCTTCGCCAAGACCGAGACACTGACACCCGGCTCTTCACAGACAGTGACGATCCAGGTTGATCCTGCGGATTTCGCTTCTTATGATTCTTATGGAGCTGGAACCTACATACTTGATGAGGGAACTTATTACTTCACAGCAGCAAAGGATGCTCATGAGGCTGTAAACAACATCCTGGCAGCGAAGGGTTATACGCCTGAGAATACCGATGGTAAAATGGACGGCGAGGGCGATGCCTCACTGGTAGCCAGTCCTGTAATACTTGAACTCGACACCGAGACCTGCTCAATATCTAAGGCAGGTGTCAAGATCGAGAATCAGCTGGCTGAGTCCGATATCAACACATACTCCGGCAGGGGAGACAACTCTGTCACCTACCTGTCGAGAAGCGACTGGATGGGAACCTGGCCTTCTGAGACCACGCAGCTGACCCTTACCGATCAGATGATCGATGACCTGCAGCTGGTAAGATATGACGCTTCGGATTATGAGGCTATCGATATGCCGACGCTGGGCGCTGACAATGGTCTGTCGCTTTACGACATGATGGGTCTTGATTACGATGATCCGGCCTGGGATGACCTTTTAGACCAGCTGACATTTGACGAGATGGTAACTCTCATAGGCGACTCCTTCCACTGGACCCATGCCGTTGAGTCTGTAAATGCTCCGGGATCAAGAGACGAGAACGGACCGCAGGGACTTACGGCTACACTTTTCGGAGCAGGCCTTGGAGTTAAGACTACGGCATTTACATCCGAGGATGTGATGGCAGCGACGTGGAACACCGAGCTTATGAGCCGTGTCGGCAACCTGATCGGCAATGACTGCGTGATGGCCAATGTAGCTATCCTTTACGGCCCCGGCAACAACATCCACAGGACACCTTACGGCGGGCGTAACTTCGAGTATTACTCGGAGGATGGCTTCCTCTCAGGCAAGATCTCTGCGGCAGAGGTCGGCGCTATCGAGGAGAAGGGCGTTCATGTTGTGGCTAAGCATTTTGCTCTCAACGATTCAGAACAGGATCGTATCGGACTGGGCGTATGGCTCACCGAGCAGGCGGCCCGCGAGATCTACCTTAAGGCCTTCCAGGACATCTTCGAGGAGGGCAACGCCGGCGGTACCATGGTAGCCTACACAAGATGGGGCTGCGTATGGTCAGGCGGCTGTGAGGGCCTCATGACAGGAATCTTAAGAAACGAGTGGGGCAGCAACGGACTTACCATCACGGACAATGTCCTTACCCAGTATGTAAACGGACCTGATGCCCTGATGGCAGGCGGCGTCACAACCTTCGACGCAATGCTCTGGTATGTCACCTCAGCGCTTCCGGACTACGAGAATGATCCGATAATGGTAGCGGCAATGAAAGAGGCCTGCCACCATGACCTGTATGCCATCCTTTATTCTGTCGCAATGAACGGAGTGGGAGAAGGCACTACGGTCAAGGCTATAACACCATCCAAGATCGCACTCGTAAGGAATATCATGGTCGTGATGATCATCCTCTTCGTGCTCTTTACTGTACTTGCAGTCATCAGAAAGAGAAAGTACAAGAAGGAGAATCCTAAGCCGAAGAAGGCTTGACAAAAATTTAACGAGTATCTATATTTATAGATATATAAGATACTACAGGAGGTTATCATGACAGAATTCAACAATTTACAGATCACAATCGATGGCGAGACAGCAGTTGTAGCCATCTCACGTCCGGCAGCCCTCAACGCTCTCAACAGCGAGACCCTCGATGAGCTCAACATGGCTCTTACAGAGATTGAGGCGAGTGATGATATCAAGGTGGTTATTCTCACGGGCGGTCCTGATAAGAAGGGCAACGAATTCAAGTCCTTCGTTGCAGGCGCTGATATCGCCGAGATGGTTAACTTCACCGCTCCCGAGGCACGCGCCTTCGGCATCAAGGCTTCCAAGCCCTTCTTCAAGCTTATGGAGATGAGACAGGTTACCATCGCAGCAGTTAACGGCTTCGCATTGGGCGGTGGCTGTGAGATCGCTATGGCCTGTGATATCAGGATAGCATCTGAGAACGCATCCTTCGGACAGCCTGAGACAGGACTGGGAATCATCCCCGGCTTCGGCGGAACTCAGAGACTTGCAAGACTTGTCGGAACGGGAAGAGCCAAGGAGATGATCTTCACCTGCGATTCCATCGACGCAAATGAGGCTTACAGGATCGGCCTTGTAAATAAGGTGGTTCCCTGCGAGGAGCTTATCCCGACAGCTAAGGCTATGGCAGCCAAGATAGCATCAAAGGGAAGCTATGCAGTATCAGTAGCCAAGGCTGCTATCAACAACGGCTATGACATGGACATCCATAATGCAGTTGAGATGGAGGCTAACCTCTTCGGTGTTACCAACGATACTCACGACAAGAAGGAAGGCATGGGCGCATTCCTCGAGAGAAGAAAGGCCGAGCTTACCGATTTCTAAGTCTCGAATGCTGCAAAAGAATCGATAAAAGGCACATTTTTCTTGAAAAAGCGTGCCTGCAGGGATTCTGATAGTAAAAATGCACAAAAAAATTAAAAGCCCCTTGTTGTAATTGCAACAAGGGGCTTTCTAGTGTATAATGGGAAAGTTATTAGGCGTAAAAGGAGCTTTTTTATGAAACTGGTTTCATTTGCTATACCCAGCTACAATTCGCAGGACTATATGGACAAGTGCATAGAGTCACTTCTGCCGGGCGGAGATGATGTCGAGATACTCATAGTTGATGACGGATCCACTGACCGCACGGCCGAGATAGCCGACGCCTACGAGGCAGCCTATCCGGGTATCGTCAGAGCCATACATCAGGAGAACGGCGGTCATGGTGAGGCGGTAAATGCGGGGCTTCGCAATGCAACCGGATTATACTATAAGGTCGTGGATTCAGACGACTGGCTGGATGCCGACGCCTACAGCGAATACCTTAAGACCCTTAAGAAGCTTTATAACGAGGGAACGGTTGTAGATATGTTCCTTACCAACTATGTATATGAGAAGGTTCATCTGAACCAGCATCATACCATGAGGTATGTGACCTTTATCCCTACAGACAGGGTTATAGGCTGGAGCGATTTCAGATGCGTGCTGAAGGGCTTTCCTATCCTCATGCATTCGGTGACTTACAGGACTGAACTTTTGAAGGAGCTGGCGCTTCCGCTGCCCAAGCATACTTTTTATGTGGATAACCTCTTCGTGTTTGAACCTCTGCCTAAGGTTAAGACTATGTACTACCTGAATGTGGATATGTATCGATATTTCATAGGCAGGGCAGGACAGTCTGTGGCAGAGCAGACCATGGTCAAGAGGATAGACCAGCAGCTGGCCGTAAACTACAGGATGATTGACGCCTACGATCTCAAGACCATCAAAGAGAAGAACCTGAGGAACTATATGCTTGCATACCTGGAGCTGCTCACGGTTGTATCGACCAGCATAGGCTATGTATCGCATGACGATGAAGTACTGGCTAAGGTTGAGGAACTCTGGGCCTATCTCAGGCAGAAGGATGCCTGGCTCTATAAGGAGATCAGGTTCGGCATGCTGGGCAATTCGATGAGGCTCCCGGGAGGCAAGGCAGGCAGGGAAGTATCGCTGGCCCTTTACCACATTGCCGGCAGGATATTCAAGTTCAACTAGGACGCAGACATAAGATAATTTGATTTATGGAAGATAACAGAGAACCTATAGAAAAGAAGGGCAGGAGTACCCTGATACTCGGTATGGTATCGCTGGTGTTTTTCTGCATGGGCTTCAACCTGGTGACGGCCCTGGTAGCAGTCATCAAGGGAATCAGGTGCCTTAAGACTCAGATAGTCAGCAGCACACCGGAGCTTCAGGGCACGATTGACGCAGCCGTGAAGAGAGCTAAGAGGATGGCTATAGGCGGCATCGCAGCCGCAGCGGCCTCCGTGGTTTTATTCTTCGGATGCTGGAGGATAGCTATGAACAATCAGGCATTTATCAATGCCATGGTTGATATGTATTCTGATATGTATGATATGGAAGACTATCAGATAGAAGATATTGAAGGTGAGGAGTTATAAGATGAAGTATCAGAAGGTAGACACAAATCTTAACTTTGTGGACCGCGAAAAGGAAGTAGAGAAATTCTGGCGCGAGAACGATATCTTTAAGAAGAGCATGGAGAACCGCAAGGAGGGTGAGACCTACACCTTCTATGACGGACCGCCGACGGCAAACGGCAAGCCGCACATCGGACATGTGCTGACCCGTGTCATCAAGGATATGATCCCCCGCTATCAGACAATGAAGGGCAAGTATGTTCCTCGTAAGGCCGGCTGGGATACCCACGGTCTTCCGGTAGAACTCGAGGTCGAGAAGCTTCTGGGCTTAAACGGCAAGGAGCAGATCGAGGAATACGGCATGGAGCCCTTCATCGATAAATGCAAGGAGTCTGTATGGAAGTACAAGGGTATGTGGGAGGATTTCTCAGGTACCGTCGGCTTCTGGGCAGACATGGACAACCCGTATGTTACTTACGATGACGATTTCATCGAGTCAGAGTGGTGGGCTCTTAAGGAGATCTGGAACAAGGGCCTCCTCTATAAGGGGTTCAAGATCGTACCTTACTGCCCACGCTGCGGAACCCCTCTTTCAACGGCAGAGGTTTCACAGGGCTATAAGACCGTAAAGGAGCGTTCGGCAGTAGTTCGCTTTAAGGTGGCAGGAGAGGATGCTTATTTTCTGGCATGGACGACCACACCGTGGACACTTCCGTCAAATGTAGCTCTCTGCGTTAACCCGGAGGAGACTTACATCAAGGCCAGGGCTGTTGATGGCTATACATACTATATGGCACAGGCGCTTGCTGACAAGGTGCTTGGCCAGCTTATTACAGCTCAGATGAAGGAAGAGAATCCGGACATCGCAGCTTACGAGGTGCTTGAGACTTACGTCGGCAAGGATCTCGAGGGTAAGGAATATGAGCCGCTCTATACCTGCGCTAAGGAAGTCGCAGACAAGCAGCACAAGAAGGGCTTTTATGTGGTATGTGATACCTATGTAACCATGACAGATGGTACCGGTATCGTTCATATAGCGCCGGCCTTCGGTGAGGACGATGCCAACGTGGGCCGCAACTATGATCTGCCCTTTGTCCAGATGGTAGACGACAAGGGCGTTATGCTTGACGCCACTCCATTTGGCGGAATGCGCTGCAAGCCGACCCAGGCAGAGATGGACAAGGGCGCTGTATCGGCCGACCCGGCAGTCATCAAAGAACTGTCCGAGAGGAAGCTTCTCTTCGATGCGCCTAAGTTTGAACACGAATATCCTCACTGCTGGAGATGCGACACACCGCTTCTCTATTATGCCCGTGAGTCATGGTATATCCGTGAGACCGCCGTCAGGGACGACCTCATCAGAAATAACAACACAGTAAACTGGATTCCGGAGTCTATCGGCAAGGGCCGTTTCGGCAACTGGCTGGAGAATATCCAGGACTGGGCTATATCGCGTAACCGCTACTGGGGTACTCCTCTTAACATCTGGGAGTGCGAGGGCTGCGGTCACCAGGAGTGTATCGGAAGCCGCAGGGAGCTTGCAGAGAGAAGCAGCTATCCTCAGGCCAAGACGGTCGAACTCCACCGCCCATATATAGATGCGATCAAGTTCGCCTGCCCGACCTGCGGCAAGACGATGAAGAGGGTACCGGAGGTTATCGACTGCTGGTTCGATTCCGGAGCAATGCCTTTCGCCCAGCATCATTATCCCTTCGAGAACAAGGACCTTTTCGAGCAGCAGTTCCCGGCCCAGTTCATATCCGAGGCCGTAGACCAGACACGTGGATGGTTCCATTCACTGATGGCTGAGTCGACCCTGCTCTTCAACAAGGCTCCTTATGAAAATGTCATCGTACTCGGCCACGTTCAGGATAAGAACGGCCAGAAGATGTCCAAGTCAAAGGGCAATGCCGTAGATCCTTTCGAGGCACTCGATCAGTACGGAGCAGATGCCATCCGCTGGTATTTCTACACCAACTCGGCACCCTGGCTTCCAAACCGTTTCTACGGGGATGCAGTGCTCGAGGGACAGCGCAAGTTCATGGGTACTCTGTGGAATACCTATGCCTTCTTCGTGCTCTATGCTAATATAGATGACTTTGATGCTACAAAATACACGCTGGATTATGATAAGCTTCCTGTCATGGACAAGTGGCTTCTGTCACGCCTCATGACCTCAATCAAGTCGGTCGATGAGAACCTGGGCAACTACAGGATACCTGAGGCAGCACGTGCGCTCGAGCAGTTCGTGGACGAGATGTCCAACTGGTATGTCCGCCGCAGCCGTGAGAGATTCTGGGCTAAGGGTATGGAGCAGGACAAGATCAATGCCTATATGACCCTCTATACCGCTTTGGTTGAGATCTCAAAAGCAGCAGCTCCCATGATCCCCTTCATGACAGAGGAGATCTATCAGAACCTGGTTGTATCTCTGGATGCTGATGCACCGGAGTCCATCCATCTCTGCGATTTCCCTGCAGTGAACGCTGCATGGATCGACGAGAAGCTCGAGGCTGACATGGATGTAGTGCTCGAGGCTGTAGTCATAGGACGAGCCCTGAGAAATGCCAACAACATCAAGAACCGCCAGCCGATAGGAAAGATGTTTGTCAAGGCAGACATACTCCTCTCTGAATTCTACCTGGATATAATCAGGGACGAGCTTAATGTCAAGTCTATCGAATACAAGGATGATGTCAGTGACCTGACTACCTATACATTTAAGCCGCAGCTCAAGACCCTGGGCCGCAGATTCGGCAAGAACATCAACCTGGTCAAGGAGATACTTGCGGGCATCGACGGACAGGCAGCCATGAAGGAACTGAACGAGACCGGCAGGCTTATGATCAACGTGGATGGCAATGATGAGGCCCTTGAAAAGGAGGATCTGCTCATCGAGGCCGCAGAGATCGCAGGACTGGTTTCAGATACGGATCACGGCGTAACGGTCATCCTGGATACCAATATGACACCTGAGCTTCTTGAGGAGGGCTTCGTGAGGGAGCTTATCAGCAAGATCCAGACCATGCGTAAGGAGGCCGGCTTTGAGGTCATGGACCACATTGCGGTAAGCTTTACGGGCTCTGACAAGGTGAAGGAAGTTATGTTAAGAAACAGCGCAGAGATCTCGGGCGAGGTGCTCGCGGTCGCTGTCAATGCTGATTCTATAGATGCATCAGGCTATTTCAAGGAGTGGAATATCAATGGTGAGAAAGTAACCCTTTGTGTAACAAAACAATAGGCGAAAGGAAATTTTATGGCAAAAGAATTCAACAAAACTAAATTCAAACAGGAAGTAAAGGACAATGTTCGCAGACTTTATCGTAAAGACTTCGAGGAGGCTAATACTCAGGAGGTATACCAGGCGGTAGCTCTTGCTGTTAAGGACGAGGTTATTGAAAACTGGATAGCTACTCAGAAGACTATGGATGCCGAGGACCCCAAGATGGTCTACTATATGTCCATGGAGTTTTTGGTAGGCCGTGCACTGGGCAATAATATGATCAATCTCTGCTCATACAACGCAATCAAGGAAGCACTTGATGAGCTGGGATTTGAAATCGATGCCATCGAGGATCAGGAGCCGGATCCGGCACTTGGAAACGGCGGTCTCGGCCGTCTGGCAGCCTGCTTCATGGAGTCCCTGTCAACACTGGGATACCCGGCATACGGTTGTGGTATCAGATATCACTACGGTATGTTCAAGCAAAAGATTGTA
>R03__coassemble_1564_pt1 | contig 10515 bp, 7 predicted proteins | sample R03__metabat2_high_PE_045 | metagenome-assembled genome bin R03 | reverse complement strand
TTCTTATTATGCCAATACAGCGCCACCAATATCGCTATCGCGCCCGAAGGTATGATCATGGTGCTGGTCGAGCCCATAAGCGATGGGGCGAATACGAAGAGCAGGGTCATGACTACAAGCGGGAGGGCCGCTATCTTTATGTTTCCACGGTAATACTTGTAGGCCATAGCCCCGAAAAGAGCGGGGACCACATTGTTAAAGGCCGGCTGAAGCACCTCCGATTGCAGGATCGGCTGCAGCGGCAGCATCAGTATTACGCCAAGGGCTATGACTGCGATGGTAACCAGTGAACTCGTCGCTATGGAGAGAGTCGATACGATCTCATTTTCCGGAGTTCCCGACTTGGCGCCTACTATATCCCTTGCATTCACTGCGCAGGGGATCTTCATATTGATGAGATTTCCCGTGATGAAGGCCAGATATGAACCGCCGGCCCCAAGCATTGGAGTGTAGATGAGGTACTCTGCAATGCAGCTGATCAGGTATACGATCCCGACTGCCAGAAAGGCCTTACCGGCTGCCCCCATATCGGGCATGGCTCCCAGATAGGCTCCCATCAGGAAGGGAAAACCCAGAAACATAACCAGACAGATCATGGAGACAACCCGCCCTACGGTGTGGGTTGTCCTGTTATATTTTTCAAAATATTCCATCTTTTCCTGTTCGTTCATAACCTGCCTCCTATCCCAAAAACATTCCGAACACTACCGCTGCAGCCATGGCGATCAGCATACTGGCCGCGATTGAGAAGTTGTCTATCCAGTCCGCCTGTTTCTTCTCCTTGATCAGGATGAAGATACCCATGGCGATCGCGCCGACGCAGGCGCCGAGCAGGGGTATCAAGCTGCCGGAAAATGTAAGTACTCCGTTCCCGGATAAGAAGGTCGCAATATAATTTCCAATATAGCAGGAAACGAGGCCTATGAACATGGCCGTCATGGCTGTATCCCCGAAGCCGGCAAATGGCGACTTCTTCTTAGGCTTGCTTTCATCTGCCACAGTCTCCCTCTTCCTGGAGCCGGACAGATATTTCTTAGTAAAGAGGATTGAAAATACCATTCCCCATATGATGCATGCGCTCATAACGAAAGCTATCGTGACAAAAGCCTCTGCAGTCATCTCCGAGGCGTTAAGGCCTGACAGGCCTATATTCTCCGCGGCTGCTTCCGCCACCTGAGTCTCGTAATGAAGGGCTCCTATTACAGAGAGTCTGAGCCAGGGAAGCGGAGTCCCCAGGCTTCCAGAGAGGGCTATGACTCCGAGCAGGATCCCGACCGCCGGGAGTATGGCGAAGGTCGCACTCGCCGTTATCGTAGTCTTCAATTTTTTCTCGTCCATGCCTATGGCCTTGCCTGCCCTGTAGGCTCTTACCATAAAGAGCACGCAGGCTGCTGCGACGAAGAGGATTATCACGGCAACTATCAGATATAATGCCGGGCTGTTGAGTTGTGATAGCATGGTCTTTTCTCCTTATACTTTTCTTTTAGTGAAAAAATTCTTCTGAACCTTATTATAGCATATAGTCTTTTACGCACCCCATACAGTTTTCCGGCTGCCTGCATAATTTTTCTCGATACGATAAAGATGTTCTCAGAACGTTTTATGGATTCGGCATATACATATTTTTTTCTATGAAATAATCCACTTGCCATCATTTATCCTTTCTGGAATCCAAGATTATCGGTATATATAAAATTTTTAATTATTTGTCGCGTATAAAATATAATTATATCCTCTGTAATCTTAATATTTTCTTATATATGGCGTTTTGCGCTATAGCAGATATATATAAATGGCTAAAATCACACAATTATTTTCCATATACCGGCACTAGCCGGGAAAGCCGGCATTAGCCGGGAAAGCAGACATGCCGTCATGCATCTGAACAAATCTAAAGTAAAAACATTCCCATAAGCCCCACTCTCCCTAAAAGCATCAAAAAAGGACCGCAGAAGCTCTGCAGTCCCGAATAATCCCAAAAAAGAATTTCAAAAAAATCTCCTAAAAAAACACACCCTTTACAAATATCTCTATTCCGATCCCTATCAGGATGATTCCTCCTAAGATGGATGCCTTATTGGACAGGGCCGTTCCGAATTTCATGCCGATGGCAAGACCGGCCATACAGATAACGAAGGTGACGGCGCCGACTATAAGCGCACACACGATAGCCATGACTGCCCCGTAGTCTGCGATGGTAAAGCCTACCGACAGGGCGTCTATGGAGGTGGCGACGCCCTGGATCATAAGCTCCTTGAAGCCTACGCCTGCGTTCTCCTCATCCTCTTCGCCTCCCTTAAAGGCCTCGATCAGCATCTTGCCGCCTATATAGGCAAGAAGGATCAGGGCTATCCAGGGGATAAACTTTTCGAATACTTTAAAATACTGAACTATTGTGTGTACACAGACCCAGCCGATAAGCGGCATGGCTATCTGAAAGATCGCATACACGCCCGCTATCCGGCCCATCCTGCCCTTTGGCATGGTCGGTTCATGCAGGCCATTGGCCATCGACACGGAAAAGGCATCCATAGCCAGACCTACTCCCAAAAGTGCGCTGTTAAAAAAGAAGAGGAAATTCCAATCCATATTTTCTCCCTGACGGGCAAGCCCGTCTTGTTACATCTTAAAGCGGTAGCCGGTTCCCCAGACCGTCTCTATATACTGGGAATTATTTACATCCGCCTCTATCTTGCTTCTCAGCTTTTTGATGTGGACAGTAACTGTTGCGATATCCCCGTAGCCGTCCTCGTCCCAGATCTTTCTGAAGAGTTCCTCCCTGGATACCGCGCGCCCGGTCTGTTCAACAAGATACAAAAGCAGTTCGTACTCCTTGACCGTAAGGGATTTCTCCTCGCCGTTAACGAATACCTGGTGGCTGTCCTTGTCGATCTTGAGGCCCCTGACCTCGATGATCCGGTGCTCCTCGCCATGCGGTGCGCTTGTCAGCCTCTGATACCTGGCCAGGTGTGCATCTACTCTTGCCACAAGCTCCTTGGGTGAAAAAGGCTTCGTTATGTAATCATCAGCGCCCAGACCCAGACCGGTTATCTTATCGCGGTCCTCCTTCTTAGCCGTAACGATGATTATGGGAGTATCCTTCTTCTCGCGGATGCTTCTGCATATATCAAAGCCACTCACACCCGGAAGCATTACGTCTATTATATAGAAATCATATTGTTTTTCAAGTGCCAGTTTCAAGCCTTCGTCGCCATCAACCTCGATATCCACATCGTAGCCTCCCTTGATCAGATAATCCCGCTCAAGCTCAGCGATCTCGCGCTCGTCCTCAATTATAAGAATCTTACTCACTTAAAACCTCCCGATACTGTCTTATTACCAAATACATGGTGGTCCCGCTTCCCTCTCTGGAAGTCGCCCATATCCTTCCGCCGTGGTCCTCCATTATCTTTTTCGCGATCGACAGGCCTATGCCGCTGCCGTGGACCGCCGAGTTTCTTGACTCGTCCGCCCTGTAGGTCCTTTCAAATATCAGCGGAAGTTTTCTCGGCGATATGCCTATTCCGTTGTCCTCGATCTCCACCTGGACGAAATTCTCCTCGATCTCCTTGACCCGCATGCTTATGACGCCCGGCTCGGTGCCCATGTATTTTACCGAGTTGCTGATGATGTTGTTGATGACCCGCGCCATCTGCTCGGGATCAAGTATCATCTCCACGGATGGGTCGACGTAATTCTCGTAGTTGAATTTGATATGCTGATTCTGAAGATCCATCTTCAGTTCCTCTGCACAGTCGTCAAAATATGCTCTCGCCGAGATGTGCTGAAAATTATAAGGGATCTTGTTGGTATCTATCTGGCTGTAGAGAGTGAGCTCATTTATCAGGTTGTTCATGTCGGTGGCCTTGCTGACTATGGTCTTAAGATAGGCCTCCTGCTTCTCTGAGGTATCTGCCACGCCATCAAGTATGCCCTCCGCATAACCCTTGATGGCCGTAATCGGAGTCTTGAGATCATGGGCTATGTTGCTTATCAGCCTCTTCTGCTCTGCCTCATTGTCCAGCTTTTCCTGGGCATTCTCCTTAAGCTTGATGCGCATGTCATCGAAGGTCTCGTACAGTTCAGAGAATTCGTCGCGGTTTTTGCTCCCTATCTCGATGTCAAGCCTGCCTTCCTTGATGTCATTGGCTGCTTTCTTGAGGTCACCTATTCTCCTCATAACCGTGCCGTAGGCCCACATAAGAGTTGCCAGTGATGCGCACAGCATAACGATGGCAACAGTAGTCATATCGGCCCTGTATATCTGAAGCCTGGCCATGACAATCATGGCCACCGGCATCAGTATGAGTATTAAAAATGAGATGACGAGCTTGGTTTTGAGTTTCATTCCCTTATCCCTTAGATTCCTGCAGCCTTGCGCAGGGTCTCGGCCTTGTCGGTAGCCTCCCACGGGAAGGCTTCATCCTTGCGGCCGAAGTGACCGTAGGCTGCGGTAGCCCTGTAGATCGGCTGTCTGAGCTTTAACATGTTGATGATCCCTGCCGGTCTCAAGTCAAAATTCTCCCTGACGAGTTCGATAAGCTTCTCGTCCGGAATCCTGCCTGTGCCGAAGGTGTCTACCCTTACAGATGTAGGCTGAGCCACACCTATAGCATATGATAACTGTATTTCACACTTGTCTGCAAGCTCTGCAGCTACAATATTTTTTGCTACATAACGGGCTGCGTAAGCGGCCGAACGGTCAACCTTGGTGCAATCCTTGCCTGAGAATGCTCCGCCGCCGTGACGGGCCATGCCGCCGTAGGTGTCGACGATGATCTTTCGGCCCGTGAGTCCTGCGTCGCCGTGAGGCCCGCCTATTACGAAGCGGCCGGTTGGGTTGATGAAGAACTTGGTGTTCTCATCGATAAGCTCGCCGGGCAATACCGGGTCAAATACATACTTTTTGATGTCCTCATGGATCTGGTCCTGGGTCACATACTCGTCATGCTGGGTCGAGAGGACTACCGCCTCGAGTCTTAACGGCCTGTCATTTTCATCATATTCAACCGATACCTGGGTCTTGCCGTCCGGTCTCAGATAAGGAAGGGTCCCGTTCTTTCTCACCTCAGCCAGCCTGCGTGCCAGCTTGTGAGCCAGGTCGATGGAGTAAGGCATGTAGGTGTCGGTCTCATTTGTCGCATAGCCGAACATCATTCCCTGGTCTCCGGCTCCTGTGTCCAGATCGTCCTCCAGGCTTCCTTCCCTGGCCTCAAGCGCCTTGTCGACTCCCATCGCTATATCGGCCGACTGCTTGTCTATGGCCACCATGACTGCGCATGAGTTGCCGTCGAGTCCTTTGGCTCCGTCATCATATCCGATCTCCAGCACAGTCTCTCTGACTATGGCCGGAATATCAAGCACGGCATTGGTCGTGATCTCTCCGGTGACAAGCACATATCCGGTGCAGGCAACAGTCTCGCAGGCAACCCTGCTGTAAGGATCCTGCCTAAGGCAGGCATCAAGAACGGCATCGGACACTGCGTCGCAGAGCTTATCCGGATGTCCCTCCGTAACAGATTCAGATGTAAAAAGTTTCTTTTCCATAATATATCCTTTCCGCCTTCAAAGGCCCATAAAAAAATCCGCCATAAGGCGGATTTAATTAGCGTTGTTAATCAAATCCCTTATTGTTCGTTGTCTACTCGCTCAGGTTGGCACCTTCCTAACAGGGGTTGCCGTGGTTTCACAGATCCTATGTATCTCCGCCACTCGGAATAAGAGAATTAAAATATGTAATTGTACAACGATGACTATGATACCATCATCATGAACTTTTGTATAGCCTTTTCGCTGTCGACTTTTTCTATGACAGCTCCCAGGCTCCTCAGCTTCTCATCAAAGTTCTCGTAGCCACGCTGTATATAGTGGATATCGTCGACCACCGTAAAGCCCTCTGCAGCTATGCCAGCAATGACAAGTGCCGCTCCGGCTCTCAGGTCCGGTGCCGCGACCCTGGCTCCCTGGTAGCCGCTGACACCCTGTATGAGTGCCATGCTGCCCTCAACCTTGATGTTGGCTCCCATTCTGGCCAGCTCCTCTACGTATTTGAAACGGTTTTCAAATATGCTCTCGTTGATGGAGCTCACGCCCCTGGCCAGTCCCAATACGACTGCCATCTGGGGCTGCATGTCCGTAGGGAAGCCCGGATAGGGGAGTGTGGTGACATGGGTAGGTCTTAAGTTCTTAACACCTATTACCCTCACGCTCTCATCATCCTCTTCCACCCGGCACCCTGCCTCGATCAGCTTGGCCGTAGTCGCCTCGAGATGCTTGGGGATTACGTTGTTGACGGTTACATCTCCGCCCGTTGCAGCTGCCAGGAACATAAAGGTTCCCGCCTCGATCTGGTCGGGTATTACGGAATACTGGGTTCCGTGAAGCTTTCTGACACCGGTGACCCTGATGACATCGGTTCCGGCGCCACGTATATTGGCCCCCATGCTGTTAAGGAAGTTAGCCACGTCAACCACGTGGGGTTCCTTGGCCGCATTCTCGATTATAGTCTTGCCCTCGGCCATACTGGCTGCCATCATTATATTGATGGTCGCTCCGACCGATACCTTATCCATGAAGATGTGGTTGCCTATCAGCCTGTCAGCCTCGGCTGAAACCAGGCCATAACTGATGTCGACCGTAGCACCCAAGGCCTTAAAGCCCTTCTCGTGCAGGTCCATAGGCCTTCTGCCTATATCGCATCCGCCGGGGAGCGCAACCTCAGCCTTCCGGTATTTGCCCAAAAGCGATCCCAGCAGATAGTAGGACGCCCTGATCTTCTTGATATATTCGTAATCAACAGTAAGCCTGCTGATGGTACTTCCGTCTATGCTTACAGTGTGAGCATCGGACCTGATGACCGTAGCACCGATGTCCTCTATAGCTCCTATCATGACATTGATATCTCTGACATCAGGAAGATTTTCTATTATGACGGGCTCGTCAGCCATCACCGATGCCGCTATGATCCCAAGCGCAGCATTCTTGGCACCGCTTATGTCGACCGTGCCCGAGATCGGCGTTCCGCCCTTTATCACATACTGTTCCATATTATCTCCCTACGAAATAACACATTTCGCAACATTCTACCACAATGTTATTCCATATACAATAATAATTCTTCCCTGCCGAGATTATTCAGCGGTCTCTTCCTCGGTCTCTACCATAGAATAGTGGTAGTTAAAGTTAACCTTGGCCCACTGCTTCTCATCGACCTCCCAGTCGATATCCTCCTTGAAGCCGTCCACTATGCCGTCGTAGTAATCACTCTGCTTCTCCTCGATAAGGGTAGCTTCATCGTAGTCATCTCCGGCCTCCTCGATCTCCTCGTCGGTTATGGTCACATCGGCCTCGGCATATATTGCCTTCTGGACTCTTATGGCATAGGTCTCATAGGTGAGCAGGTCAACGATATACTGCTTCTCGGCACCCATCTGTTCGATCAACTCATCCGAATTGTCCTCCATGAACTTGTCTGCGGCTGCCTCGATCGCGCTCTCGTCATCGGCGGTCAGCTCGACTCCGTAATCGGCAGCGTGCTGCTTCAAAAGGTACTGAACCTCGATCTGCTCCAGGATATTGTCCTTGACATCCTGCTCTGCGGTATTGCCGGTACTGAACATATCCTCAGACCACATGCTGCTTCCGAAATAGTCGAGATAAGCGACCTCATACTCTGCCTGAGTAAAATGTGCCAGGAAATTGCCGTAGCCCAGCGATATGGTATCCTCGCCGCCGTTGATGGTTATCAGTGTGGCCTCCTTGTTGATGCCGCAGCCTGCAAGCAGGGATGCACACAGCATTACAGCTGCCAGATATACCGATATTTTTTTAATATTTTTCATGGAAATAATTCCTTTCTTCTGAAAATTCCAATATATTATAGCCTCTTTTTGCTTATTCGGCAACTGAACAGTCCGCGAGCAGCGCCGCAAATTCCTCCAGAAGGTCTGTAAGCTTGCGCTTTTTTACGCGTGAGTTCCTCATATAGCTGTAGGTAAAGTAAGGCTCCTTCCCCGCGGCGCTGAAGCTGACATCCCCCTCGAAGCCCGCGATAAAGGCCGGGATTCTGGCCGCATCCAGCCCCGCCTTCTCGTACAGATATATGTCCACCTGGTCATCCCTCTGTTTGATCCTGGTGATATAGGCTTTATGGGCGTTGCGCCTTAGCCTTGCTATGAGAAAGAGGTTCATGGCTGAAAACGGCGGTTCCCCGAAGCGGTCTATGAGTTCGTCCAAAAGCTCATCCGCCTCCTCGTCCGTCGCCAGCTCGGCTATCCTCTTATATATATCCAGTCTCTGAAGTTCGCCGGGCACATAAGTCTCCGGCAGGAAGGCATCAACATTGATCTCGATGGAGGTCTCGAAGCTTTCCTCCGGGGCAATGCCCTTTTCAGTAAGCACAGCCTCGTTCAGCATCTTGCAGTACATATCATAGCCGACCGCGGCCATGTGTCCGTGCTGCTCGTCACCCAGAAGGTTGCCGGCGCCCCTTATCTCCAGGTCTCTTAAGGCTATCTTGAAGCCGCTTCCCAGATCCGAGAACTCCTTGATGGCCGCCAGTCTCTTCTCGGCGACCTCCTTTAAGACCTTGTCCCTCTTGTAGAGGAAGAAGGCGTAGGCGACGCGGTTGCTCCTGCCCACCCTGCCCCTCAGCTGGTAGAGCTGGGAGAGGCCCAGGTTGTCCGAGTCGTGTATTATGATCGTATTTACATTGGATATATCAAGCCCGATCTCAATGATGGTGGTAGATACCAGGATATCTATCTCATGATTGGTAAAATCATACATGATATCCTCGAGCCTGTTCTCCGTCATCTGCCCGTGAGCGTAGGCCACCCTGGCCTCAGGCACCAGCGACTGTATCCTGGCTGCCATATCTGCTATCTGTCTTGCCCTGTTGAAGACATAGTAGACCTGGCCGCCTCTGGCCAGTTCCCTGACTATGGCCTCACGGACCATCTCCTCGTTATATTCAAAGACGAAGGTCTGTATGGGCATTCTCTCGAGCGGTGCCTCCTCCAGGACACTCATATCCCTGATCCCTATCATACTCATGTGCAGGGTTCGTGGGATAGGCGTTGCCGACAGGCTGAGCACGTCGACACTGGTCTTGAGCTTCTTGATCTTCTCCTTGTGATTGACACCGAAGCGCTGTTCCTCGTCTATTATCAGAAGGCCCAGATCCTTGTATTCTATATCATCGGAGAGGACCCTGTGGGTTCCTATCACTATGTCGACCCTTCCGGACTTCAGGCCGGCTACGGTCTCCTTCTGCTGGGCCTGACTCCTGAAGCGGCTCAGCATCTCCACAGTGACGGGATAGTTCTTCATACGGCTCTCAAAATTCTGAAAATGCTGCTGGGCCAGGATAGTAGTCGGCACCAGATAAACGACCTGCTTGCCCTCCTGCACGGCCTTGAAGGCTGCCCTCATGGCTATCTCGGTCTTGCCGTAGCCCACATCGCCGCAGATGAGACGGTCCATGATCTTAGGGCTCATCATATCCCGCTTCACATCCTCTATGGCCTCAAGCTGACCCGGAGTCTCCTCATAAGGGAAATCCTCCTCGAACTCCCTCTGCCAGGTCGTGTCCGGTCCGTATACGAAGCCATCGGACATCTGCCTCTTGGAGTAGAGTTCCACCAGGTCCCTGGCCACCAGGCCTACTGCATGCCTGACATTGCTCTTGGTCCTGGCCCACTCGGTGCCGCCTAAGGTGTTGAGCCTGGGCTTTTTTGCCCCGGAGTCAACCGAAGCGTATTTCTGTATGGAATCAAGCTGGGAGGCCAGTATATACAGGTTGCCTCCCTTGGCGTACTCGATCTTGATGTAGTCCTTCTGGACCTTGTCCACCTGGATTTTCTCCAGGCCCCGATATATGCCAAGTCCGTGATTCTCGTGGACCACGTAATCACCTATGGACAGATCGGCAAAGCTTGATACCCCCTTGCCCTCGAAGCGTTTCTTCTTTCTCTGCTTTCTGCCCGCATTTCCGAATATGTCAAACTCCGTTATGACTGCAAAAAAAGCATCCTTTAAGACATATCCGCTCCTGATGCTGCCCACTGTCACCATGACCTGGCCGGCGAAGAGTTCGCGGTCCGCCTCCCTGGCGAAAAAGACATTGATATCCTCATCCATGATGCTTTCCGTCAGGTGCTTTGCCCTGTTTCCGGACTCGCAGACGATGACAACCCTGAAATGTTCTTTTGTATATTTTTTAAGGTCCTTGATGAGCAGCTCAAAGCTGTTATTATAGGACACTTTTGATGTCGCATTCACTGCATAGGTGAAGGCCGGTTTTATTATCTTATCCGAGGCATCCAGCGTGGAAAATGCCAGCCCGGTCTTCTTCGAAAGAGCGGCAAATATCTTCCTGTAATCCAGCAACATTTCCATCTGCTTGGGCAAAAGATAGCCCTGCTCCAGCCTGTGGGTCATCGACTCCTCAAACTCGGCCGTTATCACCTTAGCGCTCTCATGCATAAGCCTCACCTCAACGAAAAAGATGCAGTA
>R03__coassemble_1531_pt1 | contig 10652 bp, 11 predicted proteins | sample R03__metabat2_high_PE_045 | metagenome-assembled genome bin R03 | reverse complement strand
GGTGACAGGATTCGAACCTGCGACCCCCTGGTCCCAAACCAGGTGCTCTAGCCAAACTGAGCCACACCCCGAAAGCGTCTCTCGACACGCAAGTAGTATTATATGGCATAGAGCATCGGTTGTCAAACACTTTTTTCAGTTTTTTCTATTATTTTAAAAGGCCCAAAACACGGCTTATAAATGCTCCAAAACTTCCTTTGCGGCGTCCAGATAGATGTTGGCATTTTCATCGATCATGCCGTAATCTGCCTTCTCTGCAAAGCTCGGATCAAGCGGCAGCTTGCCTAACACCCTGATACCCAGTTCCTCTGCAGTCTCATCTATATGGCTCTCACCGAAGAGCTTGATCTTCTTGCCGCAGTCAGGGCACTCCAGGTAGCTATAGTTCTCTACAACACCCAATACCGGGATGTTCATCATGCCGGCCATATTGTAGGCCTTCTTGACGATCATCTGCACCAGTTCCTGCGGAGAGGTTACGATCACGATACCATCGATCGGAAGGGACTGGAAGACAGTGAGCGGTACATCTCCGGTTCCCGGTGGCATATCCACGAAGAGATAATCGATATCTCCCCATACCACATCGGTCCAGAACTGCTTTACCGCCCCTGCTATGACGGGTCCCCGCCATACTACAGGTGCCTCCTCATCCTCCAAAAGCAGGTTGATGGACATAATATCTATGCCATTTCTCGAAGATACCGGATATGATCCCCTGTCATCAGCATATGCAGGTCCATGAACTCCGTACATTTTTGGTATGGATGGCCCCGTGATATCTCCGTCAAGTATACCTACAGCATATCCTGCCTCAGCCATAAGGTTGGCAAGCGAGGCCGTGACAAAGGACTTGCCTACTCCGCCCTTGCCGCTGACTACTCCTATTACATGCTTTACGTTGGAATAGGGATTGGCTGCTTCTCTAAAATCAGGCTTGGCACCGCCCTTGGCAGACGGGCAGCCCTCACAGCTTCCCCTGCTGCAGCTTGATGCCGATGCGCACTGTTTCTCCTCGCTCATAGTTATTCTCCATGAAAAATCAAATACAATATATTTCCATTCAGGCAAAATCATTTATCGATAATTCCCGCTAATTTCCGCCCGATTTATGGATTATAGCACTGCAAAAGCCTTTTGTCATTGATATTTACCCTTGTTTTTGATAAAGTGTATTCAGGTGGGGATATTGTCGGCAGGATGATCTTCCCCGCTTTTGTTTTATGTGGGACTGGTGATTAAAATGAGTGAAAACAATTGGTATCAGGTGGACAACGTGGCTAAGGTCTTTCTGGCCACCTGCAACAACAGGGACACGAGAACGCTGCGCGTCTCATGCACCTTAAATGAAGATATCGATCCGGAGGTCCTTCAGCAGGCTGCCGTGATGACTGCCGAGGAGAGGCCTCAGTTTCAGGTCAGGATCAGGCGAGGTATATTCTGGCACTATATGGAAGAAACCGATCTGCTCCCGGTAGTCGCGGAAGAAACCAGAAGAGTCTGTCCCCGGCTCTACGAACCCGGCAGGGCAAACTGTCTCCACTACGAGATAACCTACTTCGGAAACCGTATCAATCTGGATCTCTTTCATGCTATAAGTGACGGAACCGGTGCCCTGGAATTTCTCAACATCCTGGTCTTCCATTACCTCACGCTAAAATATCCCGAGCTCCCTGAGGATCTGGCGGTGAGCTCAGGCGCCTCTGCTGATGATCTCTCAGAGGACAGCTATAAACACTTTTATAATAAGAAGGGACACGCTCAGGAGGCCCTGAAAAAGGCCCTGCATCCCAAGGGACTCATGCTGCCCTACGATCAGCTTCAGTTCTTCGAACTGCAGATGCCGGTCGCTGATATACTCCCAAAGGCCAAGGAGATCGGTGTCTCCCTGACAAGCTATCTCGGTGCCAGGCTCATGCTGGCTTTAAGCAATGACATGCCTACCCTCAGCAAGGGCAAGCCGGTCAATGTATCGATGCCTGTCAATCTGAGGAATTATTATCCTTCGTCCACCTCCAGAAATTTCTTCAACAATGTAAATGTCACCCACATATTTACCGAAGATATATCTCTCGAAGACCTGGCCCGCGAATTCGATGCGAGTTTAAAAGCAGATCTGGATCCCGACAAGATCAAAGCTCAGATGGATAACTACGAGAAGATGGAGGCTCTGGCTCCTGTTAAGATGGTCCCGCTGTTTGTCAAACAGTTCACTGTAAGGACTGCCGTCAAGGCTTCCGATGAGAACGTATCGATCGTCCTCTCCAACCTGGGCGTCCAGAGGCCGGCTGAGGAATTAAGGCCTTATATCCAAAATTACAGTGCCTTCTGCTCCTCTAAGAACCTCTTCGTGGCAGTATCTAGTTATGGAGATACGCTCACCCTGGGGATCACATCACCCTATAGCAACACGGGTGTTCTCAAGAACTTTGTTAGAGGCCTGACTGATGACGATATCAAGGTGAAAGCATATGCAACGGAGGTGGTCAGATAATGAGAACCTGTAAACACTGCAAGATAGAAGTCGGTGGATCTTATAAAAAATGTCCCTTCTGCCAGAATGCTCTGATCGGCGATCCGAGCCCTGACCACTGGCCGAAGCATAATGTGCTGAAAGCCGAGTCGTTTTTTTACAAGCTTCAGTTATTTATAGTCTTGAGCGCTATAATAGTGGCTCTGGCACTGGACTTTCTCTTCAAATGCTTCGGCAGCAAGCACTACAGCCTGCTCTTTGCCATGTGGATCATTGTCTTTGAGGTCTATATACTGAATCTCTTCAAGCGGAAATATTCCGCATCGAGGATCATGACTCTCTTCGCAGTGACCGTCTGCCTGCTTTTGATGATAACCACCTACTATGTCGGTGGCTTCGGCATCATGATGGACTATATCCTGCCTCTCGTCATAATCGGCTTGCTCATAGCTAATTTCGTGCTCGCCCTGGTCGGAGATATATCCAACGCCATGGTTTACCTGCTGGTCAATATAGGCATTGGAATACTGCCTTATATTGCCCTGCTTATTATGGGTAAGAATATCGCCTTCCTCTGGATGATTTCTCTTATCGTCAGCCTGATAGTATTCGTTGGTGCCTGCATATTCAAGGGAAGAGCCGTGGTCAACGAGCTGGTAAGGAGATTTAACATCTGACGGTCTAGTCCCACTGAGCCCGATAAAGCCTGTAATAGAAGCCCTGCTTTGCCATAAGTTCATCATGACTGCCCTGCTCCACCACATCGCCATGATCGAGAACCAGTATCTCATCGGCGTTCTGGATGGTCGACAATCTGTGAGCTATGACGAAGCAGGTTTTATTTTTCATAAGGTTCCTCATAGCCTTCTGAACCTCACGTTCAGTAGATGTATCAACATTGCTGGTGGCCTCATCTAAAATAAGCATCCTGCAGTCGTAGAGCATAGCCCTCGCGATCGTAAGGAGCTGCTTCTGTCCCTTTGATATATTTCCGCCGTCCTCGGAGAGCACCGTGTCGTATCCGTTGGGCAGCCTCATTATAAAGGAATGTATCCTTGCAGCTTTCGCTGCTTCAACAACTTCCTCCATGGTTGCCTCCGGCTTGCCGTAGGCTATATTTTCATAAATGCTTCCCTTGAAGACCCAGGTATCCTGCAGGACCATGGCATAAGACTTCCTGAGGGAGGTCCTGGTATAGTTTCTAATATCACGCTCATCCACTATCACAGCCCCCTGATCCACATCATAGAACCGCATAAGCAGATTTATGATCGTGGTCTTGCCGGCTCCGGTCGGACCTACTATTGCTATGAGTTTCCCGGCCTCAGCCTTGAAATTAAGGTCATGTATTATGGTCCTGGCAGCATCATAGCCGAAGTAGACATGGTCCATACTCACATCACCTATCACCTCCGTGAGTTCAGAGGCATCTTCCCTGTCAGGGGTCTCCTCACCTTCGTCCAGGAGGGCAAATACCCTCTCCGCAGCCGCCAGCGCTGAAAACAGTTCATTTATGATATTGGCGATTTCGTTTATGGGGCCTGAAAATTTTCTCGAATACAGCACAAAGGACGATATCATTCCCAGTGTTATCATATCCTTCATAAAGAGGAATGATCCGAAAAAAGCCACCAGGCACAGGCCCAGGTTATTTATCATGCCGACAGTAGGTCCGATAGTCACTCCATATCGGTCGGCCTCATAATATCCATCCGCAGCGTCAATGTTGACCTCGTCGAACCTGTCCGCCACCTGATCCTCATAGGCATAAGCCAGAATCGTTTTCTCGCCGGAGAGCATCTCCTCGACGAAGCCGTTCATGATCCCGTAATTCTTCGACCGCTTTTTAAATCTCGGCTGGGTTATATTCCGCATCTTAGTCGTATATATGACCGATATGGGCAGGGTGACCAGCGAGATCAGCGCCAATATCGGGGATATATAGATCATCATGAATAAAGATCCGACTACAGTCACGATGCTGGTGAGTATGGACACAACATCGGTAGCCAGGCAGGTGCTTATCACATCAACATCATAGGACACGCGGCTTATGATATCTCCGGCCTGGTTCCTGTCAAAATATCCCACAGGCAGCTTCATAAGCTTGGCAAATACGTCCTCTCTCATCTTTGCCGCGACAAGCCGGCTGGTCCTTACCATGGTCACATTGATAGCCAACGTCACCGCAGAGGAAGTCAGGTAACAGATCAGCATGATCCCTGCATAATGGTATACATTTGCAAAATTAACTGCCCCCTGTCCTGCTGCAGCCTCGTTGATAGCCTTGCCGGCAAAGCTGGGGCCTAATAACGAGAGAATATTGCTGCCAAGGCACATGACCAAAATAACAACTATCGTTATTCTGAAATCTCCCAGATAGGATATAAGACGCAGGAGGGCTCCTTTTGTGTCTTTTGGCTTGTGCATTATTGTCTGTCTCGGTGCCATTACTGCTCGCCTCCCATCTGCGTTCTGTAGATATCCCTGTACATGCTGCAGGAATCCATAAGCTCATCATGAGTGCCCTTGCCGATTATCCGGCCGTCGTCCATGACAAGTATCTCATCCATGCTCATTATGGAGCTTATTCTCTGCGCAACAACTATCATAGTCGTCCCGCTGTGATGAGTCCTTATCGCATTTCTCAGGGCCGCATCTGTCTTATAGTCGAGTGCGCTCGAGGAGTCGTCAAGGATCAATATATCGGGATCGGCAGCGAGCGCTCTGGCTATGATTATCCTCTGCTTCTGACCGCCGCTGAAATTAGCTCCATGAATAACAGACGGGTGGTCGAACTCATCCTCGTAATCCCTGATGAATTCCGTAGCATGAGCATGCTCAGCTGCCGCCCTCATATTCTCCTCCGTAACATCGCGTCCAAAGATTATGTTATTCCTGAGAGTATCGGCAAACACAACGTCATTCTGAAATACCACGCCGAACATCCTGTGCAGCCGGTCCTTATCATAGCCCCTGACATCAAGCCCGTCCACAAACACATGCCCTTCAGTTGTGTCGTAGAATCTCATAAGAAGGTTTGCTATAGTGCTTTTGCCGCATCCCGTCGGACCTATTATGCCCAATGTTCCGCCCTTTTTTATTGCAAAATCTATATGCTCCACGGCAAGCTTTCTGTCAGCGCCCAGCATATGCGGTTCTTTAGTTCCGGTTTTATTGTCAGTCACATCATCACTGTCGCCATAGGTATTGGCGGTATATGAGAAGCTAACGTCGTCAAATTCTATGTATCCCTCCCTGTCGGTATGGGACAGCTCGTCCTCCGGCAAAGGCAAAAGAGGATCTTAAGTACTGATGACCGCTGCAATTCTTCGGTCTGAGGCGTTGGCTTTGGAAAATAGCATGAATATACGGTTCAGACCCATCACACCCATGACTATCATGGAAAAATATGTCAGAAAGGCCAGTATGACTCCGGGTTCGGTTATGCCTGCGTTAACGCGCTTCGCCCCTATTATGACTACAGCGACCAGCCCCACATTTAAAAACAGAGATATCATAGGCCCCGGCAATCCCATCACTACCCCGGCAAATATATCCTTTTTTGCCATAGCCGCATTGGCCCGGTCGAACCGTTCCTTCTCATAATCCTCCTTAGACAGGGCTTTCACTACTCTGATTCCGCTTATGTTCTCCCTCATGATGCGCACTATATCATCGAGAGACTGCTGCACCTTGTCGTACAGAGGTACGCCCTTCATTGAAACTCCCACCACCAATACCAGAAGCAGCGGCATTATTACAAGAAGGATCATTGCCAGCCCCGTATCCATGGTCATAGTCACAGCTATGCCGCCGATGAGCATTATAGGTGCCCTGGTCCCTAGTGACTGGGCCGACTGGATAAAGCTCTGCAGGTTATAGGTATCCGAGGTCATACGGCTGGTCAGAGAAGGCAGGCCTATCTCGTCCATCTGATCACCGGACAGGTTTATAGATTTCCAGAAGAGGTCCCGTCTTATCTCATAAGTGCAGTCTCTGGCCGTCTTTACCGACCTTCTGTTGGCCATGACATTCAGTGTTCTGGTCACCAGTGCTGCAGCCGCCATTATGGCTCCCCACAGTATCAGCCTCGAGAAGTCGCCTGTCGGCACTATATCGTCGATCATGTATTCCAGTATGTAGGGGATCATAAGCTCGCAGATCGTCCCCATAAGCTTGACTGTCAGGACAAAGGCCACCCACCATTTATATTTTTTCAGGTAATTTAATATAAATTTCATTCTTTCTCCATGCTAAAGGTAAGCGGACTGCATGCAGCCCGCTTACCTTTAGATCATTCGTATACATTTTTCGCTGTAATTACAAAAATTGAAATCATGAGATATAAGGATCATCCCTTCAGCCTTGGCCTGTGCAATAAGCATCCTGTCGAAGGGATCATAATTTTTTAATTCCTTTTCCTTATTAATCTTCAAGGTTCTGATGTAACTTATATGTTCTGCTTTTATATCAAGCGGCTCATATCCCGATCTTACGCACAGATCAGCTATCTGCTCTTCATTATATGGACATTTCTCCGGTGATTTAAAATTCTTAATCGCAATCTCCCAAATTGAAGCTGTACTGTAATATATGATATTATCCGGGTTCTCTATCATGACACGCGCCGACTTTGACAGCCTCGGATCATCAGTAAGCATCCAAATGATCACGTGCGTATCCAGTAATATTTTCAAATCAAGCCTCCATTATTCACAAAAACATCTTCGAGATTAAAATCATTGAATTCATTTATATCCGGCATAGTCGGAATTTCTCCTTTACCTAATCCGATCCTGCTTTTATAATCAGCTTCATAAGGGATGATCCTTACAACCGGTTTCCCGTTTTTCATAATAACAACAGAAGATTCCTCTTTGTTAACTATTGATGTAATATATTTTGAAAGATTTGTCTTTGCATCGAATACACTCACAGATGTCATTTTTCCGGTCTCCTATATATGTTCAAACTTAGCTAAGTTGGTTAAGTTTATTCTATATCAGTTTTCTTCAATAATCAACACATAGTGATCAAATTCATGAAACATCAAAGCAGTGCCGTATAATTCATTTACGACCTGCATACATATCGCCTTGCAATGACATTTTTGCACCATTCCTGACTTTTGTCAGGTTTCATCCGTTATCGTATCGTCTGTATAAAGGCAATCGCCTTCTCCGGCCAGCCATCCACATCGGTGCCTGTACCGTCGCCGAAGCCGTGAGCTGCATGCTCTCCCTCGTCTAAAACTGCAGGCACTCCTGCCGCATCCAGTCTTTCCTTCATCATCTCTGAATTGGCACAGGGAACCGTGTTGTCATCCTTACCGCACACGATATAGCAGGGCGGATAATCGGTGTCGATATGGTCCACAATGTTGAAGTCATCCAGATGATCAGCAAAATTCTCTCCGAACATTGGGGCCAGCAGGCCGCCGTTCTCATCCCGCTTCGACTCTGTCTTAAGGTCGATAAAGGTATAGATGGGAAAAAGTGCCTTGGGCTTTGGCATACCGTACTTCTTATATCCCACGTTTGACGCTCCCCAGTTGGAGATCAGATTGGCGCCGGCCGAATAGCCGCCGATGACCAGCCTGTCAGGATCCACAGAAAGCCTGTCTGCATTGTCGCACAGGTATTTTACCGCCCTTGCCATATCATCCAGTGCCAGCAGTGCCGCCCCCTTCACGCCGATGCGGTAGGTAAAGAGAAAGACTTGATAGCCGGCCTCCACGAAATGTCTGGCCGTGGGAAGGGCCTCCACCATGGTGCAGACGGAGCCGTAAGCGCCGCCGGCTGCCAGGACGATGGTATCCTTATCCGGATCTAATCTTTCCGGGAGCAGGCGGTAGAGATTGACATCTTTCTGCTGCCCGTCCGTGATCTCACTCTCATCATATATGAAATACAGTTCTGTCCTTTTAGCCGCGATCACCTCCGCCAGGAAGTTCAGTCCCTTCACGATCCCCTCCGGCGACCAGCCGATCTGCTTTAAGAAGGAAAGCGGCACCTGCGACATCTGCTTCTGCTGATCATCCAGGTTGTCAGGATCGATTGCAGCCGCGTTGCTGTAGATCAGATACTTCTGATACTCCGCAAACTCCGGTGCCAAAAAAACATCTCCCATGATCGTTTCCGTTGTAAATCTGCCCATACTTTAATACCTCCTTTTTCCCCAGTGGAAAATCATTGTAATCTACACTATAATACTAAAGAAAATATGATTAAACAACAAAACTATTTTTAACAGGGAACTACAAAGATCGACAGAAATGACATGCTGGAGCTCACCCGCAGGATGACTCCCGACAGATTTAATTTTTCCCGCATTGCCGGGGCTTATTTTGACGAAGAAGGCTTTGTTGAAGGAACTTTCAACGCAAGTTTTCTGAAGCTTAAGCCCCATGACCGGGATGTACAGCTGGGGCTTGTGAAGGCTATACCCTTTTCCAAGTCAATTAAGGAGCTGATATCCTACAGTTTGCCTAAAGTACGTACCGGACCCAACAATATCTGGCAGCTTCTTGACGCCGTAAAGGACTGTGAGTTAAAAAATGATGCCCTGCTGGATGTTATGTATGAGATCTTCGGTGATGCCTATGTGACTGATGGCAAATACGGCCTCTATGTCTGCTACAGCAATTATGATGTTCCCGCCAAGGGAGCCGACAACTGCGAGCAATGGGAATCCGAGGAGGTCTATAAACACATGATATTTGCCTTCTGCCCGGTGGATAACGATTACAATCCTGGGGCTCCGGAGTTCGGCTTTCTCTATCCTGCCTTCTCCAACAGAAGCACGGATTTTAACCATATCAATATATTTACAAGGGAAGGCTGCGATGAGCATCCCGAGATAATAGAAGGATTATTTAAGCTTGAATAAAGGCTGACTGTTGGTATGTATACTTGATCAGCATGATTACAGTTTGAAACGAGGAACATTGATAATGACAGAAAAAGCTAAAAAGAAACTTGCCCTGGAGGTAATAAAACGCCTTAAAGAAGAATATCCTCTAAGTGACTGCACCTTAGATTACGATGAAGCCTGGAAGCTTCTGGTCAGTGTTCGGCTGGCCGCCCAGTGTACCGACGCACGTGTAAATCAGATCGTGCCGAAATTATATGAAAAGTTTCCGGATATAAAGGCTCTTGCCGATGCATCTGTAGAAGAGATTGAAGAGATCGTAAAGCCCTGCGGTCTGGGCCACAGCAAGGCAAGGGATATCTCCGCCTGTATGAAGATGCTGAGGGACGAATATGACTGCAGGGTGCCTGATGACTTTGATGAGCTTTTAAAGCTGCCCGGTGTGGGCAGGAAGAGCGCCAACCTGATCATGGGGGATGTGTATAAAAAGCCTGCCATCGTGACTGATACCCACTGCATTCGGTTGTCCAACCGGATCGGGCTGGTGGATGGGATCAAGGAACCTGCAAAGGTGGAGGCCGCCCTATGGAAGATCATACCATCTGATGAAGGCAATGACCTCTGCCACAGGCTCGTGGATCACGGTCGGGCAGTCTGCACCGCCAGGACAAAGCCCTATTGCGACAGATGCGTGCTGGATGACATCTGTGGGCATCATATATAGAATTTGCACACTGCATAAAGAAGGGCTTCTCCATTACCGGGAGAAGCCCTTCTTTTAGACAGCAATTATTCATCTGCATTCTTTTCTGCATAAAGCTTCATGATCTCATCATAATATTTCTTGTATCTGTAGCAGGTACGGAGCGAGAAATCAGAACGATCGGCAATCTCAGCGATGGCATATCCCTGTTCATGCAGATTAACAAAAATATCGTAATTCGCCTGCCAGGTCTTATCATGCTTTCGCCGGCCTCCCATATCACGATTTTCCAGCTGCTCTACCTTTTCCTCGAGTTCCTCTATTTTTTTGTTTAATTCTTCTATTCTAGCCTTAAGCAGAATGTTCTCCTGAACAAGTTCTTTATTAGTCATTACTGATCTCCAAGTCTCTTTTTTAATAATTCCAGTTCAGCTTTGAGCTTTTCATTTTCATTAAAAGCCTCACAAAGCTTTTGCTCTGATTCTGACAACTTAGCAGCCGACTCCGCCGCCTTGGCCTCTGACTCTGCTGCCTTGGCCTCCGACTCCGCTGCCTTGGCCTCCGACTCTGCTGCCTTGGCCTCCGACTCTGCTGCCTTGGCCT
>R03__coassemble_1519_pt1 | contig 10722 bp, 10 predicted proteins | sample R03__metabat2_high_PE_045 | metagenome-assembled genome bin R03 | reverse complement strand
CCGAGGGTTCCGCGGCCGCTTTTAATTTCCGAGGGTTCCGCGGCCGTTTTATTCGTTCATCTCCTTTAGAAACCTGCTCACATTCAGCTTTCGGTTTCTCCTCCTTCTGCAGTAGTAGAGGTGGAGCTCTTCCTTCGCTCTGGTTATGGCCACGTAAAACATGCGCCTTTCCTCCTCGAGCTCGGTATCTGTGCGGGCCTTCTCGGAGGGGGTTATGGCCTCGTTGCAGTCCAGCATGAAGACCCGCCTGAATTCCAAGCCCTTTGCGGCGTGGTAGGTATAGAGGCTTACCATAGGCTCCTCTGTTTTTAATGGCATACTGCCGCGCGCCTCCATCATATCCAGCTCCTTCAGAAAATCTTTGATATTGGCATGCTTCCTTGCAATGTCGCTTATCTCCTCCAAAATCTCCAGGTACTCCGTCAGGGGCACATCATTGGCTTCGCTGTATTCATTCAGAAAATTGTCATAGCCCAGGGCTCGCCTTATGTAGTCTATGGCAGGAAGAGGCCTGAGCTTAGCCATACGGCCGGAGGCATAGTACCATTTTTCTATGGCTCGTCTGGCACCGGTATTCTCGGAGTACCAACTGCACATATTGTTAAATATCAGTTCGACCTTGCTCCCACCCGCATCCGCCTGCCCATGCAGATCGGCGGATACACAGGCCCGGCTTATATACCTGTTGGGCCGGTTCAAAATACGTAAGAAATCCCCTTCATCACCTACGCCCGCGGCTATTGACAGGTAGCTTTTTATGTCTTTACATATAAAGTGGTCTGTCAGGGCCTCGAGGTGCTGGCTGGTAAAGTAGGGTATCTCATATTTTTTCAGCTGAGAGATCAGGTAGGCTGCCTGCCTGTGATTCCGAAAGAGTATGGCCGAGGAGGGTGGTCGGGAGTCGGTATCAGGCTCTGAGATCCGGGCCTTTTCTTTTCTCAGGATGGCTATTATGTGATCAGCCTCCTCGTGGGAATCCTCGAACTCCTTATGGCTTATGCGGGCGACCGTATCGGCAGCCGGACGATAGGCCTTGTCGAAGCGGTTGTGGTTGTGGGAGATCAGGCGGGAGGCCTTCTCCACGATGGCAGCGCCGCTTCTGTAGTTGTTTTCGAGCCTTACCAGCTTACAATCCGGATAATCAGCGGGAAACTTCTTCATGATGGAGGGATCGGCTCCCCTGAAGCTGTAGATGGACTGGTCATCGTCGCCTACAGCGAATATATTTTTCGAGGAGGCCATAAGCTTGAGCGTCTCATACTGCAGGGGATTTACATCCTGAAATTCATCGATGAGAAAATACGAGAATCTGCCCTGCCATGAGGCAAGCAGAGCAGGATCCGACGACAGAAGCTCATAAGTGAGAAGGAGCATATCGTCAAAATCCACCATATGAAGGGACTGTTTCTTCCTGCGATAACCATCATAAGCCGACCAGAAGGCAGAAGGGGGCAGAGATTTTGGAGAGTAGTCTTCACACCGGTGCATGCAGTTGGTCACGAGACTTATCTCGGAAGCGACCGCTGCAGTGACTGAGGACTGTGACCGGTTCCGGTCCAGCACCTCTTCGATGAGGCGAAGGCGATCCTTCTCCTTAAGGACATTAGCCGCAGAATAGTGGCAACTGTCGGACAGTATGGTGAAAAATACGCTGTGGAAGGTGCCGAAGACCACCGGCGGGCGGTCGGGCATCAGATCGTAGAAACGCTGCTGCATCTCGAGGGCAGCGCTTTTGGTAAATGTAATAACAAGAATTTCGGAAGCCTCAACATGTCTCTCAGATATCAGATATCTGATGCGGTGAGTAAGAGTATAGGTCTTGCCGCTTCCGGGTCCCGCGATGCATAACATGGGCCCTTCCCCGTGGGTAAGGGCCGGATTTTGCTTGTCCTGGTGCATTAATCCTCCGTTTTGTTCAGATCCTGCCAGGCATTAAAGGCTGTGTTGACGGCGTCGTACTCTTCGTCACTTGAGATATTGTCGAGATAGGGCTCTCCGGTGGTCGCATCCTCGTAATAGCGATAGATATAGACCATGGTGTCGTCAAGCGGTTCGCCGTGCTCGTCGACCGGCATCAGTACGATGTAATCCTGATCGTTCACCGTTATGATGGTTATGATCTCGCAGTCGAGATCCTCACCGTCAAGCTCCAGAGTGACCATAACATCGGTATCCTGATCGTCAACAGGGAATATTTCGTCTTTATTTGTGCTGCTCATTTTTTACTCCTAGATATCAGTTCTCAATGAATATTCATATTATAGAAAGTTTTTTGGGAAAAAACAATAAAGAATGGTATAATGTTTTATAACTATGGGTTATTGTGCGTTTTGCCCAAAATTGCATATCCGGAAGGATAGATACGAAGGAGCACAATATGGAGAATAAAAAAATGGTGAGTCCCGGAAGCTTTATGTACTTCGGTACCAGAAGAAGAGGGGACGGAGTAGAATTTACATTTGAGCAGAAGACCAAGAAGCCTGCGGCTATACTCCTGTATGACAGGAAGACCAAGGCTCTTGTCGAGGAGGTTGAGATCAGGCCCGAGTATAGGATGGGGCGGGTGGATTCCTGTCTTCTTACGGGATACGACTGGGACAACCTCTGCTACAGGATCAGGCGTGACGGAGCAGTGGAGAACGACGAGAATGCAACGGTCATAGTGGGACGTGAGAAGTGGAACGATCCCGACAGGGCGGCTGCTTCCTTTGAGGTATACTGCGGCTTTCCGTCCGAGGAATATAAGTGGACGGATGAGGCCTACAGACGACCGACTTCCTCTGAACTGATCCTCTACAAGCTGCATATGAGGGGCTTTACCATGAACAGCGGCCTGTCGGCCAAAAAGGCCGGCAACATAGCCGGATTCATGGAGAGGATCGACAGGGTCCTCGATATGGGAGTCACTGCGATAGAATTCATGCCTCTTTATGATTTCGAGGAGGTCTCATACACCAGGACCTACGTCTATGACGGCAGCAGGTCGGAAAATGTCACCGAGCCCACAGGCAAGATCAATTACTGGGGCTACGGCAATGCTTTTTACTATGCGCCCAAGGCCTCCTATTTTGGTGATAAGCCGGATATCAGTATGAAAGCTATGGTGGATATGCTCCACTCCAAGGGCGTAGCGGCTGTCATGGAGATGACCTTCGACGAGAGGTTCACCTCTGATTATGAGATAGTCAATAACCTGCGTTACTGGGTCAGGGAGTATCACATAGACGGCTTTCACCTGCTGGGAGCCAGACTTCCTCTTCAGATGATAGCCGAGGATCCCTTCCTTGCTGATACCTACCTCTTTAATGACGGATTCGAGCCGGAACTTCTGAACAGAGAGAAGGATGCCAAGAGGCTGTTCATATATGATGACCAGTTCCTCTATCCGCTCAGAAAGCTCCAGAACCATATGGAAGGACGCATGTCAGAGCTGGCGGCCGCTACCAGGCGGTGCAACCCGCATTTCGGCTATGTCAATAACGCCGCCAACACAACGGGCTTCTGTCTCTATGATGTGTATTCCTACGGGGAGAAGCACAACGAGGCCAACGGCGAGGAGAATCGCGACGGCAGCAACTACAATTACAGCTATAATTACGGGGTTGAGGGACCCAGCCGCAGCCGCAAGCTGGATGCTATAAGGAAGAAGAGCGTGAGGACAGCGTTAGCCAGTGTTCTTTTGGCCCAGGGAGTGCCAATGATCCTTGCAGGTGATGAGTACCTCAACACACAGCAGGGTAATAACAACCCCTACTGTCAGGATAACGACATATCGTGGGTCAACTTCAGGAACAATAAGTCAAGGGAGGAGACCAGGGCCCTGGTCAAGGCCCTGATAACATTCAGGAAGGCCCATCCGGTATTGAGCCTCGATACTCCCATGCATATGAATGACTACAGGCAGACAGGACTTCCGGATCTAAGCTACCATGCGTATGAACCATGGGTAATGGGCATAGGACCGGAGAAGAAATCAATCGGTATGCTCTACTGCGGAGCCTATGGGGACGGTGAGAACACTGATGACATAATGGTCTGCTACAACTTCCACTATGAGGAGGACTATTTTGCCCTGCCCAGACTCAGCGGCAGGAAGAAGTGGCATCTCTGGCTTAATACGGCCTCGGAGGAGATACCCGACGAGAAGGACCTTCCGGTATTTGAGGGGGAGAATGGTGAGGTGACTGTCCCGGGCGGAAGCATAACCATATTGATAGGCAGATAGGATATGAGCAGGGTCATAGGACATTTTAAGACAATCACACACCACAGACACCTGGTCATGGCTACCTGTTTTAAGCTGGGGCTCTACAGGCAGGGACTTTTGCATGACCTGTCAAAATACAGTCCGGTTGAATTCATCCCCGGCTGCCGTTATTATACCGATGGCAGTGAAAGCCCCAACAACGGGGAACGCAGGGATAAGGGTTACTCATCGGCCTGGCTTCATCATAAGGGCAGAAACAAGCATCATTTTGAGTACTGGATCGACTATGACATAAACGGGGAACATTCAAGCCGTGGCATGACAGGCATGAAGATGCCGGTCAATTATGTGGTGGAGATGTTTGCCGACAGAGTCTGCGCAAGCAAGAACTATATGAAGGAAGCCTATAACGACGCCAGCTCGCTGGAGTATTACGAGCGGGGCAAAGGCAAATACATCATGCATGATGAGACCAGGGCTCTTCTGGAGGAACTCCTCCATATGCTGGCCGATCATGGCGAGGATTATACCTTCGACTACATCAGAAGAGAGATATTGCACAATAAATGACCATCGGACGGCATGAGCCGGGATGGATAATAAATAAAGAAAAGAGAATAACAGATTATGGACGAGAAAAAGATTTTATATTCGGGAATGCAGGCTACTAATCAGCTGACACTGGGCAACTATCTGGGCGCCCTCAAAAACTGGGTCAATCTCCACGAGGAGTACGACTGCTTTTTCGGAGTTATGGACCTGCACTCACTCACGGTAAGACAGAACCCTGCAGAGTTCAGGCAGAATGCCAGAAAGCTCTATGCGCTCTTTGTTGCAGCAGGACTGGATCCTGAGGAAAACTGTCTCTACTATCAGTCACATGTTCCGGCTCATGCCCAGCTCGGATGGGTGCTGGACTGCTTTACCTATATGGGCGAGCTGTCGCGTATGACCCAGTTCAAGGATAAGTCGGCAAAGCATGCTGACAACGTGAACGCAGGACTCTTCACATATCCGGTCCTTATGGCGGCAGACATCCTTTTATATCAGACCGACCTGGTTCCAGTCGGCAAGGATCAGCAGCAGCATCTGGAAATCTGCAGGGACATAGCGATGCGCTTCAACAGCATATACGGCGATGTTTTCAAGATTCCGGAGGGCTATTACGGCAAGGCGGGAGCCAGAGTCATGTCCCTTCAGGATCCTGCAAAGAAGATGTCAAAATCTGATGAGAATATTAACTCCACCATCTATCTGCTTGATGACAGGGATACCATAATCCGCAAGTTCAAGCGTGCGGTCACCGATTCCGACACCTGCGTAAGATACGCAGAGGACAAGCCCGGTATCAGCAACCTGATGGAGATCTACGGGGCTGTTACCGGAAAAAGCTACGAGGAGATTGAGGCTGAATTCGCAGGCAGGGGTTACGGAGACTTCAAGCTTGCCGTGGGCGAGGCTGTCGCAGATGAACTAGCTCCTTTACAGCTGCGCTATAACGAGCTTATGAACGAGAAGACCTATCTGGATTCCTGCATCAAAAATAATGCCGAGAAGGCAAGCTATTTTGCAAATAAGACGCTGAGGAAGGTCCACAAGAAGATAGGTCTTACTGAGATGCCGCGATAGCAGAGGAGATATATATGAGAATCGGTACAGGCTATGATGTACACAAGCTGGTCGAGGGCAGGAAGCTGATAATCGGCGGCGTCGATATACCCCATACGCTGGGACTTCTGGGTCATTCGGATGCGGATGTGCTCCTGCATGCCATAATGGATGCCATGCTGGGGGCGGCGGCACTCGGAGATATAGGCAAGCATTTCCCGGACACCGACGAGCAGTACAGGGGAGCGTCATCACTGGACCTTTTGAGGAGGGTCAACGAGCTGATCCTTGAGAAGGGATACGTGGTAGTCAACATAGATGCCACGGTCATTGCGCAAAAGCCAAAGCTGAGGCCCTATATAGATACGATGCGGCAGAATGTGGCCGACACACTTGGCCTTGATATAGACCAGATCAACATCAAGGCCACTACCGAGGAGCATCTCGGCTTCACGGGAAGAGAGGAGGGCATATCGTCACAGGCGGTCTGCCTGCTGGAGGAATTCATGGAGGGAAGCAGCCTGGTTGGCCGCTACGATGAAAATGGAAACGCGACAGGCTGTGCGGCCTGCCCCGGATGTGCGAAAACGGACCGGATCTAAGGCCGGTTTTTTATAAAATAAGCAAGAGGAAAGACTTAAGATGAGAATATACAACACCTTATCAAGAAGAAAAGAATTATTTAAGCCTATAGAGGAGGGCAAGGTCAGCATGTATGTATGCGGACCTACGGTTTACAACCTGATCCACATAGGAAACGCCAGACCCATGATAGTATTTGACACGGTAAGACGCTACTTCGAATACAAGGGCTATGAAGTCAACTATGTATCGAATTTCACCGATGTCGATGACAAGATAATCAAGGCCGCCAACGAGGAGGGTGTCGATTCCTCGGTCATCTCGGAACGCTATATCGCCGAGTGCAAGAAGGATATGGAGGCCATGAACGTAAAGCCGGCGACCACACATCCTCAGGCTACTCAGGAGATAGATGGCATGATAGATATGGTTCAGACCCTTATCGACAAGGGCTATGCCTATGCGGCAGAGGACGGGACCGTATACTATAAGACCAGAAGCTTCGCGGAGTACGGAAAGCTGTCCCACAAGAATCTTGACGACTTAAGGGGCGGCAACAGGTCTCTGCTCGTTTCCGGTGAGGATCAGAAGAGGGATCCTCTGGATTTCGTGCTCTGGAAGCCCAAGAAGGAGGGTGAGCCCGCCTGGGAGTCACCATGGTGCGATGGAAGACCTGGATGGCATATAGAGTGTTCTGTCATGAGCAAGAGATATCTGGGCGACACCATAGATATCCACGCAGGCGGAGAGGATCTGATATTTCCCCATCATGAGAACGAGATAGCCCAGTCAGAGGCGGCAAACGGAGTGCCCTTTGCCCATTACTGGATGCACAATGCCTTTTTGAATATCGACGGCGTCAAGATGTCCAAGTCACTGGGTAACTTCAAGACCGTGCGCGGCATAAGCGAGATGTATGACCTGCAGGTACTCCGCTTCTTTATGCTGTCAGCCCATTACCGCAATCCTCTTAATTTTGCTCCGGATATGATGGACCAGGCCAAGAGCGGTCTCGACAGGATAGTCACTGCAGCTGAGAAACTTCGCGACAGGTCTCAGGCTGCGCAGACCGTTGAGATGACACCCGAAGAGGCGGAGGCGGCAAAAGGACTCGAGGCCTTTACGGCAAAATTTGAGGAGGCAATGGACGACGACTTTAATACCGCCGATGCTCAGGCTGCCATATTTGAACTGGTAAAATACGCCAACACCAATGTGATTGAGAACTCCTCCAGGGAATATGCTGATGCGGTATATGCAAGACTTAAGACCATGGCGGACGTCATGGGAATAATCCTCGAGAAGGAGGCGGAGATACTCGATTCCGATATAGAGGAGATGATCGCTGCCCGCCAGGCCGCCAGGAAGGCTAAGGATTTTGCCCTGGCAGACAAGATCAGAAACGACCTGCTGGCGCAGGGAATAATACTTGAGGATACCAGAGAGGGCGTTAAGTGGAAGAGAGCTTAAGATACTCGGATATTTTGAACAAGTGGAATAAGGAACGGATCGACATACGCACATATTCACCACTGACGCTGGCCTATATAGGCGATGATGTATATGACATGGTCATCCGAAGCCTTATGATAGCCCAGGCAACGCTTCGGTAAACAAGCTTCACCAGAGGACGGCTAAGAGGGTCAAGGCCGAGAGTCAGTCCTTCATGGCCCACAGGATGACCGAGGAGGGTTTCTTCGACGAGGAGGAGCTGGATATCTATAGGCGGGGACGCAATGCCAAGTCCCATACCATAGCCAAGAACGCCAGCGTCTCTGATTACAGGAGCGCAACGGGCTTCGAGGCTGTCATAGGCTATCTGTATATGCAGGACAGGATAGGCAGGATATACGAGATCATCGAGTATGGTCTCGGATTTTTGGAAGAGTAGGAAGATATATGTTTTTTGGATTATTTAAAAAGAAAAGTGAAGTGGCGACGGTGACGGCGCCGGCCCTCGAGGACAAGGACAAAAGGGGAACCCTCTTTTTGGTGGATTTCGAGAATGTCCATGACGAGGGACTCGAGGGAGTGGACAGCATCAGGGCCATAGATCATGTGATCATATTTTACGGGCCGCTCATCAAGAGCATATCCCTCGAAGCCCATCTGGCTATGGGCAGATCTATAGGCTATGTAGAGCCCTTGCGGACCAGCCGCACGGCTAAGAATTACCTGGACTTTCAGCTGTCGACCTATCTGGGTTATCTGATAGCCCAGGACAAGTACGAAAACGTGCGCATCATAAGCAAGGATACCGGTTTCGACAGCGTTGTTGATTTCTGGACGGGCCGGGGAATAGACATAAAGAGACGCAGGACTATCGCGGATGGGATAGAGATTCCGATCGATCCCGCAGTCAAGCCTGTCGAAGAGAAGAAGCAGGACAGAAAGCCTGAGAAGAAAAACGGAAACCGGTCTGAAAGGCGGACTGAGAAAAAGGGTGACAGAAAGCCGGAAAACAAGTCAGAGATAAGACAGGAGACTAAGCCGGAGAACGGAGATACTGCCCAGAATAGAAATGATGGGAAAAAGGGCAGAAGCGTGACACTCGGCAAGGCGGCTGCGCCTAAGATCGAGGAGCCTAAGGCAGAAGAGATCAAGGTCGAGGAGCCTAAGGTCGAGGAGCCTAAGGCAGAAGAAATCAAGGTCGAGGAGCCTGAAATCGAAGAACCAAAGGTGGAAGAGATCAAGGTCGAGGAGCCTGAAATCGAAGAACCGAAGGTGGAAGAGATCAAGGTCGAGGAGCCTGAAATCAAAGAGCCGAAGGTGGAAGAAGTCAAGGTTGAACAGCCGAAGACCGTAAAATCCAAATCGGCAGAGAAAAAACCGACAGAGAAAAAGTCCGAGGAGAAAAAGTCCGAAGAGAAGAAGGCAACCACGGTTCCCGAACCGATCAAGAAGAAGGTCAGGGCCGCACTTAAGGATATGCAGCTTGCCGGTTCCAATTATACCAGCATCTATAAGGCTATTGCTACATCGGAGGACAAGAACGCATATCACAATGCCCTGATGAAGACCTTCGGCAACGAGAAGGCAGGAGAGATATACAAGAACACTAAGGCTATATTTGCAGATTACCAGTAAAACGACGATAATAAGGGCTTTGCCCGGGGAGTCGAAATGAAAGACAACGTACTGACTGATGTCATATACGGAAAACTGCACAAGAGGATAATACTGGCTTTTGTCACGGGCTGGATATTTGTCACCATGATTGAACTGGTAATGGGCTTCGTTTTGGAATACACGGGTGTAGTCCGTAATATGGGAAATTATCTCTTCAGGTATGTCACACTGCCGGCTGTCACGGATGGACTTATAATAGCCATCACCCTGTTGATCGCAAGCAGCGATAAGGTGGCGGCGGTTGTTAAGAATTATGCCTATTGCATATCTTTGGTTATGATGGTGACGGTGCTGACCACGGTTCACAATTATTTCTATATAGTAAGTGCCTTATACCTGGCGACCATGTTCTGCTCCTGCATTTTTCTGGATAAGAAACTGCTGCGCTTCACGTCGATACTTTCGCTGGTATGTATATTGCTGACCATCCCCGCGGCTGACTGGTATGAAGGCAGGACCGAGACCGATTTGGAACGGCTTAAGAACATCCTGATCATGACAGTTCTTATGGTCGTTTGTTATATGATAGCCGACATACTGGTGGCAGCCCTTCTCGAAAGAGAGAATATATTCAGCAGGCTGAGAAACGACAAGGCCAACCTGGAGAGAAAGGTAAGAATCGACGGGCTGACGGGCCTGCTGAACCATACATCCTTCTATGAGGACCTGGAAAATTCACTCAGAGACCTGCGGCAGCAGAAAAGACCTTTTATGGTAGCTATGATCGATATAGATAATTTTAAGATCATAAATGACACGTACGGTCACAACATGGGCGACGATATACTGAGGCTGGTCGCGAGGACAATGTACGAGGAGTCGGGATCAGATGCCACCTCCTTCAGGTACGGAGGCGATGAGTTTGCAATGATATTTTTCTCGGACGATACCCAGTTGGCATACAGCATATTGGAAAATATAAGAAATCATATCGTTGATGAGAGTGCCAATTTTTCAAAATATATAAGAGTGAACCTGAGCATAGGACTTTATCAGGTCAGCGATCCCAAAATGAGTGGAGATGACGCCTTCAGGAGAGCCGATGAGGCCTTATATGAAGCAAAACGACAGGGAAAAGGTTGTGTGGTCATAGGAAGATAGATTATACAAAACAGAGAGGAGAAGCAAGATGGCAGAGCAGAATTATATTTGGAGCGACAGAAAGAGATGGACATTTTTGGGACTTCCTTTTACAT
>R03__coassemble_1507_pt1 | contig 10805 bp, 11 predicted proteins | sample R03__metabat2_high_PE_045 | metagenome-assembled genome bin R03 | reverse complement strand
ACGCTCTTGGCCGCTGAGCTGAACTTGAACTTCTTTATGAAATCCTTATCCTCCACAAAAAACATATGCAGAAGCTTTCTGAAATGCGGTGTCTTGATCGTATCCATAAGAGCCAGCAGCTCCCGGTACATCTCCTCGACATCCCTCTTACTGCAGGGCAGGTAGTCCGCCGGATCATAGGTCCCCTCCGGTGCCACCATAAGCCTCTTAACGTTGACCTGGAGGGCGTTGTTGAAGGAAGTCACCTCTCCCTTGATGTTGACATAGTCCAACACGTCGAATTCGGAAATCCCCATCGAATTGGGGTCCCATATCTTGGCATCAACCGAACCGGTCTTATCCTGCAGCAGCAGGGTCTCGTAGGATTTCCCCGTCTTAGTCGTTCCCGGCGTGATCTTCCTTACCAGGAAGGTTCCGTCTACATTGTCCCCGTCTCTGAGGTCGGCAATATATCTCATTACATTTTTCTGAGCCTGTTGATAGATTCCTCTAACATCTCTTATCTCCATGCTCATTTCCTTTCTAAGCCTTAACAGGCGTTCTGAATTATTTACAGCCCCTTGCTGTATTTGTTACCCTACAAATGTACCATAAATATGGCAAAATTCCCACAAGTCAGTTAATATTATTTTGATATCCAAGGATTGTTACAAGGAAGTACGTTACAACATGAATAAAAAAGTATATTCCACTCTTGAATTTGACAAGATAATATCCCGCCTTGAGGCCAAAGCTACCAGTGAAAAGGGCAAAGATTACTGCCGCAAGCTCACCCCTCTCACCGAGATCGACCAGATAGAAAAACTGCAGCGCGAGACAGCGGCAGCGCTCGAGAGGATCTTTAAATTTTCATCCCCGACCTTTTCGGGAGTCTGCGACCCCTACCCCTATTCAAAGACTCTTGAGATAGGCGGTGCCCTCTCCATAGCAGAGCTTTTGAAAATATCATCCCTTCTCGAGGCCTCGAAGAGGGCCAGACGCTTCGGCGACCAGATTACCGAAGACTGCCTCTACGGATATTTTTCCATGGTTGAGCCTGTTCCCGCGCTTGCCGGAGAACTCAGCCGCTGCATCCTCTCTGAGGACGAGATAGCCGATGACGCCAGCAGCGAGCTGTCATCCATCAGGCGATCCATAGCCGCCACCAACGACAAGATCCGCTCTCATATGAACAGCATGCTTAACTCCTCCACCAGGGATTACCTGCAGGACAACATCATCACCATGCGCGACAATCGCTACTGTCTCTCCGTAAAGGCCGAGCATAAGAACTATGTCCCCGGCATGGTCCACGATTCATCAGCCTCCGGCGCGACCCTCTTTATAGAACCTATGGCTGTTGTCAATCTCAACAATCAGATCCGCGAGCTGCAGTCTGCCGAGAAAGAAGAGATCCATCGCATTCTCGTCCGCCTCTCTGCTTTGGTCTACGAGAATTTTGAACAGCTTTCCACTAATTTCAAGATGCTGTCAAAGCTTGATTTTATATTTGCCAAGGGCCAGCTTGCATATGAGATGAACGCCGTGGCGCCCATATTCAATGACCATGGCTACATCAATCTCCGCAAGGCCCGCCACCCTCTGATCGACAAACATTCTGTCGTACCGATCGATCTGGTCATCGGAGGCGACTACCATCAGCTCATCGTGACCGGCCCCAACACCGGCGGTAAGACCGTATCCCTAAAGACCTGCGGCCTCTTCGCCCTGATGGGCCAGAGTGGCCTTCATATCCCTGCAAATGATCGGTCTGAGCTTGCCATATTTCACAACATATACGCTGACATCGGTGATGAGCAGAGCATAGAACAGTCCTTAAGTACCTTCTCATCTCATATGAAAAATATCATCCACATCCTGGATGGCGTGGAAGATGTCACGAAAAACGGCCACGACGCACTGGTTCTCTTCGATGAGCTCTGTGCGGGAACCGACCCGGCAGAAGGCGCGGCCCTGGCCATATCCATTCTGGACCGTTTGAGAAATATGCAGGTCTGCACCATGGCTACGACCCACTACAATGAGCTCAAGCTCTACGCGCTCTCCACGCCTGATGTGGAAAATGCCTGCTGCGAGTTCTCCATGGAGACACTTTCACCGACCTATCACTTGCTCATCGGCATCCCCGGCAAGAGCAATGCTTTCGCCATATCGCGAAAGCTGGGACTCTCAGCGGATCTCGTAAATTCCGCTGCCGAACGTATCGATTCCAACCAGCAATCCTTCGAGGATGCGATCGTTGACCTGGAGCAGAGAAGAGTCAATATAATCCGTCAGGAAGCCGAGATAGCGCAGGCCAAGCGCCAGATCGATGTTACTCAGGCCGATATAGAGGCTAAATCGAAAAAGCTTGAAGAGCAAAAGAGCAAGATAATAGAGGATGCTCACCTCGAGGCCTCTCTCATACTCCAGGAGGCCAAGGAATCAGCCGACCTGGCAATAAGACAGATCCAGAAATACGGCAAGTCGGCCAATCTGGCCGAGCTCGAAAAGCAGAGGACCAAGGTCGGGAAAGAGCTGAAGGAAGCCCGCGGCAATTCCTCCGGGGCCATAAAGCAGCCTCTCGAGAATACCCGTGCGCCGAAGTCTGTCAAGATCGGCGACACTGTTAAGGTACTCTCCATGAACACCACCGGAACTGTCCATACCCTTCCCAATGCCAAGGGCGATTTCCAGGTTCAGATGGGCATACTGAGATCTACCATAAATCTCAAGGATTGTGTCCTCGTCGAGGACAAGGACGAGCTGGCCGACAAATACGGCTACGGCAAAAGCAAGCGCGGCTCTGACAAGGTCTACTCCAAGGCTTTGCGCAAGGGCGAGAAGATCGAAGTCGATACCCGTTCCTCTTACGGGAGCCTTAACAAGTCAGCCTCTATCTCCACAGAAATTCAGCTTCTCGGTCTGAATTCCGACGACGCCATAGCCAAGCTCGACAAATATCTCGATGATGCCTACCTCTCTCACCTGTCTCCTGTCCGTGTAGTCCACGGCAAAGGAACAGGTGTCCTCAGAGAAGCGGTTCACCAGTATCTGCGCAAGTCTCCGATCGTCGCTGAGTACCACCTGGGCGAGTTTGGAGAGGGGGATTCGGGGGTGACGATTGTTACGTTAAAATAAATATTTTACAGCTTGATAAAAGAGACCCGGCAAAGAAATATTGCATCTGCAGACTGCGTTTCCTATTCCTCGCACGCGCTTATATGCCGCCAGTCGACGCAAACTCGACGAACTCCCTAAGGTTCTGCTTACGCACAACCTAAGTTCCTTCGTCTCAGACATGCGTCTTTGTGGCGACGGCTAGCGTGCTCGTCATAACGGAAGCCTTGTCATGTCAGCTGCAATACATCTTTGCCGGGTCTCTTTATTCCCCGTAAAATTATTTTAATGCAAAATCAAGTCATTCAGGATACGGTTCGACTTCATTGGTAAGCGACCGATCCATGCGAGTTTTGCGCGAGGCGGGAGACACCCGCAAACCTGACGAGGTGCGGGAGCCGAGTGCGATAAAACCGAAGCATGGTGAGGGTAGCGTCCACCTGAAGGAGAACTGCATTCTGAATGACTTGATTTTGGGGTATTAAAATATTTATTTTATGAAAAAAAGGAGCCGGCATAGCCGACTCCTTAATTTTGCGCTTGAATTAAACCAACTCGAGAACTACTTCCATAGCGCCATCGCCCTTACGTGGTCCGATCTTTACGATACGTGTATAACCACCATTGCGGTTAGCATACTTTGGAGCAACCTCCTCAAACAGATAGTTAGGCATGTTAACAGCCTTAGCGTTCTTCTTCTTTCCATCAGCAACATCTGTTACAGGATAAAGAACCTTCATCATCTGACGTCTTGCATGAAGACGGCTTGGTGAATCCTTCTTGATGGTCTTGTCAACTGTATCATATACAGTAACCTTCTTGCCATCTACTACTTCCTTAACACGCTTGCCATCCTTGTCCTTGCGGGCAACCTTAGCCTGAACGGTTACTTCCTCGTAGTTGTCCTTCTCCTTAACTGCCATAGCGATGATGCCTTCAGCGATCTTCTTTACTTCCTTAGCCTTAGCCTCGGTTGTAATGATACGTCCATGGTAGAGAAGATTTGTTACCTGATTTCTCAGGAGTGCCTTTCTCTGTGAGCTGGTTCTGCTCAGCTTACGATACATTGCCATTTTTTTGTCCTCCTATTTCTGGTAGCCTGCCCGGTGCCTGTGGTCTTATCCGAACATGCCGGCATATGTCTGCGGATTATTCCGCTAATGACAGTCATGTACGCTTTGGATTTATCATAGCTGCCATATAAAAACTTATTACTCTGCGTCAACCTTCTTGAGTGAAAGCTCAAGCTTCTCAAGCTTCTGAATCACTTCATCAAGAGACTTCTTTCCAAGGTTACGAACCTTCATCATATCGTCAATAGACTTGTTGCACAGTTCCTCGACAGTATTGATTCCGGCTCTCTTCAGACAGTTGTATGAACGAACCGAGAGCTCGAGTTCATCAATTGTCATCTCCTTAACCTTAGCCTTGTCTGAATCCGGCTTCTCAACGAATACAGGAGCATCCTTGGCTGCATCAGACAGGTCAATGAAAAGCGAAAGCTGCTCGCTCAAGACCTTAGCAGCAAGGCTTACTGCCTCATCAGGTGATAATGCACCGTTGGTGTATACATCCAGTGTGAGCTTATCGTAGTCTGTGATCTGACCGACACGAGTGTTCTCAACCTTCAGATTAACTCTCTCGATCGGAGTATATATGCTGTCGATAGCGATAACTCCGATTGGAGTATCCTCTGTTTTGTTCTTATCAGAGCTTACATAACCACGTCCGTTGGTGATAGTGAGCTCCATATAGAGCTTGCTGTCCGGTCCGCCATTAAGGTGAGCTATAACAAGATCAGGATTTATGATCTCGATATCAGAGTCTGTCTGAATATCCGATGCCTTAACAACGCCCTCGCCCTCGAACTCAATGTATGCGACCTTGGACTCGTTGCTGTTGTTTCTGATAGCTAATTCCTTGATGTTCATAACTATCTCTGTGACATCTTCCTTCACGCCGGGGATAGAACTGAACTCATGCTGTACGCCCTCGATCTTAATCTGGCTTACAGCTGTTCCCGGAAGGGATGAAAGCATAATTCTGCGAAGAGAATTTCCTAATGTTGTACCATATCCTCTCTCAAGTGGCTCTGCTACAAACTTTCCATACTTCTTATCTTCTGAAATCTCAGCGATCTCAATGTTTGGTTTCTCAAAATCGAACACCTGGTATTCCCTCCTTATTGACTAATCTGCTTTAACTGTAAATATCGATATTCCAAGACTCGCAAGACTAAAGGCCTGCGAGTCAGCCGCTTACGCCGGCTTACTTAGAATACAACTCGACGATAAGCATTTCGTCTACAGGAACGTCAATCTGCTCTCTTGTCGGTAATGCCTTTACGGTACCGGTAAGCTTCTCTGCGTCAACCTCAACCCACTCAGGAGTTGTACGGCCTGCAGTAACCTCGATGATGTCCTTGAATCTCTGAAGGCTCTTCTTGTCCTCACGAACCTCGATAACATCTCCTGCCTTAACAAGGTATGAAGGGATGTTAACCTTCTTGCCGTTTACGAGGAACATCTTGTGGTCAACAACCTGACGTGCCTCACGACGTGTACGGGCAAATCCCATACGGAATACAACATTGTCAAGACGGCTCTCAAGCATAACCATCAGGTTCTCACCTGTCATGCCCTTAGCTGCGTCTGCCTTCTCATAGTAGTTACGGAAAGGCTTCTCCAGTACGCCGTAAATGAACTTTGCCTTCTGCTTCTCTCTTAACTGAAGACCGTATTCTGAGGTCTTTCTGTTAGAACGAGTTAATTTTCTTCTTGATTTCTTATCATATCCTAAATATACAGGATCCATATCAAGGGATCTGCATCTCTTAAGGACAGGTGTCTTATTAACTGCCATCTTAGATATTTCCTCCTATTACACTCTTCTACGCTTTGGTGGGCGACATCCATTGTGTGGTACCGGTGTTACATCTGTGATGCTTGTTACCTCAAGACCGCATGCAGCCAATGCACGGATTGCTGCCTCACGTCCTGAACCGGGTCCCTTTACAAATACATCTACTGTCTTTAATCCATGGATGAGCGCTGCTTTTGTAGCAGTTTCTGCAGCCATCTGTGCTGCATATGGAGTAGATTTCCTTGAACCTCTGAATCCAAGACCACCGGCACTTGCCCATGATAATGCGTTACCCTGTGCATCTGTAAGAGTTACGATAGTATTGTTAAAAGATGCCTGGATATGTGCCTGTCCGCGTTCAACGTTTTTCTTAACACGCTTCTTTGTTACTTTCTTTGTAACCTTAGCCATAAAACTAACCTACTTTCTTCCTATTATTATATAGAATAATTACTTCTTCTTGTTTGCTACAGTTCTCTTTGGACCCTTACGTGTACGAGCGTTTGTCTTGGTCTTCTGACCACGTACAGGCAGACCCTTTCTATGACGGATTCCGCGATAGCATCCGATTTCCTGCAGTCTCTTGATGTTGAGAGCTGTCTCTCTTCTGAGATCACCTTCTACCATATAGTCGCCATCGATAACACTGCTGATAGCCTTTACTTCTTCATCGGTGAGGTCCTTAACTCTGGTGTCAGGATTAACACCTGCTGCAGCAAGGATCTTGTTTGAGCTTACTCTGCCGATTCCGTAGATGTAAGTCAGGCCGATCTCAACTCTTTTTTCTCTTGGTAAATCTACACCTGCAATACGAGCCATGTGTGTTTACACCTCCACTTTGATATTCAAACAACTGTTTCAAAAATAAGAAAACGTTTACAGCTCCGGTTTCCCGGCCTGAAATGTGTGTAAAGCCTCCATATCTTTTTGCGTCTCATAACCGAAGTCCGGTCGTCTTTAACGCACAAAATGACCCACTTCCATCGGTATGTTTGGAAGTAAGTCTGTAATATTATGAACAGTGAAAATTAGATACTTTTTCACTGCAGCCGCACATAACAATACAACAAAGACTATGATTCAATTAACCCTGTCTCTGTTTGTGTTTAGGATTCTCACAAATGATCATGATACTACCTTTTCTTTTAATTACCTTGCACTTTTCGCACATAGGCTTTACAGAAGATCTGACTTTCACGAGCGTCCTCCTTTCCATTTTTCCTGGATTTTTCGGGCTTTTTCAGCCACGCAAAAAAACCGTTCCAAAAAACGTCCGTTTACCATTGTAACAAGTGGCACCTTTTAAGTCAACCACTATTTTTTACCAAAAACCCACAAGATATGGGGCTTTTATTTGTCTCTCCAGATGATCCTACCCTTGGAAAGATCGTAAGGCGACATCTCTATCTTAACCTTATCACCAGGCAGAATACGAATATAATTCATACGGAGCTTTCCACTGATAACGGCAAGTATCTTGTGTCCGTTCTCAAGCTCGACCTGAAACATTGCGTTTGGCAGCTTCTCTAAAACTGTTCCTTCTACCTCAATTACATCTGTTTTTGACATATTTCCTCCCGGTAATCAATTCCTTCACTGGTAAAATCATCTGTGCTTCTTATTCGCCAAGGATTTCAACTATATCTGCGAACACCTTGTCCATAGGCTGGGTCCCGTCTACTGACTTGAGGATTCCCTGTGCTCCGTAGTACTCGATGAGTGGCTGAGTCTGATCATGATATACATTCAGTCTCTTCTGAACTGTCTCAGGCTTGTCATCATCACGAAGTACAGTGTCTGATCCGCAGACATCACATTTGCCCTCAACCTTAGTAGGATTGAAGACGATATGGTAGGTTGCGCCACAGTTTAAGCAGGCACGGCGTCCGCCCATACGGCCTACGATATTGTCATCCGGAACATCTACATCAATAGCGTACTCCATTGCCTGTCCAACCTTCTCAAGTGCAGCGGTAAGCGCTTCAGCCTGAGGGATCGTTCTCGGGAAGCCATCCAGTACAAAGCCCTTGGTGCAATCATCGGAAGCTATGCGGTCCATGACGAGATCACATGTAAGCTCGTCCGGGACCAAAAGTCCCTGATCCATATATTCTTTTGCCTTCTTACCAAGCTCTGTTCCGTTCTTGATATTGGCACGGAAGATATCTCCTGTCGAGATATGCGGTATTCCATACTTTGCGGCAATCTGCTTTGCCTGAGTTCCTTTTCCTGCTCCAGGAGCACCCAACATAATGATCTTCATATTAATTCTCCCTCTAGTGCTGTTATTTTCTGTTTATTCCTTTTTAAGCAAGTTTAGGAGATACGACCGCAATCGTATCTCCATCACTATTTACAGGCATAAGCCCGATTAGTCATTTAAGAATCCCTTATAGTTGCGAACCATCATCTGTGACTCGATCTGCTTCAATGTCTCTATGATAACACCGACAATAATGATGATCGATGTCCCACCGAATGAAACATTGGCATTGAACAGTCCGTTGAATACCAGAGGAATGATGGCTACTATAGCCAATCCGATAGCTCCGATGAGGACTATATAATTCAGGATCTTGGTCAGATAGTCGCTGGTTGGCTTGCCGGGTCTGATTCCCGGGATGAAGCCGCCCTGCTTCTTGATGTTCTCTGCAATCTCAAGCGGGTTAAATGTGATGGTCGTGTAGAAATATGCAAATGCGATTATCAGAGCAACATATACTACAGCGCCGATCGTAAGGATCCAGTTGTCAGGATTAAACCAGTTGGACTGGGAAAGTCCCTTTACAACCATACTCCAGAAGTCTGTTCCCTGAGCCTTGCCAAACAAAGCGCAGATGATAACAGGCGTCTGCATGAGCGACTGAGCGAAGATAACCGGGATAACACCGCCGGTGTTAACCTTGAGCGGAATGTTTGTAGCACTTCCGCCGACCTGTCTTCTTCCCTGGATCTTCTGGGAATACTGAACAGGAATTCTTCTCTCTGCATCCTGCAGGTAGATAACCATTACTATAACGATAGCAATGATAGCCAGGATAATAACGGCTGAAAGGATTCCCTTTGCAACTGTCTTACCCTTTACGAACTGCTCATAAAGCGTGGTCATATCGCTTGGTATTCTCGAGATGATGTTGATTATCAGGACTATCGAGATACCGTTGCCTACGCCGTGCTCCGTGATCAGCTCACCGATCCACATCAGTACAGCAGAACCTGCTGTAAGTGCGACGATTACGGTAATTACATATAATGCATTGTACTCTGTCAGATATCCGTTTCTTCCGAAACCGATAGCCATGGCAGTTGATTCCATAAGTGCGAGCCCTACGGTTACAAGACGTGTGATCTGTGTCAGCTTCTTGCGGCCTTCTTCGCCATCCCTCTGCATCTCCTCAAGCTTGGGAAAAGCTATCGTGAGCAGCTGAATGATGATCGAACTCGTAATATATGGTGTGATGTTTAAGGCAAATACAGACATCTCGGAAAATGATCCGCCTGTAAATGCATCAAAGAAGTTCAAAGCATTATCGCTTGTTGAGAACAGCTGTGAAAATACATCACTGTCAACACCGGGAACCGGTAACTGGCAGCCGAATCTTACGACCACCAGCATCAGAAATGTGAACAAAAGCCTCTTGCGGATGTCTTCAATTTTCAATGCGTCGCGCAATGTCTTAAGCATTAAATCACCTCTGTGGTACCACCTAAAGCTTCAATCTTCTCTTTTGCGGAAGCGCTGAATGCGCTTACCTTAACATCAAGCTTCTTTGTAAGCTCGCCGTTGCCAAGGATCTTAACGCCATCACGTGGCTCCTTAACAATGCCTGCAGCCTTAAGAGACTCGATTGTTACTGTAGCTCCGTTCTCAAACTTCTCGAGGTCTGATACGTTGATAGCTACGATATCCTTTGTATTTCTGTTAGTGAAGCCTCTCTTGGGAATTCTTCTGTAAAGAGGCATCTGACCACCTTCGAAGCCCGGTCTTGGTGCTCCTGAACGAGCCTTCTGACCCTTATGTCCCTTACCGGCGGTCTTTCCGTTGCCTGAACCATGTCCACGGCCCCTACGGAAATTATCACTCTGCTTTGAGCCAACAGCTGGCTGTAAGTTAGATAAATCCATTGTGATACCTCCTATGCTTCTTCAACCTTTACCAGATGAGCTACCTTGCGGAGCATTCCGCGGGTTGACTCGTTATCCGGTACGATGTTTGACTGATTGATCTTATGAAGTCCAAGTGCCTCAACAGTTGCTCTATTCTTAGGAATATTGCTGATTGGAGACTTAACAAGTGTAACTTTTAAATTTGCCATTTTATCTTCCTCCTTCTCTGCAATTAACCAAGAACTTCTTCAAGGCTCTTACCGCGAAGGGCAGCAACCTCTTCAGGTGACTTGAGCTGGGTTAAAGCTTCGATCGTTGCAAGAACAACGTTCTGCTTGTTTGATGAGCCAAGTGACTTGGTACGGATATTTCTGATGCCTGCGAGCTCGCAAACCGAACGAGCTGGACCACCGGCGATAATACCGGTACCTTCAGGAGCCTTCTTAAGTAATACGGAAGCGCCTGTGTGCTTGCCCATGATGTCATGTGTAATACTGCTGTTGCCATCGAGCTTTACAGTGATGAGGTGCTTCATAGCGTCTTCCTTACCCTTGCGGATAGCTTCCGGAATTTCTGCAGCCTTACCAATGCCGGCTCCTACATGGCCATTCTTATCTCCTACAACAACGAGTGCTGAGAAGCGCATGTTGCGTCCACCCTTAACGACCTTTGTTACACGCTTGATGGATACAACATTCTCGCTTAATTCTAATTGACTGGCGTCAATAATAGTACGT
>R03__coassemble_1497_pt1 | contig 10843 bp, 8 predicted proteins | sample R03__metabat2_high_PE_045 | metagenome-assembled genome bin R03 | reverse complement strand
CGAGAATGATGACAATGGGGACGGGTGACAATGGGGACGGACTTTTTTGTCACCACGTCCCCATCGTCATCAATGCTGTATGTTGTCTGCTGCGCCTGCCATCATCTTGGCGAACATCGGTCCCATCACCTTCATATAGACAGGCATGAGCTCGTGGTCGTGATTCTTGCGCACAACCGGCTCGTTCTGATAGAACATGGTGTACTCAGCGTCCGGTTTAGAGCATGGCCAGTTCGGAATGGCGTCACAGTTGGGATCTCCGGTCCTTGCGAAAGCAATTGCCGCTCCGAAGATCTCGGCTTCAAGCTTATCAACTCCCTCCTGCTGAGTCATCGGCGTGATGTCACAGTTGTGGAAGATGTATGGTATATCGCAGCAATGCCACGGTTGCTTGATCCCGTCAAGATGGAAATCCTGATTGAAGAGGTATGACCAAGTGCAATCATTAAGAGCACTCCTCATGGCCATATACGGCAGCTCCGCACTTCTGAATATGAAGTCGAGCTTCAGCATATCAAGCGGATTCCTCTCTGGGAAAGCGGCCTCATAGAGGGGCAGGATCTGATCGGCTGCCTCGCCCAGCATTCCCTTTACGGCTGCCTCGCCGGCCTCCTTAGTCATAGCTCGCGTATCCTGACCTCCGCCGAAGGATAAGAACTCGCTGTACACGGAACCGACCATCAGCGGTATACCTGCCGTCTCAGGTCTGAAGCCTGCTCCGTCATTTACCGGATCTCCGGCGTAGAAATCATTCTTCTTAGGCCCGAAGCCCATCATCATACCCTTGGCCGGATTAGCCTTGTTAAATGCTGCTATCAGGTCGTGATAGGGCACTGTCTCCAGTTCATGGATATCGGAAAGTCCCAGTTCCTCCATCATGCCCTTCGCAATAGCCTCCGTATCGAGAGGCTGAGCCGAACCCAGCGCGCCTCCCAGCACACCGCTCATCACGATTCCCTTATGAAAGAGTCCGTCAGCTGCCGGCATCTGGAGCAGAGTCGTGATCTTCATTCCTCCGCCTGACTGACCGAAGAGAGTCACATTGTCGGGATCTCCGCCGAAGGCGGCAATATTCTTATTCACCCATTTTAAAGCGGCTATGATATCGTCCATGCCTGCATTTGCCGAGTTGGCATACTCCGGACCGAAGGCCGACAGGTCAAAGTATCCCAGGATGTTGAGTCTGTGATTGATACCCACCACTACGACATCGCCGTATTTTGCCATCTGGTCGCCGTCATAGGCCGTCTGCTCAATAGCGGAACCCGCCTCAAAGCCGCCGCCGTGCAGCCATACCATAACCGGGCGCTTCTTATCATCAAGTCCCGGTGTCCAGATATTAAGATTCAGGCAGTCTTCATCCTGATACCAGTAGCGATGGGGAACCCCCAGCTCGCCGTTGGGCCTGGTCTCATAGGCCAGCGGACACACCGGTCCGAAATCAGTACAGGACTTCTCGCCCTCCCAGGCGTCGGCCTCCTCAGGTGCGTGGAAACGGAGTGCCTTAGCGTAGGGCAGGCCCTTGAAAATGTTGATTCCCTCGTACTTATATCCCCGTACGATGCCCTTGTCTGTCTGCGCGGTTATCTGTCCCGGGCAGCATATGAATTCTTTTGCCATAAAAACCCCCTTATGAATACTTGTCAATATACTTATATTATCCTTTTTTGCTCCCTGTTTTTCCATAGCTTTTTTCTGAAAAATATTCGCATATTATTGGAGAATTTCCTCCAACAGTGTTATAGTCTAGGTTAGTTAACTTAAAACAATTTTGAAAAGGGAAATATTATGCCAAGGAAGATCAATCTGAATCTTAATGACTCACTGATAAAGGCTCTCAAGATGGTCAACAGCTCGACCAAGAATACCGAAGTCCTCACTGACGAGGACTTGAAAAAACACCGTCAGACCCTGGAGCGGGCCTATGTGGTTGCCGCCCCGCCTATCACCGTGGACGTTGAGGTCACCGAGATAAACGGCCTGGGCGCGGAGTGGGTCCGTCCCGATTTCCCGCATGATAAGAAAAATATCATCCTCTACTGCCATGGCGGCGGTTACATAAGCGGAGGGCTGGGCTACGCCAGGATACTGGCAACCAAGCTTGCCAACAGGGCGGGCCTTGAAGTTCTGGCTTTCGACTATCACCTGGCTCCGGAGCATCCCTACCCAACCGCGATCAATGATGCCCTTGGCGTATGGGACTATCTGATGTACCAGGGTTATGGTGCTTCCGACATATACATAGCCGGTGATTCGGCCGGCGGCAACCTGGCACTCGAGCTGGTGCTTGCACTAAGGGATGCAGGCCGTATGCTGCCCAAGGCGGTCGTACTCTTCTCCCCCTGGACCGATATGACCAACTCTTCTGACACTTTCCTTACTATGGGCGAAAAGGATCCCATCCTGTCAGCCAACTACATCAGGCTGTGCCGAAATGCCTATCTGGGTTCATCTTTCGATGCCGGTGATCCCGATCAGCTTACCGACGTGAGGATCAGTCCGCTCTACGCCGATTTTACCGGTTTCCCGCCGACACTGATCCAGGTGGGTTCCGAGGAGCTGCTCCTCGACGACAGCAGGAGTTTAAGAAAGAAGATGGCCAAGGACGGCGTGAATGTAAGCTTGCACAAGTACAACGATATGTGGCATGTCTTCCAGCAGATGCCCCTGCCCAAGGCCGGCGAGGCCATGGCCGAGGCGGGTGAATTCATAAGATCTTTTCTGTAGGTTGCGGTATATGCCGAGAAATTATTGTGTTTTATCCAGTCTGGCGTTGCAGCACAATTTGCCCGCGGTATATACAGGAAAATTGCTGGTGGGCATCCACTTCATTTATACCTGGTTTGATTTCTTCGGTATATGCAAAAAAATAATCGCCCGATAGAGCATGACTGATCCATGTTTACTCTACAATGCGATTATTTTTTTATCTATAGAGAACAAGAGTCTTATTGGCACTACCTGACTCAACCAAATTGGCAATTTCTACTGCATAAATTTGCATATACCGTAAGTATGCAAGCCTCTGTCAAATTCTATACCGCAGCGAGTGCATACGTCCCTGGCACGGTTTAACTCCCATCCTCCGGGTCACAAATTATAAGCCCTTCCTTTTGACACACACTTGCCCCAGTGTTATTATTTTTCGGGGACTATTTTAAGGAGGCTTGTTATGAGAGATTATGAGATATTTGTGGATTCAGCTTGCGACATACTGCCGGACAAGCTGGCTGAGTGGGGTGTCCGCTATAAGGCTCTCACCTATACATTTGACGGAGACAGCAGGGAGTACGGCAACTATGACATCCCGTATTCGGATTTTTATAAAAGAATGGAGGACGGTGGCATCGCCAGAACCGCTGCCATCAATATAGACGGTTTCATGACCGCCTTTCGTGAAATCTTAGATGAGGGCAAGGACGTCTTCTATCTGGCTTTCTCCAGCGGTCTTTCCTCAACCTACAGCAGTGGCTGCGCTGCGGCAGAGGAGCTGGCCGAGGAATATCCGGACAATAAGATCATAGTCGTTGATTCACTGGCAGCCTCATCAGGATACGGACTGCTCCTATATCTGGCAACAAGGCAGAAGGAGGCAGGCGCTACTATCGAGGAGGTCGCTCAGTACTGCATAGACAACCGACTGCATCTCTGCCACTGGTTCACGGTGCTCGACCTCAAGTACTTGAAGAGGGGCGGCAGAGTCAGCGCGGCAGCCGCTGCAGTTGGGACCATGCTCTCCATCAAGCCGGTGCTCCACGTTGACAACGAGGGCCACCTCATCAATATGTACAAGGCCAGGGGCCGCAAGGCTTCCCTCCAGGCCATCGCCAATGAGTATGGCAAACGCGCCATAGAACCAGCCGGTGGCACAGTATTCATCTCCCACGGCGAGTGCTATGATGATGCGAAGGCGCTGGCCGATATGATCGAGCAACAGTACGGTGTCAAGACCGAGCTCATCACCTATGTAGGTGCTGTCATAGGGGCCCACGCCGGTCCGGGCGTACTCGCCCTCTTCTTTTTGGGAGATGAGCGTTAACAAAATATATCAAAAATGCCCGACGGATCCTGTGATCCTGTCGGGCTTTATTTTTCAATGTCTGAAAAATTTCCAAGAATATATCAGAGGTTGTCGTCTAGAATTTCTCTCTCATCTCATCCGTTATCGGATACCTGCGGAGCAGCAGGTATGCTATCAGGCAAAAAAGTGCAGGCACCAGTCCCATTATGACCGTAAACCAGTTGAGCATGCCGGGAACATTCGCCAGGTCTCCTATGAAATTGCCTGTATCCGAGTCGACCACATAGCCTATGGCGATAAGCACCGATGCCAGAAGGACCGACGAGATCGATGACTGGATCTTGCCGATAAGCGAGGATATGGAATTCATGATGGCCGAACGATCCGTATGATTCTTATAGATATCGTAATCCATCACCTCCATGTTGATGACCGAAGCCGGCACATTGCTGGCTCCCATGGCAAATGATATAACTGCCAGAAGCCCATAAAAGAGATACATGCTGTACTGCAGGATCCCCAGCATCTGGAAAATGAATATCAGCCCGGCAGGTATCATCTGCATGAGAAGCAGTATACGATAGAATTTGTCCGGCTTTCCTATCTTCTTCATGATAGGCTGAGACAGAGCAACTCCCGTAAGCATCGGAACCAGCGTAACTAAAGACGACAGGATCATCATGAGTGCGAAAGCGTCTGCATCGACCTCACCGGTAGTGATGTCAGCACAATATGCCCACTTCGCAAAATAGCTGCAGGCGTTGAAGACCAAAGTCCAGACGAAGCCGCTGAAAAGATTCGAGATTATCTTGATGCGATAGGCATCATTTTCCCTGAAAACAACGGCGAAATCCTTGAGCGTGACCTTAGTTCCCTGCTCAAGCTTTACATCATCATGCCTGTATTCCCTGACCAGAGCCAGCCCCAGCAGGGTGATTGCAAGGGCAGCCAGCAGGTATATGGCTACCGTTATTCCGAAGGCCGTGTGGTATGACCCGGTAAAGTTGCTGACCACGGCAACTACCGACATGATAGCTGCAATGAAGATTCCCAGGGCGACATTGGCGAACTTGGGTCCGACGAGAAGCTTGCCCCTCTCGTTGGAATCCCCTGCGATGCTCCTGTAGAGGAGCTCCGGCACATTGAAGGCTATTCCTATGTCATACAGAAAATAAAAGAGGAAGACATAGATTATGACGATTGCCTTGGACTTCAGTATCCCGGACGGAATAAAGAAAAGCGCCAGCACTGCAAATGTAGACAGCAGGGTGCTGAGCAGGATGAAGGGGCGGTATTTTCCGAAGCGCCCTACTTTGGACCTGTTGATTATCATTCCAACCGTGGGCTCGTTGAATACGTCAAATATCCTGGCCGCTATCATAACCGCAGAGCCTAACGCCGCGGCATACACTCCTATTCCGGAATAGTCTGTCAGATAGAGCAGAAAATAGGTCGACATAAGAGCGCCTACTATTCCCGATGTGAAGGACATCGCCGTCGTTGAAAATATATCCCGTCCGTTAACCTTGTGATCTCTTTCCATAATAAAACCCATTGCCTTTATGTGGTTCCAGTGATTTCTTACAAATAAAGTACCTGTTAAAATACCTATCTAAAGTGTAAACTTACATGTGTATTTTTACAATCATCAATTGTGCGACTTGTGTTGCGCTAATCGCCTGTCTTAATCATTTATGTAAATTGACTTTTGCTCTTTTCAAACCTATACTTTTTACAGGTGATCTTTACAGGTGATCTTTACAGATAATCCTTAACGATATTTTATATGGGAAATTCAGCAGCAAGAGGTTGATAAATGAATGCCATCTTCCTACGCGCCGCCTGCCTCGTGGGAGTGATCCTTCTCGGCATAATCTTAAGGCGCACAGGTTATTTTAAAAAAGAAGATTTTATAGTCTTAAGCAAGATATCCATCCGCATCACGCTGACCTGTGCAATAATCAGGAATTTCAACGGCAACAGGCTTGATTACTCTATGTTTCTCCTGACCCTGATCGCCCTCCTCTTCGGTACAACGCTGATAATTCTCGGCATAGTGCTCCACAGAAAGGGCGGCCGCGATGCCCAGTCCTTTGCCCTGCTCAATGAATCAGGATGCAACATAGGCAATTTTGCCCTGCCCTTCGTCCAGAATTTCTTGGGTCCTGCCGGTCTTATGGCTGTCAGTCTCTTCGATGTGGGCAACAGCGTGATCTGTCTGGGAGGAAGCTACAGCACTGCTTCCATAATCAAAAATCCCTCAGATAAACTGACGCTTAAGCGCATATTTAAGCCCCTGCTCTCATCGGTTCCGCTCATGACCTATGTAGTTATGGTTCTACTCTCAGTCCTTCATCTCAGTCTTCCGACCGAGATCATGGGTTTCGTCGATATCATCGCAGATGCCAACCCCTTTATGGCCATGTTCATGATAGGTGTCGGGTTCGAGCTGACCGGGAAACTGGAGCACATAAGTACGGTCGTGAAAATACTGCTGACCCGCTATACGGTTGCAATAATATTTGCCCTGATAAGCTGGTTCATCCTTCCACTCCCGCTCGAGTACCGCCAGGCCCTGGTCATAGTCCTGCTGGCTCCGATCGCAGCAGCCGCTCCCGGCTTTACCGCCGAGCTTGGCGGCAACTACGGGCTGGCCAGCACCATCAATTCCATATCGATAATCATAAGCATAGTGCTGATAACGACAGTGCTTATGGTGATACTGTAAAAAATACGGCTGATATGGTAATACCACCACATCAGCAGCGCTTTACATTGTCATCTGACTTTCTACTCGAACTCCATCTCCATCGACTCGATGGTAAGGTCCGAAGAGATAAGAGGCCTGAGCCTTGGGCTGCCGCATGAGGGGCAGCTTGTCATGCTCAGGTCCTTTTTATAGTCTTTGCCGCATTCAAGGCACTTGATCCTGGTTGGAATTATGTCCGCCTTGATCATAGCCCCGTCCGCTATTGTTCCCTCCGCAAACAGCTGAAAATATTCCTGTATAATGTCCGGCACATAGTCGCACCCCTCCCCCATTCGGATGGTTATCGAGTTGATGCGGCAGGCTTTATTCTTTTTCGCCTGCTCCATGGCTGTATTATATATTTTTTCCGTAACCGGCAATTCATGCATGATTCATGTCACCTGTTTTCACGACTGAAATTTTATTAGAATATCATAATAAAATGACACAAAAAAAGCAACCGTGGACGAGGGTGTATTCCTGCAAGCAGCGCGTCTGTCGCGTCTGCGGTAGGAATGCCCCGAGGGTTCCGCGGTTGCTTATATCTTTATGCTATTTTATTACTATTTATCAGCCTTCCTGATCTTATTCAGCATGGCGTTGATCTCAAGCACCTGCTTCTTGGGCATGCCCGAAAATCCCAGCATTCTCTTTACTGAGAAGCCCATCATCATCTTCTGGGCTGCTTCCGGATCGATGTTTGCAGCCATAGCCTTCATGCCTGCCTGTGGATCCTCCTCGCCATCGTCCTTGGGCTTCTGGGCCTCCTTGATCTTCTCCATCATGCCGCCAAAGAACTTAGCCCCCTCAACGGTTGCCATGACATCACTGATCTTATCGTTGATATTGAGGAAGCCCTCCGGTGCGGTGATCTCGAACCAGTTGATGACATCCTCCGATACCGGCATAGCGTAGTCCGGATTCTCCTTGTCGACCTTCTTCAGCTGACGGCTGTCCTCGCAGTCTCCGGCCTTTGCTGTAAGAGTGGATTCACCGACATTTGCCACATTAAATGTGAAGAAATGATCCTCAGCAGTCTGCTTTCCGATGGAAACTCCGTTTACGAACATCTCAACTTCAGGCTGGTTGGAGTAAACCCTGATAGCTACCTCATCCTCCATTCTGTCGACGAAATCATGACCTGCAATATGCACGAAAGGCACATCAGAAAGCCATGCCTTGTAGGCATAGAAAGAATCCTTTTTCGTCTTTCTGTCAAAGGTCACAAGTCCCTTGTTGTTCATACCCTTGCAGCCACCTTCATCACGGGCATCTGCCGCAAAGTCAAACATATTCCAAACATGAGTAGCCCAGATGTAATCCCTGGTGTAGAGTTGCTTGATGAGTTCCTCATGATAATGCGCCTGGTACTCCCAGCTGTAGTCTCCCTGCTCAGGATGTGAAGCATGCCACTTGTAGGCCTCTGCTCCGTACTCCGACATACCGATTGGCTTGTTGGGATACATCGTATGGAAGCCATCCATAAATGGAGCGTTGTCCTCTATTGCTCCGCCGTACCAGCCTAAATACTGGTTGTAGGATACGACATCCGGGATCTCGATGTACTGGGACTCGTCGATGTTGCACATGGAGATTACTGCCATGGTCGTAAGCCTGGTCGGATCCATCTTGTGGCAGAGGTCATTTAAGATATGATGGTTTTCCAGAAGATCCGGATCCTTGGCACCCTTCATGGTGATTTCATTTGACAGCCCCCAGAAGCAGATTGAAGCGTGGTTGTAGTTCTGAGCGATCAGCTCAGTCATCTGAGTGACGGTATTGGCACGTCCATTCTCCATATGAACGGAAATGTATGGAATCTCTGCCCAGATCACGAAGCCCATCTCATCACAGAGATCATAGAATACCTGATCGTGCTGATAGTGAGCCAGACGGATTGTGTTGGCGCCCATCTCATAGATGATCTCGGCATCTTCCTTATGCATCTCAGGTGTGATGGCATTTCCGATTCCCGGACGGTCCTGATGACGGGATACACCGCGAAGAGGATAAGACTCGCCATTTAAGAAGAAGCCCTTCTCGGGATCTACATAGAAGGTACGGCATCCGAAGCGGACGCATCTCTCATCGACAACAAAACCATCCAGTTTCATCTCGGCCTTCATAGTATAAAGATAGGGATCCTTGCGTCCGTTCCAGAGATGGACATTTTCAATAGTCATAGCGACGGTGGTCTCAGTAGTCGTCGTCTCAGCTATAACAGTGCCATCGGCGATTATCTGATAGGTGTACTCAGCATCGTCAGCGTTCACAGGGAATACCTGTGTCGTGACCTCGGCCTTGTCGCCCTTGATCTCGGGGGTGACCAGTATTGCCGGGCTTCCGTAATAATCCAGGTCAAAATGAGCCTGATCCACACAGAGTATGTTCACGTCTCTGTAGAGGCCGCCGTAAAATGTGAAGTCTGCCTGCTGCGGGTATACACGGTCGTTCGGTGCATTGTCTACAGCGACCATGATTTCGGTGTCGTCGGTAAGAAGATCCGTGATATCAGCCCTCCAGGTCGAATATCCGCCATCGTGCTGCGCTACACTCCTACCGTTTACGAAAAGCTCGGCAGAGGAGTTGGCCCCCTCGAACTCGATATAAACCAGCTTACCTTCCGGCAGATCTGCCTTCTTAAGTTGCTTGGTATAGTAGCAGGTTCCGCGATAATAATCGCTTCCGCCGTCCTGTCCGTCTATACCGTTCCATGTATGTGGCAGGTTCACCTGCTCCCAGTTTTTCTGATCCTTGGAAAATTTCCAGGCATCATCCCATACTATTGTCTGCATTGCAAAAACCTCCTTAGCATTAATATTCGCAATCTAACATATTGTAATCAGATTTTATCATAGCCAACTGTATAGTCCGTGTCCTCATTTTTTTGTTTGCGTTCACAAATTCTTGTAGTAGGTTTCTATTTCACTATCTTTAAAGAGCTTCATCATCTCGTTGGTAAGGCTGGACTCATCCGGCTGCAGTTCGATCTCGTCAGCCTTCAGCCACAGGGCGCTCTTGAGCTCACCATCATCCCGCCTTATGGTATCGTCCCCATCGACCTCGCAGAAGTAGCCGACCAGGATGTCGTTAGCAATACCCCAGGGCTGGGTCTTGTAGTAGCGCAGGTTCTTTACGCGGATTCCCGCCTCCTCCATGACCTCGCGGTGGACGGTCTCCTCGACCGTCTCTCCTATCTCCACGAAGCCTGCTATGAGGGCATTGTGATTATAACCCCGCTGATATCGGGTTATAAGCAGCCGGTCACCATTTATCACTCCTACGATGACCGCAGGCATAATGCGGGGATAGACTGTATTGCGGCAGCCAGGATCGCTGCAGCACATGGCCCGCTCCGTCCTGCTGTGGATCATGGGCTTCCCGCACCTTCCGCAGAATCTCGTATCCCTGTACCAGTCACTCAAGTGTCTTCCCGTGTAGGCCGCAAAGAGCTTATGCTTCGGTCCCTTTTTGGACTCGCGCAGGTTCTTGAGGTCCTGCGATATGATCCCGTCACACATCGCGCCGTCTGCGCCTGTCATGCATTCGAAAGCCGCCTTTCCATCCGTATAGAGAAAATACTTGATATCATCTATTGAAAAGGCATATACCAGCCTGTCACTCTCGAAGCCCTGCCCCAGCATCTCCTTCAATTTGCCGCAGGTGGGATAGTCTATCTTATCACTGTCTTCCAGGAGAATATTGTTGCCGCAAAGTATCAGCACCGGGGAGTCTTCCGCCGGTGCTGCTGCATTATTATATTGATTATTTAATTTATAGGGTGCTATATCCTGTATCATCTTATCCTTTGTTCATCAACTCTTAAAGAGGGTATCCAGGATGCCTCTTCCGAGAGACGCTCCCACGTTGCCACCAATCTTCTTGCCGAGCGATCCGCCGATGGAATTGCCGATAGTGTTGCCCAGCTCACGCCCGATGGTTCCGGTAGCTGACTTGGCAACGCTCTTGACCGCACGGGTTGTCGCCTTCTTCTGCTTCTCCTTCTCCTTCTCGGCTGCGGCTGCCTCCTTAGCCGCCTGGCGTTCGGCCTGCTTCTGCGCTGCCGCCTCTGC
>R03__coassemble_1477_pt1 | contig 10910 bp, 7 predicted proteins | sample R03__metabat2_high_PE_045 | metagenome-assembled genome bin R03 | reverse complement strand
GGAGCTGTACGTCCGTTGTGGTCGTAATGATAGCCGTAATCGTACTCCAAAAGTCCGATGTAGCTCATCTCGTCAAGCAGCTTCTGGAAGCCTTCCTCTCCCATAGAAGCGACCTTCTCCTTATTCATCTCACACAGCTGGGCAAATGTATATGGCTTACGCTTGTCCATTGTAAGGCCGACCTCAGCCATCTCCTGCGTGATGATCTCAGCAAGTCCCCAATACTCAGGATCATCCGGTGTAACCTTGCCAAGCATATGGCCGGCTACGTCAGTGATCTTCTTTCCGAGTGCAATTATCTCAGGGCTCGCATTCTTGTCTCCCATGTGCGGTGGAATTACCGCCTTGCTCATCTCTGGCATACTATTCTCTCCTTTTTGTCGTTTTCCCTTGAATGTCCCTAAAAATCCAGTTAGTTATGATTAGAATAACTGATTTTTTGTGCAATGTAAAGAAAAAGCCCGCTAAACCAGGACACTCACTATCATTCCCAGGACCATCCCTACTATTATCAGTATGGCGATCGTCCCTGCCAGAATTCTCTTCTTCTTACTCATCAATATCCATCCTTATATCCTGCTCATCATCCAGTCATAGAGGTCGTTATAGACATCCGCCCTGTCAAGCTCGTTCAATATCTCATGCCTGTCATCCTCGTAAAGGGAGATTGTCACATCCGAAAGCCCGGCATCGCAGAACTTCTGATAAGCCTGACGGACACCCTCGCCCAGATTGCCGACCGGGTCATTTGCTCCGCTGACAACAAGCACAGGCATATCCTTTCTCATCTTGGCTATATTTGCCGGTTTATTGTCGTAGAGGCAGGCCTCCAGCAGTCCCTTATAGCCGCTCAGTGAGAACTGATAAGTACACATGGGATCCTGATAGTAAGCCCTGACATTCTCCACATTCTTGGAAAGCCAGCTTCTCTCCGGCTCCTTGCCCGTGGTATCAAACTCCTTGTAAGCTGCTCCCTGGGTCATGCCGGCGATCATGCTGCTCCTATGACTCCAGCCCTTGAAGATAGCCATCACCTTGATAAGAGCGAGGCCCATGCTTATGGCAACATCACTTTCCGTGCCTGTTCCCATGACTATCGCGCCCTTGCAGGTTCCGATCTTATCGGCCTTCTCGCACAGGAATTTTCTCAGCATATAGGAGCCCATGCTGTGTCCCAGCATAAAGTGCGGTATCCCCGAGAAAGCTTTCTCGACCTCCAGGTAGTTAGTCATCATATCCTCGATCATGCAGTCGCTTGGATTCCTGTGGTGCATGACACCCCAGTCCTCCTCCTTGTCGACAGAATGACCGTGTCCGATATGGTCGTGGCCCATGACAGCTATCCCCCTGCTGTTCAAATACTCTGCGAACTCGGTATATCTCTCGATGTACTCGACCATTCCATGAGTTATCTGCAGCACAGCTATCGGTCTCCCCTCATCCGGCGTCCACTTGACTCCGTGTATCGTGGATATTCCATCTGCTGATTTAAAACTATATACTTCCTTCATTGTAAAATCCCCACCTTCCCTCTGGTAGTTTTCTTATGCCTCGTCTATAGCTTTGCCAATGTCATGTCTCATATACTTATTTTCAAAATTGATCCACTCGGTAGCCTCATAAGCCTTGGCTCTGGCCTCCTTGAGCGTATCGGCAGTTGCCGTGATGCCCAGCACACGGCCTCCGTTTGTAACTATATTGCCGTCCGCATCGAACTTGGTTCCGGCGTGGAAGCAGTAGTAATCCTCCTTGCCCTCGAAATTCTCAAAGCCGGTGATCAACTTGCCCTTCTCATAGGCAACCGGGTAACCGTCCGATGCCAGGACAACGCATACCGTAGCCCTGTCCTCGAATTCAAGCTTAAGTTCCGAGAGTCTGCCTTCTACACAGGCCTCCATAACATCGATTATGTCGTTCTTGAGTCTGGGAAGTACGACCTGTGCCTCCGGATCTCCGAATCTTGCATTGTACTCGAGCACCTTAGGTCCGTCCGGTGTCAGCATCAATCCGAAGAAGATAACCCCTGTAAATGGTCTGCCCTCTGCAGCCATGGCATCGACCGTAGGCTGGAATATATATTTCTGACAGAAATCATCTACTTCTTTCGTATAGAAAGGGCTGGGTGAGAAGTTGCCCATACCGCCCGTGTTGAGTCCGGTATCACCGTCGCCTGCGCGCTTGTGATCCTGAGCCGAATCCATGATCTGGATGGTCTTGCCATCGACAAATGAAAGCACAGACACCTCGCGGCCCGTCATGAACTCCTCGATGACCATGGTATTTCCGGCTGTTCCGAACTTCTTGTCCTGCATGATCTCCTTGACGCCGGCCTTAGCCTCCTCGAGGGTGTTGCAGATGAGGACTCCCTTGCCTAAAGCCAGTCCATCGGCCTTTAATACTATAGGCATCTTAGCCGTCTCGAGATATTTCAGAGCCTCCTCCGGGTCTGTAAAATTCTCATAAGCAGCTGTAGGTATGTTGTACTTTTTCATCAGGTCCTTGGAGAAGGCCTTGCTGCCCTCAAGGATTGCGGCATTCTTCCTCGGGCCGAAGCACTTGAGTCCCTCTGCCTCGAAGATATCCACGATTCCGCCTACAAGCGGATCGTCCATTCCTATGATGGTAAAATCGATCTCATTTTCCTTGGCAAATGCAACCAGCTTATCGAATTCCATCGCACCGATCGGCACGCACTCTGCCAGGCTTGCTATCCCCGCATTGCCCGGTGCACAATATATCTTGTCTACACGACTCGACTTTGCCACTGCCGTACAGATGGCATGCTCTCTTCCGCCGCTTCCTACAACTAATACTTTCATCTTTTTTCTCCTATATTTTATTCGAGCAAACCATTAGCTATCATGTTAATAGCCTCGGGCAGTATCTGCCACTCGGCCTCCTGCATTACGCGAAGCTGCAGGCTCTTCGCATCGTCGTCGGGCTGTATATATACCGCCTTCTGGAGGATGATCGGGCCGGTGTCCGTACCCTCGTCAACGTAATGGACCGTAGCCCCTGTGACCTTGACGCCCCTTGCAAGCGCAGCCTCATGGACCTTAAGTCCGTAGTAGCCGACTCCGCAGAAGCTTGGTATGAGTGAGGGATGTATATTGATTATCTTCCTCTCAAATGCCTTCACGAGCTGAGGCGGAATGGTTACGAGATAACCTGCAAGCACTATCAGGTCGACTCCGCTCTCCACCAGCCTCTTTGTCAGGGCATCGTTGAATTCTTCCCTGGTCTCAAAAGACTTGGGTGAAAGGCATTCAGCCGCAATGCCCTTGGCCTTGGCCCTCTCAAGTGCGTAGGCTCCTGCATTATTACTGATCACCAGCTCCACCGAGGCGTTGGTGATAGTCCCATTATCGATTGCATCAAGAATGGCCTGAAGATTGGTTCCGCCACCTGACACTAATACTGCCACTTTGATCATGATCCAAAACTCCTTTTATCTTACGCCGGCGAAATTCCGTAATAGGCGCCGGCGGAACCCTCGGGGTACATCTCCTCGTGTGCGAAAGACGCACCATCGGAGAAATACTCCCTCGTCCACCGGCTGCATACAAGGCAAATTTATATGCGCCGGCTGCGTATCAACAACTTATCTCTAGATCAGATCAACGCCCTTCTCGCCGTCGATTATTTCTCCGACGATATAAGGCGTATCTCCTGCAGACTTCATTGCAGCCATTGTCGTCTCAACGTCGGCAGGGTCAACTGCAACGATCATACCAAGGCCCATATTGTAGGTATTGTACATCATCTGCTCTGCTACATCGCCCTCTCTTGCCATAAGCTTAAAGATGGCCGGGACCTCGTAGGAATCCTTTCTAACGACGGCACGCTTGCCTTCCGGAAGCATTCTCGGTATGTTCTCATAGAAACCGCCGCCGGTGATATGGCTGCAGGCCTTGACTGTAACGCCTGCATCCTTGACCGCCTTCAAAGCCCTCACGTAGATCCTGGTAGGTGCAAGAAGCGCCTCGCCGAGAGTGGTTCCCAGTTCGTCGTAATAGGTTTCAAGAGATTCCTTGGTCATCGGGAATATTTTTCTTACAAGTGAAAAGCCGTTTGAATGAACGCCCGTCGAAGCCATTCCGATGAGCACATCGCCGGCCCTTAACTTCTCACCAGTGATGATATCCTTCTTATCGATAACGCCTACGGCAAATCCTGCCAGGTCGTATTCGTCCTCAGGCATAAGCCCCGGATGCTCTGCTGTCTCTCCGCCAATGAGTGCACAGCCTGACTGCTTGCAGCCTTCAGCGACTCCGGCCACGATAGTGGCGATCTTCTCCGGGTAGTTCTTGCCGCATGCTATGTAGTCCAGGAAGAAAAGCGGCTCGCCGCCCGCGCAGGCCACATCATTTACACACATGGCAACAGCATCGATTCCTATCGTGTCGTGCTTGTCCATGATCATAGCCAGTTTAACCTTGGTTCCGCAGCCGTCGGTTCCTGACAGGAGCACAGGCTCCTCCATATCCTTGATAGCTGCCATTGAGAATGCTCCGGAGAAGCCTCCGAGTCCTCCGAGTACCTCGGGTCTCATGGTCTCCTTGACGCTGGCCTTCATCAGTTCTACTGACTTATAGCCCGCCTCGATATCAACACCAGATGATTTGTAATCCATATCTTCCTCCTGATATATGTCAATTATTTTTATTGCTGTTTTATGTAGCTTTTGAGCAAGGCTTTTGCCACGAATTGCATTCGGGCATAGTCCTTTTGATATTATATATGTTTTTATGCCATATTTCCATACAAAATACTCTTATCATAACAGCCATTCTTCCTGTATCCGTTCAGGTTTTCTCATGGTGTAACCGGTATATATGATTTTTCACGAAACATGTATCCACTCATCTTCGCCTTCTGTTGTTGTCATTGAGTGATTTTCGGCATATACCAGATTCTTCTGTTGAAATAGCGAAATCGTCAGCCTGCTCTACTCTAAATTTAAATAATATTTTTACATATACCGAAACGTCTTTTCCCCTGTCCTGGCAAGAGGATAAAATTAACCATATTTTTCCTATATACCGAAACGTCCTTTTCCCTGCCCTGGCAAGAGGATAAAAGCAAGCATATTTTTCCTATATGCCGTAATATCCTTTTCCAAGCATAATCAAGAGTATGAACTCATTCATATTTTTCCTATATGCCGTAAAGTCCCAAAAATTCCACGCGGCAGCCATATCCCCGCAGGTGGACGCAAAAAAGATGCACGAGCCTAAGCCCGTGCATCTTCACTAAATCAATATGAACTTCTTATTCAGCTATATCAAAGGTATGTGCATCCTCATCAACCGTGAATACGAAATCAGAGGTTCCGAGGCAGGCCGCCGACATCGCCGTGTTGTCAGGTGTCATAGGCATCTCGATAGGCGTATCACCGTTCATTGCAAGTGTGTAGCCGTAGCCCGGTGTGAGGGTCAGCTTGTCGCCATCCAGTACATATGAGCCCTTCATTACATAGTTTACTGTCTCGGTCGTCATGTCCTTGGAATCAAGGGACTTGACTGAGCAGATAAAGGTATCGTCATCCAGGATGACTATGTACTTGAACTGGTTGACCTCGTCTGAATTGTAGTAGCCCTCGCAGTAGTAGCTGTCCTTGACTCCGTTTCCGTATACCGGGGAGTCGGTCGAAGCGGTTGCTCCGTCCTCAGCCACCTCGAAGGTTCCGTCCGCTGTTACCTTGAATACGAATTCCGAAGTACCCAGGCAGGCTGCCGCCATAGCCGTGTTGTCAGGCGTGAGTTCCATCTCGATAGGTGTATCACCGTTCATTGCCACTGTATATCCGTAGCCCGGTTCTATGGTGAGCAGGTCTCCGTCCAGCGTGTACTTGCCCTTCATTACCAGGTTGACCGTCTCGGTCGTAAGATCCTTGGAGTCAAGGGACTTGACTGAGCATACATAGGTCTCGTCATCGAGGAGTGCAATGTACTTGAACTGGTTGACCTCGTCCGAGTTGTACTTGCCTTCACTATAGTAGCTTGCAAGTATAGCTCCCGTGTCTGTTCCCGCAGAGCTTCCCGAGCCGGATCCGCCTCTTGTCAGTGCGAATACTGCTATGCCTGCGACTGCAATCACCGCAACTATGACTCCGATTATTATGCCCTTCTTCCTGCCTGAGCCGCTTGCCTTCTTAGCCTCCTTCTCTGCTTCGATCTGAGCGAGCACCTCAGCCGGGAGGTGCTTGTTGTACTTAACCTTCTTTGCGATAAGGAAGATTGAAAGTGCCAGCAGGATCACGCCCAGTGCGAGCACAGCATAGATGAGTGCTCTCCACCATGGAATATTCTTGACGATCTTGCTTGATGTCGACAGTCCGTTCATTGCTGCTGAATTGGCAACAACATAGAGAATCCTGTGGGTTGCCTGTCTCATGGCCTGTGCCAAGGCAGCATCGCCTGTCCCATTTGTGGCTGCCAGCTTGGCCGACCAGGTTCCGGAGCCTTCTGCCGAGCAGTCCCAGGCATCCGTTCCGGCCATAACACCCAGCTTGATGTCAAATGTATTTCCCGTATTCGAGTAGTCGGTGAGAGCAAAGCCCTTCATGCCCCATTCATTTCTCAAGACCTCAGTCATGAGGCCTTCATGTGCGCCTGACCATACGACTCCGACTCTTGCGAAGGAGTTCATGACGTTCATCGCGCCGCCCTCGACAACCGCATGCTTGAAGGGCTCCAGGTAGATCTCACGGATTGCCTGCTCGTTTGCAAATATGCTGTAGCAGCGGCAGTTGGTCTCCTGATCGTTAAGAGCATAATGCTTGATGTATACATATACGCCCTTGCTCTGGATTCCGGATACCTCGGCTGCAGCGATCTTGCCTGCCAGGTAACCATCCTCCGAATAATACTCGAAGTTACGTCCTGCATATGGTGAACGGTGTGTGTTCATTGCCGGTCCGTAGAGTCCGACGATTCCCAATGCCAGTCCGTCCTCACCGATCTGCTGTCCTACAGTGTACATATAATCGGTGTTCCAGGTTGCCGCCATGATATTTTCATCAGTATAGGCTGTGAGTGGCTCGGAGTTGCCCAGCACATCGGTCAGCTTCTTGGTGAAGCCCTGAGGTCCGTTCTCGTCAACCGTTCTCGGCTTGGCGACTGATTCAACCGACTTGGTTCCGTGATAGCCTACGCCGATGAGCGAAGCCATCTCATCATATGTAACCTGATCCAGCAGGTCTTCCCAATCCGGATCGTCATAATCCTTGCCGATCATCATGGCAAGTGTCATGCCGTTGTCGGCGCCCATTGTAGGCATCTCGGCATCTGTTTCAGTTATCTCGTATTCCTTCAGAGATGTCATTTCCGCCTGAAGTCCCTCTGTGAGTTCAAGCTTTACTGTCTCCTTGGGGAAGGTTCCCGTCCAGTCACTTCTGGTAAGGTAAGTGATCTGTTGCTCTCCGCCGTCCACAAGGTTCAGATCGGCGTTATCGAACTGGTTTGTGATAGCGTAGTCTTCCTCGCCGTCATTTGACACTGCATATGTGGTGGTATCCATTGTGTCATTTACCCACATATATACGAGGTCTGAATTTCCGTTCGAGGTCATCTTGGACTCGTCAGCGCCCTTCACGTAGAGCACGCTGTTCAACGCCTCATGTGCGTCTGAGCCTACTGCGAAATAATATACGCCCTCATCGACGATATAGGTCTTCTCGTTGTAAGCGTCGTAGGTCCTCAGTTCTTCCTTGGATACATTTACGGTAACAGTCTCTGAAACGCCCGGATCCATAACAGAGGTCTTGGCAAAACCGCACAGCTCGATAGCTGCCTTCTCGATTCCGTTTGCCTTGTCATAGTCGGTGTAGGGTGACTGCATATAGACTTCGACTACATCCTTGCCTGCATAGTCTCCCGTGTTGGTGACCGTGACGGTTATGTCGAAGCTGTCATCGTTTTCCGTCAGTGAAAAATCAGAGTACTCGAAGCTTGTGTATGAGAGGCCGTATCCGAAGGGATACTTGACATCGGCGGTGTAGTCATAGTTGCCTGCATTGCCCTGGCCCAGCACATAATCCTCATACCTGGTCTCGTAGTAACGATATCCTACGTAAATACCCTCCTGGTATACGTTGTAATACATATTGCTGTCGAGCGAGAAGTCAAACATGAGATCTCCCAGCTCGTCTGCATTGGTCCAGGTCTCCGTCGTGAAGTTCACATAGGATGGAGATGTGGTATTGTCTACACAGTAGGTGTCCACGAGGCGGCCGCTCGGGTTGGCATTGCCTACCAGCAGATCTGACACTCCGTACAGGCCCACAACACCCGTGTAGCCTATCCACATCACTGCGTCAACACCAAGGGATGCGTCATCAACGAAATCACACTCGAGAGCATTTGTCGAGTTGATGAGAACGATGGTCTTGTCGAACTGTGAGCTGACCTGCTGTAAGAGCTCACGCTCCTGGATGGTGAGCTCCAGTGCATTTCCGGATCCGTTCACCGTCTCATCCGGATTGCCCTTGGAATCGGTGTCTGATGAAATATCATACATCTCGCCGCCGAGTCTTGAGATGACAACTATGGCTGCGTCGTTATAATTGGCAAAATCAGCCTTGGCTGCATCCGTATACTCTGACCACGGGATCTCATTTACGGTGTAATAGCCGTCCGTGCTGGCTCCGTCTCCGCTTCTGATAGAGTTGTCGCCCTTCTCCGGATTGGTCTTGTAAGTGTCGATATTGTCCTCGTAAAACGACCAGAGCGAAGGATTGACCTCAACCCCTCTCGACTCTAAAGCCTCCTTGAAGGTAGGTGCCTCCGAGGCATCGATATCCGCAGAGCCTGTTCCGCAGACTATCATATTGACACTCGAATGTCCGAAGAGTGATACCTTGGCGTTAGCTGCGATCGGCAGAGCCTGATCGTCATTCTTCAGAAGGACCGCACCTTCCTCGGTGAGTTCCTCTGCGACTTCCTTACCTGCCGCCTTGACCTCGTCCTGGTCGGCGTAATCGCTCTTATAGTATTCGGTGTCCTCATTTGCATCACCGGCAGTTACCTTGGTCGTCTCAGTTCCCAGCGCGATATTGATAACCTGCTCATAGCTTGTCGTTACGATATTGGCGATTATCATACCAACTATGAGAACCAGGGAAATGACCGTCAGTATAACCGAACCGACGAGGCTTTTCTTTCCTGTTTTGTTCTTAGCCATTCTGTCCTCCTTATATAAGTAAAATACTGTCTAAAATAATACCACAAGCCCGCTTTTTCTCCCATTTAAAGCTGCTTTGGACAGCAAAAAACGGAATATTCCACAAAAGTTTTCCGCCCTTTTTGTGTCATATTCCGCTTTGGTTTCCATTATTCAGTTGTCCTGTAAAATCATTTCAGGAATGCCTGATAGCCTTCACTCTGAAGCTTCTCATCCTTGGCGACGACCTGGTTCTTGAGCTTGTCCGCGTAGGCCTTGACCCTTGCCAGCATATCTGCATCACCTGTTGCCAGGATCTTAGCTGCGAGTATGCCTGCATTGGCTCCGCCGTTGATGGCAACTGTTGCCACAGGGATGCCCGTAGGCATCTGGACTATTGAATAGAGTGAATCCACTCCACCTAAGTCCGAGGTCTTCATCGGGATTCCGATGACCGGCATCGGGAATATGGCCGCGCACATTCCCGGAAGGTGTGCCGCCTTGCCTGCTCCAGCGATGATGACCTTGTAGCCTCGCTCCTCAGCGCTGTTTGCATAATCAAAAAATTCCTGCGGTTCACGATGAGCCGAGATGATCCTCATCTCGTAGCTTATTCCGAACTCGTCCAAGATCTCGGCAGCCTTAGCCATGATCGGCATATCTGAATCGCTGCCCATTACAATTCCTACCTGTGCCATAACTTGTTCTCCTTTTATAATGGTTATTAACACGTACGCGGAACCCTCGGGGTACCATTTCCTCGCAAGCAGCTGAATGCTTTGTGAGGAAAGGTACCCCTCGTCCACGTACGTGTATAAATCAAACCTTCAAACGGCTACCATGCATTGTTATGGCACAGTATCCATCCGGTTAGTTTCTAAGTTAGAGGTATATTCAACTCCTCGGTCCCCGGCACGACAAATCGGCCGTCCACAATGACAGGCTCCGTGCTTCCGTCCGGGCGAACTATCTCGATCAGCGCCAGCTCGTCATAGGGTATCGTGATATCAGTGTGGCAGTTAAAGTAAGCCGCCTCGTAATCCTCGTGTCTTTTGAGTGAGCAGGAATTCTCTCTGGCCACACATTCCTTACCATCCGGATTGTACATAGGCTGATCTTCCGCCTCCGAATAGCAGGTATCGCCCAGAGCGAAATGCGGTCCCGTCTTTTCCGCTATCAGAATGGGAAGCGTGGCTTCAATCGCAAAATCCCTGGCAATCCTGTAGGCCGTTGTGTTGGTTCCTATCGCGAATTCGCCTATCGGAAGCCAGTCGTGACGGAAGAGGATATTTTCAAATATATATCTTCTGTTCTCCTCGTCGCTCTCGAAATTGTCACAGCTGTATTTTACGGTTTTCCCGTCCTTGAAGTCAAATGTCAGGTTCTTATACTGCAGACCATTGAGATATACCTGCTTCACATTGAGTCTGCCATAGGTCCCCTCGAGGACCGGCGATGTGAAGACCTCCCCGACCGGTATGTTGACGTCCGCCACACAGTTCTCGAATATAGTCTGCTTCGACGGATCCGTAAGATCATAAAGCTTAACATATATATCCGTAGTGTTGCCGTTGCACCCGACCACATGAGCATAGCTGCCCTGGTCCAACAGGTTGATAAGCTCAGCCTGAATCCTTAAATACTTCTCATAGTCCAGGGTGTTGAGTTCGATCGTCCTGTCAAATATGGCCTCATAAGTCCTTTCATCATCCGCTATGGATGGCAGCGGGAAGGCTATTATAGTGAAG
>R03__coassemble_1464_pt1 | contig 11002 bp, 9 predicted proteins | sample R03__metabat2_high_PE_045 | metagenome-assembled genome bin R03 | reverse complement strand
CCGTATATGTGACCTTCCTCCATAGTTAAAGACACATCGGATACAGCCTGCTTTTTACCATATGTTTTTGAGATATTTTTAAGTTCGATCATAATGTCTTAATCCTTTATTTAATATATGCCTTAGCTATTAAATCATAAAATTGTGTCCATTTTGTGAACAAGGCATAAAAAGAGCAAGGATACAAGCCTTGCTCTAAAAATATTATTAGCGATAAATGATATCTTCTCTTGAAGGTCCGTTTGAAACCATCGTTATCGGGAAGCATATCTCCTTCTCAACGAATTCTATGTAATTTCGGCAATTTTCCGGAAGATCTTCATATTTTCTGATGCCGGTTATATCACATTTCCAACCGGGCAGCTTTTTGAGTACCGGTTTAGCCTTTTCGAGTTTTGAAGTTACCGGGAACTCAGTAGTGATCTCACCGTCGATCTCATAGCCAACGCAGACAGGAATCTCATCAAGATAGCCGAGAACATCTAGAACCGTGAAAGCCACATCGGTTGTGCCCTGAAGTCTGCATCCGTACTTGCTGGCAACACAATCGAACCATCCCATTCTCCTCGGACGACCGGTTGTAGCTCCATACTCACCACCGTCTCCTCCTCGTCTTCTGAGTTCATCAGCTTCATCGCCGAATATCTCGCTTACGAAAGCGCCGGCTCCTACAGCGGATGAATAAGCCTTGCAGACTGTTATGACCTGTTTGATCTCATATGGAGGTATGCCTGCACCTATAGCACCATAAGCAGCAAGGGTTGAGGATGAGGTGACCATAGGATAAATACCATGATCGGGATCCTTAAGTGTTCCAAGCTGGCCTTCAAGCAGTATATTCTTGCCTTCCTTTATGGCATTCCACAGATAAGACGATACATCGCAGACATATGGAGCTATCATATCTCTGTAGGTATGAAGGGTTTCGAGTAACTCCTCCGGAACCAGTTCGGGCTTATTATACAGATACTTTAATGTTGGATTCTTATATTCGCAGATGCTCTTCACTTTATTCTGAAGAAGCTCCTCATCAAAAAGCTCCTGAACCTGAAAGCCCTTTTTGGCATATTTGTCTGAATAAAAAGGAGCAATACCGGATTTTGTTGATCCGTAAGAAGCCTTGCCAAGCCGCTCCTCCTCATATTCGTCAAAAAGAATATGATAAGGCATAACTATCTGAGCCCTGTCGGAAACCAGGATCTTAGGTGTGGGAACGCCCTTATCAGTGATAGATTTGATCTCGTTGAAAAGAACAGGAATATTGAGAGCTACACCATTACCTATAATGCTGGTCGTGTGATCGTAGAATACTCCCGAAGGCAATGTATGAAGTGCAAATTTACCATAATTATTCTTGATCGTGTGACCCGCGTTGGCACCGCCCTGAAAACGTATTATGATATCAGCGTCAGCAGCAAGCATATCAGTTATCTTGCCCTTGCCTTCATCGCCCCAGTTTGCGCCTACAACTGCTTTTACCATCTTATAAATCTCCCTTCAAATACATCAAAAATGTCTTTTTGAAATAGTTACGGCCAAGGCTCCCGGTCCTATATGACAGGATACACTTAAGGAAAGAGGATTAACCGTTATATCTCTGTCGGGGAATCTCTCAAGTACCTCAGCCTTGAATTCCTCGACCTCAGCAACATTATCAGTATATGCCATATCAATTATAACACCATTCGGATCTCCGTCAAACCTGGTATTGAGATCCTTTTCGATAGCATCGAGCATTATCTGCTTACCCTGCTTTGCAGTTCTTGCCTTGGCAAAAGTATCAAGCTTGTCTCCCTGAATCTGAAGTACCGGCTTTAACTTGAGCAGGGTCCCAATCGCAGCGACAGCCGGAGTAATACGCCCGCCCTTCTTGAGGTATTCAAGAGTATCAACCATAATATAGATACTGGATTCTTTCTTTGTCTTCTCAAGAAATTCCTTGATCTGAGCTGCAGAATATCCCTCATCAGCCATATGCTTGGCTTCGAGAGCCGATAATCGCATAGTGACCGATATTCTCTGGTTATCTGCTACGAACACCTTGCCTTCATAATCATCTGCAAGCATGATCGCTGTTTCACATGAGCTCGAAAGGCCTGATGACATAGGAATATATACCACTTCATCATAGCTCTCGAGAAGCTTATCCCATGTATCAAGGACATTGCCGACAAGAGGCATGGAGGTAGTTATATCTCCTCCCTGCTTCAACATCTCGTAAAATTTCTCCTGTGTCAGATCAATATCCTCATAATACAGCTGGTCATTAATATAAAACGGCATCGGGAGCACAAATATTCCTAAAGCTTCTGATTCAGCCTGGGTAATTCCGCTGTTGCTGTCCGTTAAGATCGCTACCCTGCTCATAAAGTCTCCTTTAATGTAATCTTAATATCCCATTCCCGGGTTTCCGGCAGGCATAGCCGGTTCCGGCTCCTTGATATCTGCTACAACTGATTCGGTAGTAAGAAGCGTTGATGCAACAGAATTAGCGTTCTGAAGAGCACTCCTTGTTACCTTGACAGGATCAAGAATACCTGCAGCGACCATATCAACATACTCCTCGTTGTAAGCATCAAATCCTGTTCCGACAGGTGATTCCTTAACCTTATTTACGATAACAGAGCCTTCAAGTCCTGCATTCTGTGCAATATAGAAAAGCGGTGCCTCTAATGCTTTGAGTATGACATTGGCTCCGGTCTTCTCATCTCCATCAAGGGTGTCTGCAAGTGTGGCAACATCCTTGGCTGCATGAATATAAGCAGAACCACCGCCTGCGATTATGCCTTCCTCAACGGCTGCTCGAGTAGCATTAAGGGCATCCTCCATACGAAGTTTGTTCTCCTTCATCTCAGTCTCGGTTGCAGCGCCAACACGGATGACTGCAACACCGCCGGCCAGCTTGGCAAGCCTCTCCTGCAGCTTCTCTCTGTCAAAATCAGAGGTAGTATCGGCAATCTGCTGACGTATCTGAGAGATTCTGGAATTGATCTCAGCCTTATCTCCCATGCCGTCGACAATAACCGTATTCTCCTTCTGTACTTTTACAGACTTAGCACGGCCGAGCATTGATATATCAGTATCCTTAAGTTCGAGACCTACCTCTTCCGATATAACCTGTCCGCCTGTAAGGATAGCTATATCGCGAAGCATTTCCTTGCGGCGATCACCGTAACCGGGTGCCTTGACTGCAACTACATTGAAGGTTCCTCTTAACTTATTGAGTATAAGTGTGGTAAGAGCTTCTCCCTCAACATCCTCTGCAATAATAAGAAGTCTTGCACCTGACTGAACTATCTGCTCAAGCAGGGGAAGGATCTCCTGAATATTGGAAATCTTCTTGTCCGTTATAAGGATGAAAGGATCGTCAAGAACGGCCTCCATCTTATCCATATCAGTAGCCATATATGCAGAAATATAACCGCGGTCGAACTGCATGCCTTCTACAAGGTCCAGTTCAGTGAGCATAGTCTTGGATTCTTCGATGGTAATAACGCCATCGTTGGAAACCTTCTCCATAGCATCAGCAACCATCTGACCTACTTCAGCATCTCCTGCTGAAATAGAAGCAACCTTGGCGATCTGATCCTTGCCTGTAACATTGCTTGACATAGCGGCAAGTGAAGCCACTGCAGCATCACAGGCCTTCTTCATGCCCTTTCTCAAGACGATCGGGTTAGCTCCTGCAGCAAGGTTCTTCATTCCTTCTGCAATCATTGCCTGTGCCAAAACAGTAGCTGTAGTTGTGCCGTCACCGGCAACGTCGTTAGTCTTAGTTGCTACTTCCTTGACAAGCTGGGCGCCCATATTCTCGAAAGGATCCTCGAGTTCTATCTCCTTGGCGATAGTTACGCCGTCATTGGTTATGAGCGGTGCTCCATAAGACTTATCGAGAACAACATTCCTTCCCTTGGGTCCTAATGTGACGCGTACAGTATTTGCAAGAGTATCAACACCTGCCTGAAGCCCCTGTCTGGCTTCAGCTCCGTATTTAATTTCCTTAGCCATGATCAATCTTCCTTTCTTACTCTACGACTGCAAGGATATCATCCTGTCTTACAATGATATACTCCTCACCATCGAGTTTTACTTCGGTACCTGAATATTTGGAATAGATAACCTTCTGCCCTACCTTAACCTGCATGGTTATCTCCTTATCGCCGACTACTCCGCCGGGTCCAACTGCGATAACAAGTGCCTCCTGCGGTTTTTCCTGTGCAGAAGCTGCCAGGATAATGCCTGATTTAGTGGTTTCTTCAGCAGATTGCTGCTGTAATACGACTCTGTCCTGTAATGGAACTAATTTCATAATATATACCTCCTATATCATTGATTTAGCACTCTTTTGCTTAGAGTGCTAATCCAAAACATAATATTATCATTCCCTTGGTGAATTTGCAAGATTATTACGCTCACTTCTGAAATAATTTATAGCAAGCTTTCCTCCCTGTTTTACTTCGCTTACTATATTGTCTTTAGCCTCGCTTGCAAGTATCTTGGAGAACTCCAGCATCAATTGCTGCTGTTCCTTAGGCATGCCCTTATAATATTTGTAAATACCAGTCACGGAGCTGAATACACTCGATTTAATCTCATCGGTTGATAAGGTTCCGTTAGCTGTCAGGGGTTCGAATACCGAATCAATAAAAGCTTCCCTGTCTTCCTCACTCAGTTCAGCAAGCCAGTTACTTACGGTATTGTCAATCAATAAAGAACTCTTTGAAAGTTCAGGCACCTCTTCAAAATGGTTTCTGATTACCTGCCAGGTCATAGGATTGTGCTGCGACAGACCTTTTGCCGAGCTGCTGACGATCATATGATGGTACTTGTTGCCAAGCAGCAGGCCTACAACCGATTGCTCCGGTATGGTGCTCTTGATCCTCGGCAACAGATATTTGTACTCTTCGCTTTCAAGAACGTTGTCCCTAAAGCCAGGACCATCGTTGGAATATACGAAACTGATCCTGTCCTGAACTTCTTTTTTGCAAAATACAGATGCATATACCGCAAAATTACCGCCCTTGGAATGACCTCCGACGAAAAGTTTCCTGCCGTTATCAGCCTCAAGGTTCAGATATTCGACTGCCTTCAACTGGCCGGGGGTGTTTTCAAGGAAACTCATATTGCAGTCTTCTTTCCAGCCTGCGATCGTATGGTCCGTTCCACGATATGCAACAAAATCAGTATTATCATCCAAAGAGAAAGTTATTGCCGAAAACTGCGACTGGTTTTCAACATCGATTTCATTTACATAGTTAGATAATCTGAGATCTTTGAAACGATAGGAATCAATCAGATCATCCATCAATAAGGGGGCATATCTGGCTGTTGGTCCCAGATCCATCAAGTCATCAAGAGTATATTTTTCAAAAAATGCCTGCCTGGCCTCAGCTAAGGATATGCTTACATTGTCACCGACAGATGGAACAATTTCCGAAAAATCGGTATAGGTAAGCTCTGACAAGATAAGAGCATCTACACGATTAAAATGATCTATCTCAAAAGGAATGTCGCCTCTCCAGGATAAATAATCAACTATGTTTCCCATATTTCAAGTCCTCTTTTCAAGTCTATAACCCTTTTGTTAAAAACCGGATGCAGCAAATAAGGATTCAACTCACATAAAGGGTTAAGAACAAAGCTTCTGTTGTGAAGATCGGCATGAGGAATACACAGATCAGGATCATCCAAAACCAGATCATCGTAAAAGAGTATATCAAGATCCAAAGTACGTGGGCCCCAGTGAACTTCGCGGACACGGTCTGATTTGGCTTCTATCCTATGGCAGAGGTCTAAAAGTTCATATGGATCCAGGTAAGTTTTTGCTTCGATAACACCATTAAGGAAATCATCCTGTTCGACGCCGCCATATGGCTTTGTGACGATCAGGTCTGATACCCTGATATCTGTTATTCCTTTGGTATCGCCTAGTTCCTTTATCGCCATATCAATATATCCGGCCTTGTCTCCCATATTGGACCCGATGCCCAGATATATTCTGTGACGCGCTAAAGTGCTTTGAATGCCTATATTTTTCAATTCAAAAGGCAAGTCCACATCAGGCTTGCCGATCTTCAGCGAGATCGTTTGGATTTCTTTGTATTCGTCGAGGATTGCCTTTTGAAGGTCCGATACAAGACTTTCAAGCAGGTTCTTACGATTCTCCACAAAATACTTCTCGATGAATTCGCATAATTTTCCATAATCTACCGTATCCCCCAGTTCATCGCTCTTATGGCCGCCTGATAAGATATCAGCCTCAGCATTAATAAGAAAGCGCTGCCCCTTATCTTTTTCCTCGTCATACACTCCGTGGAAAGCATATATTTCCAGATCTTCTATAAATATAGTCTGCACAAAAATCTCCTGTTAACTCATAGCTTCGAGCATTTTTAATAGACGGGCGTTTTCCTGAACCTCATGAACCCTCACGTAATCTATACCAGCATAAAAGCATGCTGCAGTGATTGCCATAGTAGCTTCGCTTCTGTCCTTTAACTCAAGACCGGTTGCATAACCAATGACGGACTTCCTCGAAGCGCCGATCAGGACAGGTGTTTTAAGTTCAGCAAAACGATCCAGATTTTTTAAGATCGACAGATTAAGTTCCTGGGATTTGGCAAAACCAATACCAGGATCATAAATTATCCTGCTTTTGTCTATCCCCGCACCGGCGGCATATTCAAGATCAGCCCTGCATTCAAGTAAAAAACTGTCAATATCAGGATCCGTAAGTTCATCATGCCTGTTGTTGGTCATAATATAGGGAAGCTCACATCCCGCAACAACCCCGGAATATTCCAGGTCACCTCTTAGTCCCCATATATCATTTATAAAATCAATGCCGGCAGATATTCCTTCTTTTAAGACCACCGACTTGCTGGTATCGAGGGATATGGGAATATCAATCCTGGTCTTTAAGGCTTCTATCACGGGGATAACCCGAGCTGCTTCCTCATCGCTACTCACAGGGACATAACCCGGTCGGGTAGACTCACCGCCTATATCCAATATGAAAGCTCCATCTTCAGCCATTTTCTCTGCGGCAAAGAGTATATCATCCATAGACTGATATATGCCGCCATCGGAAAAGGAGTCAGGTGTCACATTGATAATGCCCATTATCCTTGTTGTATTTTTCATATTATTTGATCAGAGAATTGAAAATATTTATATGATCCTGGTCAAAATCGCCCTTAGTGACGTAAGTGACTGTCTTGCTTCCGGGTTTTTTAACTCCACGCATGGTCATGCAGGTATGCTCTGCTTCCAGCATAACCATAAGGCCTTTTGGTGATAATTCCTTCATAATAGCGGTTGCTATCTGATCAGTCATCTGCTCCTGTATCTGAGGCCTCTTGGAACATATCTCTACGCATCTGGCAAGCTTGCTGAGCCCAACGACCTGACCGTCGGGAATGTAAGCTATATGAGCCTTGCCGAAAAATGGCATAAAATGATGCTCGCAGGTGATGTAAAAGGTTATAAATTATTCTAGGATGATTCCTGTATCAGCACAACTGAATTTCTTCTTGAGCGGTTCGGTCTCGTCCATCGTCATACCGGAAAATATCTCCTGATACATGCGATAGACCCTGTCGGGGGTATCAATAAGGCCTTCTCTGTCCTTATCCTCTCCAAGCCCCTCTAAGATCAGCTCAAAGCCCTTTTTTATCTTTTCTTCATCCATCATATTCAGACACCTCTAATACCGCATTTTTGAATTCATTAAGATATGATAATGATCCGAATGCCAGGACTGTATTTTCCTTTGAATATATGCAGGCGTACTTCGCTGCTTCTTCTATGCTGTCACAGGTTATGATGTCACCCTTATAAAAGCTGCTTACGGTATCGGCCAGATCACCGGCACTTAGCTCTCTTCCGCTGATACTTGTAGATATGCAGATGATCCGCTCTGCCATGTCTGCTATCAAAGGCAGATATTTTGCATAAGCCTTGTCCTGCAACACACCAATTATAAAGGTAAAAGCTGTATTTGTAAAATCAGCTGCCAAAGTCTCCTTAATGCTAAGGATGGCCGGTTCGTTATGGCCGCCATCGATGTAGATTCCCTTTTTTATCTCCTCAAATCTTCCGGCAAGTATTGTATTTGAAATGGCTTTTACACATTTATCAAGGTCCAGATCAAGCTTTGCTTCCTCCTGTAAGGCCCAAAGCAGAGTAAAGGAAGTTAAGGAATTGATATACTGGTATTTGCCTCTAAGCTTAAGCATAAAATGATAATCATCCCAGCAAAAATCATATGCAGAAACTTGACGATTAACCCGTTTTAGCTCGCATTGATATAAGGTCGCCCCGCTTTTGTCACAAGCCTCCTTTATAACAGATAGGGCATCCTCTACCTGGGGTGAGCTGGCAACTATGCTTCCTCCCTTTATAAGACCTGCTTTGTTTTGAGCTATCTCGGAAATGGTATCTCCGAGAATAGCCATATGATCAAGACCTATTGAAGTAAAGCAGACAGCCAGAGGGCTTTTCGTCACATTAGTCGCATCCAGACTTCCCCCGCAGCCTGCTTCAATTACGGCTATGTCACATGAAGTCTCATAAAATAATTGATAAGCAAGCACGGTCTCGAGTTCAAACCAGGAAACCTGTATATCGGCATCACAGGCTTTAGCTACGATAAATCCCAATATCCTGTCATAGTTTATCTTATCGATATTTTGCCCATTGATCCTGAAACGCTCGAAATAATCAAACACCTGAGGTGAGGTATATGTACCGACCTTATAACCGCAGGCAACAAGCGAATTGGTCAAAAACTCACAGGTAGACCCCTTCCCGTTAGTACCCGCTACATGTATCACTCTTATCTTATCCTGAGGATTATCCAAAACTTCAAGCAGGGCTTTTATTGCAGCAAGGCCATAGGTAGAACCTAAGGCCTTGCACTTTTTGACATATTCATTTACCGACAGATTATTTTTTGACTCCCTTGCCATTTCTTGCTCCTATATGAAGCTTATTAAGCTGAATCTCTTTGCCACTTACAGTAACAACAGGTACATTATCTCCCAAGCCATAAACATTTGTCAGGAAATCATTTTTATCAAGCTTAATACCGCCAACTCCGGCGGCAGCCTTTTTCTTTTCAGGTATCTCTGAAGCATCAATCCTTAAGAAATAATTTCTGTCAGACTGCATAACGATAGTAGGTGTTTTTGATAAAAGGTCTGCAAACAACAACTCATCGCCTTCATTAAGCTTGGTAGCAGCTGTGCTTCTCTTGGCGACATCGAATTCAGCTCCGTCAACAAGCTTGACGAGTCCAAGTTTGGTAGCAAATATCAATTTTTCCGAAAGCAGATTATCCAGAGCATTGATATAGATAACATTTTCGACCTTGCTGTCGTATTTACACACGTTGTCGATTGGAACCCCCTTGTTCTTGTCACGGAACTTGGTTGCAGGAAGATCGAGAACCTTGAGGGTGTGCATGGAACCGACATTGGTAAATACACAAAGCTTAGATATATTCTTGCAGAAGATCACATGCTTAAACTCTGCATCGGCCGCTTCGCGGTTCCTGTCATAGGTTGCCATATCTATAGTCCTTGCATAGCCGAAACGGTCAATAAGTACGACTACATCTTCTTCCTCGATAGGCTTCTCTTCGATCACGATCTCCTCGAGATTGTCTATCTCGGTCTTTCTCGGAACATCAAACTCCTTCTTGATCGCCTTGAGCTCGGCTATTATTACCTTAGCCATGGAGGATCTGTGCTCAAGTATATCGGTATACTTCCTGATATTCTCAAGAGTCTCATCGTGATCACTAAGAAGAGCCTCGAGCTCGAGTCCGATAAGCTTCTGCAGCCTCATCTCAAGGATAGCTGTGGCCTGCCTTTCTGTGAATGCCAGCTTGGCAGCGTCCTTTTTAGACTGTTCTGATTTGAACTTGATGCCGTCGGTTATGCCCGACACGAGGCAGGCTCTGGCCATCTTGACATCCTTAGAGCCTCTGAGTATCTCAATGATCAGATCGATAACATCGACAGCCTTGATAAGGCCTTCCTGTATCTCCTTCTTGTCCTGCTCCTTGGCCAAAAGTGTTGTATATTTTCTCGTGGCAAGTTCGTATTGGAAATTGACGTGATGCCTAATGATAGGGACTATGCCCATAGTCTCAGGTTTGCCGTCCGCAACAGCCAGCATATTGACTCCGAAGGTATCTTCCAATCTGGTCTTTTTATATAGGAGATTCCTGACCTCCTCAGGATCAGCTCCCTTTTTCAGTTCGATGACAATCCGGATGCCTTCCTTTGAAGACTGGTTGGATATATCGACAATATCGGATGTCTTCTTGGTTTCGACCAGATTGAACACATCGAGCATGAACTTACCGATGCCCTGGCCTATCATTGTATAAGGAATCTCGGTGACTACAAGCTGAACCTTGCCGCCCTTGAGCTTCTCAACCTCGACCCTGCCACGGATTTTGATCTTACCGACGCCGGTCGAATATATAGCATGAAGTTCATCCTTGTTAGCAACAATTCCTCCGGTCGGAAAATCAGGTCCCTTGATTATCTCGAGCATCTGAGCGGTATTGATATATGGATCCTTCATATAGGCTATGACACCATCAATTACTTCGCCAAGATTGTGGGTGGGTATTGAAGTAGCCATACCTACGGCTATACCCTCAGAACCGTTGATCAGAAGATTGGGAACCTTAACGGGTAATACAACCGGTTCCTTTTCCGTCTCATCAAAGTTAGGCTGAAAGTCGACTACATCCTTGTCCAGATCAGCCAGATAATATTCCTGAGTAAGCTTCTGAAGCCTGGCCTCGGTATATCGCATGGCAGCGGCTCCGTCGCCTTCTATCGATCCGAAATTACCATGTCCGTCCACAAGCGGCATGCCCATCTTGAAATCCTGAGCCAGAACAACTAAAGCTCCGTAGATAGAGCTGTCACCATGGGGGTGATATTTACCCATGGTATCACCGACAATACGGGCTGATTTACGG
>R03__coassemble_1449_pt1 | contig 11085 bp, 12 predicted proteins | sample R03__metabat2_high_PE_045 | metagenome-assembled genome bin R03 | reverse complement strand
TCCCTTACACAGGGAGGGCTTTGGCGGGCGGCCCCAAAGGGCCGCCCCCAAAAGGGGTGGGGTTTTTGAAAATAAATATTTCGATTTGGGGGTAAATTTTCGATTTATATTATTTTTTGTAATTAAATATTGGGGACGGTTTTTTTAATCACTTTTTGGTATAAAAAATGGCCGTCCCCTTTGTCATCATTATAAGTCCTTAAGCTTGCCGAATACGTCCGTCTGAACCAGCAGGTCGTAGTGCTCGTTCAGGTGGGCTAGAGAATTGCCTGTCATGGCTGTCTCCATGCCGTACTCACTAAGGAGTGAGCAGCTTCGCTTAAAGGCATCCTTATCCGAGAGCCCCTGACCGACGATGAGCAGGTAGGAGCCTGATCTTGCATCGGAGTAGAGGCTGGAGGCAAGCGGCCTTGAGGCCATAAGCCTTGATACCGAGATAAGAGTATCGATACTGTCGAAGGTGTAGGCTCTTAACACAGCATCCCCGTCCGGCCTGACATCAAGCTCGGGAACAACGACAGGCTCGTCCGTGACAGCCTCGCTGTCGCTGACCGGCGCATAATCCGGATCGTCGAAGGACGAAAACTTGGAAAAGCGGGTATCCAGTTCCTCCGGGTAGTCCACCTTGGTGACTAAAAGTACCAGAGAGTCGCGTGACAGTGGCACAGCCTCTATCATCAGGGGTATATCCTCTGCCTCGAAGCTCAGCTTGTAGGAGGCGAAGCTCATTATCTCCTTGAAGAGGGCCTGAGCCTTGGGCGAACCGTAGGCCAGCTCGCTCAGCCTGATGTTGCGGGATTCCAGATCCTCTCTCGACAGCGTGCAGCGTATTTGATTTTCATTTAATTTCTCTAATTTCAAAAAATCACCTCTCGCTTTGATTGGTAACAGAATTATATTAGAAGACATGCTCCGTGTAAAGTACGTAAATATTAAGAAAATATAAAATCTTGATTTTCGGGTTGCAGGAGAAGGAACATTCTGCTATAACATATTTACACGAACTATTGCCGACGGTTCGCGTCTATAAGGTAAGTGAAGTCTCATTTATCATTCTCAGAAGAATCAGCCAGAATAATGGTAGCAGTATGCCTGTTCGCGGGAATTTTATACCACATTCCTTTTGGGCCCGGTCTGTATGCTTTTATCTATCAATATTTCAAGTGGCATATCTTGGATCAAAAGCAGACTCGAAACTTATGCAGCAGGGCTTTTCTGCGTGGGGCATTATCGGAAAGGCGGTGATAAATGGATATAAGAGTATAATCATGTCAATATTTTTTGTTGCAGAATTAAGTGTAAATTAATAAATATTTAGGGGAGCAGGTGTATTTCACGGAAGTATATGGGTTGTAGACTCCCTTAAATTAGAATCGGATGTAAATTATAAATAAGAAAAAAGCAAAAAGCAGGGCAAAACCTGCTTTTTGTGTGCACATATGCTATAATCAAACGGATTGTATTCTTTTGGAGGAATATCGCGTTGAACAGCAAAGAGAGCAGGAAGCGAAGCAGGAAGAAGAATAAAAAGGGCGGCAGAGCGGCAGGAATACTGGCGGTATTGCTGCTTCTTATCCTGGCGGCAGCGGGCGGAGCGGTATATTATCTGAAGTTCATGCCTACTGACGAGAGGCAGACCCTGGAGAGCTACTACGAGCCGACTGAGGAGGACGAGCTTCTTATCATATTGAATCAGGAGTATATGCCCGCGGAGGAGTCGGGCCCTAACGGAGTGGTCAGGGACGGCGCGGCCTACATAAGGCTTGGCTTTCTCAAGGACTATATCGACGACAGGTATGTATACGACGGCAACTCTGGCACACTCAGATACACTACCTACTCGGCAACGACCACCGCACACAGGGACAGCGCTGACTACGATGTGGCCGGCGAGAGTGCCGGTATAGCAGAGCCGGTAGTTATAGAAACCTACGATGAGGCCTATGTGGCCCTCGATTTCATAAGCATCTACAGCGATATCACCTGCACTTACGCAGAGTCGCCATACAGGCTTACTGTCTTTACGGCCGGATTTGAGACCGAACAGGCCACGGTGAAGGGGGACACCCAGCTGAGGCGGTTCGGAGGCCCCAAGAGCAAGATACTCGCGGACGTGAAAAAGGGCGATACGGTAACCGTCATAGAGAATTACGGAAGCTGGTCCAAGGTCCTGTCACAGGACGGGGTCATAGGCTGCATAAAGAACACCAAGCTAAAAAACAAGACCGATTATGTGGTGCCTGCGACTCTTGAGGCCGAGGAACAACAGCATAATCTGATGGAGGATAAGATCTGCCTGGCCTGGCATCAGAGCTTGAGCCCCGCTGCGAATGAGCAGATCGAGGAGCTTCTGGCTTCGGCAGGGTCCGTGAACGTAGTCTGCCCGACCTGGTTCTATGTGGACGGCAACGACGGAAGCATATGGAACAACTGCTCTTATACCTATGTGGATTACTGCCACAACAGGGGCATCAAGGTCTGGGGACTGGTCAACAACATAGAGAACGGCAATGTAGATTCGACGCAGTTTCTGGGCAATGTCAGCGCCCGCGACAACCTGGTGAAGAACCTCATAGATCAGGCGGTCGCCTATAACCTGGACGGCATCAACGTGGACTTCGAGAGCCTGCCTGTCGAGGCGGGAGATGCCTACGTTCAGTTCATAAGAGAACTGTCGCTGGCCTGCCGCGAGAAGGGACTGATCCTGTCGGTGGACAATTATCCGCCGCAGAGCTTCAATATGTTCTACAACAGGACCGAGGAGGCCGCCTATGCCGACTACGTGATAGTCATGGCATATGACGAGCATTTCGGCGGAGACGACGAGGCAGGGCCAGTGGCATCCCTCGACTTCGTGGAGGAGGCAGTGACGGCGACCCTCGAGGAGGTCCCTGCCGACCAGCTTATCCTGGCTATGCCATTTTATATGAGAGACTGGACCCTGGCTTCCGACGGCAGCTTATCCAGCAAGGTCCTTACCATGGAAAATGTCAACTCCTATATAGCCGAGAACGGGATCACGACCACCTGGGACGAGACCGAGGGCTTAAACTACGGCGAGTTCGGAAGCAGCGAGAAGCATATGATATGGTTCGAGGACGCCGACTCACTGGAAAAGAAGCTTGACGTGATGGACGAGTACGGGACGGCAGGAGGAGCCTTCTGGAAACTGGGTCAGGAGCCTGCCTCGATATGGTCCTTGATTGAAAAATACTTCTAAAGTGTTATAATTTCACTATGATTACGAAGCTGATTGCAGTTGACTTATTGGAACAACCGAATAGTGGGATTATAGAGGCTGCAAATATCATCAGGCAGGGCGGACTGGTGGCTTTCCCGACAGAGACAGTGTACGGGCTTGGGGCCGACGCCCAAAATGCTGATGCGGCAAATAAGATCTATAGCGCAAAGGGTCGTCCGTCGGATAACCCTTTGATTGTGCATATCGCCGAGTTCTCTCAGCTCGAGGAGATAACGACAGAGGTTCCGAAGGAGGCGAGACTTCTGGCCGATAAGTTCTGGCCGGGTCCGCTTACCATGATCCTCAACAAGAATGATGTCATTCCCAAGGAGACGACCGGTGGACTGGATACGGTTGCGATACGCATGCCCAACCATCCCTGTGCCCTGGCCCTGATAAGGCAGAGCGGGTGTATGATAGCAGCACCATCGGCCAATGCCTCGGGCAGGCCCAGCACCACGAGCGCTTCTCATGTCTGGGAGGACTTGGAGGGAAGAATCGATGCCATACTGGACAACGGCTCCTCTACCATAGGACTGGAGTCTACCATCATAGATCTCACGGTCACACCGCCCATGGTCTTAAGACCGGGCTATATAACCCTCGAGGAACTGAGGGAGACTATCGGCACGGTAGTCATGGATCCGGGACTCAATTCGGAGAATACCGAGGTCAGGCCCAAGGCACCGGGTATGCGCTATCGTCATTATGCACCCAGGGCCAGTCTCACTATAGTCGAGGGGCCCGAGCTTTCCGTGATCGGAAGGATCAACCAGCTGACAGATGCCAATCAGGCGATGGGCCTGAAGACCGGCGTGCTCTGCTGCGACAACAATGCGAAAAATTACCGTTCACCTCTGGTCATCACGGTGGGCGAGCGCGACGACGAGGATGAGATAGCCAATCACCTCTTCGATTCCTTAAGGAGCTTCGACAGATCCGATGTGGATATGATCTATTCGGAGAGTTTCGGAGGGACGGGAGTCAGGACGGCCATCATGAACCGCCTCTTGAAGGCTGCCGGCCATCAGGTTTTAAGCATCAGGTATTCCAGGATAATATTTGCCTCGGGAAACGGCGTGGGCCGGGCCCCTATGGCAGAGATGATCTATCAGTCGATCCTGGACGAGAGGAAGTATATGACGGGAAGCCTGACCGATGACAGGACCCCCATCAAGGCACCGGAGCTCATGGCACGCGGGATTGTGGTACAGTTCCCGGAGCCGATGAACCCCAAGGCCGAGGCGACTCTCAATGCACACGATATAGCCACGGACGGCTATCAGGCCACAGCCATATCCTCGGAGGATATCACGGAGAACACCCTGATACTGACCCTTGAGAGAAAACAGAGAAACAAGCTGATAGCCCTTGATATAGGCGCTACGGCCGACAATACATTCGTGCTGAGTGATTATGTGGGCGAGGAGCTCGAGACCATCAATCCTTACGGCGGAGAGCTGGCGGATTATGAGATGTGTTACGAGATGCTTAAGGTGTCACTGGGCAAGCTGGCTGACATGCTGGCGAGATGACGGATCTTGATATAAGCACTGCTTTGTATGGCGAGGAGGACCCGCGATGAGCGATAAGCGTACAGACTATATCAATTGGGACGAATATTTTATGGGAGTTGCCATCCTGTCGGGAATGCGGTCTAAGGACCCCAACACCCAGGTTGGCGCCTGCATAGTGGGCGAGGGTCACAAGATCCTGTCCATGGGTTATAACGGCCTGCCCACAGGCTGCTCGGACGATGAGTTTCCCTGGTGCAGAGAGGGCGACCCGCTCGACAACAAGTATTTTTACACGACCCACAGCGAGCTCAACGCCATACTCAATTACCGGGGAGGAAGCCTGGAGGGAGCGTCCATCTATGTGACCCTCTTCCCCTGCAATGAGTGCGCCAAGGCCATAATCCAATCCGGCATCAGGAGAGTCATCTACGATTCGGATAAGTATGAGACACTGCCATCCACGATAGCATCAAAGCGTATGTTCAAGGCTGCAGGAGTGGAGCTGGTAAAATATGAGCGCAGCGGCCGTAAGATAGAGTTCGAACTCTAGGCAGGCGCAGTGAAGAAGCATAACGATGTCTGGGAGATGATAGCCCTGATAGGCCAGATAGGCATAACTATGATAGTGGCGATAGCGATCGGCACAGCGGTATTTGTCTATTTGGGAAGGCTGTGTGGTATCAGCTGGCTGGCGGTGATCGGCTTCGCCATAGGTGCGGCGGCCGGCTTCAAGTCGGTATATAAGCTGGTCAAGAAATACCTGGACAGAAGATAAGACTGAAGTGAGATTGATTAACAGACTCAAGGATTTGAATGAAGCACTGCCGGGCCTCTTGTTGGGAATATTCCTGTACGGAATCCTGGTCGAGGTGATCGGAGTGTGGTTCGCATCGGATAAGCTCAGATTTTCCACCGGGCTTCTGATCGGAATAATCTGCGCCATGGGCATGGGAATCCATATAGCCATGGTCATAGAGGATGCTGTCCGCTTTAACGGCGGCACCAGACAGCTTTCGGCCAAGTCGGTTGTCCGATACCTGGTAGTCGTGATAGTATTTATCATAATGATGTATTTTAACCTGGGAAGCCTGATACCTGCATTTATCGGGCTGCTGGGGCTTAAAATAAGTGCTTATGCACAACCCTTATTGATGAAATTGTTCAAAAGAACCGAAGATACAGATGAGGAGGTGAAAATGTGATAGGTGCGCCGATATTGGCGGCATCTGCAGACAACATTGATTTTATGATACACGGGCTCTTTTCCTATGAGCTATTCGGACAGACCCTGTGGATCACCACTTCACACGTATGTATAGCGATAGTCATGCTGACCATGATCCTGATTGCTTTCATAATCAACAGGAAGATGAAGCATGCCACGGAGGTGCCGAACACTCTGCAGAATATTGCGGAGATAGCGGTTGAGTTCCTGGACGGTATCGTAGTCGGAAGCATGGGCAAGAATGCTCCCAAATTCAGAAATTATATCTGCACGATATTTATGTTCATATTGCTCAGCAATATATCCGGTCTGGTAGGCTTAAGACCCCCGACGGCAGACTACGGAACGACATTTGCCTTAGGTGTCATAACCTTTGTGCTGATCCATTTCAACAAGATCAAGCACAACAGCTTCAAGACCATCTGGGCGGATATGTGTTCACCGCTTCCACCGTGGTTTCCGCTGTGGCTGCCTATCAACGTGATCAGTGAGGTGGCAGTTCCCATATCATTGTCATTGCGTTTGTTTGCAAACGTGCTGTCAGGAACAGTAATGATGGCCCTGGTATACGGGCTTTTATCCAAGATCGCCATTATATGGCCGGCTGTACTGCATGTCTATTTCGATCTCTTCTCGGGAGCGATCCAGACTTATGTATTCTGTATGCTGACCATGACATATATCAATCAGGCGATCGGAGACGAATAAATAATTAGGAGGAATAAATAATGAATATCACAGGTGAAGATTTAATCTTAGCATGCTCAGCGATCGGAGCAGGACTCGCAGTTATCGCAGGTATCGGACCCGGTGTCGGCCAGGGTATCGCAGCAGGTCATGCAGCAGCAGCTGTAGGACGCAATCCGGGCGCTCAGGGCCAGATCATGTCAACCATGCTTTTGGGCCAGGCCGTTGCCGAGACAACAGGTCTTTACGGACTTCTCGTTGCAATGCTTCTGTTATTCGTTAAGCCGCTCATCGGATAATATTTAACGGAGTATATAACAGGAAAGGAGAAGCTTGCACACAGTATGGAACGATTATTTAATCTGGATGCGCAGCTTTTGCAGGACAGCATACTCTTAGCCATAGCAGTATTCTTTCTCTTTTTGATCATGTCATACCTGCTCTTCGACCCGGTAAGAAATTACATGAAGGCCAGACAGGACAGGATAGCCGCAGACATAAGCAATGCGGCCAATGACAAGGCATCAGCGGCAGAACTCAAGGCCGAGTACGAGGCTAAGCTTAAGGATATCGACAAGGAAGCCGAGGCGATACTCAGCGAGGCCAGGTCGAAGGCCCTTAAGAACGAGGCGGCCATAGTGGCCGAGGCCAAGGAAGAGGCGGCACGCATTATCGCAAGGGCCAACGAAGAGGCGGCCCTGGAGAAGAAGCGTGTGGCTGACGAGGTTAAGCAGGAGATGGTTGCGGTTGCATCTGCAATGGCAGCAAAGGTTGTAAGCGCCAATATTAACACTGATATACAGGATTCTCTTGTTGAAGAGACTTTGAAGGAGATGGGAGAAGCATGGCAGTAGCAGAGAAGGTCTATGGGGACGCCCTATATGATCTCGCTCTGGAGGAGGACCGCATAGACGAGTTCTACGAGGAGGCTGCTTGCTTAAGAGAGGTATTGTCATCCAATCAGGAACTGACGACGATGATGACCCACCCCAAGATCGACAAAAAGGAAAAGCAGGAGATTTTAGAATCAGTATTCAAAAACAGGATCTCCGAGGAAATGCTGGGTCTTATGATAATGATAGTGGACAAGGGGCATTTCAAGGAGATGGATCAGATACTTTCATATTTTGCGGACCGCGTGAAAGAATTAAAAAGGATCGGCGTGGCTTATGTGACCACACCCATGCCGCTTAGCGAGGACCAGAAGACGAAGGTGGAGGACAGACTGAAGGAGACAACGGATTATGTATCCTTCGAGATGAACTACGCTGTAGATGAGAGCCTGATCGGAGGAATGGTAGTCCGCATAGGCGACAGGATCGTGGATTCCAGCATCAGGACCAAGCTGGAGAAGATCAGCCGCGAACTATCGAAAGTACAGTTGAAAGTAGGTGAGACCGCTTCATGAATTTAAAACCTGAAGAAATCAGCTCCGTCATCAAGGAGCAAATGAAAAGATATGCATCTACTCTTGAAGTGTCTGACGTGGGAACCGTTATCCAGGTGGCTGACGGAATCGCCCGTATCCATGGCCTCGAGAAGGCCAAGCAGGGCGAGCTTCTGGAAATCCCGGGCGAAGTATACGGAATGGTACTCAACCTGGAGGAGGACAATGTCGGCGCCGTTCTTCTGGGCAGCCAGAAGAGCATCAGCGAGGGCGATATCGTCAAGACAACGGGACGAGTTGTTGAGGTGCCGGTAGGTGACGCCATGCTTGGCCGAGTCGTAAATGCACTCGGACAGCCCATAGACGGCAAGGGACCTATCGAGACCGACAAGTTCCGCCAGATCGAGAGAGTCGCATCAGGAGTTATCTCCAGAAAATCAGTAGACACCCCTCTTCAGACGGGTATCAAGGCCATCGACTCCATGATCCCGATAGGACGAGGCCAGAGAGAACTTATCATCGGCGACAAGCAGACGGGTAAGACAGCTATCGCCATCGATACCATAATCAACCAGAAGAAGGAAAATGTTAAGTGCATTTATGTAGCCTTCGGCCAGAAGGCATCCACGGTAGCTACCATAGTAAAGACACTCGAAGAGTTCGGGGCAATGAGCTACACAACAGTCGTTGCTGCTACGGCTTCCGAGCTTGCACCGCTTCAGTATATCGCACCTTATTCGGGCTGCGCTATCGGTGAGGAGTGGATGGAGAACGGGGAGGATGTCCTCATCATCTATGATGACTTAAGCAAGCATGCTACGGCATACCGTACACTCTCCTTGCTCCTGAGGCGTCCACCGGGACGTGAGGCTTATCCCGGAGATGTATTCTATCTGCACTCAAGACTTCTCGAGCGAGCGGCGAGACTCTCCGACAAGTTAGGAGGCGGTTCACTTACTGCCCTTCCTATCATAGAGACCCAGGCGGGCGACGTGTCGGCTTATATCCCGACTAATGTCATATCCATAACGGACGGCCAGATCTATCTGGAGACCGATGCCTTCAACGCAGGCTTCAGGCCGGCCGTTAATGCCGGACTTTCGGTATCGCGAGTAGGTGGATCCGCTCAGATCAAGGCCATGAAGAAGATAGCCGCTCCTATCCGTGTGGAGCTGGCACAGTATCGCGAGCTGGCATCATTTGCCCAGTTCGGATCAGAGCTCGACGACGATACGGCCGAGAAGCTTGCCCAGGGCGAGAGGATCAGGGAGATGCTCAAGCAGCCCCAGTACAAGCCTATGCCGGTCGAGTACCAAATCATGATAATATATGCAGCGACTAAGAAGTATCTGCTGGATATCCCGGTAGATAAGGTCCTTGATTTCGAGGCTGCACTTTTCGAACTTGTAGACACCAAGTATCCCGAGGTTCCCGAATCCATCAGGACCAACAGGGTTATGGACGAGGCTACGGAGGACAAGCTTATCGCAGCTATCAAGGAATGCAAGGAAGGCTTCGTTAAATAAAGGCGGTGATCGATAATGGCCTCAATGAGAGACATTAAAAGAAGAAAACAGAGTATCTCGAGTACTCAGCAGATCACCAAGGCCATGAAGCTGGTATCCACTGTAAAGCTGCAGAAGGCCAGACGCAAGGCCGAGGAGACCGCTACATATTTCGACTATATGTACACCACGGTCTGCAGCATACTTGCCAAGGCAGGCAACATAGACCACGCCTACTTAAAGCCTGGCAAGACCGGCAGGAAGGCCGTCATAGTCATAACCTCCAACAGGGGACTTGCGGGCGGCTACAACAGCAATGTGGTCAAGCTGGTAACGGGCGGAGACTTCCCCAAGGATGAGACCATCATCTATCCGATCGGACATAAGGGGATGGAATCCCTCAAGAACAAGGGCTATGAGTGCGTGGAGACGGATTACTCCGAGATCATAGAGGCACCCATGTATTCGGATGCGGCAGACCTGGCAAGGGAGCTTCTGGATGCATTTGCGAGGGGTGAGATCAGCGAGATATATCTGGCTTATACATTTTTCAAGAACACTGTCAGCCACGTGCCGACTCTCATTAAGCTGCTCCCGGTGGAGATCAGCGAGGAGGATATAGCCGCATCGGCAGACAAGGCCCTTATGAATTTCGAGCCTAACGAGGATGAGGCACTCAACCTGATAGTGCCCAAGTATATCACCAGCCTGATCTACGGGGCCCTCATCGAGGCGGTAGCCAGCGAGAACGGAGCCAGGATGCAGGCTATGGATTCGGCGACCAGCAATGCAGAGGACATGATCAGTGATCTGTCACTTAAATACAATCGTGCCCGTCAGGGATCTATTACTCAGGAGCTTACCGAGATAATAGCCGGAGCAGAGGCACTGAATTAATCAAAACAGTAACTATGAGGAGTGAAAAATGGCAGAAAAGAGCATTGGAAAGATCACTCAGATAATCGGAGCGGTCCTGGACATCAAGTTCCCGGACGGACAGCTTCCGGATATCAACGATGCTATCAAGATCGCCACCAAAGACGGCGGCGAGTTGACAGTCGAGGTATCACAGCATCTCGGCGATGATACAGTAAGATGTATTGCCATGGGAACCACCGACGGACTGGTAAGAGGCATGGAAGCGGTAGCGACCGGGGCCCCGATCAGCGTGCCTGTCGGAGAAGCAACCCTGGGAAGGATCTTCAATGTGTTGGGGCAGCCTATCGATGAGCAGCCGGCTCCGGAGGGAGTCAAATACATGCCCATCCACAGGCCGGCACCGACTTTTGAGGAGCAGGCTACATCCACGGAGATCCTGGAGACCGGTATCAAGGTCGTTGACCTGCTCTGCCCTTATCAGAAGGGTGGCAAGATCGGACTGTTCGGAGGCGCCGGAGTCGGCAAGACGGTCCTTATCCAGGAACTTATCCACAATATCGCCACGGAGCATGGCGGATATTCGGTATTCACCGGCGTAGGCGAGCGTACCCGTGAGGGCAACGACCTCTACTATGAGATGAAGG
>R03__coassemble_1359_pt1 | contig 11560 bp, 10 predicted proteins | sample R03__metabat2_high_PE_045 | metagenome-assembled genome bin R03 | reverse complement strand
GCGGTCCTAAGATGGAGCGTATCACTTCGGAATATGCAGATTATGACGAGGTTATCGAGAAGTATGACTGGTGGCTTGACTGGCTGGCTGATATATATGTAAATGTACTGAACCTCATCCACTATATGCATGACAAGTACAACTATGAGGCTGCTGAAATGGCCCTCATCGATTCCGACTGCGAGAGATCATTCGCGACCGGTATCGCAGGCTTCTCACACGTGGTAGATTCACTTTCTGCCATCAAGTATGCCAAGGTTAAGATCCTCCGCGATGAGGAGGGCATCACAACAGGCTTCGAGATCGAGGGAGATTATCCCCGCTACGGTAACGATGATGACCGCGCCGACAAGATCGCTGTATGGCTGCTCCGCAACTTCTACGACAAGATCAGAAGACGCCATACCTATCGTGATTCTAATCCGAGCACATCTATCCTTACGATCACCTCTAACGTAGTATACGGAGAGGCTACAGGAGCAACTCCTGACGGACGTGCAGCATTTACTCCTTTTGCACCGGGCGGATCACCATCCTACGGCGCAGAGCAGAACGGACTTCTGGCTTCGCTTAACTCAGTTGCCAAGCTTCCTTATCACTGGGCTCTTGACGGCATCTCCAATACCCAGACGATCAGCCCGGATGCATTGGGACATGAACTCGAGGAGCGCAAGACCAACCTGGTACAGGTTCTCGACGGATACTTCGATCAGGATGCACATCATCTCAATGTAAATGTGTTCGGCACAGAGAAGCTTATCGACGCTATGGAACACCCGGAGAAGGAAGAGTATCAGAACTTCACCATCCGTGTATCCGGATATGCAGTTAAGTTCATCGACCTGACCAAGAAGCAGCAGCTGGATGTAATCGCAAGAACATGCCACAAAGTGCTGTAAAAAATTCTGTAAATATGAAGGGATTCATACATTCAATCGAGACCTTCGGCCTGGTGGACGGGCCGGGGGTCAGATGTGTCGCCTTCCTGCAGGGCTGTAAGATGCGATGCAGGTACTGCCATAATCCCGACACCTGGAAGCTTACAGGCGGAGAGGAATGGTCAGCAGAGGACCTCTTTAAAAAATTATACAGGTACAAGCCCTACTGGAGGGACAATGGCGGCATCACGGTAAGCGGCGGTGAGGCCATGCTCCAGATGGAATTTGTCACCGAACTTTTTACGATAGCTCACAGGGAGGGAGTGCATACAGCACTGGACACCTGTGGGCAACCTTTTTCATCAGACCCGGATTATCTGAAGGATTTTGACAGGCTGATGGCGGTGACGGACCTCTTCATCCTGGATATCAAGGAGATGGATGAAGAAAAGCATAAAAAGCTGACCGGCCAGCCCAATGCCAATATCATAGATATGGCCAGATACCTGTCAGATCACGGCAAGGATATGTGGATCAGGCACGTGTTGGTGCCACATCTTACTGATGATGAGGAAGGACTGCTTGCCTTAAGACAGCTGCTTGACGAACTTGAGACCGTAAAGCGGGTAGAGGTACTGCCTTACCATACGCTGGGCGTTTTCAAGTGGGAAAATCTGGGAATAGATTACAGCCTTAAGGACATTGATCCTCCAACGGAGGAGGAAGTGAGAAGGGCGGAAGAGATCCTGGAAATAGATAAAGAGACAAAATAAATTGATATCAGCATATGCGGAGTACAGGATGGATATATCGCCATATTTCAAGAGCATAATAGATCAGGATACAGCTGCTGTAGTCATCTGCGATCTGGATCATACGATAATCTACATGAACGCGGCGGCCATAGAGCAGCAGTCTAAAAGAGGAGGGGCGGCACTGATTGGAAGGCGCCTGCTCGATTGCCATAACCCGGCGTCTGTGGAGTCAATACATAAAGTGGTCGACTGGTTTTCAAGTGATGAGAGCCATAACAGGGTGCATACATTCTACAACCCAAAGCAGAACAAGGATGGTTATATGGTCGCACTCAGAGATGAGACGGGACGGCTTATAGGCTACTATGAGAAGCATGAATACCGGGATGTCGACGGGACACCATTTTATGAAATGGACTGATGGGTTGAATTCCAATCGTAAGATGCGGTTTCAAGGGCGAGGTCAAAAAATGGAGATAAAACGCGAAAATGTGGTGCCTCTGTATGAGACAAAATTCATAAATCTGTATGATCTTCAGTATGGCGAGGGTAAGCATTATTTCGATGCGACCAGGCATAAACTGGAGGATATAACCGCCATAAAGAATGCCGATGAGCACAGGTCTATGCTGCCCGATGCAGTCAGCTGCGCGGTCGTATTGGATACTCCTGAGGGGGAGTACCTCCTGCTCACATATGAGTATCGCTATCCGCTGGGACAGTATCTGCTCAGCGTTCCGGCAGGACTGATCGACGAGGCAGATAAGGATATTGGATCCAGGGAGCAGATCCTGATCACTGCCGCAAAGCGGGAGATCAGGGAGGAGACCGGAATAGAGGTGAAGGATTCCGATATCGCAGAGGTGTTGAATCCATGCCTTTTTTCAAGCCCCGGGATGACGGATGAGAGCAATGCCCTTATGTATGTGAGGATAAGCATCGATGACTTGAGCGTGCTGGACCAGTCGGGAGCCGTCGGTTCGGAACTCTTTGACGGCTTCGAGCTAGTCGACAGGAAGGCTGCGGAGAAGATCCTTAAGGATGGCTGTGACAAGAATGGTATATATTTTTCGGTATATACCTATATGGCGCTCAAGCATTTCGTGACAATGTAGTCTTTTTTGTTTGACAAATGCAGTATTTGGAAATAGAATAAATAAGGTTGAGGACTTCTTCGACCTTATTTATTTTTTTATTCTAAAAAGGAGGTAAGCTATGGACGCGGACAGTACCGGCGGCGCGGCGAATTTATACATACGCGTAACTGATATGAAAAATGCTCATAATTTACATCCTTTCGGAATCCTTCTGTAAGAATCTTTACGATCATTTTTCAGACCATGTATCTATAAATATTGCTGCGTCTTTATGTTCCTATGTAAGGATAAGTGCGCCCTAAGTGGAGGTAAAGATGACAGATGCATATGAGACCTTAAAGACTTCCATCCTGGCTTTGATGGAAGCAAAAAAATATGCCGTGCTGCGTGATATTTTGATCACGATGAATGCGGCGGATATTGCATCATTATGCGATGATATATCGGAGGAATATATTCCCAAGCTTTTCAGGCTCTTGCCCAAGGAGCTTGCGGCAGATACCTTTGTCGAGATGGAGCCTGAGACCCAGGAGCTTCTCATCAAGGGATTTTCCGATAACGAGCTGAAGGAGGTCGTAGACGAGCTCTACGTAGATGATGCGGCTGACCTGGTCGAGGAGATGCCGGCAAACGTCGTAACACGTATCCTGGCCCAGGCCGATACGGAGAAGAGGAGGATGATCAACACCATCCTAAACTATCCGGAGGACTCGGCCGGAAGCATCATGACAACAGAGTATGTGTCTCTAAGACCGCACATGACGGCGGAGGAGGCTATACTTCATATAAGGCGAAGCGGAATCGAGAAGGAGACCATCTCCACCTGCTATATCACCAACAAGATGAGACAGCTCATGGGTGTAGTTACCATCCGTGAGATCATCATGGCTGATCCCGAGACTACCATGGAGGAGATCATAGGCGACGATGCGACCACGCCTATCTTCGTATATACCACGGACGATCAGGAGGAGGTTGCCCAGCAGTTCTCCAAGTACAATATGATGGCTATGCCTGTCGTCGACAAGGAGAACAGGCTGGTCGGTATCGTAACAGTCGATGACGTACTCGATGTCATGGAGGAGGAGACCACAGAGGATATCGAAAAGATGGCCGCTATCGTGCCCCAGGACAAGCCTTATCTCAAGCAGACCACAATCGAACTCTGGAAGTCGCGTATGCCATGGCTTCTGCTTCTCATGATCTCGGCTACATTTACCGGAATGATAATAACAAGCTTCGAGGATGCTCTGGCCAAATACGTAATATTGACGGCCTACATTCCCATGCTGATGGACACTGGCGGTAACTCGGGCTCACAGGCCTCTGTTACGGTCATCCGTGGAATCTCACTTGGAGACGTGGAGTTTTCGGATATATTCAAGGTTATCTGGAAGGAGATGAGGGTCGCAGTGCTCTGCGGACTTACCCTGGCTGCCTGCAACATGGTCAAGCTGCTCCTTTTCGATAAGTTGACATTTATCGTGGCACTCACCATATGCCTGACGCTGGTGGTCACGATATTCTGCGCCAAGCTGGTCGGCTGTACGCTGCCGCTTTTCGCCTTCAAGCTGGGCTTTGACCCGGCAGTCATGGCAAGCCCCTTTATCACGACTATCGTGGATGCCATATCGCTGCTGGTTTACTTTCAGTTTGCCACGAGGCTTCTGGGAATCTGATTACGTTGGGGACGGACTTTTTTGTCATCAAAGTCTGTCCCCTTTTTATTTTTTGGAAAAATACATATTGTTTACCTTTAGTTTACTTTGGGGACTTATATTATCAGTGTCGAGAGGGAAAAGCCTAATCGAAACAGAACAGAGTAAACAAAATTAATTTTACATATTACGGGAGGTAGACAAAATGAGCGAGACATTATATCTGGTAACAGGAGCAGCAGGATTCTTAGGCGGCACCATCTGCCGTCAGCTGGTGGCAAGAGGAGACAAGGTAAGGGCCTTGGTCCTTCCCAATGATCCGGCGATCAAATTCGTGCCTGATGAGGCAGAGAAGTTCGTGGGTGACCTCACAGACCTGGCTGCCATGGATCAGTTTTTCACGGTTCCGGAGGGAACAGAGACGGTATGTCTTCACATAGCAAGCATTGTTACGGTAAACCCGGATTTCTCGGATAAGGTTATGGCGGTAAATGTCGGAGGTACAAGAAATATCGTAGACCTCTGCCTTATGCACAAGGAATGCAAAAAACTGGTTTACTGCAGCTCGACAGGAGCTATTCCGGAGCTCCCGAAGGGACAGAAGATAGCAGAAGTAGACAAGTTCAACGCCAATGTTGTAGAGGGCTGCTACAGCCAGTCCAAGGCCATGGCTTCACAGATTGTACTTGACGCGGCAAACAAGCTGGGCCTCAATGCCTGCATAGTTCATCCGTCGGGAATCATGGGACCTGAGGATTTCGCGATCGGCGAGACGACAGGAACTCTCATCAAGATAATCAACGGCGAGATGCCTGCGGGTATCGCCGGCTCCTTCAACCTCTGCGACGTAAGAGACCTGGCAGCAGGTACTAACGCAGCTATCGAAAAGGGCCGCAAGGGTGAGTGCTACATCCTGGGCAACGACGAGGTTCAGTTCAAGGATTTCGCAAAGATGGTTTCAGATGAGGCCGGTTGCCAGGATATCAAGATGTTTCTGCCTCTCAAGGCAGCGGATATGATGGCAGGCATCATGGAGAAGACTGCGGCAGCCAAGGGCGAAAAGCCGCTTATGACACATTTCTCCATATATAACCTGGCCAGGAACAACGACTTCGACTCAACTAAGGCCAAGACAGAACTAGGTTATACAACCAGATCCTATCAGGAGACCATCCACGATGAGATCGCATGGCTTAAGGAAGCAGGATACATCGGAGAAGGCGCTGCTAAGTCTTTACCTGCTGACGACAGGACCATTGGCGAGAAGGCCGGTGAGTTCAATGCCAAGGTGGCAGATGCAGCAGTAGCAGGCTACAAGGCTGTTGAAAACGGAACCGTCGGAGCCTACAAGGCAATCGAAAAAGGTACAGTCGGAGCCTATAAGGCTGTAGAACAGGGCTTCGTTGATGCTTTCCTCGGAGGAAAGAGACCGGGCGAGGATGCTGTTGAGGAGACCGCTGAGGATACAGAAAATTGATGCGTTTCAACAATACAGAGGAGATTTAAAATGAAAAAAGTATGTGTAGTTACCGGGGGAGGATCGGGAATGGGCCTCGCTGCTGCGAAGCAGATGCCCACAGACCGCATCATGATCGTATCCGGAAGAACAGTTTCAAAGCTTGAGAAGGCCGTTGCGGAGCTTGAGGCAGTCGGATTTGAGGCCTATGCTCATGCCTGCGACACATCAAACCGTGAGAGCGTAAAGGCTCTTGCCGAGTACGCAGCCAGCCTCGGAGAGATAACAAATGTTATCCATTCGGCAGGTATCTCACCGGCCATGAATGTAACTCCTGAGAACCTGATCAGGACCAATTCGCTTGGAACCGTGTACGTAAACCAGTAATTTTCAAAGCTCATGAAGAAGGGCAGCGCTATCGTGGATATCGCTTCCATGTCGGCTTACGCTATGCCGTCCTTCCTGCTTCCAAAGAAGCTCTATCCACTGGCTGAGACCGATGAGGATGCCTTCGTGACCAAGATGATAAAGAAGACCAATATTGTAAAGGACGCTTACCAGAAGAACGGAATGGCTTATTCATTTTCCAAGAATTTCGTAACCTGGTATGCAGCGAAGTGTGCCTTCGATTTCGGACCTAAGGGTATCAGGGTATGCTCACTTTCACCGGGTCTAATCGCGACTGACATGGGTAACCTTGAGACCGAGCACGGCGGCGGAATGCTGGCCACCTCATGTGAGGAGAGAATGGGTACTCCGGAGGAACTGGGATTTGCTATCGCCAGCCTGGCCGATGAGAGAAACGGCTACCTGGCAGGTGTGGATGTGCTCTGTGACGGCGGAACCATCCGCGGTCAGAACGAGTTCAAGAAGGACAAGAAGCCGAAGATGTGATAATTCATAAAGATTAATGTAAAACGCCATGGAACCCTCGTCCATGGCGTTTCTTGTATGTGAATTATTTCGATGGTTACTTTTTAGAAATACTCAGCAGACTCAAAATAATTCAGGATCATATCCGTGTACCTGGGTTTATCGGATGCAAAACCCTGCACATGTTTTGCATCTGGGAAGAGCTCCAGCTGCTTTTCACCGGTGCAGGCTTCATAATTTTTAAGACCCAGCTTGCATGGAACGAAATCATCGGCTTCGCCGTGTATGAAGAGTATCGGCACGCGGGCTTTTGAGGCGGCATCCGTAACGGAGCCGTCTTTTTTTATATCTATATGGATAAAAATCCTGGACAAAAGCCATATGATATCGATGATGGGATGGACCGGCAGGTGCATCTTACCTCCGACAAATGCGAACTCATCATAGATCGAGGAGTAGGCTGAGTCGGCGATGACAGCTGTGATATCATCAGGCGAGATAAGTGCGGAATCCATGAGCACAGTTGCGGCGCCCATCGAGCCGCCCCAGAGATAGAGGGGCAGGCCATAAAGCATATTGTTGTTTTTCAGGTAGGATATCCAGCCGAGGATGTCCTTTTTCTCATTGATCCCGAAGGTGATATATTTTCCCCCGCTTGAGCCCTGGGCGCGCTGCTCGATCATGAGGAGATTGCAGTTTACGCTGTGAAGCCAGATGGCGATGTGGGCGAAATCGACGCACCAGGTTGACCGCCAGCCATGGACCAGGATGACAGTTCTTTTGGCGTCTTCCACAGGGATGTAGTGTCCGACCAGCCTGTATCCGTCAAAGCTTGTTATGGATACTTCTTCCATAGGATATGACATAAGCTCAGCTTCCATGTCCTTCAGATTGGCAAGTATGCTTTCTTCGACCAGCGCGGAGATCGGAATTTTAAAGAATCCGCACATGGTGACCAGAAAGAGGAAGGCTGATATCAACAATATGGTTAGAATAAGGATAATCGCTATGATCAGGATGATTTTAAACATTTTATCCTCCCGACTAGATAATATTTTTATGCAGATACTGTCGGATCCTGTCATTATCCGACCATCTCATAAGCTTTAGGAACATTTCTATCATAACATGATTGTAGACTTTTGCGCTTGCTATATTTTTAACTGAATATGCATCTGAAACAGGATGCTCAGCAGGATTCGACCGTTCCATGCTTGCCACCTGGTACTGGGACAGGGCACTTGCGTATATTTGGGCCTCGAGCTCCCTGTATTCGGAAGTGGATCCGGCGAGATAGTTTTGCTCCAGGTCCCGGATCAGACGGGACTTAAGATCCACTCGCTCTGTATGTATCTTGAGAAGCGATGGAATCAGGTCGGGATGATACTTCATGGATTCGGTGACGATGGCTGAATAGCGCTCGACATCTGAACCGTTCATCTTGTCAATGATCGACTTGTTGAGCATCAGGTATTCGTCCATAAGCTGTTCGGCTATTGCCTCCTTGTCTGTAAAGTGCTGGTAGAAGGCGGCACGCGAGATGGGAGTCTCATCGAGGATATCCTGAATGGTTATCTCTTCATAGGTAAGTCTTTTTAACAGAGCGCAGAAGGCATTCACGATGGCCTTGTCGGTGCGGATGTATTGGGTTGTGCAGGTGGTTTTTTCTTTTAACATAGTCCATGGGGACGCTTCTTTTGTCACAAGGAGTGTCCCTCTGGCACCTCCTTTTTACATTTGATAATAAGGGCTTGGATGTCAGACGTTCAAACCGATAGATCATATACAAGAGTATACAATGAGTTTACTTAATAAATCAATTATTTATATTGAATATTTTAGCTTTCTTTTGCGCATGTTAAAATCATATTAAGATCAGTTGACAGAGTGGTGACGAAAGGGACAGACTTTGATGACGAAAAAGTCCGTCCCCAACATACACAAGGAGGAGAAAATGAATTTAGATCAGGCATTGGGATTTGTTACAGGTAAACCGGGGAGGCATCCTTTTCCCCAGCATCTTGAGGATTCAAGACACATCGCTGAGGAAGGAATTGTGCTTCTCAAAAATAAGGATAATGTGCTGCCGATCAAGGGCAAAAGCGTGGCTCTCTTCGGCGCGGGAGCTGTCGATACGATAGTATGCGGAACAGGATCAGGCTATGTCATGGCGCCCTATGTTATCAATGTGGAGCAGGGGCTCAAGAAGGCCGGCATTAAGGTTACATCGGAGACCTGGCTTAAGAAGTTTAACGCTGCTTCGAAGAAGGCTAATAAAGAAGATAAGACTCTGTCCAAGCTGGACAGGGCATGGAGCGGACTGTCGATCCTTATCGATGAGCCGGAGGTGACGGATGCGGAACTTGCCGAGGCACAGGGGAGTGGGGAAAATACCACGGATACTGCCATCTATGTTGTCAGAAGAAATGCCGGCGAGGGCGGAGACCGGAAGGCTCAAAAGGGCGACTATTATCTGTCTGATATGGAGGAGAGCAACCTTAAGAAGATAGCGGTTGCCTTCAAGCATACGGTCGTAGTGCTGAATACCTGCGTGATGGACGCTTCGTTTGCCGAAGAGATCGAGGGAGTAGACGGCCTGATCCTTATGGGGCAGTGCGGCGGCGATGCCGGGCGTGCGATCGCTGCGATACTTACCGGCGCAATCACACCTTCGGGTCATCTGACGGACACCTGGACCAAAAAGTATGAGGACAATCCGGCTTCGGCAACATTTGCCGCCAATGACGGAAACTCCCTGCAGGAGGACTATACAGAGGACATCTTCGTGGGGTACAGGTATTTCGACACCTTCGGCGTTGACGTGCTCTATCCCTTCGGATATGGACTGTCCTACACGGATTTCGATATCAAGGCAGACGGGTTTACGGCTGATTTTGAGAGTGTGAGCCTGAGGGTTGGCGTCGCAAATACCGGCAAGGCCGTAGGCAAGGAGGTCGTTCAGGTATACGTCAGCAAGCCTGATGGAAAGCTTGTCAAGCCCTATCAGGAGCTTGTTGCCTATGCTAAGACCAAGGCTTTGATCCCGGGCGCTTCGGACGAGCTGGAGATCACCTTCCCGACGGAATATCTGACATCATATGATGAAAAGACGGCTGCCTTTATCATGGAGGAGGGCGACTATATCATCCGTCTTGGTGAAAATGCAAGGGATACATCGATTGTCGGTGTGATAAGGCTGGATGGGACGGCGGTTATCAGACAGGTTACCAACAAGCTGGCTTTGGATCACGAGATAAATATCATCACTCCTCCCTAAGGATCAGAGGGCGAGCTTGCCGCAGAGGCAGAGGCTGCTGTCGCCGACGGAGTTGCTCTGCTTGAGCTGAAGGCGGCTGACTGCGTAACAATAGACGGAATAGTAAAACTGCCGGAGAAAACCCCTGCAGGTGCGGGAGATGCGACAGCCGTTCTTCCTGATGTAAAGGAAGGCCGCGTATCAATGAAGGACTTTGTCGATTCACTGGATCAGGATGTTCTGGTGAGACTGGTAGCCGGTGCTGCAAACGAGACTCCTCACAGCGTGCCGTCAAGGGCTAAGAGAAAGTATAAGATCGCGGGTGGCCCGTCGTCATCGGGAAGCACAACGAAGCTTTACACGAAGACGCTGGGAATCCCGGAGTGGAAGGTTACGGACGGCCCGGCGGGGTGTCATCTGCCTTATTGCGGAGTCACAGGATGGCCGACCGGTATGGTCATTGCCCAGACCTTTAACGATGAGATGGCAAGGCTTGTCGGGTTGGGAATAGGCAAGGAACTTGAACATTATAATTTCTCGATCATCTTGGGACCCGGAATGAACATACACAGGGATCCGCTTGGCGGACGTGCTTTCGAGTATTTCTCGGAGGACCCGGTTATCTCCGGTAAGATGGCAGCAGCTATAACTAAGGGCGTTCAGTCGACAAAGGGCTGCGGCGTGTCGATCAAACATTTTGCGACCAACAACCAGGAGACCGACAGAATATACGAGAACAATACGGTAAGCGAGAGGGCGCTCCGCGAGATCTACTTAAAGGGATTTGAGATCTGCGTGAGAGAGGCTGATCCCAAGACTGTGATGACCAGCTACAACTGTCTGAACGGAACGCATACCTCATCAAGCAGAGAACTGCTCACAGGCATCCTAAGAGGCGAGTGGGGCTTTAAGGGACTTGTGATGACTGACTGGGGAAGCCAGTCGGTAAAGGCATATGATCTGGCGGCAGGAAATGATCTGATCATGGGCGGCTACCAGCCGGAATTCTTAAAGGCAGCCATCAACGGAACACCGGCCGAGTTCGGCGAGGACGGCTATGTAAAGAGCAAGGAGTTCAAGGTCTACGGCGGCTTCTTCACCAACGTGGTGGAGTACTGGAATTCCTTTGAGCCTTCTGCGGACGGCAAGGATGAGGTTTCGACCACGGTTGCAGCAGGAGTAGAACTCAACAAGAAGGTTGCTGAGCGGGTTGAACAGGGAATCGCTGTCGTAACTGACAACGCCGATGGCAGCAAAACTGTCACCTACAAGGGCACCGAGAGAGGCGCATATCTTGACATCGAGGATGTCAAGGAGTGCGCAAGCCGTACACTCGGGCAGTTGATGGATTCGGTTGGATATTATAAGATGTAGTACCATGGGGACGCTCCTTTTGTCACAAGGAGCGTCCCTGTGGCTTATTTGCCTATAATCCGTGAAATAACACCACGTGATACTCCGGTAAGACGATTTAACTGCCTTATAGATATTCCCTTGTTATGAAATTCCCTGATGTAGTAGTTGCGCTGTGACAGAGATAAAGCCTGGAACTCAGCTGCAGTTGAGCAGCCGCTGGTTTCTTTTATT
>R03__coassemble_1318_pt1 | contig 11786 bp, 10 predicted proteins | sample R03__metabat2_high_PE_045 | metagenome-assembled genome bin R03 | reverse complement strand
CATGACAGCTGTGCTTACCTCAAGTGCCTCAGCTATCTTTTCATTTACAATAGCTTCAACCCTGTCAAGTTCCTCCCTGGTCAAAGCAGCGAAATGAGAAAAGTCGAATCTGGTCCTGTAGGCATCCTGATAAGAGCCTGCCTGCTCTACATGATTACCAAGCACCTCGCGAAGAGCCTTCTGCATAAGGTGTGTCGCACTGTGGTTTCTGCATATCTTGGCCCTGTTAACAGCGTCTACCGTGAGTGTAACCTGCTTGCCAACCGACAGCATGCCGGAAGCCATATAGCCCAGATGTGCAACCTTGTTGCCTACTACCTTTATCGTATCCTCTACAACAAATACTCCGTCAGCAGTAGATATGGTTCCCTTGTCTCCCTGCTGGCCACCCATAGTAGCATAGAATGGCGTCTTTCTAACGATCACAGCGCCCCGGTCTCCGTCTGCAAGAGTCTGTGTCAGCTCACCGCCCTCATCTGTCACTGCTACAAGAACAGCTACATCATCCGTGTCAGACAACCTGTCATATCCGGTAAATTCTGTCGTTATGGCTGCATCTATCTCGTTGTATACGTCGGCATCTGCTCCCATATAGTTGGTAGTCTTACGTGCCTTTCTCGCGGTCTGCCTCTGCTTATCCATAGCGGCCTTGAAGCCGTCCTCATCATAAGAGTAGCCCTTTTCCTCGAGGATCTCTGCCGTGAGATCTATCGGGAAGCCGAAGGTGTCATAGAGCATAAATGCGTCATCGCCCGAAAGGACCTTCTGTCCTGACGCAGTCATCGCGGCTTCCATCTCTGCGAGCTTGGCGAGGCCCTTGTCTATGGTCTTATTGAACTTCTCCTCCTCCGCATTGAGAGTGGTGAATATAAAATCCTTCTTCTCCTCGAGTTCCGGATATCCGTCCTTAGATTCATTTATGACTACTTGTGCCAGCTTAGCCATGAACAGGCCGTCAATTCCAAGCATTCTGCCGTGTCTTGCAGCCCTTCTGATAATACGTCTTAAAACATACTCCCTGCCGGCATTCCCTGGTCTAATCCCATCAGAGATCATAAATGTAGCCGAGCGGATATGATCGGTGATAAGTCTGATAGATACATCATCGAGAGCATCCGTCTGATATGTCTTGCCGGAAAGCTCGCACACTTTGTCACGGATAGCCTTCATGGTATCTATATCAAATACGGAATCAACATCCTGCATAACAACAGCAAGACGCTCAAGTCCCATACCGGTATCGATATTCTTATTCTCGAGTTCGGTATAGCCTCCCTTGCCGTCGCCGTCAAACTGGGTGAACACATTATTCCATACTTCCATGAAACGGTCGCACTCACAGCCGACCTTGCAGTCAGGCTTGCCACAGCCGTATTTAACGCCTCTGTCATAATATATCTCTGAGCATGGTCCACAGGGTCCGGCGCCATGCTCCCAGAAGTTGTCACACTCTCCGGTGACCGGATCACGGTAAAATCTGGTGATCTTCTCGGCAGGGACTCCGATCTCCTTAGTCCATATATCAAAAGCTTCATCATCCTCGCCGTATATCGACGGATACAGGCGATCCGGATCAAGTCCGAGCACCTCAGTGAGATACTCCCATGACCAGGCAATAGCCTCATGCTTAAAATAGTCTCCGAAGGAGAAGTTACCCAGCATCTCGAAAAAGGTCAGATGGCGCGCTGTCTTGCCCACATTCTCGATGTCTCCTGTTCTGATACACTTCTGGCAGGTCGTGACTCTTCTCCTCGGTGGGATCTCCTGTCCGGTAAAATAAGGCTTTAAAGGTGCCATACCTGCATTGATCAGAAGCAGACTCTTATCGTTGTGAGGCACAAGCGAAAAGCTGTTCATTTTAAGATGATCCTTGCTCTCAAAAAACTCAAGATAGCTTCTTCTCAGATCGTTAACTCCGTAATTCATTTCTTCCTCCAAAAAAACAGCCTGACGCGTATGCATCAGGCCAAACTATAACAAAATACTACTATTCCTGACTGCCTTCATCCAAAATGCTTTTATCCTCAGATGTCTCTTCCGCCGCAGCCTTCGCGTCCTTGTTAAGGCGCAGCTTCTTACCTATCGTCCAGCCAAGACAGGCTATGGCGATAAGGATTATCATAACGATCAGATAATTTAAAAAGCTTGATAATACAGCAGTCATACTTCACCTCAACAAAATTCTTATGACATTATAGTGTAAATCCGCTATTCTTTCAAGATTCTATCTCAAATACTATGTTTTCGCGGTCTATATCAACGATCCTGTCTGCAAAGCGCGCGACTTTTGGCCTGTGCTTGAACTGCTCTATCTTAGAGTAGTCTCCCCACATATGTATTGGGAATATCAGGTCTGCATCAATATTGTTGACAAAATATTCAGCGCCAAGAGCATATCCGTCGCCTAATCTGGGATCCAAGACAACAAAGGCCAGATCGATATGACGCTCCTTTATCCTTGACAGTTCTCTCTTATATTCCTTGGCGTATTTCTCGCCATACAGTTCATCCCTTATGCCGAAATTCCACCAATTCAGGTCACCCGAGTGATATATCGCCTGTCCTTCCGCCTCTACAACGAAGGCCACGCCTGCATCATTCGACCTGAGTGTCTCTATAACAAGGTCGTCTATCTCATACCTTTCAACGGGTGATACAAAATGTATGTCCCTCTTTATCTCGGGATCAATACCGTTTCGAACCAAATAATTTCTGCCAAGCCTGATATCCTTTGACAGAATGTAGGTAATATCGGGCCTGCTTTCCTTCCATTTTAAAACATCCAGTGAAAAATGGTCCTTGTGCGAGTGGGTAGCAAAAACATAGAGCCGCTTATCCTCGGGAAACTCGGGAAGAGACCCGTGGAACTGTACCTTGTCGTACATGCATCCAGCCGGAAAATAATCAAAGAGCAAAAGTTTCTTATCAAGTTCTATCAAAACACAGCTGTGCTGTATAAAAGTAACCTTGAGCATATGCCTTAAATATTCCTCATTCTTGCGGCGATCTCATTGGCTTTCGCATATATCTCAACAGGATCGAAGCCTATATTGAATGAGCCTCTCTCATAAAGGATCCTGCCGTTGACCATTGTGAGTGCCACATTCTGCTTGCTGCCCGCATAAACAACATTCTTGACAATATTGTTAACAGGCTGCATGTTGGGCTGCATAAGATCCAGCATTACGATATCAGCCTTCTTGCCGACAGCCAGGCAATCACAGTCATAAAGTCCCATAGCATGAGCGCCGCCTGCAGTAGCCGCATATAAAACTTCTTCTGCGTCGACGCAGGCCGCATCCATCTCCCTGACCTTGGCGAGGCCTGTCATAAGGAACATTTCCCTGAACATATCAAGACAGTTATTGCTTGCCGCCCCATCTGTCCCGAGGGCAACAGATATACCTTCATCCAAAAAACGTTTTACCGGAGCGACTCCGCTGGCAAGCTTTAAATTTGAAGCCGGATTGCTAACAGCTGTCAGACCGCGCTTTTTGAATATATCGATATCATTGTCACTCATCCAGACACAATGATAACCGCCACCGCCATAATTATACATGCCGAGTGAATCGGTAAGTTCTGTAGGCGTCTTGCCGTAACGGCCTATACACTCATCGACTTCGAGTCTTGTCTCAGAATTATGCAAAAATGTCGGTGACTTGAGTCTGTTTGCCAGGTCGGCGACTCCCTCCATGAGTTCAAGTGATGTAGTGTATTCGGCATGGAAGCCGACTATAAACGACACAAGCTCACTCATACCGTTTACAATATGGTATTCCTCTTCAACCCGCTCAACTGTACCGCCGTAGTTATTAAGGCCCGAGGTAAAAACGCTCCTGAAGCCACAGTCGACAGAGGCTTTCGCATTTCTGGGATTGAAGAAATACATATCAAAGTTAGATGTAATACCACTGGTGAGATATTCCATGATTCCCAGGATATCCAGCCAATAGATATCATCCTCGGTAAGATGAGCCTCTCTTGGGAATATGGAATCATTAAGCCAGCTCTGAAGCGGCAGATCATCGGCCAGTGATCTGAATAGAGTCATGGCTGTATGGGTGTGAGCATCCTTGAAGCCCGGCATGAGCAGATTGCCACCGCAGTCGATAACCCTCTCCTTATTAATGCAGGCATAAGCTTCTGCATTCTTTTCCGGCCCTATATACGTAATCTTATTATCCTCTACCCAAAGTTCGCCTTCGGTTATCTTGAAGGAATGTCCGCCCGCAGGTTCAAGGATCCTGGCGTTTTTAAAAATGATCATATAGCAAATATCCTTTTAATCAATATAATCTAAATTGCATCAAGAGCCTGGGCAAGATCCGCGATAAGATCTGCCTTATCCTCGAGACCACATGACATACGAACAAGGCCTGCGGGTACTCCGGCAGCCTCAAGCTGTTCATCGTTCATCTGTCTGTGTGTGGATGTAGCAGGATTCAGGCAGCAGGTCCTTGCGTCTGCAACATGAGTCTCTATAGCCGCAAGCTTGAGGTTTTTCATAAACTTCTCAGCGGCCTCTCTACCGCCCTCGAGTTCGAAGGACACAACTCCACATCCTCCATTCGGCAGGTACTTCTGAGCCACCTCATAATACTTATCGCTTTTAAGTCCGCTGTAGTTAACTTTTGTAACCTTAGGATGCTTCTCCAGAAATTAGTCAACATCCTGACCGTTCTCAACATGCCTCGGCATACGAACATGCAGAGACTCAAGTCCCAAATTCAGGATAAAAGCATTCTGCGGCGACTGGATAGATCCGAAATCACGCATAAGCTGTGATGTACACTTGGTTATAAAAGCGCCTTCCTTGCCGAATTTCTCAGCATAGGTAATACCATGATAAGATTCATCGGGAGTGCAAAGTCCCGGGAATTTATCGGCATGAGCCATCCAGTCGAAATTGCCCGAATCAACTATGGCCCCGCCGACTGCAGCGCCGTGCCCGTCCATATATTTGGTCGTTGAATGGGTAACAATGTCAGCTCCCCACTCGATAGGTCTGCAATTAACAGGTGTCGGGAATGTGTTATCCACAATAAGCGGAACACCATGCTCATGGGCAGCCTTGGCGAATTTCTCTATATCAAGCACGGTGAGGGCCGGATTGGCGATGGTCTCTCCGAAAACAGCTCTTGTATTGTCCTTAAAGGCAGCATTCAATTCTTCTTCTGTGCAGTCAGGCGATACAAAAGTCACATCAATGCCCATCTTAGCCATGGTAACGGAAATAAGGTTAAAGGTTCCGCCATAGATCGATGAGGATGCTACTATATGGCTGCCGCACTCGCAGATATTGAAAAGCGCGAAGAAGTTGGCCGCCTGTCCGGATGAAGTAAGCATAGCTGCTGTACCGCCCTCAAGTGCTGCTATCTTGGCAGCGACATAATCATTGGTCGGATTCTGGAGTCTGGTATAGAAATATCCGGAAGCCTCCAGGTCAAAAAGCTTGCCCATATCCTCGCTTGTATCATATTTGAATGTCGTAGACTGAACTATGGGGATCTGACGCGGTTCGCCATTTCCCGGTCTGTAACCTGCCTGCACGCATTTTGTATTAATAGTGTAATCTGACATAATTAATCTCCTTATATAGTTATTTACAGCAAAGCTGCCGCATCCCCTATATTTTAGGCAAATTGCGGCAGCTTTTCAATATCTCGTAAAAAATATAGCCAAGTCCTATCTGGTTTCAAGCAAATGCTCACGTCCCAGGGAAATGATCGTGCTTACATGATCATCATCAAGCGAATAGAACATCTGCTTGCCATCCCTTCTGGCCTTGACAAGCTTGCTCTGCTTTAATATCTTTAGCTGATGCGAAACAGCTGACTGGGTCATATTCAGGACTTCTGCGATATCACACACACATAACTCTGCCTCTGATAAGACGAACAGTATGCGGATCCTTGTCGAATCGCCGAATACCTTGAATAGTTCCGCAAGATCGTAGAGTTCTCCTTCGTCCGGCATAGTGGCTTCCAGCCTGTTTACAACATCAGTATGAACGAAATGTTCCTCGCACACTTCGATATTTTCATTATTGATCATAATCTCACCACCTGTTATCACTTAGTTTTAAGGGCTCTTATAGCATTAAGCACTGCAATGACCATAACTCCGACATCGGCAAATATTGCGACCCACATATTTGCTATTCCGACAGCTCCCAGGATCAAGCATAGCACTTTAATCCCGATTGCGAAATATATATTTTCATACACTATACGGATGCATTTTTTTGATATCTTGATAGCCCTGGATATCTTAAGGGGATCATCGTCCATAAGCACTATGTCGGCGGCCTCGATCGCGGCATCTGTTCCCATTGCGCCCATGGCTATACCCACATCGGCTCTTGATAGTACCGGGGCATCATTGATGCCATCTCCTACGAAGGCCAGTTTATCCTTAGGCCCCTGGGATGCCAGTAACTCTTCGACTTTTGCCACTTTATCCTGCGGAAGAAGCTCGGAATATGCCATATCTATCTTAAGCTGTGATGCTACTGCCTCTGCGACAGATTTCTTGTCTCCTGTCAGCATGACAGTCTTGGATATACCGGCTTTCTTCAGCTCTTCTATAGCTTTTTCGGAATTATCCTTAAGCGTATCCGATATTACGATATAACCGGCATAAGTACCATTCACAGCCACGTGGATTACAGTACCGACATCGGATACATCAGCAGGGGCCAGATCAAGCTTTTTCATAAGCTTGTCATTACCGCAGGCAATCTCTGCGCCAAGTGCCTTTGCGCATACCCCATGACCACTGATCTCCTCAACTTCGCTCACAAGAGACTGATCGGCAGTTTTACCTGTTTTTTCGTTATAGGCCTTCTGTATGCTCTTGCTTATAGGATGAGATGAATAACTCTCGGCAAAGGCCGCGTATTTTAAGAGTTCGTCTTCAGAAATGGTTGCAGCGCATATCTTATTGACCTCGAACACACCCTTTGTCATCGTTCCTGTCTTATCAAAAACAATGGTATTTACCGAAGCTAAGGCCTCCAGATAATTGGAGCCCTTGACAAGAACTCCTTCCTTGCTGGCCCCTCCTATTCCTGCAAAAAAGCTTAAGGGGATACTGATAACCAGCGCACACGGGCAGGAAATAACAAGAAAAGTCAGCGCTCTGTATATCCAGGTGCCAAAGGTGTTACCCTGTCCCAATATCAAGAAGAGAATCGGCGGCAGTATTGCCAGTGCCAATGCACTGTAGCAAACAGCCGGTGTATAATAATGAGCAAACCTGGATATAAAGGCCTCCGAACGCGATTTTTTGGAGCTTGCGTTCTCTACCATATCAAGTATCTTAGAGGCCGTGGACTCTCCGAACTCACGTGTAGTCTCGATATACAAAAGGCCATTAAGATTGATGCAGCCGCTTATGACCTCGTCCTGCTCGTGCACAGTCCTGGGGACGCTCTCCCCTGTAAGTGCAGATGTATCAAGGCTGGTGCTTCCCCTTATGACAATTCCATCGATTGGGATCTTCTCACCGGGCTGAACAACTATAGTTGTTCCGATCTCGACCTCGTCAGGATCAACCCTTTCAAGTCTGCCGTCAATCTCGATATTGGCATAGTCAGGTCTGATGTCCATAAGCTCGCTGATGTTTCTACGGCTTTTTCCTACTGCGTAACTCTGGAACAATTCACCAATCTGATAAAAGAGCATAACCGCAACGCCCTCGGTATATTCGCCCAGGGCTATTGCTCCAATTGTAGCCACAGCCATAAGGAAATTCTCATCAAATACCTGCTTATTCTTAATTCCTTTAAGCGCCTTTTTTAAAATGTCATACCCGACTGTAAAATACGGAACCAAGTAAAAGACAAGCTCAAGTATCTTAGGCACTTCTATAATATGAAATACGATTTCAAGCACAGCTAAAAGAAGAGCGGCAACAATGATTCGCATCAAATTATTCTTCTGCTTTTTATTCATCTTACAATCCTTCCAAAAAAGCCCACATTCCGTCTGAATGCAGGCTAGAAATAATAACCTATGATCTGCTTAAAGGAAGATCTCGCAGTCATCCTCTACTTTCTTGCAGTTAGAGAGGACATCCTGCATTACAGCCTTGGCATCGGCGCCCTCATCGAATTCAACTATCATCTTGAGTGTCATAAAGTTGACGGTAGCATCCTTAACACCGGCTGTAGCCTTGGCAGCTTCTTCCATCTTGTTAGCGCAGTTAGCACAATCAACATCGATCTTGTAAGTCTTTTTCATAATATATCTCCTCTTTGTTGGAACATATGAATAATTGTTCATTTGTTTATATTATATACTATAGACTTCAGTTGTCAACAGCTAATGCAAAAAAACTCATGGTCAAAAGACCATGAGTTTAAAATTTATTGTCTGCGTATTACAGGCGAAAGCGAATCACTAATTCTTACTTCCAAGGATAACCGTATAGGTGACCTCATTATAATTATCAGAAGCCTTAGCAACCTTGACAGCAACCTTGTCGCCAGGTTCCATGTCTGCAAGAGCCGCCTTGATCTGCTCCATAGAGGTTATCGTCTCCCCATCAAAGCCCGTGATAACATCACCCTGCTCAATTCCTGCCGCCTCAGCAGCTGTGCCTTCGATAACCGAAGAGATATAAACGCCCACGGGCTTATTGTACTTCGATGCAAGACTGTTGGTGATGTCGAGTCCTGCTATGCCGAGATAAGCATCACTTTCATTCTCTGAGCTTCCTGAAGGAACTTCATTATCCTTGAGTTCCTGAATAGTCTCCCAGGCTGAACTGATTGGGATTGCATAGCCCACGCCCTCAACACTTGTGCTTGAAAACTTTGCGGAAACAATTCCGATAACCTGTCCATTCATATCAATGAGAGGTCCGCCACTGTTTCCGGGGTTAACCGCTGCGTCAGTCTGAATTACATTGTTGGTGTAAGTCGTGTTGTTATCGGTAATTGAAACCTCTCTGTCAACAGCCGAGATAACTCCTGTAGTAACAGACTGACCATATCCCAGGGCATTTCCTATAACAATTGCAGGCTCACCCACCATAAGATCCGTAGAAGAACCGAGAGTCGCTACTTTTATCTGATCCAATGTATCGCTTGCCACATCGGATATGGCAACGCAGATAACTGCAAGATCCTGGTTCTCATTGGTCCCTACTATTTCTGCAGCTACCGAAGTGTCATCGCAGAAAGCAACGGTCAGAGAATTGCTGCCGCTGACAACATGATTATTAGTTGCGATATAGATGTAATCATCATCCTGGTCAAATATAAATCCGGTACCGCAGGAAGTAGAATCCTGGGCATAGGTCCCGAAAAGTGTTCTGTACTGAGTTACCGAAATATTGGTAACCGACACCACCGAAGGCATTACGTTCTGTACAAGTTCGGACACGTCCGTAAGGCTTGTGATAGTACCGGTTGTATTAGTGGTGTCCAGTTTGTTCCCGGAATCATCTGCCTCATCAGTCTCAGCGATCTGCTCCTCGATCTGTGTAGAAACATTCTTCTGTCCGGTCAATCGTCCGACAAGATAACTTGAGCCCTGAAAACCTGCACCTGCCACAAGTCCGAATACCAGTCCGAGTGCTATCGCCTTTATGACCTTCTTCCCGAAACCATTCTTCTTCTCGGGTTTCGTAAATCGTGGATCGGATTCATACTTATCAGATCCGCCATTCCCTGAATTATCAGACTTCTTATTATCATCCTTATAATAGTAATAATCATTCTGCTCGTTATAATTATCTTCCATAATGTATATCTCCTTATACTGTTTATCAGTCACTACGTAGAGTATAAAATAAATTTGTGACTAAATTGTGTCCACTTTTTGAAAATTTTGTGAACTTTTGGTACTTCTGCACTGACAGAGCGGATTAGGCGACTATATCACGCAAAAAGACAGGTCCTGTAATCAGGACCTGTCCCTTACTGTAAATATTATTCGGTTGTTGTCGGAAGCAAACCTGTCAGATCATACTTGATGGTTGCACTGCTCTCCGAGCATCCCGAGAAGCTCTTGATATCACTCGATATCCTCTGAACAGTCTCAGACGGCTCATAATCTGTTCTGTCGTACAACAGCTGATGCAGCAGCAGAACATTGGATTCAAGAGTACAAGGAACAACCAGGCTTCCCTTTGATCCATATGTACCTGTAGTGCTATTGAATGGGAATCCAGCCTGTGTAGTCAGGTTGTATGATGCCACATCAGTAGCCAGATCAAGAATCTGAGTCTTGGAAAGGCTGGTGCTTACCTTAGGAAGGATCGCATCAACAAGATTGTTAGCCTGTGAGACAGACATGGTCTTAAGCTTTTCAGCCATCTTGGAAAGAACTGTTCTCTGTCTCTCAGTTCTCTTGAAGTCATCACCCGAAGTATATCTCAGACGGCAGTAAGCTGTAGCCTGGACACCATTACAGTGATGAGTTCCGGCGGAAGTGATATGCTCGCCTTTGCTGCCGGTAATCTTAGCCACTTCATCAATATAAGCGTTGAGATTACCTGCGTTTTCAGAGATCTCCTCAGATGTGATATCGAGATCAATACCATCTAATGCATCTATTGCATCAACAAGCGCATTAAAGTCGCAGGCAACATATTCCTGAATATTAAGGTCCAGATTTCTGTTAAGCATGGCAACTGCCTCGCCTGCGCCACCATGGTTGTAAGCGTAGTTGCACTTCTTATATGATCCGCTGCCGCTCACATCAAGGCTCGTATCTCTGTAGACGGAAACCAACTGAACTTCTTTTGTATCATTATTGATATTGCAGATAAGGATACTGTCGCTGTTACCCGAATCATAATTGCCGTTAGAACGGTTATCGACGCCGAACAAAGCAATGGTCGTATAATTATTGAGAATCTCTACGGTCTCCTCATCGAGCTCATTGACCTCAACTTCTCCGATATCCTGATAGTCCATCTTGTCAAGCTTAGACCAGGCAAAAAGACCTATTATCAATGCAATTATAAGTATGATACCAACAACAAGGAGGATAATTCTCCTGCGCTGCTTCTTCTTCCTCAAAGCCTTCTTTTTAGCTGATGATTTTCTGGATGAAGATGAGCTTTTCCTTCTCACCTGAGTCTCATCGTAATCCGACGACCTTCTCTCCCTATTTTCTGACATAACGTCCTCCATTCGAATTAATTTACATACATAGATATTATATTGGAAAGCACCCGCATATGCAAGCAGAACATATGATGTTCCACGCAAGGCAAAAAATGTTTCACAGGGCTAGAATATACGCCTCACCGCAAGGATGGTCTTATAATTTACATTGGAGTAAGTAATGCCGGTCCTTGCATTGGATGCGTGTACTATCGTTCCGTTACCGCAGTATATAGCGACATGTCCACTGTAACATACAATATCTCCAGCCTGCATCTCACTGGTGCTGACCCCATAGCCTACGCTTCTGTCAGCAGATGAACTATGTGGCAGACTTACACCAAAGGCAGCATAAACGCTCATGACAAAACCTGAGCAGTCGGTTCCGTTAGTAAGTGAGGAACCTCCATAAACATACGGATTTCCGACGAACTGACAGGCATAGTTGACAACGGCCTGACCATTGGAGCCACTTGCAGCCGAATAGGTCTTGGATGAGCTTCCCGACGAAGAGCTGCTTGATGAAGACTTCTTCTTGGCTGCCGCCGCAGCTGCCGCCGCAGCTTTACGCTCGGCCTCCTCCTTAGCCAGTCTTGCCTCTTCCTCAGCCTTGCTTTCAGCATAAGTATACTCAGTCGAAAGGCTTATGTAATCGCAGCTGACA
>R03__coassemble_1292_pt1 | contig 11915 bp, 9 predicted proteins | sample R03__metabat2_high_PE_045 | metagenome-assembled genome bin R03 | reverse complement strand
TTGTCCCCGACGCCTATGTAGCGCACCTGATCCGATATATTGTTGTCAAATATAAAATCACACATTTTTCCCATTTTTATGTCCTCCTTGTGGTTTTGATGTATTATTGCTGCAGTTTCAGGCTCCCGGCCGCCGGCAACCCATAGGCCTCTTCACAGGATCTCACCGCCCTTAAGATTGCCTCGCTCATCACGTCCGCCGCCAGTGTCCCGACGAGATCCCTGTCCGCCTTAATATCACCGACCGACACCGCATATATGCTGTCGCCGTCGGCGCTCGTGTGGACCGGCTTTATCGATCTGGCGTAGCCATTGTGAGTCATTCCCGCGATCTTGCAGAGGGCGGTCTTGTCAAATGCAGCATTGGTTATCACCACGCCTATCGTAGTGTTTCCGGTAAATTTATTTTCGATCACATCCGTCGACTCGAGCATTACCCCAAGTGTGTCACGGAATGATTTTTTGTCGTCACTTAAGAGGCCCGCGACTTTCTGTCCGGTCTTGTAGTCGTATATGTCGCCCAGCGCATTGACCACCACTATGGCTCCGACCTGAAGCTGCCCTACCTGCACCGCGTAGCTTCCGATTCCGGACTTCATACAGGTCTCCATGCCCTTCCATTTGCCGACGCTGGCTCCGCAGCCTGCTCCGTAGTTGCCGTCCCTGTAATTGCCTCCGGCGAGGGCAGCCTCAGCCGCCGCATAGCCCATGGCCTTGTCGGGTCTAACGTCACATGCGCCCACCGTCAGGTCAAATATATCCGACTGGCACACAAGCGGCACCTTGCACACGCCGACCTCCATGCCTATATCATGTTCCTCCAGGCACTGCATTACTCCGCCCGCGGCATCCAGCCCATAGGCACTTCCGCCCGCCAGGACGATAGCATGAATTACGCTGGCCGCAGCTGTCGGTTTGAGCAGTTCCGACTCTCTGGAGGCCGGTCCGCCGCCCCTTACATCGAGGCCGGCTGCCATACCATTTTCACAGATGACAGCCGTGCAGCCCGTGGCCGCCCCGGCATTCTCCACCTGCCCTATCTTAATGTTGTTAATGTCTGTAATTCTGATTTCTTTCATGATCTGTATCTTCATTCTCCGGCAAAAGGTGACAAAAGGGACAGACTTTGATGACAAAAAAGTCCGTCCCCATCGTACTCAATTCATTACCAGGCGGTAAGCTGGAGGTAGAGGTCTCTGTACTGCTTAGCGGAATTCTCCCAGGATACGTCCTTGGCCATATCGCGCTGTACCATCTCGTCCCAGCACCAGCGGTTCTCGAAATAAAGGGTCTTCGCACGGTTGATCGCGTCGTAGAGAAGTCCCGTCTCATAGCGGTCAAATGTAAAGCCGTTGCCCCAGTTAGCATACATGTTGTAGGGCTCTACGGTGTCCTTGAGTCCGCCCGTCTCACGGACGATTGGAATGGTACCATAGTGCATCGCGATGAGCTGGGTCAGACCACAGGGTTCGAACCTCGAAGGAACCAGCAGGGCATCGCAGCCTGCATAGATCCTGTGGGATCTGGCCTCGTCATACTGGATGCAGCCTGCGAAGCTGCCCTTGTAAGCATTCTCATAATATCTGAAGGAATTCTCGTACTCCGCATCACCTGTTCCCAATACAACTACCTGGGTGTTGCCGTCCATGACCTGAGGAATGATGGCATTTACCAGGTCAAGGCCCTTCTGATTGGTGAGCCTGGAAATGAGTCCGATGACGAACTTGCCGTCGTCCTGCTCGAGTCCCAACTCCTCCTGGAGAGCACGCTTATTCTCCTTCTTCTTAGGCAGAACATTGGTAATATCATAAGGTGCTGCGAGAAGCTCGTCCGTTGCAGGGTTCCATATGTCGCAGTCGATACCGTTTACGATACCGCGAAGCTTGCCCGAATGATATCTCAGGTGATCATCGAGGCCCTCGCCGTACTCGTAGGTCTGGATCTCGCCCGCGTAGGTGTTGCTGACCGTCGTAATCATATTGGAATAGGTCAGGCCGCCCTTGAACATATTGGCGTCAAGCCAGTTCTGGGTCAGGGCATCCTTGTTGAATACATAATCAGGCAGATTGGTCCAGTACTTGATAGTCTCGATATTGTAGATTCCCTGGAATCTCAGGTTGTGGATCGTGATTATGGTCCTTGCGTGACTGATCGGCGTATCGTTGAAAAATGTTCTGAGATACACTGGAACCAGTCCCGCCTGCCAGTCATGGCAATGGATGATGTCCGGTATCCAGTTCATATAATTTAAGGCTGCAAGCGCTGCCTTTCCAAAATAGCAGTACTTGGGAATATCGTCGATCAGGTTGGTATACGGCTTGTCGCCTCCGAAGAATTCCTCGTTATCAATGAAGTCGTATACTACTCCGTCCCATACATACTCCATGATTCCCACATAATACTGCTTGCCGTCTGCGCACAGATCCATGTAGAACTCTCCGCGATATACCATCTTCTCCTGGTATTTCCAGGGGATGCACTTGTAACGCGGCATGATGACCTTGACATCGCAGTTCATCTTGACGAGTGCCTTAGGCAGGGCATACATAACGTCACCCAGTCCGCCTGTCTTCACAAAGGGATAGCACTCCGAGCCAATGAAGGCTACGCTTCTGCGCGGGGTCTCGGGCTCGACTACCTCTACTATCGGTGTCTCTGTTACAGGAGTTTCGACTACCGGTGTCTTCTTAGCTGCAGGCTTCTTAACAGCAGTTGTTGATTTCTTAGCGGTTTCTTCCGCCTTTGTCTTCTTGGTTGTTGCCATCCTTCTCCTCCTTAATGGCGTGTCGTAATAAGTTGATTCTATTTTATAATAATTCAGGCCGGTTTTCTATAATAAGTTGAAGGGGCACATATCTATTTGCCCTTAACTTAATAAACATGCTAAAATTGTCTAAAAGACAGTTAGTTGCTTTCACCAGATTCACAAGGAGGTCCTGCACCATGACCATTGTTCTTGAAAATATATGCAAATCAATAAATGGCAGAAATGTCCTGAACAACTTCAATATAAGCATCGAGTGGGACAGGATCTACGTCTTCGTCGGGCCTGAGGGCTGCGGCAACAGCGAAGTCCTGAAAATATTCATGGAGATGGACCAGCCGGACTCCGGCCATGTCAAGAAGATGGGCGATTACAAATACCCCACCCTCCACAGTGCCTATGTCCCGCACGACTGCTGCTTGAATCTGAACAAGAATGCCATATGGAACGTCAAGGTCGTCCATAAATGGATCGGCAAGAGCGGCGTCATTGAAAAGCTGTCTAAGCTGATCCCCGCCGAGAAGATCAAGCTTCCGACTGCAGAACTGACCGAGGCAGAGCGAAGGGCTGTAGAGATCGTGAAGGCCTCCTTCGTGCCGGCCGATTTCATAGTCCTCGATCATCCCTTCCGCGGAATGGATGAGGCTCAGCGCAAGGCTGCCATAGATTTCCTGCTTGATATGAGAGGTTCGAGGCCGCTTCTTATCGCAACCGACGATGCGACCGATCTGGAAATAGACAGGGTTGTAAAGATGTAATTAGCCAAAAGTGACAGGCTTCCGGCAAAGACGCCTGCTCCCTTTTGCAAACCCTTTTGCAAAATATTGGACATTCCTCCCTCGAATGAATATAATTGTCTGTGTGTTAATCTAATAACACGAATAATTTTCACAGAGGAGGAAAAGTTATGTTATTTACAATTATTATTGCGGTTCTCTATCTCGTTTCCGCTTATAAGGTGTTTGAGAAGTACGGCGAGCCGGGCTGGAAGGGTCTTATTCCTTTCTACAGCAACATTATTGAATTTGACAAGATCTGGAACAAGAAGATGGGATGGATCTTCATCGCATTAAGCTTTGTGTACGGTATAGCAAGAGCTATTGTACAGAGCTCCGATGATGCAGGATTATTTATGTCACTCATTGTTCTTGTCGCTGCAATTGCAGTATTTGTCATCAACATCAAGTTCGCCCTCAAGAAGGCTGCAGCTTTCGGCGGCGGCACAGGAATGAAGCTTCTTCTTATCTTCATCCCCATCATCGGAAACCTTATACTCGGCTTCGGCGAGGCTCAGTATCAGGGACCGCAGGAATAGTCCTGTATTGCGTATAACTAATGACGTATAACAAATGATGTATAACAAAAATGACCATGGAAACGTTCCATGGTCATTTTTTAATTCTTGATTTTATCCTTGCTGATTCTCCGCTGTCAAAAAGGGACAGACTTTGGTGATAAAAAAGTCCGTCCCCATTGTCATCATTATGGTCTGTAGCTTCTTGTTATCTCAACCACCTGGCCGATGTTGTCGACGCGGATCGTCGTGTTGTACTGGTTCCAGCCAATCGATGAACTCATCACATAATCAACCACATCCTTACCCTTGACCTCGACTGTCTTCTGCGGGTCGGAGTTGTCTGTCAGGACTACATTGTCCGATACATCAACCATACGCTTGCCCCAGTCGGTATAAGATCCGATATCATCCATGCCGACATATCTGTAGCAGTTGTCCTCGTCAAACGGAGTCAGCTCGGTTCCGTTATTCTCGATTCCGCCGTTGATCACTACGACGCCCCTGTCGTTGGTCTCGATAGTCTCTATCGTGTAATAATTACCGCAGACTACGATGCTGTCGCCGACTGCGAGATTGTGCACGTCAACGATATCGTAGGTATCCTCGGTGTATACTTCACAGTTGAGTTCCAGTCCGGCATTGGTCTCAGACAGAGATGTTATGTCTGATGTGTCGATCGATATATGATAGATTCCCTCGGTGAGGCTTTCAGGCACCTCTGACTCCTGAGGCTTTACGACATTTCCCTGCTCCTCCTGAGCCTGGAAGTTGACAACTATTGCCGTGCTGTACTCCTCGTACATAGCCTGAAGCTTGCTGTCATCCTCCGGTGTCGACTCCTTGCCGTCAGCGACTGACATATATGAATAGCTGGCGTTGCCGTCCTCGTCAAATGTCTCAGACGCATACTCTTTGGTTATAAGTGAGCCGTTCTCCTCATCGATATAGACCTTGCTCATATCGTGGTTGCCGCCGTAGAAGAGGCAGCCGTCTGCTACTGCCAGCGGGTATGCCGTGCTGGAGCTTTCAACCTTGCCGTACTCCATGAGTTCGCCGTTCTTGTCGAAGCCGTAGATGGTGGCATCGATTGCAGCCATGTTGCCGTCTCCGTTGTCAAATGATCCGCTGGCTACCAGCAGAGCATCGTGCTTCTCGTCGATGTCGGCATAAGCATATACCTGGCCCGGCTCGAGGTGTCTTAGTATCATATCAAAGGCTTCCTGGTCTGTCTCGTAAGGCGATGTGACCTCAGCCTCTTCTGTCTCTTCAGTGGTGTCAGCAGCATCCGTGTCTGCTTCCTTGCTGCCGCATCCGGAAAATACCACGGTAGCAGCCATCAGGCTTCCAAGTAAAATTGCAAGAGTTCTCTTCTTCATGTTTTTACTTCCTTTCAAAAAATACTCTGGGTTTCATTTGCTATCCCCAATATTTCTGTCTTCAATATTATGCATTCATGATAAGCGCCATGAGGACCAGATCCTCGCTGCCGTTGTTGGTGGTCGAGTGTCCCTGTCCTTCATCACAGTAGTTCATATCTCCGGCCTTTAAGACAGCGACCGTCCCGTTATCATTTACAGTGGCTTCGCCGGATAGAACCAGATATGCCTCGAAGGTTCCCTCATGTACATGATAGCCTATCGAGCATCCCGGCGGGACAACCAGGGTCGAGAAGACCTTGCCGTGTCCCTTTGCCTCCTCCGGCAGGAGCCAGTCATAAAATGTGACTATCCCCTTGCCGCCCTGGGCAGTCTCTATCCTGCGCTTTCCTATCTCTTCTTTTCTTCTGATCATCTTACAGCCTCCTCGTTGTTAAAAAGGGACAGACTTTGGTGATAAAAAAGTCCGTCCCCATTGTCATCAAATTATTCCTTCTTGCTTCCCACGTAACGGATGAGGGCTACCGTCATGATCATCAGGATGATGCCCATGATAAGCGGCACTACAGCGTTCTGAGCGAAGCCAGCGATTATGTAGGTGACAAATGATACTCCTGCTGCAGTGACTGCATAAGGCAGCTGTGTCGACACATGGTTGATATGATCACACTGGGCTCCGGCCGAGCTCATAATAGTAGTATCCGATATCGGTGAGCAGTGGTCTCCGCAGACGGCACCGGCCATACATGCGGATACGCAGATGATCGCCAGCTGGCTGCCACTCTCGAGTGGGAATACCTTAAGGCAGATCGGGATGAGGATACCGAAGGTTCCCCAGGAGGTTCCTGTTGCGAAGGCCAGGAAACATGCGATCAGGAAAACGATCGCCGGCAGGAAGTTGAGCAGCCCGTCTGCGCTCATCTCAACAAGGCCTGCTACGTACTCTGCTGCACCCAGCGAATCGGTCATAGTCTTAAGTGTCCATGCCAGGCAGAGGATGGTGATTGCGGGAACCATGGCCTTGAAGCCCTCTGTGATGCAGTCCATGCAGTCCTTGAAGGCCAGCACCTTGCGGCACAGATAAAATGCTATCGTGAGGACCAGTGCGGCAAATGAACCCAGCACCAGTCCGACTGATGCGTCCGAATTGGCAAATGCATCTATGAAGGTTTCTCCTGAGAAGAAGCCGCCTGAGTAGATCATTCCGATAACGCAGAACACGATAAGCACCGCGATCGGAAGGACCAGGTCTATTACGGTACCCTTGCCTGCTGCTGTCTCTGAATCGGCTGCTGCCATCAGCTGCTTACCCGAGAAGATATCACCGTTTTTGGCGTTCTCCTCGTGCTTGGCCATAGGGCCGTACTCGACCTTGAGGACAGTCATGGTTACCATCATGAGGATGGTGAGCAGCGCATAATAGTTATAAGGGATAGCTCTCAGGAAAAGGTACATTCCGTTAGTGCCCTCCGGAGCAAATCCTGAAACTGCTGCAGCCCAGGAAGATATCGGGGCGATGATACAGATAGGTGCTGCCGTGGCGTCGATCAGGTAGGCCAGCTTGGCGCGTGATACGTTCTGGCGGTCGGTAACCGGTCTCATAACAGAGCCTACAGTAAGGCAGTTGAAATAGTCATCGATGAATATAAGGCAGCCAAGCAGGATAGTTGCCAGCTGAACTCCGACTCTCGTCTTGATGTGCTCGGTCGCCCAGCGTCCGAAGGCAGCAGAGCCGCCGGCCTTGTTCATAAGGCATACGATCGCTCCTAAGAATACCAGAAAGACCAGAATACCTACATTGTAGGAATCTGCGATTGAAGCGATCAGTCCATCGCTGAAGATGTGGTTCATGGCTCCCACGAAATTGCCGGCATACAATACACCGCCGACGATGATTCCGTAGAAGAGTGAACTGTAAACCTCCTTGGTGATCAGGGCCAATGCTATGGCCACGATCGGTGGGACAAGCGCCCAGAATGTTGCATACATAACTTTTCTCCTCTTATATGTATTTATTTATATAATGTCATCATTCTATCATATTTTCCGCTTTATGCCATAAAACTTTATGCCGCAAAACTTTGTGCCATAAAAACAGGAATGAAAATCGCGGGGATCATCACCAGCAGATATAACCGTCTATATCGATCCCGATGACCGTATCAAGGCTCTCATCATAAGTGATGTCGACCGTGTTCACGAACAGGCAATAATCGACTCCGTCCTCCTCGAGCATGATGGTATATCCGCCCAGATCCTCATCATTTTCATACATACTGATAAATTTCGGCACTTCTTCTGTCAAATCTATGGGTGGCAGTGTTGTTTTGTCGTCGTTGATCCATATATCAACTTGTTCAAGATTCAGCCCGTCGCTCTCGTACCCGAATATATTAAAGGTCGACATATATGAATAACCCGCTATATCATAGGTCTCGGTCTCGTCCTCAAGCCACATGTACAGCATATCTCCATCATCATCGGTATATATGTTGTAATAAGGTCCTCTCAGGGAATCCAGCACAGCTATCTGATCGTCGGTGAGCCTGCTCTCAAGGAAATTTTTTTCATTCTCACGCAGATACTGATAGGCACCATAAGCACTTATCTCGCTCTCAGTGCGTTCACCGGTCTTGTCGATAGTCTCACCGCTGTTCAAAAATTCCTTAACCAGTTTGAACTGGCTGGACCTGGAGACCGAGTATGCATTTATCCCCGGCACGACACAGATGATGGCAGTGACCAACAGTATCACGAAGAGAAGCTTGTCGATGTGCTCTCCTGCGAAGACATAGACCAGGATATAGATGATCTCGATCGCCACGAAAGCCAGGCCCACATAGCGCGACGGCGTAAAGCCATACTGGACTACCCTGGCTCCTATGCTGTAGATCTGCAGCAGCACGAAGGGTGCATAGATGACCGGCAGCCTGCGGGCAATCTTCTGCAGCAGGTCCTCCTCCTCAAAGGAAGTGCACATATATCCGGTCGGTATAGCCACGAAGAAGAGGGCCGACAGTATCTCAAATACTGAGTTCGACGGGAAGTCCCCCGTGATGACCAGTTTGGCCATATAGATATATATGATCGCCCCGCCCGCTATCGTGATCATAAGGAGGGCATAACGGATGACCGCCCTGAAAAACCGCGGGATATCCTCTTCCACAGTTATAATGGCTGTCAGAAAGGACGGAGCTGCGAAGCGGCCCAGGATCAATACCTGAGGAACATAAAACCATTTCACATCGAGGCTGATGATCAGCTCGTCGAAGGCAAAGGTAAGAAGCAGCACGCCCAGGGCGATTATCCCCCAGAGTATGCCGGTCTGCATACATTTGACAAAGATCGAAGTGATATATTTTTCAAAGGATATGCCCAGGCTCCTGTGGCTTAAATAGAGGCCAAAGGCCGCGCAGGCAGCCAGGTAGACAACCATCCACATGGTCGCATTTCTCACAACTGTATCGGGAAGTTGTATTGAGCCCACCGGAGTGAAGGGAATGTATTCGTAAATCAGTGTTACCAGGACGGCGCTGATCACGAAGGAGGCCACGAGGCCGATCACTCTGCGTGCGTGCGTTTTCTCTCGTATGTCCACTGCCTCCGTAACCAGGAAGCCAGGTATCATGGCAAGCCCCGTGTAGAGCAGCCAGTCCATGGGGTATGTGGTCGAATCCATCAGGCCATAGGCCGATGTGAAAATCGTCATGGCAACGACCAAGGCGAAGGTTGCCGGCAGTTTTGCCGTGACTGTGCTGTATATTGCTCTTATTTTATCTGCGATAAAAGTTAATTTTTTCATAATTGTATTGTATCAAATGCTTGTATTATAATTGTAGCGCAACAGGTGCAAAGCCATTGCTCGTATCATAATTGTAAAACAACAGGCATAAAACCACTATTTGAATTCCAAAAAGAGGTGATGATCATGGCAAATGTTATCTTAGGTGTATTGATGATACTCATATTCGGCAGGCTGCTGATATTCGGGATCAAGGCCGCATGGACGATCACCAAGTTCGCATTATACATCGTCCTGGCTCCAATTGTCCTGATACTTTTCGCATTCTTCGGAATGACCTATCTGGCCATCGTACTGCTCGTAATAATCGGTATCATATCGCTGGTAAAAACGATCTTTTAAGATTTTAATTAAGTTTATTCATTTAGTAAATATCATTTTTGTCTCCGGGCCGCAACCGTCGCTTTTACTCTCTGTGGCCCGGAGTTTTTTATTTTTGGGCCATAAAGCATCTATTAGCCTATAGCGGCCCAAATTATTTTGTTGTGATTTTGTAGTTTTCACGATTTTGGGCCGCAGAAACGAAACAGCTTTTCTGTGGCCCAATTCCGGCAGCCAAAGCAAACGGTTCCTCAAAAAATATGGGCCACAGGAAGCACTATCCAATCCTGCGGCCCAAAATAGACATTATTTTCAATTTATCCAAAAACAGGAAGGGCCGCAGAAGGTTGAATCATCCCCTGCGGCCCAAATATCACATTTCAGCAAAAATATTATCATCATGAATAGCTTCCGCTGGCTGCGTGCTCTATCCTGCGCCCGTCGGGCAGGACCAGGGTGGCGTCCACGCCTTCAGGAATCCTTATCTCGTAGGTGCAGCTTCCGTCCTCGACCTTCCAGCCTGATACTATCTCACCCGAAACGCTTATATAGCTTGCCCTTGCATATGTCATGCTGCCGCCCGGGTGTGGTGCTATCTCCACCTTCTTATAGCCCGGCTCCAGCGGCCTGATTCCGCAGCATCTTGTCCAGAGCCAGGACAGGGCCGCGCCCGGAGAATAATGGTTCTGTGATTTTGCCTTGATCTTGCCGGTGGCCGGATCTATGGCGTCCCAGCCCTCCCAGATAGTTGTCGCACCGCGGCCCACCTCGTAGAGCCAGCCGGGGCACTCCTCATTTTCAAGCATCTTATAAGCGGTCTCGTTATAGCCGTTATCCGTCAGCACATTCAGGATCTGGTAGGTGCTTAAGAAGCCTGTTCCGATCTTATAATCATTTGCCCTGACCAGTTCATCAAGCTTAGCCGCAAGCTTTTTGGCAGTCTCGCCCTCTGCAAGTCCCATATAAAGAGGCCTTACGTATTTACATTGGCGCTTCTGGCCCATGTCACCGTCGCCTAAAAATCTGGCTGTATAGGCTGCCTTGATGTTCTCGGCGAGTTTTGAGTATTTTGCAGCATCTTCAGCCTTTCCCAGTACCAGCGCAGCCTCTGCGACTGTCCTTGCCGAGGTGTAGAACCAGGCAGTTGCGACTTCGTCATCCGGAGTAAGATACGGCTTGATGGCATCAATCAGATTGCTTGCGCCCGGCTCCAGCCACTCGCCGTAGTGGTAGCCGCTGTCCAGGATATAGGTGTTGTCGCCGTTTTTATTGAATTTATTGCGGAAGCTGATATTTTCCGCCGCGCGACGGGCATTATAATCCACGAATTTCTTCATGCCCTCGTAGCTGTCTTCCAGAATCTGCCTGTCTCCATAGACCACGTACTGTCTCATGGGAATCTGGGTTATGGCATCAGCCCAGCCTGCCGCGCCCGGAGTCGTCTCATTGGACTTGCGGTTCATCATATAAACCTTTGGCACGATGGAGAGGGGCGCGCCATCCTCCATCTGGGTCAGGAGCAGGTCCTTGAGCCATTTGCCTATGAACCTTCTCGTATCGCACAGCAGGTCGGCGCACTCTATGAAGACATTGATGTCTCCGGACCAGCCTGCCCTCTCTCTGTGAGGACAGTCTGTGGGGATGTCCACGAAGTTACTCTTCTGTGACCAGATCAGGTTCTGCACCAGGCGGTTGATCTTCTCGTTGGAGCACTCGAAGGAGCCTGTCTGCCTGCAGTCGGAATACACCGCGATGGCCTCGAAATTCTCAGCCTTCACCGCCTCCGGCCAGTCTGACAGCTTGACATAGCGGAAGCCCGATATCATAAAGTTCGGCTTATACTCCTGGACGCCATCCTTTAAGATATAGGTCTCCACCTGGCTGAACCTCAGGATCTTGCCATCCCAGAGGTTGCCTGTCGTGAAATTGCCATTCTCATCGATGGCCTCTGCATGGGTCAGGGTCACTGTCTGGCCCGCCTTGCCGGTCACCTTGAAGCGGACATAGCCCGCTATGTTCTGGCCGAAATCAAGGACTGTGCTTCCATCCGGCGTGTGGAGGATCTCTGCCGGAAAATGTTCATGCTCTGTGACCTTCTCCCCCTCGGAGGCTACCAATTTTCCCGCGTAGGAGGCTTTGGTGCAGGCCTTCCAACCACTGTCGTCGAAGCCTGTCCGATTCCAGCCTTCCATCTCCATTCCCGCATCGTAGACCTCAGAGAAACGGATGTCCTGCTCGCGGATCGGACCATCAGTAGTGGCCCGCCAGGTCTCGTCTGTCTCCAGGATCTCCGTCCCGTCCCCATAGTTAAGCTCTATCCTTGCAGCCAATGCCAGCCTGTCTCCATAGGTAGCCC
>R03__coassemble_1289_pt1 | contig 11920 bp, 12 predicted proteins | sample R03__metabat2_high_PE_045 | metagenome-assembled genome bin R03 | reverse complement strand
ATCATATAGATGTGGTTAGCGCCATCTTCTCTTGTAAAAAAGCAGACCTGGGAAATGTATCTGCTGTAGCCAGACCTGCCGTCCGCGGCAGGCCTCCTCTGTATCATTACCGCGACATCTATAAACCAGTAGATGTCATTTTCCATTCTCTTCTCGTTGTAGCCGTCTCCGGCCATATTGACCATTCGATCGGGAAGCTTTCTCACGTCGTCGGTGTGAAGGGTTGTCATCCCGCTCACTCCTGTAGAGAAGCCCTCTATCAGGTATCTGACTTCCTCGGATCTGGCCTCTGACAGCATCATCCATTTGGGATTGAGTCTCAGGCAGGTCTTGATAGCCCTGGTATAGTCCATGTTGTCACCGATCAACAGCTCGACACAGTCCCTTTCCCTGCCCAGGCTGCTGTAATGCCACTCCTGAACGTCCTCTATAGTGATAACCCTCTCATTGTCCGGAATATACTGAGAGAAGAACTTGGCCAACTCGGTCTTGCCTACCCCGGGAAGACCGCAGAACACCATATTGAGATGGCTCCTCACACAGTTTTTGAGCAGGTTGAGTATCCTCTCTGTAAGATATCCGCTCTCAAGCATCTGCGCTTCATTCATCCTTATATATGGCAGAGATTTTCTGATGCAGATGGCTCTTCCGGATACCGCCAGTGATTCATGGACTACCGTGATCCTGAGTGTGTCTGTGTGGGCCTCCAATATGGGGCTCTGCTTGTGAAAGGGCTGGCTTACCGTATTGGCTATACGTTTTGTAAACTGCTCCACGAAATCATCGCTCAGTCTGATCTCGCTCAGCCATCTCCTGCCTGCAGAGTCTGTCAGGAAGACCTGGCCGCCGGAGCAGTCTATATCTGTGATGGAATCTTTTTTGACAAGTGGATACAGAGCCCCGAAATAGCTTCGGGGATTGTCGATCACCATCTTATTTTCTTCCACTATTTATGACCTTCCTCTTTTGCTTAGATGAATCCGTTAACAACAACGCCGCCCATCACAGAATGGCCGGTGGCATCATTAAAGAAATTGCTCATAAGCGACGTAAATGCCTGTCCCACAATGCCATTTGCGTCAGTTCCTATAACCGCTCTTACTACTGCTACAAGCGCAACAATAGCTACGATGGTTATAAGGGCAGGGCCATATTCCTTTAAAATATCCTGCATTTTGCTCCTCCTTTCCTCACTGTCCAATGACGAAACAAGAGAGCGTCTTCTTTTGGAAAATCGGCGGAATTCGCCTTAAGATATTTCCGAATGGTAAATAGATTGTGCTTCTTCGAACGAGATCAAATATAGCACCATTGGTTACGAACAGGCAATAGAACAGTTTGTGAATTTTTTGTGAACCGGCGTAAGCTATCCGACATCGTCTTCTGTGAAAACCTGCTCATATAAAAATCCGCATCCCGATATAGTCGAAATGCGGATCGTATAAACATATTACTGCGGATTCATGGCAAGCTGCTTTAAGTCCTCTATCATATCAAGGTCTGACTGCAGCACCTTCATATTGCAGGTGAGGGGCTCTCCTCCCGGTCTGGTCACGGTTATCTGGATCACCGTCCCCTCCTCAAGTTTCTGCTTTGAGAGCATATTAAAATACGACACGACCTTAGGGTGGGCATTCTGGAAATTACCCCATGCCGTCATAAGCTTCATCATAATGTTTGGATTCATATCATTACCTCCTTTGTCATACAAAAAGATTTTACCAATTTTATCCATCAAATAAAAGTCTTAAGCAAAGTCCTGACACTGCCTATAAAATGAAGGGATCCGCATATCACCAGAGGATGTTGGTCATTTGCTGCAAGATCTGCTGCCTCATCAATCGTAATATCTCTTACAGGCAACTCGCTCCTGCCCGCCTCCCCGGTCATTTCCTTTACAGCCTCGCTTAGCTGCCCGGCGTCGAGGCCTCTCTCCTCATCTATGCTGACCGTATAAAATGCCCCCGCGATGGGGATCATGGTCGCTATCATGGTCCTGTAATCCTTGTCCTTGAGCATGCCTATAACGAAGGTCACATCTCCCTTATCGGCAATTCCCGCGTACCTTAAGGCCTCCACCATGGCCGCCACTCCCTGGGGATTGTGGGCCCCGTCTATTATAACGGGAGGATCGGTCCTTAAGATCTCCATCCTGCCCGGCCAACTTGCATTTTTAAGGCCACGGACCAGGGTCTCATCCGAAATATCAGGAAGCAATATCCTGATACAGGCCAAAGCATTGGACATATTCTCAAGCTGGTAGCTTCCATACAGACCGGGGCTTAAGCCCTCACCACGGATCTTGTCCAGCAATGCTTCAAGTTCCGGTCTTAAATCCGAGGCCATATATACAGGCGCCTCCCTGTCAGAGGCCTCAGCCTTCAGGACTGACAGAGCCTCCTCATCCGACTGTCCTATGACCACCGGCACTCCTTCTCTTATGATACCTGCCTTCTCTGCCGCTATCTCGCCCAGGCTGTTGCCCAGTATATCCATATGGTCATAGCCTATTCTGGTTATGATAGTGGCAAGCGGCTTCTCAGATATGCTCCTGGTCGAGTCCAGCCTTCCTCCAAGCCCGGTCTCGAGTATCACGTAATCGCATTCCTGCTCCCTGTAATATATGAGAGCCATCAGCAGACAATAGTCGAACATTGTCCCGTTTATGTCGTCCCGCTCGAGCAGGCTTTCTCCTATCCTTACAACATCCTCGTGAGATATATTGACTCCATTGATCCTTATCCTCTCGGCGAAGTCCTCAAGATGAGGCGATGTGAAAAGTCCTGTCCTGTAGCCCGCCGCAGCAAGAAGGCTCTCAAGGCAGGCCGCAGTAGAGCCCTTGCCATTGGTCCCGGCTATGTGGATTATCCTCATCCCACTGTCCGGATACCCCAGTATCGGCAGGGCCTCCTCTATGGTCTCGCGTCCGCACTTGTTGCCGAACCGCCTTTTATTCATTATCTCGTTTGTCACATATTCATAGCTTGTGTATTCCATCAAAATATCACCGTTATAATGTTCCAGTTGTCGTCCACCAGATAGGAATAGGATCTGAGTCCGTAGCAGGTGTCGGATATATGGTGGTTGGTTATAAAATATTCCCTCACCTGATCCATCAGCTCGTGGTCCGCCAGTCGTATGGTGGCTATCCTGTTTTCACCCGTATAACCTCTGGCCAGTGCCGAGCCTATCCCTATGGTATCGAAGCTGTCGAAATACAGCCCCTCCCTGTGATAATAATTATCCGCCGTAGCCTTGCATTCCGGCAAGCTATATGTCTCAGCCGGGGTAAAATATCTGCTCAGATCTTCACTTGTAAAATTAAGATAGGCATAATTTATGGTGGCATTTAAGGCATCGTCATTTGTGTAGTAGGAACCATTGCCCCAGGTTACATCCATGTAGTAATACTCTCCGTCAAGCCTCACGAGATTTAAGGCGTGGGGCTCACTTGTCGCATTGCCTGTCACTATACATGCCTGAAGCCCCAGTCTGTCAAAAAGTACATTTACAGCGCAGGCATAGCCCTGGCATACAGTGGACCTGCCTATAAAGGTGCTGATAATGTTCTGGTTGTTCTTACTGGCGGTGTCATAATCAACCATAGTGATCAGTCTCTCGAAAACAGACTTTGCCTTATCATAATCCGAAGCAGCCGCGTCAATGCCCTCAAGGAACTCTGGTATGGCATTTTCTATCTGTGATTCATATGCTTCCTTCTCGTCCCGAGTCATAATGTATGTGGGTGTGAACAGTATCCGCCTGACATCATCCTCCACGCTGTATATCTCGTAGGAATAACCGTTCTGCCAGAAGAGATTTCCGTAATCGGCCATGACACAGGAGTAGGCTTTATCCAGCACCCCCTTGTCTGTGGTTGACACGGCGTAATCTTCCTCATAGGACAGTATCGCATCGAGCACCTGATCATACACCTGCTTCGTCTCATCATCTAATGTGGAATAAGCATACTTTTCCGTCGATACAGTCTCAACGGCCTCAGGAGGCTGGCTGTCACTTATCTCGGATATCCTGTATTCCGATATGGTATCCCTGATGTAGTCGACCACTCCCCACCCCAGGAAATGATCCGCCAGCAAAAAAGCTATAAGCAGTATGCATACATTTCTCAGAAAATGATTCTTTTTTCTTACTTTGTTTGTTTCTTCAGCCATGCTCCTATTATATAAAAAGAAAAAGAGCGACGCAATCGCGCCGCTCCGTTCCAGCAAGTCAAAAATTTATTTGATAACGGTGACATTAACTGCCTGAGGTCCCTTAGCACCATCAGTGATGTCATACTCTACTTCCTGTCCTTCTGTAAGGGTCTTGTAACCCTCCATGTTAAGTCCGGAAAAATGAACAAAAACTTCTTTTCCTGCTTCGTCGGTTATGAAACCATAACCCTTTGTGTTGTTAAACCACTTAACTGTACCCTTGCTCATAATGGTTCCTCCAAAAATATGCTTATAGCATCTATAAATTTAACACAGAAATAAGATTAAGTAAAGCAACAAACAAAAATTATTTTGTTGAGTAGAAGCAATTTTATGCTAACCAAAGCAGTTGCGCAACACATGTTGCTTTATTCGGCCTGTTTTACCAGTCCATAAGTCTCGAAAGCCCTGGCTACTCCGTTTTCCCAGAAGGGTGCTGTCACATGATCACAGACTTCGAGCAGACATTTCTCGCTGTTGCCCATAGCGACACCTACTCCTGCAGCCTCTATGATTGCCAGATCGTTCTCGGTATCACCTATGGCCATGGTCTGATCTCTTTCAAGCCCCAGATACCCGGCTAATTTCAAGAGGGCTACCCCTTTATTGGCATCAGCCCTGGTGATCTCCATGTTGCCATAACCGCCGGAGACATGGGCAAACTGAGGCTTGTCAGCAAGGAAGGCCAGTATCTTATCAGCATCCACGCTGTTGCCCTCATTGTCGCTGTAGAGATCTATAGTGATCTTCTGCACATCCTGCCCCGTCTGCCTTAAATACTCTGCCGTATCATCAAGCTGTATCCTGGTAGTCCTGATATAATCCTTAAGAGCCGGCGTCATGGCAGACTTGTCCACAACATCAAGCTTGGGGCCATATCCGTAGCCTATCCCGTCTATAAATATATCAAAATACACATCCAGGCTCTGCAGCAGTTCCACCACAGGTATTATCTCGGCGTTGGACACGGGATTCTCATATATACAATCGCCTCCCGGAAAATGGTAAATAGCCGACCCGTTAGTCGTTATGGCGTATCTGATTCCCAGCTTTTCTATCTCATCCATCGGCAGGCCGCTTTTAGGCCTTCCGGTCGACATGACCACCTCAACTTCCTTTTCCATAGCTGCAAGGACGGCCCGCCTGTCCTCATCCGCGATTGTCGAATCGACCTGAAAGAGAGGCCCGTCGAGATCCAGAGCCACCAGTTTTATATCAGCCATCTTGCCTCCTTATGATCCGTAATATGCGAAGGCCGTCGCCATCCGCCATAAAATGTACGTCATAATCCCCGTAATACATCTTAAAGTCCCTGTCTGCATCAGCCTTATCATAGGCCGGTCTGGGATCCTGAGCCAAAAGGGCAAGTATCTCCTCCTCTTCCCGGCTTTCGACCCCCGCCTCATCAAAGAGTTCCTGCTCATAGCTTATCTCAAGCTCTGCCTGGCCCTCCAAAACATAGTCCGCAAAGCCTGATGCTGCTCCCTCATGAGAATCGGCATAGCCCAGATATGGCTTGATGTCGTATATGGGAGTACCGTTTAACAGATCCGCGCCCTCGACATAGAGCACCGGGCCTTCATCCTCGTATGCCACCTTAAGCAGTCTCACCGATGACAGGCCTATGGGGTTGGGCCTGTATGGCGATCTGGTGGCAAATACTCCCATCCTGACCTTGCCGCCAAGCCTGGGGGGCTTGACCGTTGCTGCCCATGGCCTTCTGTGATTCTCCGAAAAGCCCCATATAAGCCATATATAGTCGTAGCCCTCAAGCCCACGGTAGACCTCGGTATTCCTGTATTCGGGCAGTAAAACAATGCGGCCTGTTGTATTTACCAGGCCGCTCTGTCTTGGAATACCAAGCTTGTTTGTAAAATTGTTTTCCATATAGCCGATTGGCTTAAGCAATAAACTATTTTCCTTCATAGGTAAGCACTGCCGCCACATCGTATTTCGCCAGGCGTTCTCTGCTCTTAAGTCCTGCAAGCTCTATGAGGAAGATCATCTTGACCACCTCTCCGCCCAGTCTCTCTACAAGCCTTGCTGAAGCCTCAACGGTTCCTCCGGTTGCGATCAGGTCGTCGATAATGACAGCCTTCTGTCCCGGCTTGATGGCATCGGTGTGCATCTCGACAGTCGCCGAACCATACTCCAGTTCATAGCTCTCCTCTATAGTCTCTCTTGGAAGTTTGCCCTTCTTTCTGACAAGAATCAGCGGCTTATTAAGAAGATATGCTATCGGCGCTCCGAATATAAAGCCTCTGGACTCAGCTGCGACCAGAACATCGAAGTCCACGCCGTCAAGCAGCTTGACATACTCGTCAATTGCCAGCTTCAGGCCCTCTGCATCCTGTATCACGGAAGTGATGTCCCTGAAAATAATGCCCGGCTGTGGAAAATCCGGAATGCTTGTAATGTAATCGTCGATCGTTTTCATTATCTTACTCCCCCTATTATGTCTCTGATGTCGGAAATATTTTTCCTGTACATATACTCCTCTATGCCTTCCACGATCTCCATAGTCGCCATGGGATTGTAGAAATTAGCCGTGCCAACGGATACTGCTGTCGCTCCCGCCAGCATCATCTCGATTGCATCCTCCCAGCTTGCGATCCCGCCCATGCCTATTATCGGTATGGATACCGCCTGAGCACACTGATAAACCATCCTGACGGCTATAGGATGAACGGCAGGACCCGACATGCCTCCTGTCTTGTTGGCTATGACAAAGGTCTGTCTCTCCACATCTATCTTCATGCCGGTAAGCGTATTGATGAGTGAAATGACATCCGCTCCTCCGGCCTCGGCAGCTTTTGCAATCTCCGTTATATCGGTCACATTGGGGCTAAGCTTGATGATTATGGGCTGTCTGGCCCTGGCCTTTATGGTAGATGTTATCGATTCAACCATAACGGGATTGGTCCCGAAGGCAATGCCTCCCTTGGACACATTGGGGCAGGAAATATTGATCTCCAGCATGTCCGCCATATTGCAGACATCGTCCTCAGCCAGTCTCTCTACAACTGCTAAGTACTCCTCTGGCGTATGGCCGCATACATTGACGATAACACGTGTGTCATAATCCTGAAGGAAAGGCAGATCCCTCTTCACAAAGAGATCGATCCCCGGATTCTGAAGGCCTATCGCGTTAAGCATACCTCCTGTGACCTCGGCAACTCTCGGTGTCGGATTGCCGGGCCAGGGCACATTGGCCACGCCTTTGGTCACTACAGCCCCGAGTCTGTTCAGGTCGACAAATTCACTGTATTCCATTCCGCTTCCGAAGGTTCCGGAGGCGACCATAACAGGATTCTTAAGTTCTACACCTGCAAGGCTGACCTTAGTTGAAATATCTGACATACGCTCCTCCTTACAGTTCTATATCCGTCGCCAGGAAAACAGGCCCGTCCACGCATACTCTGGCGTTCTTTACCTGGCTGTGGTCGTCCACGCCGGTGGTCTGACACACGCAGGCCAGACAGGCTCCCACTCCACAGGCCATTCTCTCTTCCATCGAGACATAACACTTGATATCATTTTGGACAGCGAACTGCTTGATGGCCCTCAGCATAGGTTTGGGACCGCAGGCATATATGACATCTCCGTCAAGCCCCGCCGCCTTCATGGCATCGACAACAGTGCCGTGACATCCCGCGCTTCCGTCATCTGTCGCTATATAGAGGTCTCCGAGTCTCCCGAATTCCTCCTTCAAAAAGAGCTGGCTGTCTCTGTAGCCCAGCACGATCTGAGGTCTTATTCCAAGATCAGAAAACTCTCTCGAAAGCTGCAGCATGGGAGGTACTCCTATCCCGCCACCTATAACTATCGGTCTGGATCCTTCTATGGTAAAGCCGTTTCCTATCGGTCCTAAGAGCTTGACCTTATGTCCGGCCTCATACCGTGAGAATTCATCTGTTCCCTTGCCGGCTATCCTGTAGACCAGAGTAATTGTCCCCTCTACCTTATCGATAGCGCAGAGACTGATGGGCCTAGGCAGCATCCTGGTCTTATCCTCGCAGTATACAGATACAAACTGACCGCTTACTGCAAGCTTGGCAATCTCGGTTTTTATCACCATCCGGTAAACACCGTCTGCCAGGCACTCCTGACTTACGACTGTTCCGATGTCCGTTATCTTCCTTATCATATCATCCGTTCCCAATATTATTTTGCGAGGGCCTGGGCAATGTCGGCCTGCATATCCATGACAGCCAGTCTGGATGCATCCGCGAAATTCTCAGGTCTTATACCCTTGTCGATATATTTATCCTGCTTGTATGCCGCTATGATTCCCCTTGAACTGTTGACGATAGCTCCGAGCCCGTCGGCATTGAAGAAATGCTTGAGATCGTCGCCCTTGCCGCCCTGAGCGCCATAGCCAGGCACCAGGATATATGAATTAGGCATCATCCTTCGCAATATCCTGCCCATCTCCGGATAGGTTGCTCCTACTACTGCACCGATATTGCTGTAATCGCCATCCATGCAGTCAGCGCCCCACTCCACAACCTTATTAGCCACATGGGCATACAGGGGAAGTCCGTCTATGAGCTGGTCCTGGAATTCTCCGCTGGACGGATTGGACGTCTTGACCAGTATGAAGAGTCCCTTGTCATTCTCCTTGCATACATCTACAAAAGGCTTGATGCCATCTGTACCCAGATACGGATTCACCGTCGCAAAATCCTCGCCGAAGGGAGTTATGGTCTGTGATCCTACCTGGATCCTGCCTATATGAGCCGTTGCATAAGCCGCCGATGTGGATCCTATGTCTCCTCTCTTTACGTCGCCTATTACTACAAGGCCCTTCTCATGACAGTAATCGACTGTCTTCTTGAAGGCCATAAGTCCGGGTATACCGAACTGCTCATACATGGCGATCTGTGGCTTGACTGCCGGGATCAGATCGTATGTCGCATCCACGATCTGCTTATTGTACTGCCATATGGCCTCTGCGCAGGCCTCAAGTGTCTCGCCATACTCTGTGAAGGCTGCATCCAGGATATGCTGCGGAATATAGGAAAGCATCGGATCGAGTCCTACGACTATAGGTGCATTCGTAGCTATTATCTTTTCGGTTAACTGCTTTATCATGATAATCTTCCTTTCTTGTATCTATCTGGTTGACAGGAATCTGATCTCATTGATCATGGCGTCGTCTCCGGGATATTCGGAGATAAATATATAAGCCACCTCAAGCGCCTCGGAATAGTTTCCCAGCTTTTCAAGCGCAGCTACCTGCGTTTTAAGAAGGTCCTTGCGGTTGCTTCCCTTTGCCGTCTCAAGCCCGGTCACTGTATAGTTGTAAGCCGACTCATAGTTGCCTCTGGTTATCTCGAGTTCTGCAACGGCATTAGCCGCAGACGCGCTGAGACTTGTCTTGTTCTTGTAGCCCTCGATGATGGCCTCTGCCGCCTCCGTATCACCGGTCAGTTCATAGATCTCAGCCATATAGATGCCGGCGTCCTCATTGCCCTTGTCAACGGCCTTCTGCAGGGCCTTTAAGGCTGCATCATACTGGCCGAGAAGCTTATATATCCGACCTCTGTTCACATCATTTGCCGAGTCAGTGCCCTCTATCTCGAGAGCCAGATTCAGGAATCTGGAGGCATCGTCGCTAAGGCCCAGATAGGTCAGCTCGTCTCCTATGGCTATGTAGAGTTCGTAGTTATCGGGTTCCCTCTCTATAGCCTCGTTGAAGTCGTTTATCGCATCCTCCTTCTGTCCTATCGCCTCATAGACACAGCCCCTCAAAAAAGCCGGATATCCATCGTCCTCATCATATTTCATAAGAGCCGTATAGCAGTCGATGGCCTCGTCGTATGAGCCCTCCTGGAACAGGGCCGCCGCCTTGTAGTAGACAAGGTCCATAACCTCATCCGTTATCGTCCCGTTAGATGCCTCAAGTCCGTTATCAAAGACCTGCACGGCTCCGGCATAATCGCCCTGACTCATCAGCTCCTTGCCCGATCTGATGCAGTCAGACATGGTATCCTGCTTGCTGGTACACCCGCAAAGGGCCAGCATCGACACCGTCATGGTCACCATCAGGACCAATGTCAAAAATCTCTTTTTCATATCATCATCCACTGTAATTTGTTTTGGAAATTAATCCTATGCATTATAACATATATAGATGGCTTTATGCTATTATAAGCAGTATGAAAAAAATAATTGCCGGCATCCTGGCTCATGTGGATGCAGGAAAGACAACTTTATCAGAAATGATGCTCTACAGATCCGGCGCCTTAAGGAGCCTTGGCAGGGTGGATCACGGCGACTCCCACATGGATACCGATGAGATTGAAAAAGCCCGCGGCATCACCATATATTCCAGCCAGTCAGGCTTTGATTATAAGGACCTGCATGTCTCCTTTATCGATACCCCGGGGCATGTGGACTTCTCCTCCGAGATGGAACGGGCCCTGTCCGTTCTCGATTATGCCATCCTTGTGATAAGCGGCAGCGAGGGCGTCCAGAGTCACACCATCACTCTCTTCAAACTCCTGGCGGATTACGATATACCCGCTTTCATCTTTGTGAACAAAATGGATATATCCTACAAGACCAGGCAGGAGCTCATGGATAATATATCTTCCAGGCTCTCGCCTGAAGCCGTCTGCTTTAATGAATATCAGACTGCTTCAGACACTTTTTTTGAAAATGTGGCAACCTGTGACGAAAAGCTTCTGGATCAGTTCCTGGATCAGGGATATATCGATCAGGATCTGATAGCCGATGCCATAGGCTCAAGGAAGCTCTTCCCGGTCATCTTCGGAAGCGCCTTAAAGGATGAGGGCGTGGACCTGCTCCTTGATATCCTTGCGACCTATGTAAGAGAGCCTGCCTATGGAGACAACTTTTCAGCCAGAGTCTTCAAGATATCCCGCGACAAAAACAAGTGCCGTGAGACCTTCATGAAGATAACCGGCGGCACCCTTTCGCCCAGGGATATGATCCTGCCTTACGGCGCCTATCCCAGCGATGCGGAAAAGGTCAATGAGATCAGATTCTACGACAGTGCAAGATACACAGCCCTTGCTCAGGCATCCGCCGGGGACATCGTTGCCGTGACCGGTCTTGACAACTCCTATCCCGGTCAGGGCTATGGTGATACGCCCGATGCCAGGCTTCCTGTGCTTGAACCCGTTTTAAGCTACAAGGCAATCCTTACCAGGGATCAGAACCCCGCGGTAATATATTCATATTTCAAGGAGCTTATGGACGAGGATCCCCTGCTAGGAGCGGAATATTCCGAGCAGCTCAAAGAAATATCCGTAAAGCTTATGGGTCGGATACAGCTTGAAGTATTAAGGCAGACCCTGGCCGATCGTTTCGGTGTTACTGTCGATTTCGGCACCGGCAATATAATCTACAGGGAAAGCATATCCCGGACCTCACGCGGCCACGGGCATTACGAACCCCTCAAGCATTTTGCTGATGTTGTCCTCGACATCGAGCCTCTCGAGGCCGGAAGCGGCCTCGTGGTCACCACGTCCTGCACTCCCGATGTACTCGAGAAAAATTACCAGCATCAGGTCCTTAATTTTCTGTCCAGGCGACAGCATCCGGGAATACTTACGGGCTTTCCCGTAACAGACATGCATATAGACCTCTGTTTCGGCAAATCCCACAAAAAGCACACCGAGGGCGGCGATTTCAGACGGGCAACCGATATAGCTTTAAGGGATGCACTGCTTCGG
>R03__coassemble_1280_pt1 | contig 11989 bp, 13 predicted proteins | sample R03__metabat2_high_PE_045 | metagenome-assembled genome bin R03 | reverse complement strand
CGACACGGTTGAAGAGAACACCTTTCTGCACGCCTTCTTTCTCCGCACGCTGGCTAGTCCGGATGACGATGGCTTTATAATTTTTCACACAGCAGGTGATCGGAATCTCGAAGGGCTCTTTTTCATGCTTTTAAATGAGTGTGACCGATCTGCCTCCTACCAGAGAAGTATGACAAACGCACTGATGAACATGATATTTGCAACGATACTCAGATACCACGAATCCGATATGGAAATACCGGGTACAAGGGGTTTCAAATGGAAGGCGGAATACAGCGAGATATTTTCATATATGGAGCAGCATGTCCTGTCAGTAAACATAGAGGAACTGGCGGATCGTTTTCATTACAGCCCGCGGCAGATCATGAGGATCATAGAAAAGACTACAGGCGAGCGTTTTTCAATGCTGGTAAAAAAGCGGAAAATGCTAAAGGCAGCGGAATACCTGGCTGATACCGACCTGTCTGTCGAGCGGATCTCAGAGCTGGTCGGATATGAGAATCCCACCAGCTTCACCAGAGCCTTCCATGAGGCATATGGGATGAGCCCGAGAGAATATAAAAAGAGTTTTCGATAAAAAATCCCGTCGGCACAGAGCCGACGGGATCTTAATAATTACAATCAGTATCTGTAATTGTCCGGCCTTGCGCAATTACTTCATTGCATTAACGGCCTTGGTAAGACGAGATGTCTTTCTTGAAGAATAGTTCTTGTGATAAACGCCCTTGCTTGTAGCCTTATCGATAACTGAGATAGCCTCAACGAGTGCGGCCTGAGCTGCCTCCTTGTCGCCTGCCTCGATAGCAGCCTCTACCTTCTTAACATAAGTCTTAACCTTAGAACGGATAGCCTTGTTTCTGGCTTCCTTGGTCTCTGTTACAAGAATTCTCTTCTTTGCTGACTTGATATTAGCCATTGTATCTTCCTCCAGATAGTATAGAATCGATTTCGATCAAAACGACCGTGCTTCCTGCCATGCGTCGACGCACTATGGCCTTCGAAACACGTGCTTACCTATATTACCCTCTCGATTAACAATTGTCAACACTTTTGCACAAAAGTTTTTTATTTTTTTGTGCAAAACGATGGTCTTTTTTAAAACTTAAGATTTTTAAACAGATCCCCCATGCTGGTTCCTATGCTCTCGGCCTTGGGCATCTTGTAATCCGGTTCTGCAGCCTCTGCCTCCTCAGGATTCTCTACAAGAGCCTTCATGGAGAGTGACAGCTTGCCATCCTTCACATTGATGACCTTGACCTCGACCTCCTGGCCCTCCTTGACCATCACGCCGGGATGCTTGATCCTCTCGTGGGACATCTCGGATATATGTACGAGACCCGACAGGCCATTTTCCAGATCGACAAATACGCCATAATCCTTGATGGTTGCCACGGTTCCCTTGAGAACTGTTCCGACCTTCACGGAATTGATCCTGTTCTGACGCTTAGCTGCAGCCTCCTCTTTGAGGCGCTCTCTTGCCGAGAGGACCAGCTTATCCTTGTCCTTGTCCACTTCGATCACTCTTACCGTGATCTCAGTAAGCAGGAAGGGATTCAGGTCATCCAGTCTCTCAAGTGTCAGTCTCGATGCCGGCACAAAGCCTCTTAAACCATCGAAATCGACCGTGACTCCTCCCTTTACGATCCCGTTTACGGTGACAGTCACGTCTTCCTTCGATTCCATCAGCTCCTCTGCCTTCTTCCATGCCAGCAGAGCGTCCGTGTCGTGGACCCCGTCGCCCATCATGTCATATGACGCCTCAAGTTCCCTGTCAAAATCCTTCATTGTCTCTTCGCTCATTTTTGTACCTCTCTTGTGTTATATATTGCTCTGTTTATGAAAGGGACAGACTTTGGTGACAAAAAAGTCCGTCCCCATCGTCATCACTTGAAATATTCGGCCAGTTCCTCGCAGACCTTCTGCTCTGCCGCCTCTGCATCTGCCCTCGTCGGGGCGCTGATGCTTATGTATGTCTTAAGCTTGGGCTCGGTTCCTGAAGGTCTGACAACTACCGAACAGTTGTCCTCTAAGAGGAATTTCAGCACATCCGATTTCGGAAGGCCATCAAGTCCTTCTGAATAATCCAGGACCTTCTCTATCTTCATACCGCCGAACTCGCTTATATTTCCTCTGAACTCCTTCATAATGCCCTGCATCTTCGCAAAGCCGGCCGATCCCTCGAATTCATAGGAGTGCAGGGTGTTCAGGCAATAGCCGTAGGTTGCATAGAGTTCTTCAAGTTTATCGATCAGGGATATCCCCAGAGTCTTGTAATAGGAGAACATCTCGCAGATCAAAAAGGCTCCGTCCACGGCATCCTTGTCCCTGACATAGCCGCCTGACAGGTATCCGTAGGACTCCTCGAAGCCGAAGATATAGCTGTCCTCATGCCCCTTTGCCTCGAGCAGGCCTATCTGCTCGCCGATGAATTTAAAGCCCGTAAGTACATTTACCGTTCTCACTCCATAGTGGGCGGCAATCCTCTCTCCCATATCCATAGTCACTATGGTTTTGACCATGACCGGGTCCTCAGGCATAGTGCCGAGCGCCTGTCTCCTGCTGCAGATATAGTCGAGCAGCAGCATGCCGGTCTCATTTCCCGAGAGGAGAGCATACTCTCCCGCCGGTCCTCTGACACCCTTGTCATCCTTTACAGCTATGCCCACGCGGTCGCAGTCCGGATCGGTTGCCAAAAGCAGGTCAGCGTCATACCTTGCGGCATATTCCATACCCAGGGTCATAGCCTCCTTTATCTCGGGATTCGGATAGGGGCAGGTCGGAAAATGTCCATCCGGCTCTTCCTGCTCCTTTACCACGGTGATATTGGTATAACCTGATTCCTTAAGAGTCCTTAAAACCGGCTTCAGGCCTGTTCCATTGAGCGGGCTGTAGACTATGGCAACATTCTTATCGACTTCGGCATAGGCCTCGTCGCCGGGTTTGCCCAGGACAGACTCCTGCTTGACCCTCTCGACGAAGGCCGTGTAGACATCGTCATCGATGTACTCGATGGCCTCCTCGTTCACCGCCTCGTTGAAGTCGCAGATATTTACATCGTCAAATATATCCAGCTTCTCGATCTCCGAGAGTATCTCGCCGGCGGCCTCAGTCGTGATCTGACAGCCGTCCGGGCCGTAGACCTTATAACCATTGTATTTGCTCGGGTTGTGAGAAGCCGTGATCATGATGCCGGCTGCACAGCCCAGGTACCTTACCGCAAAAGAGAGGCAGGGCGTGGGCATAAGCTGCGGGTATATATAGACCTTGATTCCATTTGCCGCAAAAACGGCAGATGCTATCATGGCAAAGGCATCGGACTTGATGCGGCTGTCATATGAGACCGCCATGCTGGGGATCCTTCGCATTGAATCCTCCCCGTCAGCCTCATTCTGTCTGTTCACATAATCAGCCAACCCCTGTGAAGCCTTGGCAACCGTGTAGATGTTCATCCTATTGGTCCCGGCTCCGATGACGCCGCGCAGTCCTCCGGTCCCAAAGGCCAGGTCTCGGTAGAAGGCATCCTCTATCTTAGCCTCGTCTCCCGCCATTGTCATGAGCTCGGCTATTACATCGCTGTCGCCACTGGCGCACTCGGCCCAGCGACGGTATTCATTTTTAATCTTTTCTTCAAGCATCTTTATTCCTCATATTGTATCTGATGACAAAAGGGTCAGACTTTGGTGACAAAAAAGTCCGTCCCCATCATACCCATCCTTTTGCCTTGATCACATCGATGACAGAGTCGACCAGCTTCTCACACTCGTCCTGGCTTTCAGCCTCGACCATGACTCTGACTAAGGGCTCCGTTCCCGACTCACGCACCAGGATACGTCCGGTATCGCCCAGCTTGTCGGCTACGGCCGCAACAGCAGCCTGCACATCAGGATCATCCTGCGCCGCACGCTTGTCCGTGACCCTGACGTTCTTAAGCACCTGAGGATAGATGATGAGGTCCGCACAGAGCTCGCTCATGCGCTTCTTTTTGGCGCACATGACCTCCATCATCTTGAGAGCTGTAAGTATGCCATCGCCTGTGCTGGCGTATTTTGAGAAAATGATATGACCTGACTGTTCACCGCCTATCCTGCAGCCGTTGTTGACCATGTATTCGTATACGTATTTGTCACCGACTGCCGTCTTGGCATAGTCTATGTCACAGGCGTCAAATGCCTTGTAGAGGCCGAAGTTACTCATCACGGTAGTCACTACAGTATTGTTGACCAGCTTGCCTCGTTCCTTCATGTATTTGCCGTACACGTAGAGGATATGGTCGCCGGTGACCACGTTACCCAACTCGTCTACGCAGAGGCAGCGGTCGGCATCCCCGTCGAAGGCGAAGCCCACATCGCAGGCGTTGTCCACTACGAATTTCTGCAGGCCCTCAATATGGGTAGAGCCGGCATCCATGTTGATATTCAAGCCATTGGGGTCGGCATTGATCACGAGCGTCCTGGCCCCCAGTGCATCGAATACCGCCTTGGCGATAGACCAGCTGGATCCGTTGGCACAGTCAAGTGCTACCTTCTTATCCCTGAAGGAATACATGCCCAGCGAGATCAGGTAGCCGATATAACGGTTACGTCCGCTGACATAGTCGACCGTGCAGCCTATCTTATCCTTGTGGGCAAATGGTATCTCAGTGCCGTACTTCTCACCGAACACCTCCAGTTTTCCGTCTATATAAGCCTCGACAAGCTGTATGGTCTTCTCGTCCATCTTCTCGCCGCTACCGTTGATAAGCTTGATGCCGTTGTCATAATAGGGATTGTGCGACGCGGAGATCATGATCCCGCAGTCGAACTCGTCGACCCTTGCAATATAAGCTACCGAAGGCGTGGTCGTAACATGCATTATATATGCGTCCGCGCCGGAAGCAGTGATGCCCCCGACCAGGGTGTACTCAAACATATAGCTGGACCTTCTGGTATCCTTGCCTATGACTATGCGGGCCGGTGTATCATCCCCTTTCCTTCTCCTGAGCTCGCCGTAGTACCAGCCCAGGAATCTTCCCACCTTATATGCATGATCTGCTGTGAGATTCATGTTGGCTTCGCCGCGGAAGCCGTCTGTTCCGAAATATTTACCCATTATATAGCTCCTGTTGAATTATTTATCCTGATAGTGGCCCTTACATGAAATAATGTATATGTTGCCCATATCATCAATATCATAAACCAATCTATTGGAATCATCAATTCTTCTTGAATAACCTTTTCTGTATTTGAGGCGTTCAGGCTTGCCTGTTCCTTCAAGCGGTCCATTTCGTCTGATATCCTCCAGCAGATCGTTTATTTTTCTTATTGTCTTCTTATCCTGCTGTTGCCAGGATACATATTCCTCGAAGGCATTCTTTGAAAATGTAAAATCGTTCAATCCTGCATAGCCCTCAATTCTTCAATACTTTTCACCGTCACATCGCCGGCCTCGATCTCGGCATAGCTTCTGTCAAGCTTCTCCAGGTATTCCGCATTGTGCTTTGCCCTCTGCAGTTCCTCATATTCAGCCTGTGAGATGATATATACGTTCTTATTTTCTTTTCTTGGAACAAATACACTCTCGCCCGAAAAAGCTATGTCAAAAAAGGACTTGATATTGTCACGGACATCCATCTGCTTTGCTACAATCATGGTTTCCTCCTTCCGCAAAATAGCAGTACGGAAAACCGTACTCTTTATCGTACTATTTTCCGTACTGCTATTATAAATTCATATTATTAATATGTCAATTCTTTCCAAGCTAATATGCCATATTGTAAAGCATGAGGATATCCTCCTTCATGGTAGGGCGCGGATTGACCTTGATATTGCCGCTCTTCATGGCATCCTCGGCCATAGCATCGAAGTTTGCGCTCTCAACGCCAACCTCGCTGAGTTTCGAAGGGATACCGAGCTCTCTGTTCAAAATACGGAGTTCTTCTCCCAGCATATTCGGTGAAAATTCCTCGGGGGAAATTTTGCTTTCTGCGATACAGTCATAAATATAGAAATATTTATCCCCCGCCTCGCGCATATTATAGTCCACAACCGTGGGAAGCAGAATGGCATTTGCAACTCCGTGCGCAACATCGTAAAAAGCGCTGACAGGATGGCTCATGGCATGAACATTTCCCAGCCTTGCGTGAGAGAAGGCAATTCCGGCATAGAGTGATCCCATTATCATGGCCTCGCAGGCCTCCATATCGCTGCGGTCTTTCACGTAACGGCGTATATTGCCGCCAATGAGCGACAGCGCCTCTCTGGCGAACATATCAGAGAAGGATGTTGACGCCAGTGAAACATAGGCCTCAAGGGCATGAATCAGTGCATCAATGCCACAGGCAGCTGCCGTAGCGGCCGGAACTGAAGTTATGAGTTCCGGGTCAACAAGAACAACTTTTGGAAGGATATAATTGCTTGCCACAGTCAGCTTGTAATTGCGTTTATGATCCGTTATAACAGAAAATGCTGTCACCTCCGACCCTGTTCCGGCTGTGGTAGGGATGGCTATCATAGGGATCACCGGGCCTTTCACCTTGCCGCTGCCTTCATATTCAGTTATATTTCCGCCATAGGTTGCGACCACAGCCACAGCCTTTGCCACATCAAGCGGAGATCCGCCACCGAAGGCTACGATAAAGTCCGCACCGCAGGCCTTGAAAAGTTCAGCTGCCCTGTGGACAGTATCTGTGCTCGGGTTCCCCTCGGTTTCGGTAAAGCTTACACTTTCGATTCCCGCCTCGGATAAAGCATCGCTGACTTTTTTGACCATTCCGATTTTGTTAAGATGCGGTCCTGAAATAATGCAGGCTTTCTTTCCGCCGATCTCCTTCGCAGCTTCGGAAATTTTATCTACGCTTCCGGCTTCACATATTACCTTTTGAGGTATGGAGAAGGATACTTCTTTCATATATATATTTCTCCCTCTACCTTGCCACAGCATCAATTGAGGCCTTGATAATTTCAAGGGCTTCGTCGCAGTCCCTCTCATCGATAATAAGCGGAGGCACCATCCTGATCACATGAGAGCCGATTGCTGTGATGAGAAGATGCCTGTGAAAGCACTCATGCTTGACATCAACAGCGTCAACAGAGTCATCAAATTCCACACCCACAAGCAGGCCCTGATGCCTTACCTCCTTTACATGAGGGAGTGCCTCAAGCTTCCCTGAAAAGTAATCGCCCATCTTTTTTGCGTTGCCAGCAAGATCACGGTCAAGAAGCTCATTGACCTCAGCAGAGTATCAATAAGGAATGTGCCGTTGGCATGATCGTACTCCTCAAGCTTTCTCAATCTGTCACAGCAATAGTCATATATCTCGCTCTGGTTTCCGCTGTTGAACATAAACTTGTAAATACCCATGGAACTTGCGCTCAGGATCTTTTTGTTGGTCGGGTTGGGCAGAAGATCCTTCTTGGGGATAAGGTTCTTCGCTTCCTGATAGCTTTTGCTGAAGTCCTTCGGATCCGCATAGGCACTGCCCAGAATGCAGGTTCCCTTTATGAGGTTTGCAAACTGCGGGCGGCTGTCCAGATCCTCAAGGATCTTCTGTATCTCCTTCTCCGTCTCCCTGCTTTCAGTAGCCTCGAAAAGAATCACGAATTTATTCAAAAAACCCATATAAAGCGGGCGTTTTGTCATCTGAATGACCTCCCGCATCAGGCAATTGTAATAATAGTCGTAGGTGTGCTCATCCTGCTCCAGATTGACACCGTATTTTCTGTCAATAACTATAACGCCCACGCGATAGGGCTTCTTGAAATCCAGTCCGAACTGACTTGAAATCTTTTCGACGTACTTGCTGTTGACCTCATATCCGAAAAGCAGATTATAGAGATAATCACCCGTTCGCTTGTTGGTGACATCAGTCTCCAGGATAAGCTGGCCTATACTCTGGGCTATATCTACGAATGTCGCGCCATGCCATCTTATAAAAAAAAGGGCGAGGTCAAGTTCCTTCGCCTTCTCTACCTGTTCTGATGAAATCTGCATTATATCATCCACGATTGAGATCGCCAGTCCCGAAATGCCCAGGCCATTCAGCTCAGTCATGACATCGATTATGGAATCAAAATCGTATCTTACGAAATCCACAACCAGGAGGGCAAAATTCCCCGAATTCATATGGTCTGCGAACGGACGGGTCTGCACAAGATAGGTCCAGGATACGACCCGGTCCAGTCCGGCTTCGCCGGTCAGAAGTTCCATCCCATCAAGATTTAAGTTATTCACATCCCTGCAGGTTATCATATAGACATCGCCTCTTTTCCTTTCAGGCTCACTCCTCGCCCAGCAGTTTGATCACCGCAGTATTCGCATAAGTGATCGGCTCATTGTGAATAAAAAATATGATCCCTCTCACAGGAGCATACAAAGTCTCCAGGATATCGCCCTCATATGGGTCCAGGATAGCCGCAAGAGGAGTTCCGGCCTCAACATTTTCACCGGCCTTGACATACGGCTCAAAGAAGCCGGACATAGCCGTACGGACCGATATGAATTCAGAGTCGTCAACCAGCCTTTGATTCTTCTCTAAAACAGGCTGGTACCTGATCAGGTCATTAGCAGCCAGGAAATTCATCACGGAGAGCACAGCCTGCCCCGCTCCGGTGCTGCTGATCTTCTCCGTTGTGTTGGTATAGAGAGAAAAGGCGGTTGTATCCCACACCTGCCAGTTGTAGTTGAGCGTGGCCGTGTCATAAGGACGGACCGTCCTTTCCACAATGTATTTAAGGCCGAACTTTTCAGCCTCATCGGCAGTGGTATACCCTTCCTTCATATAGCGGACATGTGGCACAAAATCCCCCGGCATATAGAAGGAGGTAAATTGTATGCCGTATTTGTATTCACTGATCTCGCGAAAGACGCCGTCTGCGATCCTCTGAGTGGTTTCCCCCAGATCATAGCCCGGAAACATCCGATTGATATCCGTATTATCCGTGGGCCAGAATCGCTTCTGCACATTGACGGAATAGGGGTTTATCGAAGGGATGACCAGTATCCTGGCGCCTTCCCGGATCCTGCCCTCTTGCTCCAGCTGTTTCATCTTCTTGACGAGCTGGGAACAGCAGTAGATCTGCTGGATCTCATTTCCCCGCGAATTGCCGACAATACAGACGGACTTCTCCCCGCTTCCGAATTCATAACCGGTAATGCGGAAGTCATCCCGATACATTCCCTTTATCTCATAGATGATCTTCTTATTCACAGCGGCAGACCTCCTCCTTTAAGATCCTCCCCATTAAAGAGCCCTCATCCACAATCGGATAGTCCCTTATGGTAAACAGCATACCTTCAACAGGAGCCGTTACTTCATCCAGTATCTTCCCATACAGCGGATCCACGATCCGACCGATCAGATCGCCGCTCTTCACTATAGCTCCATGCTTTACGGACGGAACAAAGAGACCACTGGCAGAAGCGTTCAGATAACATACATCATCCGGGTCTGAAGAGATCATCGGTTCTTTTACCTTCTTTACCGAACCGGTCCATATTCCAAGCTTCTTCATCAGGTTAAGGATTCCCTCCACCAACTGATCGCCGTATTCCAGTGTCAGCCGCATGCCGACTCCCATCTCCACTACCAGCACCGGAGTTCCTATGCTGTTCAGGCTGTAGGCAAAAGTTGACTCGAGCACGGTACTCGCTCCGTGTACCCAGATAAAATCCACATTGGCCTCCCTGGCAAGGGGCACCAGTCTGTCCTTATGCAGCTCATTGATCCTGATCTGCGGAATCTCAGTCAGATAAATATTGCTGGCGTGTATGTCCAGCACGCAGTCCGACCCCTTCACATCTTCTATGATCCCCGCGGCCAGATACTCTGTCATATTTCCGTCGATATTACCCGGAAAAAGGCGGTTCATATCCAGGTCAAAGGCAGGTATTCCCCTGGTAATGGAATCGATCCCGAGAGGGTTCATTGCCGGATAAATGTCTACGATTCCTTTCAAATGCTGCGGGCTTTCTTCGATCCTTCTCTGCAGCTCGTAGCAGACATACTGTCCCTCCAGTTCATCGCCATGGATCCCGGTTACCACGCTGATCCTTTTCAGCCCCTCTGTTATTTTTTCACTCTCTTTATTTTTACGATCCTCGGGGACGATCCTGTTCTTGCGGATCATCAGCTTTTCATCCACAGGGAGCCCTACAGATGTAACGATTTCAACCATTTTCCTTCCCTCACTGGCAAATATTTTTTACGCTCACATCAATCTCCTGGGACTGCCTGCCTCCGCCCCACATAACTCCGCGGTTGATGCTGCAGTCCGTGGCATCACGGCCTACGCCCAGTTTGATGTAACCCTCATTTATGACCTGATCGTATGTCGGGTCCAGACCGATGAAGCTACCGTCACAGAAGGCTTCCACCCAGGCATGACTCTTGCCCTCTCCCACGACCAGACCTGACACGTACCTGGCCGGTATGCCAAAAAGCTTAAGCAGACTGATATAGATATGGGCATAATCCTGGCAGACACCCTTCCCATTAAAAAGGGCTTCCTCAGCCGTGGTTTCCAGGTTTGTGCTGCCGCTTTCATAGGTCATCCTTTCATGAAGCGAATCCATGATCAGTATCGCCTTGTCATATGTGCTCTCTGCCGCTTCAACCCTGTCCGCAAGTGTCCCGGCGAAAGCAGTGATACTTTCCCCTGGAATGCACTTTCCGTAAGGGTATTTATACATACCCAGGCGATTTTCACTCAAAGCTGCGCAGACAATCCCGTCATTTGTCTCTGCAAGGCCCCTTATTACAAATTCAAAATCCCTGTGCGGCACATTTTCACTTCCGTAGATCTGCCTGTTCCCAAAGGAATCCGTATTTACCGAATAGGTCACGGGCGGTGTCAGAGCGAGCTCATAAGATATATTCTTCTGCCTCAGATCATCTGCCGGAATTGCTTTTATTGTGAAATAGCATTTCGAGATTGCTTCCTCATAGCCGATCCGCATCCTGTATACATAATTCAAAAAAGCCATTTTTATCACCTGCTCATATTGTTATAACAGACTCTATACTTTTAAGGAGTTCCTGATAGTTGACAGGATCCTCTCCCACAAGCGCAGAGAGCCTGCCGAGGGCGACCTCATCGAATTTCATTCCGCTCCTCAAAACCCTGGGGATCATCCTGTGTATTTCCCGGTCAAGGTCTTCCCGCGGGACTTCCAACCTTGCATAGAGGTCAATCCGTTCGATCCTCTTTCCTGCCTTGATAATATTGCGGACCTGCTCGGATTCGATCTGATCATCCACGATCCCCCAGAAGGCAAGGATGTCATCAGTCACCTGCTGCAGCTCGATCAGCGGAGACTCGCTGTCCGCTGCCTTTTTCATGCAGTAGATCGCCAGCTGGATATAAGACAGGGCATCCGAGCCGATACTTTCCCTAAGCACTATCGCATTGTCGTAGGCTCTTTCCAGATTGCTGATGATCGAATCCGGAATTGCTTCATCAAAGGGATATTTAAGCAGAAAATCCTTCTTCGTTTCATAAATGTTCGGAATATCCAGGGAGTCACAGTATCTTCCGTAACTGTCCTCCGTTTCATCGATCATGCCGTCATAGCTCTCGGCAAAAACCCGGATCGTTGTGTACACTCTTTCCGTATATCTTCCCAACCAGTAAAGATGGTCAACCTGTTCTACTGAGATAATACCCATGTGTCCTTAAAACCTCCTCCCTGAGATGAATTAACGATAAATGATGACGGATTTCTGGAGAATCTGGTGAGGCCGCTTGCCCACACATAAGGCTCGTCAGCCATCAGCACGAAGGCCCTGAGGTCCGCCTTTCTCGGGACTATCTCGCCCTCATCCAGGATATCCAGATCCTGGAAATCAATGACCTCCTGAGCGATAAAGCGCCGCGGCTCCGCCTTCAGCAATTCGACAAAATCCGCCTTCTGTTTCGCAGTCATGGTGTTGCCGAATACCACGCCATAGCCCCCGGCCTCCGCCACATCCTTAAGCACCAGATCATCGAAATGGTCCAGGGTATACTTCATATCC